>JACCDU010411602.1_pt1 | contig 11433 bp, 11 predicted proteins | sample 7446081 | NCBI WGS metagenome assembly JACCDU01 (sample SAMN15323447, study PRJNA562643) | freshwater metagenome | isolation source: river surface water | place: USA:Blue River Watershed | collected 2017-08-17 | reverse complement strand
GTCTTGATGGTTGAAAGTCTGCGTGCAGGTCGCCTCGACATGGCAGTTCTGTACAACCCACCGCCCTCGCCCGACCTTGACATGACGGTGTTGCACGAAGATGCTTTGGTTCTGATCGCTGGCAAAAAAAGTCAACCCCTCACTGGCGATCGCCCACTCAAAGCGGTGGTGTCATTGACAGATCTGGCCCAGCTACCACTGATCGTGCCTAGTCGGCCAAATGCGTTTCGATTGTTGATTGATACCGAAATGCAGCGTGTCAGCTGCAAACCCGACATCGTTCTAGAGATTGACGGGCTCAATGCCATCTTAGAGTTGGTGAAGGAAGGCATGGGCTATGCCGTGCTGCCTGCGTACACACTGAGCAACTTTGCCAAACCCGAGCACTTCACTACCCATCGCATCGAGAAACCCAAGCTGATGAGTCAGCTCATGCTAGTGTGGTCAGCCCGCCGCCCGATGACGGCCACGCACAAAGCGGCTATGCAACTGACGCAAGACATTGTGCAAAAAGCACTGATCAGTACACACGGTTAAAAAACAAAAAGCCGCTAGGCGGTTAAACCTAGCGGCCTTTGTCGTTGCATATGGGCTGGCGGGCTTTGAATGAAGCCTTGAAAGCCTCATGGATAAACGGTTTAAGTTTTTTCACCTCGAATTTTTTGCACCGTTTGTTGCACCGTTTTGATTTGCTGCACGTTTTTTAGGCGGTTTTCTTGCATCTTTTTGACTTCGCCCGCCGCCTCATTTTTCACCTCATAACCCCCACCCACCCACACCGAATAGATAACCCCCCCTAAGAAAGCCCTGCAAACTAGCGAAACGCCACCGCCGAAATTACCCGCGTGTCTTACCCCTCAGGAGTACCTTTTACCTCCGGTATCGTTTTTTTGAGTGGGGACAGTGGGGACAATGGGGACACCGCATAAACAAAGGGCTGGCGTGTCCCCACTACTTTTTCAAGAGTGGGGACAGTGGGGACAAAATCAGGGTTATCAACAGCGGGATTCACGTTATCCACTGTTTAGGTCACGTTATACACAGGGCTGCACAGCCTTGAGGCTTCACGTGTTTGCATGGTGCAGGCGGTCAAATTACCCACCAGCAGCGCAAAAGCAAGCCCGCCCCGCCCCCTTATCGGCGGGCAACCATGCAAGGGCATACAGCCCCAGCAGGTCAAAGGCTCACAGGTCTAGGGCAAAGATCGCAGGGCCAACACGAAAGCACCTAGACAGCCCCAAGGCAGGCAGGCGGGGTTTGCAGTCGTAAGCCCTACCCTTATCGGGTATCAAACACCCATGATCTAGCAGCACACGGGCAACCGCCAAAGAATCGAAGCCCTTACACACCTCACTCTTAAACACCTCGGCATGGATGAAATATTCAGTGTCCACAGACTCGGCCATGTCTGAGTGCATACGTTCGCCGTACTCCCTTTGGTGCTCCGCATCGCTTTTTATCGGCTTGCCATCCTTGCCCATTAAGCGCCGATAGCCTGCACGGTTCAGGTTCTTGGGCGCGTGGTCATCCCCTGCCCTGTGCCAATAGGTGAAGCGGCCATCCCCGTGTGCCTCTAGGAAGGCGCGCACCTGCCTAAGCATGGCCGTAACCTCACCATCACCAGTGCCACCCCTTGCGGCAAGCCACGCATCAAAACAAGCCCTTGCGGCCCGCTCACTCTCACCCACGCCCCAGCCTGTTAAGCCTGCCGCCGTTGCCAGCTCACCCGCTGCACCCACCATCGCAAAGCGCAAGCCCACACGGTGCACCTGCCCGCCGCCTGATTCGGGAATCATGTTGGCTTCAATCACTTGCACCCGCTTGCGTATATCGGCCTTCAAGGTGCTGGCGTGTTCAGTCAACCATTGCAGCCACTCCACGCCAACAGCGCCATAGCAGCGCCCCGCCTGTTCAACGATATGGCGTGAAAACTCAGAGCCTCCACCCTCAACGCCGTGGGTGTTTTCAAACATCCCATTGCCCGCGCCAGCATCGGCGGGAATATCGGCCATCCTCACTTCTTGCCCTGTCCGTGCCCGCCGCATACCTTCGGCCATGTGGTCAGCCAAACCTAATTCACCAGCAGAGAGAAACAGCAACCGCCACGATAGGCGTGGGCGTGGCGCACCGTTACGGGTTGCCCGCGCTTTGCTCGATTCATTGGCCAGCATGTAAGCGCACTCGCCCGCCGTCTTGGGGTCAACTTGGGCGAGTTCGTCTAACACCAACAGCGCATCACAATGCTGGGCGGCTATCGCCTCAAGTGCGTTATCAGTGGTGCGCCAGCGTTGCAAGTAGTTGGGGCCACCGTTCACGCTGGCTGCAACTTTTAGGGCCGTAGTCTTGCCCGTAGACGAACCGCCACGAAAGTGAAACCCGCCCGATTCAACACCAGCAGGGCGAAGCAACGGCCCCGCAAAGGCGCAAGCCACGGCAAACGCCAGCCGTGAATTACCAACACATAAAGCCCCCACACGCTCCCGCCATTGCGCGGCGCTGCCCTTGACTGAAAAAGTGTTTTCCATGGCTTGATCGCTCTGAAAAACAATCTTCTCGTCTTGGTCGCCTATCGTTTCGCGTGGCAACACAAAGGCCGTGTCATGCCACCCGATACGGTCGGTGCAGGTGGTGAAGTCTTCGGGCTGGCGCGTTTGGATGTATTGCGTTAACAGGTTGCGGGCACGGGGTGAAGTGCTGATACGCAAGCCCTGCCCCATCAAATACCCGCGATATTCGGCACCGTCACCACTCAACATGCGGGCGGGCATGGCCCACGATTTGACGCGCTTCAACGGGTCAGCAAATTCCAACAGATACCCCCAGCCGCCGCCGTCACGGTCGCGGGTTAGCGAAAGCACATCTAAGCGACTGCACACCCATTCTGGTTTTGTCGGTTCGCCGTCCTTGTCCACGCCGCTATAAAACACCCCGCCATCGGTCACGCTGAATCTGTCCCAATCTGCGGGCGCTTTGCCGTCCGTGTTGGCACAGCCACCAGCAGCGCCCATAGCGGCCCCGCTGGCGCTCTTTTTGTTGCGGGTGGTGGTGTTGCCCTTGCTGGGTTGATTCGCCGCTTGCATGGCCGCATCAATCGCGGACAGCACGCATACCCGCACCGCTTGCAAGCCTTGTGCTTGGTGCATATCGTTGAAGTCACTGCCACCTTCTGGTAAGTCAACAGGAAACACAGCCACGCCTTGCACCGCAACCGCCGCCGCCGTGGCTTTTTCTTTGCCCGTGTTATGGCCCGTCTTGGCTTGCGTCGCCTTATCGTCGTCACCACACAGCACCAACAGCGCGGCGTGGTAGAGCTGGCGCATGGCGGTGGCCACCTTGCCCAAGTTGCCCGCATCAAAGGCAACCGCCACAGGCAAGCCCGTGGCTGCGTGCAAACTCGCCGCCGTGGCGTACCCCTCGGCCACCAACAAAGCAGCGCCAGCAGCGGCGGTCACATCGCCCACCAAGTGCCACAAGCCAGACTTGCGGCCATCTTTGATGAATAACTTTTTCCCGTCAGGGTAGACAGTTTGCACGTTCCACAGTGTGCCGTTCACATCGCGCAAGGGCACCAGCAGCGCACCGCCAGCACCGAAGCGCAAGCCGTGGGCTTTGACGCCCTTTCGCACCAAGTAAGCGGATTCGCCTTGGTCGCTGGCCACACCCCACTCCGCCACCGCAACAGCCGCCGCCGCGTCGTGACGCAAGCGCAGCGCCTCAGCCTCACGGGCTTGCGCTTCGTCACGCTGGCGCTGGCGTTGGGCCACTGCCTCGGGCGAAGGTTTGACGGCCTCCTGCCCATCTTTGGACGGCTCATAGCCGTGCGACTTGGCAAGGTGTATCAATGTGCCAATGGTCACAGCCCCGCCCGTTTTAAACGACTTCCAAGCGGTGCGACAGTCTTTGGGGTTGAAGTTGTCAGCCGTTTGGCTCCACTCAAAAAACAAATCAAACCCGCCCTCATCGGGGAATTCTGATTTGATCGCCATGCCCACCCGCGCCCACTCATCACGGGCAAGGTTTGACGGGATAAAGGCAAGCGCCCGCCGTGTTGATTCTGGTGTGTGGTGGTTCATTTTCTTGTTGGTACCCAATAGGCTGGCGCCTTAGTTTTCACCTTTGCCAAGCCGCATTTATTGCCACCACTCGCCACCGATTGAACGGGGCGCGGGCGGACCTGTAACAGCAGGCGGACAGGCAAGCCGTTAAGCGTTGCCCGCTGCACATAAAGCCCCTGTCTGTGCAGTAGCTTGGCCTGTTGGTCAGGCTTCATCGTCAATGTCCCAAGAATCAAGGATTCGGGCAACTTCATCACGTATAAATCGCGGGTCTACAACCTCGGGGCAAGCGGGTAATGAACGGGCTAGGATTTGGCCTGTGTTTTCAGTGGCGACAGTCAAGACCCCACGGATAGAAATAGACGCCACCAAGTTGCAATATTGGCGCTTGTAAATCGTGCCGCCGGTCTTCGCCTTGACCATGTAAAAGGCTCGTTCAAGCTCGCGCTCTGCAAGCCATACCGATTCCTTGGGGAGCCTTGAAACGCCTAAGCGTTTTTCTTCTTCCTCGATAAAGCTAGGGTCTAAAACCTCACCCCTTGCGGGCAGTGATCGGGCAATAACTTGGCCCGTACTTTCACGGGTCACGGTCAACACGCCACACTCAGAAACACGGGCGCACAAGCGGCGGTTTATGAAGTCATCCCCGTGGTACTCGTGCGCATAGAAGTGAATGCCGTCTAGCGCCCGCACCAAGACAAACGCACGGGTTAACTCAGCCTGTGCACTTTTCTCTAGCGCCGTGTAAATTTCCTGTCTTGCGGTCATTTTTTCGGCGCTCATTTAGCACCCCCCTCAGTGCCGCGCACTGTTGTTTTTTGCCTGTTGCCTATCCATGCCAGCACCTCATCTTCACGCCATGCCACGGCACGGCAACCAAGCCGCACGGGCGTGGGGAAGCCGTGGGCTTTGCTTGCCATGTAGGTGTAGATCGAAGACTTACGAAGTCCGGTCAGGTTTACCACCGCATCCATACGCAATAAGCGGCAAGGCTGGGGGCTTGGTTTTTTGTTTTCCATGTCAATTCCTTAAAGTTTGAACAAACCCGAAAAGCTCGGGGGGCTCTACTTTCAGGGGGTCGCTGTGCAATTTCTAAGCAAGAAATTGCACTTTCTTTGGTGCGTTGGCCTTGCTTTAAAACTTTCAAGTAAACCCCGTCAAGTACGCCCAAGCCTGTTAAAGCTCGGGCGGCTCTACTTTCAGGGGTTCTCTGTCTCATTTCTAAGCAAAAAATGAGACTTTTTTATTTACGGCGCAGCGCTTTTTTTCAGCTTGTCAACTCGTGCGTATCTGTCGCGGTAAATCATTCGGTCGTAAGCATAGTTACCAACATCAATCACCGCCGACAACGACTCGATTTGCTCTCCAATTGTTCCAAGCAAGAACGAAGAATCATCAAGCGCCCCACATCGCACGTCACCAAGACCGTGGTCAGTGCAAACAAGCGCCCCAATGCTTTGCACAGCTTCGCTTAGGTTCTTAAGCCCGTACACAGCGTTACTCACTCCGCCCGCAATTGACGCCAATTCGTCTTGGGTGAAGGTGTGGGCGCACCGCTCCCACATTATTTCCATCAACCTAGCGCCGGTCATTGGGCCTTTAAAACCTTTGTCGGAATCGGGCTCTGTGTAGGTGTGGGTTTTTGCTTGGGTGTTCATGCTGCACCCCCCATCACCACGGTGGCGGTGTTGCACGTTTGTTTGAGTAGCGACGTGGCTCGCATGGTGCGGCTCATAGCGCGTTGAATGTCTGCGATTGTTTTACCGTGACGCACCAAGTGCAGCGCCGTGCTTAGGCTGTTTTCAATCGCAGCGTGGCGGTCTACTGAGTTGGAATAAATGACGGTGGGCGCGTGGCCCGTGGTGGACGCTGTGGGCGTGGTTTGGGTTTTCATGGTCTTAGCTCCTTTGTGAGACTTAAAACCACCTTCTGCGTTTAGATGCGCATCGGGTGGACAGGGTGTTCTAAACGTGTACGAAGCCACGCCGCGCACCTTACGGATACGCGCACCCTGCCCGAAACCGTGAGGCATAGCCGCCAATGCTTGGCGGACTTCCCCTGTATTTGGACAAGACAAAACCCCGCTTTCGGTGGAGGTTGCAACCGCTTCGTACATGGTGTTTAGAGGCACCGGCCCCATTGCTAGGGTTGGCGTGATTGTGCCACTAAATAACGTCATGGCGTTAAGTCCGTACACTTTGCCCATGCCCAAACAATCAACGCTTCGTGACGGTCGCAAAATTCGACTGAACACGCCAACTGAAGATGCACGCATCACCGCCGCTGCACGGTCTGACCCTGACGCAAAACCACTGACAGCGGCCCAACTCAAAGCCATGCGGCCAATGGGTCGCCCACGCTTGGAAAGCCCGAAGGCTTCGCTATCCATGCGGATAGATGCGGATGTTTTAGAGGCATTACGCGCCAGCGGTGCAGGGTGGCAAACGCGGGTTAATTCGTTACTGCGTAACGCTGTGGCCCGTGGGCGGGTTTGACGTTTAAACCCTGCTACCGCTACAGATTAAGCGCTCACTCAGCGCCAGCCTCGGGCCTTGGTGGCGTCAGATAGGCAGTGTGCAGGCGCTGCAATTCAAGCAATAAGCCCAAATGCTTAGGCACCCAGCCGGGTATTTCTATGCCATCACGCCGCCACCGTTGCGGGGTGTTGCGGTGCAGGTCGGTAGCCCTGCAAAAATCGGCGATTTTCCAGCTCAGCGCATCAAGCGCCGCATCGAATTCTTCAAAGGTCATAGCGCCCTCGTTTTGTAGCGGTGTGGCATTGTAGACATAAAGCAATTTTTTGTGCTAATTTTAATATTTAATGCATACTTACTTAACATAACGCCCGTTTTATAAAGTGTGCAAAGTGAATAACTTAATGCACATTTAATGAATTTCCTAATGAATTCAAGGGCTTGCAAGCGTGGCGCGTGTTGCTGAAATAATGTGCATTCATCGTAGGCGCTATTGCACAAAAGTTATTCACAGGGCCGACCTACGGGCAGCGCAGGCCATCGCAGCCGCCCGAAGGTGGGCCAAGGGAAGGGCAATTCGCGGCAAATTCCTAGGGCATCCAATAACGGCCAGCGCGATAAGCAAAACCAAAACAGCACCAGCAACAAAGGCATGGGAAACAAGGGTTTATATATATGGATGATTGATTTTTCTCATTCATTTATATATGTCCCCACTTTGTCCCCTTTTTGACCCCACTTTGTCCCCACTTTCTAAAACGGCTCTAACCCGCATGAATCCTCACTTTTTGCCAGTTTGTCCCCATGTCCCCACTGTTTAGCAGAAATAGCAGGCGGCAAATCGTGAAAATCGCCCATTCAGGCAAAAAAACCGCCACGGCTGGCGGTCTTGCTGGCGCTTGGGCTTGCCGCTATCGTCGCATCATGCGGCCACTCTGGCGGGCTTGCCATCCATGCCCACCACGTTGCCAGCGGCCAATTTGTCGCAATAGTCGGCCCATGCTTGCATCATGGCGGTGCGTTGCTCTAGGTACTTCGTGCGGTTGTAGGCGGCCCCCAAGGCATCGGGCACGGCATGGGCCAGTTGCGCCTCGATCACCAGCGGGTCAAAGTTCAACCGCTCGGCCAACATGGTGCGGGCGCTTGCCCTGAAACCGTGGGCGGTGTGTTCTTCTTTTGGAAAGCCTATGGCCATCAATGCGGTGCGAACGGCGTTATCACTCATTGGCCTGTCGTGGTCGCGTTCACTTGGAAACACCATCACGCCGCCGCCTGTCAGTGGCTCTAGCTGGCGCAATATCGCCACCGCTTGTCGTGACAGTGGCACTAGATGCGGTGTGCCGTTGGCCTTACCTGCCTTCTCTCGCTTCATTCGCTCGGGCGGGATTGTCCAGAGGGCTTTTTCTAAATCCAACTCAGCCCACGCCATGCCGCGCAATTCGCCAGGTCTTTGAAACACCAAAGGGGAGAGCTGTAAAGCAGCCTTCACAATCGGCCCGCCGTGGTAAGCCTTTATGTGTCTCAGCAGCACACCAAAGCGGGCGGGTTCAACAATGGCGGGAAAGTGGCGCTTCGGTGTCGCTTTGAACACTTTGCCCAGCCCCGTGGCTATGTTGGCATTGGCCTTACCCACGGTCACACCAAAGCCCCAAAGGGCGCTGCACAGTGCCCGCGCTTTGACCAACACGCCCAAGGTGTCGCGCCTCTCGATTTCACGCAACACCATGATTAGCTCGGGCGCTCCAATGTCTCGCATGATGCGCGGCCCCAGCTTGGGCAGTAGGTCACGGTCAAAGATACGGCGGCACCTGTCACGGTGGCTGGCGCTCCACTCGGGCGAACGGACAGCCATATATTCGTCCACCACCTCAGCCAATGTGTCGCCCTCTAAGGCTTTGGCTTTGAGTTGTTGCACCTTTCGTTGTTGCACAGGGTCTAAGCCTAGGGCTTTGACTTCCTTCGCCTCGTCTCGGGCTTTGCGGGCCATCGCCAGCGTGACAGCTGGGTATTTGCCCAAGGCTATGCGGGATTGAACCAGCCGCCCCGCTTTGTCGCCCTTGCCCTCTTTGCGGTACTTGAGAAACCAACGCTTTGCACCAGTTGGCGAGACTTCTAAGTAAAGCCCGCCACTGTCGGTAAAGCTCACTCGCTTTTTGTCAGTCGGACAGGTTGCATTTTTGCAGGCGATATCTGTAAGCATTGGCTCTACTCCGAAGGTTTGGCAGCGCTGTTGCACCACATTTCAAAATTAGGCGTTTTTGTTGCACCGTTTGTTGCACCTAATTTCATGGATGGTAGCAAACCTCATCGGACTGCAACGGACAGTAAAAAGGCGTTTTCCCAATGAAAAAGGGGGTTCGCCGTATGTTGGCGAACCCCCTCGGTCATAGTAATGGTGGAGCTGGCGGGATTTGAACCCGCGTCCACAAGCCTTTTTCGTACAGTTCTACATGTGTAGTCGTCTGATTTGAGTCTCGCCGTGTGCGTCGCGCAGCGACACGCTACGCACCCAGCCAGTACCCTATTTCTCACATCATCCCAAGGTACCCGAGGTGATGCCAGCCCATATGTTTTTCCTTGCAGCTAGGAAGTCTTGCGACCCCCTAGCCCAGCCTATCGGCCAACTGTTGCAAGGCTCACCGGATTAAGCGGCGAGTTGGTAACTGTCGTAGTTTGCAGTTAGTTTTTTTTCTGCTGTTTTACGAGGATCAGAACCTCGACATGCCCTGCCACGCGTCCGAACCCATGTCGAACCCAGTGCAGCCCCAAGCCTCTTATTTTAGGCCTCTGCCAGCAATTGCAAGAGCTTATTTGGAGAATCTATGTGTAAATCTGCACCCCAGATGCTGACATCGGTCTTTTCGCCCAAATAACCGTAGGTAGCAGCCACAGTAGGCATCCCTGCAGCACGGCCAGCTGCAATGTCACGTTCGTCGTCACCCACATACAAACACACCTCTGGCGGCAGCGCCAAACGGCGTGCCGCTTCGAACAGAGGCTCGGGATGTGGTTTGGGATGTGGTGTGGTATCACCACTCACAATGGCACGCGCACTTGCAAACAAAGGCATGGCAGCCGTGAGCGGATCGGTGAAACGCGCCATTTTGTTGGTCACCACGCCCCACGGCATTTGACGCAACTGGAGGTGCTCTATCAAATCATCCACACCATCAAACACATAAGTGTGAACAGTCATGGCCGCTTCGTAGTTGGCAAAGAACTCTTCGCGCATGGGCATGAAGTCTTGATGCTCGGGCGTCATGTCAAACGCCACTTTCAACATACCACGGGCACCAGCGCCCGCCAATGGACGGTATAACTCGTAGGGCAAAGACGGCATGCCACGGTCAGTGCGCATTTTGTCGGCGGCGGCGCCAAGGTCAGGCGCACTGTCAATCAAAGTACCATCCAAATCGAATAGCACAGCACGGATATTTTTAAGCATCACAGAGCCCTTTGCGTGGCAACCATGTAGTTCACACTGGTGTCAGCACTTAGCCAGTAGCGGCGGGTGAGCGGGTTGTATTCCATGCCACGTGTGTTGTGCCACTCTAGCCCTGCTTCACGGCAATCACGCGCCAACTCGCTGGGGCGGATGAATTTGGCGTATTCGTGTGTGCCACGCGGCAACAAATTCAACACATATTCAGCACCCACGATCGCAAACAAGAATGACTTAGCGTTGCGGTTGAGCGTAGAAAAAAACACATGGCCACCGGGTTTGACCAACTGCGCACAGGCTCGTACGATGGATGAAGGATCGGGCACGTGCTCTAGCATTTCCATACAGGTCACCACATCGAAACTGGCTGCCTGCTCTGTGACCAACGTCTCTACCGCCACTTCGCGGTATTGCACATTGGGTGTTTGTGCCTCAAGGGCGTGCAACTGCGCCACTTTGAGCGACTTCGTGGCCAAATCTATACCCAACGCGTGAGCGCCTGAACGCGCCATGGCATCGGTCAAGATGCCGCCGCCACAGCCCACATCCAGCACCTTTTTGCCTTGCAAAGGTGCAATGCCGTTGATCCACTCTAGGCGCAACGGATTGATTTGATGTAGCGGACGGAATTCGCTTTCTGGATCCCACCAACGGTGAGCGAGGTCTGAAAACTTGGCCAATTCGGCCTGATCAACATTGGTATGTGTGGCATGAGATTGCATAAGAAGTATTGTCGTTCAAGCAAAAAGAAACCCCGCCAAAGCGGGGTTTCTTATTTAGATCAGGTCAGATCAGTTTTTGCGGGTGCCCACAACTTCGATCTCAACGCGGCGGTTCTTAGCGCGACCTTCTTTGGTCTTGTTGCTAGCCACTGGTTGCTTCTCGCCTTTACCTTCGGTGTAAACGCGGTTTTTCTCGATGCCTTTAGACACCAAGTAAGCCTTCACAGCTTCAGCGCGACGCACTGACAATTTTTGGTTGTAAGCATCAGAGCCGATAGAGTCAGTGTGACCCACAGCGATGATGACTTCGAGGTTGATGCCTTTGATTTTGGAAACCAAGTCGTCCAACTTAGCTTTACCAGCTGGTTTGACCACAGCCTTGTCAAAGTCGAAGAATGCGTCGGCAGCGTAAGTCACTTTAGAAGCAGCTGCGACTGGGGCAGCTGCTTTTGGAGCGACAGGAGCAGCAGCACCGCAACCAGGAGCAGCAGTTGCAGGTGTCCAGTTGGCATCACGCCAGCAATGTTCATTGGTGCCGTTTTTCCAGACCAAATCGCCGGAACCGTTGCGCCAGTTATCAACAGTTTGAGCAGCAGCAGCAGTTGCCAAAGCAGCAGTAGCAACGAAAGCTGCCAAGTTCTTCAAGTTTTTCATGATTCACCTCTGAGGGATTTATAAGCCGCAGACCACTCTGCGAATTCAGGCATTCAAGGTGATTTCACCTAGACGCTTGGAAATAT
>JACCDU011321512.1_pt1 | contig 11435 bp, 9 predicted proteins | sample 7446081 | NCBI WGS metagenome assembly JACCDU01 (sample SAMN15323447, study PRJNA562643) | freshwater metagenome | isolation source: river surface water | place: USA:Blue River Watershed | collected 2017-08-17 | reverse complement strand
TTCAATCATTTGTTGTGAACGATGGTCTATAAAATGCCCAGAAGCAATACTTTTGGCAGAGAAACCTGAAATTAAATCGAGTTTTGGATAGGTGGTAAAGCCAAAATACAACAGCCCGATAACTGCTGCAATACCAATTAATTGGACTACTTTTTTCATGTGGAGTAATTTGAAATTGATGCAATGTAAATAAAAATTGGGAATTATTTCCAACTGAAAAAGCAGTTGCGTGGTCTAGCCCCGATAGCAGCGGCATCCTTTTGGACTATAGGCCAAAAAGATAAAGCGAATAGCGGGACAAAATGCCTTTGAAAATCAAAACAAATGCTCCTAAAAACAAGCAAAATAATTTTGAAAAATCCACCGCAATTTTACTACTTTTGTATTTAGAAAAATTCTAAATAAATGTTTGACATTCAAAAAATAAGAGCCGATTTTCCGATACTTTCCAGACAAGTAAACGGAAAGCCGTTGGTGTATTTTGATAACGGAGCGACCACACAAAAACCACAGGTGGTGATTGATGCGATTGCGACCTATTATCAGGAAATCAATGCGAATATTCATCGTGGCGTACATACTTTGAGTCAGTTAGCCACCGATGCTTATGAAGCGTCTCGAACTAAAATCCAAAATCATATTAATGCCCAATTTGCTCACGAAGTCCTTTTTACTTCGGGCACAACTCATGGGGTAAATTTGGTGGCCAATGGATTTGCTTCGCTTTTGAAAGCAGGCGATGAGGTGCTGGTTTCGGCTTTGGAACACCACAGTAATATTGTGCCTTGGCAAATGTTGTGTGAGAAAACCGGAGCGGTATTGAGAGTCATTCCGATGAATGAAAAAGGTGAATTGGTGATGACTGAATATGATCAATTGTTATCGGATAAAACGAAAATCGTAACCGTTAATCATATTTCGAATGCCTTGGGAACCATCAATCCGATTAAGTATATGATTGACAAAGCGCATCAATTTGGCGCTGCTGTTTTCATTGACGGAGCGCAAGCGGTTCCACATTTGAAACCGAATGTACAGGAATTGGATTGTGATTTTTATGCTTTTTCAGGACATAAAATATGCGGACCAACAGGAACGGGAATTTTGTACGGAAAAGAAGCGTGGCTCAATAAATTACCGCCTTACCAAGGTGGTGGCGAAATGATTAAGGAAGTTACTTTTGAGAAAACAACCTATGCTGAATTGCCGCATAAATTTGAAGCTGGAACACCTAATATTGCGGGCGGAATTGTGTTAGGAGCGGCTGTAGATTATATGAATTCAATTGGTTTTGAGAACATTCAAAAGCAAGAATTGGAATTGTTGAATTACGCCACCGAGCAGTTATTAGCCATTGAAGGATTAAAAATTTACGGAACTGCCGAAGCCAAAACTTCGGTGATTTCATTCAATATTGATGGGATTCATCCCTATGATATTGGAACGATTGTGGATAAATTAGGCATTGCCGTTAGAACAGGACACCATTGCGCCCAACCGATTATGAATTTCTTTGAAATTCCGGGAACGATTCGTGCTTCATTTGCGTTTTACAATACCAAAGAGGAAATTGATGTAATGGTTGAAGCGGTGAAAAAAGCTAAAATGATGCTGTCTTAATTGGACATACAAATGAAAAAGACGATCGTTTTGTTGTTGGTCCTTATGTTTTTTGCGGCATGCGCAGGACAAAAAAGGACAGAATACAATTCGGTTAAATTGGAATACCAAGCTTATTCAAGAGGTTTTTACCAAATGATTCGAGTAGAAAAACAAATGGTTTTTGTAGCCAAAAGTAGAGAGAAAAAACCAATAGGGTATAAAATTAATAATGCAGATTGGACTATTATAAACACAGCAATTGAACAATTGAATTTGGATTCGCTTACTCAATTGAAAGCACCTACCGATAAACGATTGTATGACGGTGCGGCTTCCGCCAAATTGAAAATAACAAAACAAGAGAAAACAGTTGAATCCCCAAGTTTTGATCACGGCTATCCACCGGTAGCAATTGAAAAAATAGTGAATAAAATGCTTTCTTTTGTAAAGTAAAAAGCAAAATTGGATATGACAATTAAAGAAATACAAGACGAGATAATTGACGAATTCGCGATGTTTGACGACTGGATGCAACGGTACGAATACATCATTGAATTGGGAAAAAACCTCCCATTAATCAAAGAAGAATTTAAAACCGAAGACAACATTATCAAAGGCTGCCAGTCTAAAGTATGGTTGCAGGGCGAACAACAAGGAGATACTGTTGCTTTTACAGCCGATAGTGATGCGATACTAACCAAAGGAATTATTGCTATTTTGATTCGGGTATTTTCGAATCAAAAACCAGCCGATATCTTGGAAGCCGATATGGATTTTATAGATGCCATTGGATTAAAAGAGCATTTGTCACCTACTCGCGCTAACGGACTAGTTTCGATGATTAAAAATATTAAAATGTATGCTTTGGCATTCCACTCAAAAAACTAACAATTATGACACAAGAAATAGACACTAACGAATTAGGAGAAGCGATTGTAAAAAAATTAAAAACGATTTACGATCCTGAAATTCCCGTTGATATTTACGAATTAGGATTGATTTACGACGTTATGGTGAATACCGATTATGAAGTAAAAATCTTGATGACTTTAACCTCTCCAAACTGCCCTGTAGCCGAAAGTTTACCAAGAGAAGTAGAAGAAAAAGTGAAGTCAATTGAAAACGTTAAATCGGCAGATGTTGAGATTACTTTTGATCCACCATGGAGCAAAGATTTGATGAGCGAAGAAGCAAAATTAGAGTTGGGAATGCTATAGTAAAAGTGTTCATTAATCAGTTTTTAGTGTTCAGTTAAAGACTAAACAATAAATTCAGCATGGAAGAAATTATCAATAAGGTCGCGCAAAGTTCGTTAGTCGTTTTCGATTTAGAAGATTACTATCCAGACGATCATGTAGTGGACTTGGATGTTTCGCAATGGTTGGCCGAAGGATTTCTCTTAAGAGAAACTGATTTTAGAGCCCAATTAAAAGCAATGGATTGGACTCCGTACGAAGACAAATACGTGGCATTGTATTGCGCTACTGATGCGATATTGCCGGCTTGGGCGTTTGCTTTGGTCGCGGTTCATTTAGCCCCATTGGCTTTAAAAATTATTCATGGATCTAAAGAATTGGCCATTATAGAATGGTACCAAGACATTTTAAACAAACTCGATTATACGGACTATTTTGAAAAACCAGTTATCTTAAAAGGCTGTTCGAAAAAAGCTGTTCCGAATCAAGTGTATACTTTGGCAATTCAAAAATTGATCAAAGTTTCTAAAAGTGTAATGTTTGGCGAAGCTTGTTCGGCAGTGCCACTATATAAGGCTAAAAAATAAGGAGTAAAAAACATATAAAAAAGCCCTTTTGATTTTTCAAAAGGGCTTTTTTTAATCTTCTTTTTCAATAGCGTCTTTGTAATCGGGATACAAGAACTTGTTGTAAGGGAAACGCGTAATGTGTATTTGTCGGACTGCTTCGTACACTCGCTCTCTAAACTCTTCGAAATTTTCTTTTTGAGTAGCCGAAATAAACAAAGCATTTTGTTCTCCTAATCGGCTCATCCAAGTCGATTTCCATTCGTCTAATGTATAATGGCGAGTTGTTTTCTCAGTAATTAAATCATCTTCGTCAATGGTCAAATGTTGGTAGGAATCAATTTTATTGAACACCATAATCACTGGTTTATCATTGGCCTTGATGTCCTGTAAAATTTGGTTGACCGCTTCAATATGATCTTCAAAATCAGGGTGCGAAATATCCACAATATGCAATAACAAATCGGCTTCGCGCACCTCATCCAATGTACTTTTGAAGGAATCTACTAGTTGCGTAGGCAATTTTCGAATAAATCCTACGGTGTCTGAAAGTAAGAACGGCAGGTTTTTAATCACCACTTTACGAACGGTAGTGTCTAAGGTGGCAAACAATTTATTTTCCACGAATACTTCGCTTTTTCCCACCGCATTCATCAAGGTCGATTTCCCCACATTGGTATAACCCACCAAAGCCACGCGTACCATGGCACCACGGTTGCTTCGTTGAATGCCCATTTGTTTGTCAATGGTTTTGATTTTATCTTTCAAAAGGGAAATACGATCACGCACAATACGACGGTCCGTTTCAATTTCGGTTTCTCCAGGCCCACGCATTCCGATACCTCCTTTTTGACGCTCTAAGTGCGTCCAAAGTCCGGACAAACGGGGTAATAAATAAATACATTGTGCTAGTTCTACTTGGGTTCTCGCATAAGAAGTTTCGGCTCGTTGTGCAAAAATGTCTAGAATTAAATTGGTTCGATCTAGAATTTTACAATCTATAATTCTTGAGATGTTTTTTTGTTGTGAAGGGGTTAATTCGTCGTCAAATATTACCGTTGAAATTTCGTTTTCTTTGACATACAAATTGATTTCGTCTATTTTACCCGTACCCAAAAAAGTTTTGGGATTGGGCTTGTCCATTTTTTGCCAAAAACGCTTCACTACTTGTCCTCCAGCAGTAAAGGTTAAAAACTCTAATTCGTCTAAATATTCCGTTAGTTTATCCTCAGATTGATTCTGAGTAACAATCCCAACGATGGCGGTTTTTTCGAAATTTAATACTTCTTTTTCTAGCATAACTTTGAATGAGCGACAAATTTAATCATTTGCTTTTACTTATCCCCATAAATCTGCACATCGTCAATTTGAAAGGCACCGTCTAAGGTTGCCGTTTTTCCCGAACCTGTATATCGAAAACCAATAGTGACTTTCCCCGTGAAGGAAGACAAGTCAATTCCGCCTGAACCCACAAATTGATACCAAGGCGTGGCTTGCGTTGGCAATTTTGCATTGAGCGGAATCCAGGTTGCAGTTGCCACATTTATTCCGTCAAAATCGTTCGAAATAAAGACATCTAAGGCGTTTAACGACGAATCGACGTCCAAGTGGTGTTGTGCTGTTCGAAACGTTAATAATTCGTTCTTGTATTCGTCTAAATCAATTTTGGGAGTGATTAACCAGCCAATATTGGAAGCTACTTTAGTTCCGCTAATGGCATATTCGGCACAACCATTACCAGAAAAAACAGCGCCTTGCCAGTACAAACTTCCTGCTTGAATGATATTTGTCCAACCCGCTAAGTTGATATTAATATTGTTTTCAACGGTTTCAAAATTTTCTCTAAAAAAAGGGGAATTGCGTTTACTATTTAAAGTGACATCCTTTTCGGATCGAGCCACTAATTGATAATCGGCTCCATATTTTGTCAAAATTCCCTTTATTGTTCCGCTACCAATTGGAATTTCTTTGGTCGAAAAATCTGCAAAACTACTGGTTCTAAAATAGATTTTGTTGCCTAATTTGTCCTCAATATTCCAATTAGTTCCACCGCCAACATCATTGCTGCTTTCGTAATAATGTCTGCCCATTGCTTCTCCTGAAAATTGGACATCTACCACTTCGACTAGAGTGTTCAGATAAGAATCGTTCATTAGTTCACTAAGAGTAATTTCTTTAGTTAAAACCTGATCGCTCAGTTGGGTGCAAGAGGCAATCAATACTTTTTTATAGGTATTTTGTGAAAGCCGACCCACACCTCCTTCGTTATAAGAATTGACATAAATAGTCCCAATTCGCAGCCCTCCAAAATAAATATCCGTGTATTGATCTTTGAGTTTTATGTACACTTTGTTTCCTAAGCGGTAATCAATGTAGGTATTACTTACATCAACCGGCACACTAAATCCAATGGCAGGTTGTGTGTCGGTAGCCAAAGTTTGAAACGAAATGGTTTTGAAAAAGTTGCCATGTTCGTCTGTCGACACGACATATGCCTCAATAATGTCATCGTATTTGTACTGTGTTACAATCGCGTCGGCCGCATCGCGGACTTCGGCCACCGTTCGGTTGGTCTTCAAATAGGGCTGGTTACATTCTAAGGGAGGAAGTGCCGGTTCTTCTTGAACACAACTTGCGAAAAGCAGTGTCAAAAATATACTTAACAAGAGGCTGGTAAAAGGAATTTTCATAATAATTTGGGATTTATAAGTTAATAGACAGGCTTACAAAATAGGTTCTTCCGTAGCCATAAAAATAGTTGTTGCCAAAGTTGGGTGTTCCGCTAGAAACGTCTTGATTTCGTTGCCTAAAATTGGCATTACGAGCCTGTTCGAAACCGCCTGTTTTAAAAGAAGTGTTCAATACATTGTTAATACTACAAAACAAATTCAGGTTCTTTTTGAAGATCCGCCACGATTTTCCTCCAACCAAATTCAATAATAAAACAGGGTCCAATTCTTCTTGACGGAGCAACTCTCGTCCTCGTTCCTTTGTGGCTTCTGGAAAAGGCAATCCGCTTGCCGGATTGGAAAAAAACACAGAAGTCCTGGCGATAGGCGAGATGTCGATATAGCGATTAGCTAAATAATTTATATTGGTACTTATCCACCAATATTTTGGATTTCGGTATTCCAATCCAAATGAATAGGCTTGTTGAGGCGTTCCTGCTTGACGGTAGTTTTTGAGTGTTGCGGTGCCAAAATCAAAAACAGGCAGGCTGTTTTCGGCAGACGCTTTGGCATCGTTAGTAATAGTTACATTGGGATTACTAGCGTAACGATATTCGCCAAAACCCGCTGCCAAAGTAGTTTTTAAAGTGGCGTCAATTTGGTATTCCCAACTCAGTTCGGCTCCCCAATTGACTTTGTCCAAATGGGTTAGTGTTTGGCTTACAAACGCATTGGTACTGTTGTTACCTGCGTCGTTTTGAAAAATTCCTTCCGCATAAAAAAAGGAGTTTTCTGTTGCCTTTTTAATTTGACTATAATAACCCGTGAGGCGCATTTTTAACTTTGGCGAACGATAAACATAATTGGCATCTAAACTACTGTTGGTTTCACTTTCTATGCCTTCAACAATAGTATTATTGATTCGGGAATTTGGAAAAACAGCCCTTAAATTTGGGGCTTTGGAAGCATGGGAGCCATTGAACAGCAATAATTGTTTTCCGGATAATTTCCAAGTGAGCCCACTTTTAAAACCAAAGTTTTCAAACCGAATTATGGGGCTTTTGCCAAAGGAATTGGTTGGATAAATCCCGTTTTTATACAATCCTTCTCGTCGATAGGAAGAGGCTGCATATTCCTGAGCTAAGTAAAAATCAACTTTTTGGTATCGAAATTGAAATTGGGTAAAGCCTTCTAATCGAGCAGCCCTTGTATTAAAATTATATCCGTAGGCATCGCCTACTTTTACACGTCGATTTGGTTGGTTCAAATCCGATTGTGCTTGATCGCCTTTGTAAAAAAGATCGAGATCTTCAAAATACAATCCACCTAATAAATCTAAGACGTTTTGGTAATTATGGGAGTGTACTTTATTAAAAGAAGCACCTGCATTGAGCCGAATATTTTCGGTCAGTTCTGTATTCAAAAGCGCATTGAAAGCTAGGTTTTGATCGTCGGTTCGGTCTTCGTAAAGAATGTATTTGCTTTGAGCGGGCTCATAACCTAAAATTTTCCCATAGGCATTTACAATCGGACTTTGATTTGCCTGATATAGTGCCGCCCAATTGATTTGCGATTGTGCTAAAAATTGCGTTTTGTTAAGTTCGGCATTCGCCAAATCGGGTGTAAAAGCCCCCGAAAACTCCCCCTTATCTTGGGCGTATAACGAACTAAAATAACTCGGCATTTTTCGATAATAAGAGGGAGTGGGGCTATTGGCATTTTGGTAATCAAGATTGCTGTTGCCGATTTTTCCAAATTGATACAAGACCCCTAGATTGAGTTGGGTGTTAGCATTAATTTTCAAATAATCATTTAGCATTATGACTGGTTCTTCAACAGTTTTGATTCTAGAATTGCGTTGTTTTCCGTTTTGAAAACCCCAATACGAATTGTATTTTGTAGAGGTTAATGCTGTTACCTCATCGGTATTGGGTGAATTTTTTCCGCGGGAATTTGGGGTGTACAATACCGTGAAGTTGATTGAATTTCGATTAGTGAGTTTCTTTTCGACGCTGGCAAATAACGAATTCGCATCATACATTGCACCGTCAAAATAGCCTTCCTTAGCGTAGCGCTTTCCTACTGAGAAAACCAATGCCCAGCCTTTTTCATTCATTCCCGAGGCATAGCTAATCATGGCTCTTCCTTGGTAGTTGGTGTTGGTTCCTGACAAAGATATCCGAGTCCCTTTTCGATAAGTTGAGGCTTGTGTACTTATATGTTGCGTGCCTAAAATACCGCCAAATGCATAATCGGAAGGGCTGGTGCCAATGGCAAATTCTTGATTTCGCAACACGTCGTTGATCCCGCCAAAATCGCTCCATTGCGGTCTGCCGTCATACATTTTATTCAGCATTAGGCCGTTAATCATCAGCTTTGCGTATTGGCTGTCGAGGCCTCGCATTCGAAAACGAGCTTGCCCCCAATTGAATGTGGCCGCTTGTTGAAACGCATCTTTAGAAGCGAGCAACATACCTGAAGTGCTTTCGGAAACACTGTTATCTTCTTCCAAATCAGTATCTACGATTGAAATAACGGCTGCTTGTTCAAGGGTTTCGTTATCTTCCTCCAAAGGAATTGTTCCTAAGTCAATTAGTTGGTCTTTGAAAATTTGAATAGGAATTAGCTTGTCTTTGTATCCTTGATTATGAAAAAGGATAAAGTGCTTTCCTTGTACATCTGATTTGAATTGGAATTTTCCATCGGGAGAGGAGAGTTGCAGGCTATTCGTATTTTGAATACTCACAACAACACTGGCTAATGGATTTTGCGATTTGGAATCAATAATTTTTCCAGAAATGACCGTTTCTTTTTGAGCAAAAAGCAAATAAGGGCATATCAGAAAAAACAGCTTGGGGCAGAAGTTTTTCATTCGATTTGGGATTAAAATATAAACTAAACTTTTCAGAACAATTAGGGCATTACTGTCTTGAAAAGCAAATACTTAAAAAAGGAAACGGTTTTATCTTTTCCAATTTGAAGTTAAAAATAGTAAAAAAATGGATTCGTTTGTTTTTTACTCTGCCGTTTTGATTTTGGAGACCATAAACGAAATGAACACCCCAAAAACCCCAATGAAAGCAAAAGAAAATTGCAATCCAAAAGCTTCGGCGATGTAGCCAATAATAGGCGGACCCATTAAAAAACCTAAGAAACTTACGCTTGAAACCGCAGTTAAGGCTTCGCCAGTAGGAATTTCAGGATGTTTGCCGGCAATACTGTAGAGCGTAGGAATAATGGTGGAAACACCCAATCCCACAAACATAAACGCAAGGGTGCAAGGAACAATATAGGGAAAAAATACAGCTGTAAATAGACCTGCAGAAATGACTACGCCACTAATTTGCATCACTTTTTTTCGACCAAATTTTAAAATAAATCGATCGCCTAAAAAACGACCACTGGCCATCATAATCATAAAGGAAGTATAACCTAAAATTACCAAGGGTCCCGGTGCTTTGACTACGTCTTTGAAATACACTCCGCTCCAGTCGAACATCACCCCTTCGCTCGCCATACAACAAAACCCTATGATGCCTAACCACAGCAACATTTTGTCGGGTTTTCTAAATCCTTTCTCTTTTTTAGGTTGCGGTTTTTCAACGGCTTTGATGAGGTATTTGATATTGAACGAAATTAACGCTAAAACAAGAATGCCTACAATAGCAAAGTGTTGAAAAGGGGTTAGTTGTAAGGCCAACATTCCCAATCCGACAAAGGCACCTGTGAAACCGGCCAAACTCCACATGCCATGGAATGAAGACATGATGGTTCTCTTGAACAAGCCTTCGGTATAAACGCCTTGGGTGTTTACAGAAATATTGGATAAGTTGCCAAAAACACCAAAAAAGAACAAGCCTAATGCTAGGGTCCAAGGATTGGAAGCCAAACCTAAGTTGGTTAAGCTGATGGCATACATGATAATAGCAAAAAGGAGGGTGCGATGACTTCCAAAACGAGTAACTAATTTTCCAGAAACGGGCATCATGACCAATTGCCCTACAGGTACTGCAAATAGGATAGAACCCAAAGTCGCTTCGCTAAGATGTAAAGTAGTTTTGATGTCTGGAATTCGGCTGGCCCAAGAGGCAAAACACAAACCCATTCCGAAATAAAAGGAACCCACACCTAATCGGATTCTATTTAAGTACGACGCTTTGGCTTCGCGGTAGCTTTTTTTGTATTTCCCTTTGCCTTTGAATCGGCCTAAAAAGTTTAAATCTATCAAAATGGTGTTTTTAGGGTTTCATTGTGTCAAAAATACAAAAACCCCGGATTCCATAGCGATAAATTTGAAATGACCCAGAATTACAACGTTATTTGTTTATAAGTAGTGGTTTTTGAACACCCATTTAGAATTTGAATATTTAGTCTATCGCAATCACTTTTTGTTGGGCATTGCTTTCAAGTGCAGCCTCAATAATTTGCATCACATGAGTCCCTTCTTGAGCGGTTACCGGTTCGGGTTTGTTTTCTACTATCGAATGGTATACCCCGTCAAAATAATCGTAATAATTGCCTTGAAGCGTTGGGATTTTTTCGCGGAAAATTGAGCCGTTTACCTCCGTATGCAATAGACCTTCTTTTTCTTTGGGTTCGGTTCCCCAAGTGGTTAAGTTGGGTTTTTTTCCGAGTTTTAATTCGTCTTCTTGTACATCGCCACGGGGTTTTAAGAAAGACCCTTTTTTGCCATGAAGGACAAAAGACGGATTGGCTTCGCGCACAAAAAATCCCGCTTTCAAACGCACTCTTTTATCAGAATAATACAATAAGATATCAATGTAATCGTCAACGATGGAATTTTCTCGCGTGATGCGAATATCAGCAAAAACGCTTTTGGGCATCCCAAACAAACACAAGGCTTGATCGATCAAATGCGGACCTAAATCTTTAAGTATTCCAGCGCCTGCATTGGCGGTTTCTTTATGAATTTTTGGACTTAAAATAGGATTGAACCGGTCAAAATGAAACTCGGCTTCTACTATGTCGCCCAAGAGTTTTTCATTCACTATTTTTTGAACGGTTTTGAAATCACTATCCCAACGTCTGTTTTGAAACACGGCTAGTTTTAACCCTTTGGCTTTAGCCAAAGCAGTCAATTCCTGCGCTTCGGCAACAGTGGTGGTAAAGGCTTTTTCGACCAAAGCATGTTTGCCGGCCAGCAATACTTGTTTAGCATAGTCAAAATGGGTTCCAACAGGCGTATTCACCACGATTAATTCGGCATCCGATTCTAAAACCGACTCTAAACTAGGATAGCTCGTCACTTCTGGATAATCCAATTGAATCAATTTTTTGCTTCTTTCCCAAGAGCCTAGTAATTCAAATCCTGGATGCAGATTCAAAAAAGGTGCGTGAAAGACTTTGCCAGACATGCCGTAAGAGAGTAGGGCGGTTTTGAT
>JACCDU010025804.1_pt1 | contig 11443 bp, 10 predicted proteins | sample 7446081 | NCBI WGS metagenome assembly JACCDU01 (sample SAMN15323447, study PRJNA562643) | freshwater metagenome | isolation source: river surface water | place: USA:Blue River Watershed | collected 2017-08-17 | reverse complement strand
GCAGCATTTCTCGGGCTGGGCCGGTTCGCTGGCCTTGTCCTTGATTGCCGTGCCCGTGGTCGTGCGCACCACCGAAAACATGCTGCGCCTGGTGCCGGGCAGCTTGCGTGAAGCGGCTTTTGCTCTGGGTGCGCCCCGCTGGAAAGTGGCCACCTTCATCACTTTGCGTGCGGCCAAATCGGGTGTGATGACCGGCTTGCTGCTGGCGCTGGCCCGCATCAGCGGCGAGACAGCGCCCTTGCTGTTCACCGCGCTCAACAACCAGTTTTTCTCGACCAACATGAACGCCCCGATGGCGAACCTGCCCGTGGTGATCTTCCAGTTTGCGATGAGCCCTTACGACAACTGGGTGCGACTGGCTTGGGGCGGTGCCCTGCTGATCACCTTGACGGTGTTGATCCTGAACATCTTGGCCCGCGTGTTTTTCCGCGAAAAAGCCCAAGGCTAATCTTTTGAATGGATGGAATTTCCAATGCCTACAACGCAAAACCTGCCATTGAAAAACGCAATTGAAATTCGCAATCTGAATTTTTATTACGGCACTTTCAAAGGGCTGAAGAACGTCAACCTCGACATCGCAGAAAACAAAGTCACCGCTTTCATCGGGCCCTCGGGCTGCGGCAAGTCGACTTTGTTGCGTACGCTCAACCGCATGTACAGCTTGTATCCCGGTCAACGGGCCGAGGGCGAGATCAACTTTTACGGCCAGAACATTCTGGACAGCAAACAGGACTTGAACTTGCTGCGCGCCCAAGTCGGCATGGTGTTCCAAAAGCCCACGCCTTTTCCGATGTCGATTTACGACAATATCGCTTTCGGCATTCGCTTGTACGAGAACCTGAGCCGTTCTGAAATGGACGAGCGCGTGGAATGGGCCTTGAGCAAAGCGGCGATCTGGACTGAAGTCAAAGACAAGCTGGGCCAAAGCGGTTTGTCCTTGTCTGGCGGTCAGCAGCAGCGTTTGTGCATTGCGCGCACGGTGGCGGTCAAGCCCAAAGTCATTTTGCTGGACGAGCCCACCTCTGCGCTCGATCCGATCTCGACGGCCAAGGTTGAAGAATTGGTGACCGAGTTGAAGAAAGACCACACCGTGGCCATCGTGACGCACAACATGCAGCAAGCCGCGCGTGTGTCCGACTTCACGGCTTACATGTACCTGGGCGAGTTGGTCGAGTTTGGCCAAACGGAGCAGATTTTCATGAAGCCTGCCCGCCAGGAAACCGAAGACTACATCACCGGCCGTTTCGGCTGATCAGGAGCAAAAAATGGATAAGCACATTTCTAGTCAATTTGATGCCGACCTGACCAACGTGTCCTCGCGCGTTTTGGAGTTGGGTGGTCTGGTCGAATCTCAAACCCGCCATGCGGTGTATGCCTTGGCCCAGTTCAGCGGCGAAGTGGCTGACCAAGTGATCGCTGCCGAAAAGCAAGTCAACACCATGGAAGTGGAGATCGATGCCGAACTGGCCTCGATCATCGCTCGTCGCCAGCCCACAGCACGCGATTTGCGCTTGCTGATGGCGATCTCCAAGATCACCGGCAACCTGGAGCGTGTGGGCGATGAGGCCGATCGCATTGCGCGCATGGTCAAGTTGATTTTGGAGCAGGGCAGTCCGCGCAATTTGCCCTCTTCCGAATTGCGCATCGCTTCGGATCTGGCTTCGGGTTTGCTGCGCAAGTCGCTTGACGCGTTTGCCCGTCTGGATGTGAACACCGCCTTGGTGATCCTGAAAGAAGACGATCTGATCGATGCCGAGTTCAACGGCTTTGTGCGCAAACTGGTCACCTACATGATGGAAGACCCCCGCACGATTTCGGCCAGCTTAGACTTGTTGTTTGTGGCCAAAGCCATCGAGCGCATCGGTGACCATGCCAAGAACATTGCTGAATTCGTGATCTATGTGGTCAAGGGTGCCGATGTGCGCCACACGGCCTTGTCGGACATTGAACAAGCTGTCAAATGAGAAGCCTGCCTCGCATTCTGATTGTCGAAGACGAGTCATCCATCGCGGAGCTCATTTCGGTCAACCTGCGCCACAACGGGTTTCAACCCGTTTGGGCGATGGATGCCGAGTCTGCGCAACGTGAACTCGATGAGATCTTGCCTGATGTGATTTTGCTGGACTGGATGCTGCCGGGCGAGAGTGGCCTGGCTCTGGCTCGCCGCTGGCGTGCGGCAGCGCGGACCAAAGCTGTGCCGATCTTGATGTTGACCGCACGGGGGGATGAGTCGGATCGCGTGGCTGGTCTGGATGCCGGGGCAGACGACTACATCGTCAAGCCGTTTTCGCCGCGCGAGTTGTTGGCCCGCATCCGCGCGGTCTTGCGCCGCCGTGTGCCTGAATCTGTCGGTGGTTTGGTCAAGATTGCCGAGCTGCAACTGGATGCGGACACCTACCGTGTCAGTTGGCAAGACAAGCCCCTGAAGGTTGGCCCCACGGAATTCAAACTTCTGCAGCATTTAATGCGGCACCCTGAGCGCGTACACACGCGCGGCATGTTGCTCGACAAAGTTTGGGGAGATCATGTCTACATCGAAGAACGCACTGTGGATGTGCATGTCAAGCGCTTGCGCGAGTCTTTGGGTGAGGCGGGCACCATGATCGAGACGGTGCGGGGTGCTGGTTATCGTTTGACGGGTACACCTGCTGCCTGACGCACAAACAACGGCATGCTGTCATCGATTTTCGTTTTCGGCTTCTCGACCGCCTTGCTAGCGCTGGTGGGTTGGTGGCTGGCAGGACCCTTGCTGGCCGTGGGCCTGGCCTTGGTCTGTGCTTTGTTGGCGGCCTTGGCCATGGTCTGGAAAATCCACCGCCTGGAGCGTTGGATATCTGGCTCAGACCTGTTGCGCGATGTGCCCTGGAAGGGGGTATGGCTGGAAATCGCTCAGCGTATGCAGCGCTTGCTCAAACAACGTGACAAGCAAGTTGGCGAACACGAAAAGCGCCTGAATGATTTTCTGTCAGCGATCCAGGCATCGCCCAATGGTGTGACCTTGCTCGACGAGCAGGGCCGCATCGAATGGTTCAACGACACCGCTGCGATGCATTTGGGCTTGGACATCGGACGTGACCGTCTGCAGCATGTCGTTCACCTCGTGCGTGATCCAGCGTTTTCAAAATACTTTGCGCAAGCACAGCATGACAACGAGGTGGTCATCGATGGTCGCTCCGTGTCGCTTGCACACAGCACCAAACTCTCAGTGCAGCTCCACGCTTATGGTGAAGGTCGTCAGTTGCTGCTGACCCGAGACATCACCTTGATGACCATGGCCGAGGCCATGCGCCGGGATTTTGTGGCCAACGTTTCGCATGAAATCAGAACACCCCTGACAGTGCTCAGTGGTTTTGTTGAAACCCTGCAGACGATTCCACTGGATGAGTCGGAGCGCAAGCAGTACCTCGATTTGATGGCCGTTCAGGCGAGCCGCATGCAGAGCCTCGTCGCTGATTTGTTGACTTTGTCACAGTTGGAGGGGCGCCTCCCGCCGGGGATGTCGGAGCGCGTGTCGGTCAAAGAACTGATGACCCAAGTGGCTTCAGATGCTTTGGCTTTGTCGGCCGTTTTGGGCGGTCAGGACCCCGATCAACGTCAGGCCGTCCATGAGATGGTCTTTGATCCTGCACCTGCTTGGGTCATTTTGGGGGGGCGCTCTGAATTGCTCAGCGCGATTTCCAATCTGGTCAGCAACGCTGTCCGTTACACGCCGCCAGGTGGCCAAATCCATGTGTCCTGGTCCCGTGATGCCGAGCAGGTGATGTTGTCTGTCAAAGACACAGGGCCAGGTATTGCGCCCGAGCATTTGCCCCGCTTGTCCGAGCGCTTTTACCGTGTGGACCGCAGCCGTTCACGCGAGACTGGTGGTACGGGCTTGGGCCTGGCCATCACCAAACACGTGGCGCAACGCCATGGGGGTGAGTTGCGTATTGAAAGTCAGCTGGGCAAAGGTTCCAACTTCATGTTGGTGCTGCCCATCAGCCGCATTGAGCCGTCTGGCGACTGAATCGCCTGTAGGGGGGCTTGTTTCAGTATTTTTCGGGAACGATCATGTCCTGCGGCACTGGGTGGCGGATGTAGTCAGGGTTGCGCACACGGCCGGGAAGGGTCACCTCGGGGTGCTCGATTTCGTGGTACGGCACTTGGCTCAGCAGGTGGTCGATGCAGTTCAGGCGGGCCTTCTTTTTGTCAACCGCCTGTACCACCCACCAAGGCGCTTCGGGAATGTGGGTGCGTTCGATCATGGTTTCCTTGGCACGGGTGTAGTCTTCCCAGCGGCGGCGGCTTTCCAGATCCATGGGGCTCAACTTCCACTGTTTGAGGGGGGCGTGGATGCGTCCCAAAAAGCGGGCGTGCTGTTCGTCGTCGGTGATCGAGAACCAGTACTTGACGAGCTGGATGCCGCTGCGCACCAGCATTTTCTCGAACTCGGGCACGGTGCGGAAAAATTCTTCGTACTCTTCGTCGTTGCAAAAACCCATGACTTTTTCGACTCCCGCGCGGTTGTACCAGCTGCGGTCAAACAGCACGATCTCGCCAGCTGCGGGCAGGTGTGAGATGTAGCGCTGGAAGTACCACTGGGTTTTTTCGCGGTCGTTGGGCGCAGGCAAGGCGGCCACGCGGCATACGCGTGGGTTCAGGCGTTGGGTGATGCGCTTGATCACGCCGCCCTTGCCGGCAGCGTCGCGGCCTTCAAACAAGATCACCATGCGGTGCCCGGTCTTGACCACCCAGTCTTGCAGCATGACCAGCTCGGATTGCAGTCGCAGCAATTCTCGGAAATAGCGCACACGTTCGCTGGCCGATTCGTTCGTGTCATGACCGGCCGTCAGCCGATCGTCCAGCTCCATCTCGAATTCTTCATCGAGGCTGTCGAGCAGATCCTCGCGCAGTTGGCGCATTTGCTCTTCGTTGATGTGGGTGGGTGTGGTCATGTTCAGGCACTCAGAAACTTTGAAAACCACTCTGCCATGGGGCGATGTCAAGCTGATGAAAGCTTGGAGGGTTCGATGCGAAATTGTCATGACACTTTCATGACGGAGATGCAGCATGGGCTCATCAGAGCAACGTGTGGTCACTCACTACAGATTCAGAAATGCGTGTTTTCAATATCCAAACCCACCAGGTCACCGAACAAGATCAGTTGCCTGTTGCTTTGCCAGACCAAGGTTTTTTCTGGATGGCCTTTGCCCGGCGCGAATTCGAATTGCTGCAAGGTCAGATTCAGGCTTGGTTGGATGCAACTTGTGGCCTGCAGGTGTATGAGCTGCATTTGCAGGATGTGTTGAACAACCAATTGCCCTCGCATTACGACTACACCTCGGATTACGATTTGTTGGTGTTTCGCCGCTTGGCCAGAGGTCGTTCTGAAACCGATTTGTCCAAACCCGGTGAAGTCTTGCACCAAGAGAACCGCAAAGCCGGCCCGGGTATCTTGCGCAAAATCGACACCAGTCCTGTGGCCTTTTTGGTGTTTGACCGCGTGGTGATCACGGTGCACCCGACGGATTGCGCGGTCCGCACTGTGTTTGCCAGTCGCTTGCTCACCGCGGCGCAAATGTCACCGGTGTAAGCCGCTCACCGCTTGCCGACCAGCGCTGCCGATTTGATGCTGCGCATGGTCAGCAGCGTGGTGGATGGCTACCTCGATTTGCGCCGAGAGTTGACTCGCCAGTTGGACCATTGGCAAAGCGAGTTGATCAATCCTCAAGCCAGTTTCAACAACTGGAGCGACTTGCTCAATGCCCGACTCACTTTGCATTATTTGGATGAGGTTTGTGAAGACCAGCGTGCGGCCATCAAGGACTGGATCGATGCTTTGGACGCTTGGCAAGCCGATGACACTTCGACGCCTGAAAATTTGGAAATGTTGCGCGTGCGCAGCCGCGATGTGCTGGAGCACATCGAACGTGTGGTGCACCATGTGGGGCGCTTGGAGCAAAGCGCCGAGACTGCCGTGCAAATGCATTTCAACGCGCAGAGCAACCGCACCAATGAAATCATGCGGACCTTGACGGTGTTGACAGCAATCTTCTTGCCCTTGAATCTGATCACTGGATTTTTTGGGATGAACTTTGAGAACTTTCCGCTTTTGCATTCTGAAGAGGGCCTGTTCATGACAGAGCTCTTCATGCTGGCGGTGGCCTGCGGTTTGGCTTGGTGGTTCTGGCGCAAACGTTATTTGGGTTCGTGAGCGTCATCTGCGCGACGCGGGGATTACCCGCATAGCCCGAGGGCGTGGGTTTGGGTATCTTTCTTGAATCTGGAAATCAACACTATAGATTTCTGGATCTCATTAAAAGGAGACCCCTGATGAATGCTGCGCAGTTTCAAAATGCGATGATCGTTTGCATGATCATCGGCTTTGCGTTGATGGAGTGGGCCACCCGGCGCTACAAAACCAACGTCCATGCCACCAGCAACGACACCAAGCTGGAATTGCTGATGTTCCTCAGTTTGCTGGCCGTGACCCAGCCCTTGGCCATTTTGGTCACGTCCAAACTGGGCGCTGCATTCTTCCCGGATGCCAAAGGCATGTTGGCCGACCTGCCTTGGTGGGGCATGGTGGGCGTACTCTTGCTGGCCGATGACATGACCCAATACTGGTGGCACCGCCTGTCGCACTCCCCGCTGTTGTGGCCCTTGCACCGGGCCCACCACTCGGCCGAGTACATGAGCATCAGGGTGACCTTCCGTAACAATTTCTTCTATTACTTGATGATGCCCGGCCTGTGGTTCGGTGGCGCTTTGTTGTACTTGGGCTTTGGCGGCATGGTTTATGCGTCTTACATCATCGTCAAACTGTTCGTGATTTTGGGTGCCCACTGCGCTTGGCGCTGGGACGAGCCGTTGTACCGCATCCGTGCGCTGCACCCGCTCATGTGGGTTTTGGAGCGCACCATCTCGACTCCGGCCACCCATTGGGCGCATCACGCCATCACCAACCAAGATGGCGTGGGTCACTACAAGGGCAACTTTGGCAACTTGCTGTTCTTCTGGGACATCCTGTTTGGCAGCGCCCACATCACACGCCAGTACCCTGCCAAGGTGGGTCTGATCGACGACAAGCTGTTTGGCCAGGAGCGCTGGTACCACCAGATGTTCTACCCCTTGCTCCAGTCCAAGCGTGACCATTCAGCGCTCAAGTTCGGCGGCACCATTTACGCTGAGCCCGAAGACATGGCCAAAACCCACTGAAATGGCCTCCGTCATGGCGCCCTGAGCTGTGCGCAGTTCAGGGCGCTTTTGCATTCAAGTCCGCCTGACTGGGTATTGGGACCACACCCACTGCAGGCCAACCATCGCCACAAGACTCAGCCCGCCAGCGCTCAAGGCCACCGCCCACTGCGGTGCTTGCAAAGGCGCAAATTTCAGCGCCTCGGCCAACCATGGCCAGTACATGCCGAGCACCACACAAGCCCAGGCCAACAAGATCACGCCCCAGGCCGATGGATTGGGCACACGCAGGCTGGCCAAAAAATGGCCCGGCGCTGCTCGGTTGACCACAATCAGCGCGGCATACCCCAGCACCAAGGTGACGAAAACCATGGCGCGGATTTCTTCTTCAAGCCATGCGCGTGGGGTCTCGCCGATGATCCAGCCCTTGGCCCAGGCGTAAGTCAAGCCCACGCAAGCCAGCACCAAGAGGCCTTGGGCCAAGGCCCAGGCGATGTCTTTCATGCCAAACAGGGCGGCGCGGGTGTCGCGCGGAGGGCGTTGCATCACATCGGCATCGGCGGGTTCATTTTCAAAAGCGATGGAGCAGGCTGGATCGATGACCATTTCGAGTAAAGCCACATGCAGCGGCAGCATCAGCGCAGGCCAGGCCATCACCATGGGGGCAAGTGCGATGCCGGCGATCGGGATGTGGATTGCAAAGATGTAGCGCATGGACTTTTGCAAGTTGCCAAAGATGCGCCTCCCCACCCGGATGCCGCGCACGATCGACGCAAAGTTGTCGTCCACCAGCACCAAATCGGCTGCTTCGCGGGCCACATCGGTGCCGCGCAGCCCCATGGCCACGCCCACATGTGCGGCGTGTAGCGCGGGTGCGTCGTTGACCCCGTCTCCTGTCATGGTCACCACTTCGCCATGGGCTTGCAGGGCTTGCACGATGCGCAGCTTCTGGTGCGGCGAGATGCGTGCGCACACGCTGACCTGGGGCAGCAGGGCTTGCAAGGCTTCGTCGTTGAGCCGATCGAGTGCATCTCCGGTCAAGGTCTGGCCAGGCGGCAAACCGGCTTGCGTGGCGATCACTTGCGCGGTGGCCGGGTAGTCGCCCGTGATCATGATCACGCGGATGCCTGCGGATCGGCATTCGGCCATGGCTTGCGGGATCTCCGGCCTCAAAGGGTCGGTCAGCCCAATCAGGCCCAGCCATTCAAAGGCGAAGGCATGGGCCGTCTCGGGCCAGTCATTGCCTTCATAGTGGCTTTGCGCAACGGCCAACACCCGCAGGCCTTGCGCAGCCATGCTGTCGATGGTGTGCGACCAGGCTTGACGATCGGCTTCGCTCAGGTGGCACAGGTCCATCACGGCTTCGGGTGCGCCTTTGGCGGACACGACGCGGTCCAGGCTTTCGTCAAATTGCCAGACGTGTGACATGGCTTTGAGCTGGGGGCTCAGCGCATAGCTTTGCACCAGTCGCCAGTTGTCGCCGTGCAGGCGTGCGGTTTGCACCAGATGGGTTTGGCCTGAGGTGTGAAAGGCCGCCTCCATCGGGTCAAAGGGCTCGGGGGCGCTGGCCAGGATGGCGTGTTCCAGCAAGGGGTGAAAAGCCTCGGGCAGCGCAAATGCGGGAGAGGTCAAAGACGCCATCAGCGGCGCATGGGCTGGGCCGACCGCCATGGCTGTCACGGTCATGCGGTTTTGGGTCAGGGTGCCGGTTTTGTCGGTGCACAGCACTGTGGTGGCCCCGAGCGTTTCGATGGCGTTGATGCGCCGGGTCAGCACGCCTTCGCGCGTCAGTCGGTGCGCCCCCAGGGCTGGAAAGATGGTGAGCACCACCGGGTATTCCTCGGGCAAGATGGCCATCGCCAAAGCAATGCCGGAGAGCACAGCCGGTATCCACTGGCCCGAGCGCAGGCCCAGTGTGAGCACCATGCCGATGCACAAGAAAAGCACGATCACCGCCAGCCTTTGCACAAGCCGTGCAGTTTGTGCCTGCAGCGGCGTGGTGCCTGAGGTCGGCTCGTTCAGCGATTGGCCGATGCGCCCGATCTGGCTGCGCTGGCCGGTGGCGGTGACCCGGGCCAGGCCTTGACCCCGCACGACGAAGCTGCCCGCATGGACCGTGTTGTCCTGCGCGTTGGTGGATTTGTTGACGGGCAGCGATTCCCCGGTCAAGAGCGACTCGTCGATTTGCAGGTTGTTGGCGCTGAGCAATTGCCCATCGGCGGCCACGCGGTCACCTTCGGACAAGACGAGCAGGTCGCCCGTCACCACCTCGCGTGCAGGTACTTGGATTTTTTGGCCCGATCGCATCACATGGGCCGAGGCTTGCGTCAAGTCGCGCAAGGCCTGGATGGAGGCTTCGGACTTGCCTTCCTGGTAGAAGGTCAAGCCCAGTACCGCCAGCACAAACACCGACAGTGTCAGCCCCTCTGTCAAATCGCCCAGCGTCATGTAGAGGACAGCGGCGGCGAGCAGCAGTGCGAACATGGGTTGACGCAACATGTCCAACAGGCGACTGGCCACAGAGCGGCGGTGCACTGGCGTGATGTCGTTGGGGCCGTCTTCGGCCAGGCGCGTGGCCGCTTGCGCTGTGCTCAGGCCCTCAAGGGTGTTAAGGTGGTTCTGTGTCATGGTGGGTGTTGACCAATGTGCCGCAGTGCTGCGCACAGGCACTTGACCCACGTCATGGAAATGCAGGCCAGCTGCGAACCCGGATTCAAAGGACGACCATGGACGACAACATCGATGCATTCCTGGAGCGCATCCGTCAGCTCGAAGCGCAAATCGAGGTCGAATTTCAGCGCAGGCGTCAGGTCTTGCAAGCCGATTTTCAAGAGCGCAAGGTGCGTTTTGAAGCCGAGGTGCTCGATCAACAGCGGCGCTTCAAGGAGGGTGTGTTGCGCTATGTCCTGACCGCCGACTGGCGGCATGTGCTGAGCGTGCCCTTCATCTACCCGGTGCTGTTGCCGATGCTGTTGCTCGATGCTTTTGTGACGCTGTACCAGTGGGTGTGTTTTCCGCTCTACTGCATTCCCCGCGTCAGGCGCTCAGACTATTTTGTGTTTGACCGCACACACCTGGCTTATTTGAATGTGCTGGAAAAAATCAACTGCGCCTATTGTTCTTATGGCAATGGCCTGGCGGCCTATGTCCGTGAAGTGGTGGGCCTGACCGAGCAGTATTGGTGTCCGATCAAGCACGCGCGTCGGGTGTTGCAGGCGCACCCGCATTACAGTGGCTTTGCGGACTATGGCGATGCGGAAAACTACCGCGACCAGCTCGCGCAGTTGCGCCAGCAATTGCAGCACATGCAGTCACACGCCGTGCTGTCGCAGTCTGGACAGCAGGCACGCGCAGGCCTGACTAAAGTGGACAGCATGAAAAACTTTCAAACTCTGGCCGATTTGGCCGCATGCGTGGGCCAGGACGTGGCCACCACCGAATGGGTGCAAATCACCCAGGAACAGGTCAATCAGTTCGCTGATGCGACGGGCGACCACCAATGGATCCACGTCGATGTCGAGCGCGCCAAGAAGGGGCCTTTTGGTGGGCCGATTGCGCACGGGTTTTTGACCTTGTCCTTGCTGCCCCAGTTTTTCGACAAGACCGTCAATGTGGTCGAAAAAAGCATGGGCGTGAACTATGGGCTGAACAAAGTGCGCTTCATGGCTCCCGTGCTGGTGGGCAGCCGTTTGCGCGGGCATTTGCACCTGCACTCGGCCACGCCCATTGAGGGCGGCTTGCAGATCCAGTGGAATGTGACGATTGAACGTGAGGGCAGTGACAAGCCCGTGTGCGTGGCCGAATCGCTGGCGCGAATTTACGCTTGAATTGCGTCGGCACTGCCGCCGCCAAAGCCGTTTTGCCGCCAGGCCTCAAACACCGTGACCGCCACGGCGTTGGACAGGTTGAGGCTGCGCTGGCCTTCGCGCATGGGCAGTTTGATGCGTTGGGTCGGCGCAAAGGTCTCGCGCAGCTCGGGTGACAAACCCCGAGTTTCGGCACCAAACACCAGCCAATCACCGGGCTGAAAAGCCACCGTGTGCGCCACACGGCTGCCTTTGGTGGTCAGTGCAAACATGCGCTCGGCGGCTGGTTTTTCCTGGGCCAGAAAAGCTTCCCAGTTTTCGTGGCGGCGCAAGGCGGCGTACTCGTGGTAGTCCAGACCTGCGCGGCGCATGTGCTTGTCGTCCATCGAAAAACCCAAGGGCTCGATCAAATGCAAGGTGCAGCCGGTGTTGGCCGCCAAGCGGATGACGTTGCCCGTGTT
>JACCDU011261031.1_pt1 | contig 11446 bp, 12 predicted proteins | sample 7446081 | NCBI WGS metagenome assembly JACCDU01 (sample SAMN15323447, study PRJNA562643) | freshwater metagenome | isolation source: river surface water | place: USA:Blue River Watershed | collected 2017-08-17 | reverse complement strand
TGCATACGCTACGAAAGCCGGCGCAAGACTTGCAAATTTTGTGCGATTGGCCAGTCGCTGGCTGCAGGACGCACCATCGCCCGCAAAACACCGCAACAGCTGGCGGAAGTGGCGCGCGCGGCAGTTGATCTCGATGGCGTCAAGCAGATGATCCTAACCACGGGCACGCCACCGACACCGGATCGTGGCGCACAGATGCTGGTCGACAGCGTGAAGGCGATTCGCGCTGTCGTCGATATTCCGATTCAGGTGCAGTGCGAGCCGCCGGACACTGACGACTGGTTCGGACTGATGAAAGAAGCCGGTGTCGATGCACTAGGCATGCATCTTGAGGTAATCACGCCAGAGTTGCGCGCGCAGATCATGCCGGGCAAGGCAGCGGTGCCGGTTGCGCGTTATCTCGAGAGCTTCAGGGCTGCAGTGACCGTATTCGGGCGCGGGCAGGTCAGTACGTACATTCTCGCCGGACTGGGCGATAGCCGCGAAGACATCCTCGAGATGGCGAGACATTTGCTTGAGATCGGTGTGTATCCGTTCGTTGTTCCGTTTGTACCGATCAGCGGGACGCCATTGGAAGACCATCCGGTGCCGACACCTGCATTCATGAAATCCCTGCTTGAGCCGCTGGCGGAAATGATCAACGCCGCAGACATGCGCTCTAAAGACAGTAAGGCCGGATGCGGAAAGTGTGGCGCATGCTCGTCGCTGTCGATGTACGAAGCTTGAGCCCCTCGGAGGAAGTGATGATCAACCTTGAGTCAATGTGCGATCTGCCGACGACGTTTATCCCCTGCGAGTTTCGTGTGAAGCTGGCTGGATCCGATTGGGAAACCGCTCAGTCGATCAAACTTCGACGTGCGGTGTTCTGCATGGAGCAGGGCGTATTCGTCGGGGATGATCGCGATGCGCTCGATGAGATTGCGCTGCCTCTCGTTGCCGTTGCTTGCGTGGCCGGCATCACTGACCAGGTAGTTGGCACGGTGCGCATTCACACGCAAGGCGATGATCTCTGGTGGGGATCGCGGCTTGCGGTTCATCCGTCGTTTCGCCAGCACGGTCACATCGGGACGTCGCTCATTCGACTGGCGGTGGGCATCGCGCATGCACGTGGTGCACGGATCTTCCTTGCCCAGGTGCAGAGCCAGAATCGCGCCCTCTTCGAAAAATTGCATTGGCGCGCGCTGAAGGAAGAGATGCGATTTGGCCGGCTGCATTGCCTGATGGAGGCAGATCTTTCCCGGTATCCGCCGTGTAATGATCCGTTTTCCGGCATTGTGTCGCGCGCCCGGAGCAGAGTATGACGGCAGCCGAACTCGACGCGCTGACGGCGGCGCTACTTTCCGGAAGAGGCTTTGCTCACAAGTCTGATATTGCAGACGTGATGGATGCGCTCTCGGCGCCAGCGGCATTGATTCCGCATATTGGCGCTACGGTCGCTATTGGCGATGACTGCGCGGCCATACCTGACAGCGACGGCTGGCTGTTATTGGCGATTGAAGGTTTCGTCGAAGACTTTGTAAACGAGATGCCATGGCTGGCTGGCTATAGCGGGGTGATGGTGAATGTCAGCGATATCGCCGCGATGGGCGGGCGGCCAATTGCCGTGGTCGATGCACTATGGAGCCGGGGCATGACGCCGGCGCGAGAAGTGCTTCAGGGGTTGACTGAGGCATCGTCGCGATATGGGGTTCCGGTCGTGGGCGGTCACACCAATCATCGTAGCGACCGTGGGCAATTGGCGGTGGCCATCCTCGGACGCGCGCGCAAGTTATTGACCAGCTTTGATGCGGCTCCCGGCGATGCGCTGATCATGGCCGTCGACCTGCGGGGCCAATTTGAGGGCGACAAGCCTTACTGGAATGCCTCTACTGACGCTCCAGCAGAACGCCTGCGTGCCGACCTGGACTTGCTTCCGCAAATCGCAGAGTCTGACCTCAGCAAGGCGGCCAAGGACATCAGTATGGCCGGTGTGGTCGGTACGGCGCTGATGCTGGCTGAATGCTCACGCGTGGCCATAGAGATCGATATTGATGCCATTCCTCGTCCACACGGGGTGCCCTTGCTGAGGTGGCTTCAGGCGTTTCCAAGCTATGGATTTGTGCTCAGCGTTGCGCCGGACAATATCGCTGCCGTGGTCGACACATTTTCAGCACACGGGCTGGCTGCGGCCGTCATCGGCAATGTGAATGCCGGCAGCAAGCTCACCCTTGCCACTGGCGACGCGCGTTCGACGGTCTGGGACTGGAAGCAGCAGACATTTATTAGCGGACGGCAGCCCTCAGCTAGCCGGCCGGATGCAGTGTGAACAGGAGCTTGTATGCCAGCAGTGAATTTCCGCGTTCGCTGGCCTGACGCCAGCGAGAGCGAATGCTACTCGCCGTCGACCATCATTCACGACTATGTGAAAGCCGGCGAAAGCCTGACGATCGCCGAATTTGCCGAACGCTCCCGCTCCGGGCTGTGTGCAGCATCTGAGCGCGTAAGGCAAAGATATGGTTACGCCTGTTCATCGGCGATAGACCAGCTTGCTCAAATCGAGCGGCATTGCTGCAAATTTGAATCTGACGCGGTCGTCGAGATCGTGGCAATGAACTAGGAGAAGACGATGAATATGACGAATCTGCCACCTGCCGTTGAAGTGGCGATCGTTGGCGGCGGCCATTCCGGCCTGTCGATCAGCTATTACCTGCAAGAGCTCGGCATAAGTCATCTGGTGCTGGAAAAGAGCGAGCCTGTCTATAGCTGGAAGCATGCGCGCTGGGACAATTTTTGTCTGGTGACACCGAACTGGCAATGCAACCTGCCCGGCTGGCCTTACCGCGGCACTGATCCGGATGGCTTCATGAAGAAGGATGACATCCTCGCGTATCTGGAAGGTTTTATTCGGCATGTGGACGCACCGACCCTGTGCGGCGTGACGGTCGAACGGATGGATCCGATCGATAAGGGCGGCTTTTTGCTGATGACATCCGCAGGAATGCTGAAGGCGAAGCAAGTCGTCGTCGCTTCCGGCGCCTATCATCAGCCGGTGATCCCTCGTATGTCAGAACGCATGCCAGGCAGTCTGCTGCAAATTCACTCGGAGCAATACCGTAATTCGACTGCGTTGCCCGAGGGCGCTGTGCTGGTCGTGGGCTCTGGGCAGTCCGGCGCTCAGATCGCCGAAGATTTGCACCTTGCTGGACGTCAGGTCTATCTCGCCACCGGCGACGCACCGCGGTGCGCGCGCTTTTACCGCGGCAAGGACGTCGTGCGCTGGCTTGCTGACATGGGTTACTACGATTTGCCCGTCGAAAAACATCCGTTGCGTGAAGGCGTTCGCGACAATACCAACCATTACGTCACCGGCCGTGACGGCGGGCGCGACATCGACCTGCGTAAGTTTGCGTTGGAAGGGATGGAACTGTTCGGATCATTGGCCGACACTGACGGGGAAATCCTGAAATTTCAGCCTAACTTGCGGCAAGCGTTAGACGACGCTGATCGTGTGTACAACCGAATCAATGCGTCAATCGACAAATACATTCAAGAAAATGGAATCGATGCTCCAGCGGGTGATCGCTATGAGCCCGTATGGGTGCCGGCGATGGAGCGGACGGAAATTTCTATTTCTAAAGCCAACATCACCAGCGTGATTTGGTGCATCGGCTTTCGTCCTGACTATAGCTGGATCAATGCCTCTGTGTTCAACGGCGTGGGCTTACCGGTGCATTATCGTGGCGTGACTTCGCAGCCCGGGCTGTATTTTCTTGGCCTTCCCTGGTTGCATACCTGGGGATCGGGACGGTTTTCCGGGGTCGCGCGAGACGCTAAATACATTTCGGAGAAGATTTTAAATTTTATGAACACCTTGGGAGCTGGGCACGAATTGAATGACCCCGTAAGCGCCATTGGCAGCGCCTGAGCCTGGACTTGACCTTACGGCGGTGTTTTGGCCAAAGCCGAACGCTGCTCTGTGGCTCAATCACACTGTTCCTCGGTTCCGGTGATTCGACTAGTCGTCGTCGACCTGTCATAAATGTTTTCTATGATGGCAACGAAAAATTCGTTGGTCATCATGCTTACAAATATCACCATTGGGCAGCGGCTTGCGGGGGCCTTTGGACTTATGCTCTTCCTGATGCTTGCCAGCGCAAGTATTAGTCTTTTGTACGTGAACAGTACGCGCGAAATTTCACGGGTGTTGTACGCTGAGCGTGCACAGCCGATTCAGCAGCTGTCTCAGATCAACTATCTGGTACAGCGCAATCGTGTGCTGGTGATGGACATGCTGATTGATCCCGGTGCTGCCAATGTCGACAAGCGAGTAACGGAATTTCGTGCAAACAGCACCCGATTGGATGAGCTTTGGAAGCAGTTAACCCCATTGCTCTCGAAAAGCGTACCGCAGGAGCTGGAGGCATTGCGCAGCGCTTACGACGAGTACATGCAGCATGGATTAAGCATGGCGAATGTTGCCATGACAGAGAGCCGCTACGACGATGCTCAGGAGCTGTACCTGAACAAGATCACTCTGCTCGCAATGCCTGTGCAGGCACAGCTGGATCAGCTGTTGGCGCAGTCTCTGGAGCGAGCGGAAACGGAGTACCTGAGCGTACAGGCGAAAACGGACGGGGTTAATCTGGGCCTCGTCGTGCTGACGCTGATGGCGCTCGTCGCGGGTACGGTAATGTCATTCACGATCACCCGCTCGATCACACATCCTTTGCAGGCAGCTGTTGAGGTCGCTAAAGCGATTGCGTCTGGAGATCTGACCGCTGATATCCAGGTAGTTTCGCGGGATGAGACGGGAGACCTGCTGCAGACGATCAAACGTATGCTTGATGAGTTGGCAAGCATTGTTAAAGCTGTGCGATTGGCTAGCCGCGAGATCTCACTGGGAGCGGCTGAGGTGGCTAACGGGGGCATCGACTTGTCGCAGCGGACAGAGGAACAGGCCGCCAATCTGCAACAGACCTCGGCTTCTATGGCCGAGCTGAGCGACACGGTGAACGAGAATGCCGCTGCTGCACGAAATGCCGCTGAACTGGCGCAGCAAGCGCGAGTCGCTGCATCGCAGGGCGGACAGTTGGCGTCTGAGGTCGTCGACACTGTGCGACTAATTGGTCAAAGCAGCCACGAGATTTCGGAAATCACCACGGTTATCGACAGTATTGCATTTCAGACCAATATTTTGGCGCTGAACGCCGCAGTGGAAGCCGCTCGCGCCGGTGAACAGGGCCGTGGCTTTGCAGTGGTTGCGGCTGAAGTTCGCCAGCTGGCACAACGCAGCGCTACTGCAGCCAGAGAAATCAAGGGACTGATTGCGGAAAGCGTGAAGCGCGTAGATAGCAGCTGCCAGTTAGTGGAAGAGACGGGCCGCAGCGTGGCGCACATCGTCGATCAGGTACAGGCTTTGGCATATTTGGTAGAAGGCATTGCGTCCGCCAGCACGAGCCAAGGCGCCGGTATTCAGCAGATCGGTCGCGCGATCACGATGTTGGACAGTATGACCCAGCGTAACGCGGCGTTGGTGGAGGAGAGTGCAGCCGCCGCCGAAAGCCTGAAATTCCAAGCCGATTACTTAACCGGGGTAGTGAAGGTCTTCACGCTGCATATGGCGGAAGAATCCTCGGCGAACATTTCGCGGCAGGGCGGGGCGCTCCCGGTCGGCGGCCTGCAGACAACCTTCGCTAGTTATTGAGTGTGTTTATTCGACAACTGCGAACTCTCCGTGATTCGACGGCCAGATGGCATTATGGGGATAAGTTTCGCAAGCAGGCCTGGAGTCAATGTCCATCGACTGTAGGCTAAAGTTCCCGCACAATGCCTCCTTAAAATTTACGTTACACGCCGTTAGTCGAAAATGCTCCGACAACAGGAGCCGACCTCGGCAGGACTGCCCATGACACCCCCTCCTAAGCCTGACAATGAAGCCGAGCGTCTTGTAGCCTTGCGTGAGCTGCTGATTCTTGACACTGAACCGGAAGAACGATTCGACAGGATCACCCATTTCGCGAGGAAAGAGTTCGATGTCCCAATTGCCTTGGTATCGTTAATTGACGAAGATCGGCAATGGTTCAAATCCAACGCCGGTTTGGAAGGTACCGAGGAAACGCCGAGGTACATCGCGTTCTGTGGTTACACAATCTTGGAGACTAACCATTTTGTGGTGCGCGACGCAATCGCCGACGAGCGGTTTCAGGATAATCCTCTGGTCACCGGAGAGGTATCTATTCGGTTTTACGCCGGGGTTCCGTTGACTTTGCCGAACGGGCAGTCAGTTGGCGCGCTCTGTATTCTGGACACCCGGCCACGTGACGTGGACCGACTCGATCTTGTCATTCTCGATAGCCTGAAAGATTTGGTAGTAGAAGAGCTGTTGCGCAGAGGGAAATCCTGATGGCCTCATCGTTTTTCAGAGGCAACGGACTTCCTCGCCTCTTGCTGGTCGAGCCGGATTCGCTCATACGCAGCACCGTCGCAGGGGTGTGCAAGCAGCTCGGACTGGCTCAGGTTCATCAAGCAAATAGTGTTGCCGTCGCTGAGCAAACGCTGAGAAGCCAGGGTGTCGACCTGATGCTCATCTCTCTTAACCAAGGCGATGAGGTGTTTGATTTCCTTGAGCAGGTCCGCGGAGGTTGGTGGGCAGATGCGGCACAGGTACCGATTGCCGTCACGGCGCAAAACGCGCATTCGGAAATGATTTCCAAGATCAGGTCGATACAGGTGAAGCGCTTGCTCCTGCAGCCTTACAAAATCCGCGATGTCGTTCACACCGTTGAAATCCTCTGCGAAGAATTGAAGCAGGGCGCTTGAGCCCGTCAGTAAATTTGAACTGCTGCACCTGGATACACTTAAATCGTATTAGGTCAGATCTGATCTGACGGTAGGACCTTGCCAAAGAGGGGTACCCGGATTGATAGCGGTGAGAATCTTTATCAACGTGGCGCGCAAGCGCCAAGGAGTAACCCCCTGAGTAGTCTTGCCCGGAACATCATCAAATACCAGGTGGGTCTGCTGAATCTGGCCTCCGAGTCTCGCGACGTCTCCAGTGCCTGCAAGGTGATGGGCTGTTCCCGTGATACGTTTTGCCGCTACCCGTCGGTGTTGGCCGAAGGCGGCCTTGAGGCGCTGCTCGATGCGAACTGCAAGAATCCTAAATTTGCGTAACCGCATCGAACCTGCGAGCGAATTCGGCGTGGCTGTCTCTGCTCTTGAACAGCCGGCGTTCGGGCAGGTGCGTGTCTTCAACGAACTGCGTCAGCGTGGCATCTTTGTTTCGCCGTCCGGCCCGCGCAGCATCTGGTTGGGTAGACTTCCTCGCCAAGTCGACGGGTTAAAACTAGAGGTTTCGGCGTTCACTATCCTCGGCAGATACGCCAGTGGCGTCTTCGTACCGAGGGACTCATGTGTACAATTTAAAAAATGATGTCATCCTATTTTATTCGCCGCACCCTTCATCGAATCGGACATTTCTTTGATAAGTGCAGAAAATACCGTGGAAGTGACCGTATAACGCGCTAGTTGATAGTTGCGCACCATGTTCATGGCAATTCCAAACAGCCAAGTTGACAGCTTCGAATCGCCTCGGAAGTTTGAAATCGTTCTTGCCGCCTCAACAAAAGCCTGTTGGGTAATATCTGCAGCATCGTCGGGATGATCAATGTATTTGATCACAAATCGGTACAACCTCCGCTGGTGCTGCGTGATCAGTTCTTTGAAAAGAATTTCCTGATCTAGTTGAAACGGCGCCAAACCGTTGGAATCTTCAATGATCGAAGTGCGAACAGTTACTTGCTTTATGTCTTCCGATGCACTGTTCTCTGTGTCGGAGTCGTCTTCCTGAGGAGTGTCGTCCGCCTTACTATCTTCCTCGTCTTCGTCGAAAAGATTAATGCAGAACACAGTTTCAGTGTCAATTGCCTCGCTGTGCATTTCGCTCATCTGGATGCTCCTTCGCGCTGGATAGTTGGCAATTCAGCCTTTTCTGGCTGGGTCACCCACTGAATGCCTGCATCGATAAGATGACAGGTAGAAAATTTCCAGATTCGACTGACTAAGAATTGCCTGAATGAATTTTCAGGCCGGTTATTTGTCAAAAAATCTGCAAACTACCTAATTCGTGGGATTGACAAGCGCAGGGTAAGTGTTGAAGAAGTGTGAGCAAATTGACATGCAAAAAGAGGCACATTCGATGCATAAAAGGCATCTATTTCGTGAGAAAGCATCAGGCTTTTTTCTCAGAGAAAGTTCGAGCCTCGTATAATTGCGAGCTTTGCTGCGTCTGTACTCTTACGAATCTCAAGCAATGCACTATCTATCTACGCGCGGGCACATGGCCCGCCCAGGCTTTTCTGAAATCCTGCTCGGCGGTCTGGCGCCTGATGGCGGCCTTTACCTTCCGAGCCACTATCCGCAAGTCTCGAAGACTGAACTTGATGGCTGGCGTCATTTGTCGTACGCGCAACTGGCCGCCGAGATTCTTAAAAAATTTGCAGCCGATATTGCTCCAGCCGATATCGAGGCATTGACCGCCAAGACCTACACTGCTGACGTGTATCGAAACGGTCGCCCTGGTGACAACGTCGCGGCAATTACTCCGCTTCGCACCCTTGAGACTTCCGGCAGCCGCACGCTGTTGTTGCAATCGCTGTCGAACGGCCCTACGTTGGCCTTCAAGGACATGGCAATGCAGTTGCTCGGCAACCTGTTCGAGTACACGCTTGCCAAGCAAGGTGCCGAACTGAACATCCTCGGCGCTACGTCGGGCGATACCGGCAGCGCGGCTGAATATGCGATGCGCGGCAAACGCGGCATTCGCGTGTTTATGTTGTCGCCCTATAAGAAAATGAGCGCTTTTCAGACCGCGCAGATGTTCAGCCTTCAAGATCCGAATATCTTCAACATAGCGGTGAGAGGGGTGTTCGACGATTGCCAGGACATGGTGAAGGGCGTATCGAACGATCTTGAATTTAAAGCGAAGCAAAAGATTGGCACCGTCAATTCGATCAACTGGGCACGAGTCGTCGCCCAGGTCGTCTATTATTTCCGCGGCTATCTCTCTGCGACTACCAGCAGTGATCAGCAAGTGTCGTTTACCGTCCCATCGGGGAATTTCGGCAATATCTGCGCCGGTCATATCGCCCGCATGATGGGCGTGCCGATCAGCAAGCTCGTGGTGGCAACCAACGAGAATGACGTGCTGCATGAATTTTTCCAGACGGGTGTTTACCGCGTTCGCAAGTCGTCAGAGACTCTGCACACCAGCAGTCCCAGCATGGACATCAGCAAGGCATCCAATTTCGAGCGTTTCGTATACGACTTGCTCGGAGGCGACACCGCCCGCGTCCGAGAGCTGTTCCGCAAGGTCGACACCCACGGTGGCTTCGATCTGTCGGGGATGCCGGGGGCCGATGGCGACGAGTTTGCACAGATCGGCAAGTTTGGATTCGCCTCAGGGCGCTCGTCGCATGCTGATCGTTTACATACCATCCGCGATGTCGACGCTCGCTACGGGCTGACCATTGACACCCACACCGCCGACGGCGTCAAGGTCGCGCGCGAACAGTGGGAGGAGGGCGTTCCAATGATCGTGCTTGAAACGGCCCTGCCTGCGAAATTCAATGAGACCATCCGCGAAGCGCTGGGCCGGGATGCCGAGCGTCCGGCCGGCTTTGAGAACATCGAGGCACTTCCGCAGCGGTTCGACGTGATGGATCCCGAGGTGGACGCAATCAAGCGCTACGTCAGCGAGCATACAGGGCTGTGACAGCCCGCGTAAAATCGCCGACAGATATTCAGCCACCATTCAGTCATCAGCAAAAGAATGAATACCAAAAAGCCCATGCTGAGCGTTCAAGAGGCTTTGAGTCTCCTGAATGGCGCAGCGCGTGCCGTGATCGAGACGGAGACTCTCGCCACGGTCGACGCCACCGGCCGTGTCCTCGCAGCCGATCAAAGTTCGCAGCTTGACGTTCCGCCGATGGACAACACGCAGATGGACGGCTATGCCGTGTACGCTGCGGATTGCATCTCCGGAGCTGCTGCCCTGCGCGTTTCGCAGCGCATCCCGGCGGGCCATGTCGGCCAGCCATTGCAGCGTGGGACAGCTGCCCGCATCTTCACCGGCGCGCTGATCCCCGAGGGAGCGGACGCTGTTGTCATGCAAGAGCAGTGCACTTTCGACGAGGCCAGCGGCACGGTCACCGTCAATCGTGTGCCGGCCTCTGGCGAATGGATCCGCTGTCGGGGCGAAGATATTCGTGCCGGCAGCGTCATTCTTGCGCGCGGTACTCGGCTGCGCGCGCAGGAGCTGGGTCTGGCCGCTTCCGTCGGCCTTGCTACATTGCCCGTGTTTCGGCGGCTGAAGGTCGCGGTGTTTTTCACAGGCGATGAACTCACCATGCCGGGCGAGCCTCTGAAACCAGGCGCGATTTACAACTCCAACCGCTTCACACTACGCGGCTTGCTGCACCAGCTGGGCTGCGACGTGACTGATCTCGGCAACGTGCCCGATTCGCTTGACGCCACGCGCGGAGCATTACGTGAGGCCGCACGTGACCATGACCTGATCGTCACCTCTGGCGGCGTCTCCGTTGGCGAAGAAGATCATGTCAAGCCGGCGGTCGAAGCCGAGGGCAAGCTGAACCTTTGGCAGATCGCGATCAAGCCCGGCAAGCCGCTCGCGTTCGGCGAAGTCCGGCGCGCAACGAATCCCGATCCGGCTTTCTTCGTCGGGCTGCCCGGCAACCCTGTATCCAGCTTTATTACTTTCCTGCTGTTTGTGCGTCCCTTCGTCCTGGCACTGCAAGGTGCTAAAGCCGTATCGCCGCGCTGCTATCCGATGCGCGCCGACTTCGATTGGGTCAAGCCCGATCGCCGCAATGAGTTCCTGCGCGTGCGCATCAACGACCGACAAGGGCTCGAGCTGTTCCCCAACCAGAGTTCGGGCGTTCTTACGTCGACCGTCTGGGGCGACGGCGTGGTCGACAATCCGCCTGGGCAGGCGATTCGTTCCGGTGACATCGTCAATTTCATCCCTTTTTCCGAACTGCTCTACTAGCATGCAGATACAACTGAAATTCTTTGCCAGCCTGCGGGAAGCGGTCGGCACCGGCAATGAGACACTGATCGTGCCGGCTGAAGTCACCACGGCAGGCGAGGTGCGCGAGTTGCTGCGTGCGCGTGGCGGCGTCTGGGCCGACGCGCTCGCTGACGGCCGTGCGTTGCGCATCGCCGTCAACCAGCAGATGGCCGATTCAGCCGCGTCGTTGTCCGAAGGTTGTGAGCTCGCCTTTTTCCCGCCCGTCACCGGCGGCTGATCTGGAGATTCCCATGGCCGTCCGCGTCCAGACCCAAGATTTCGATCTCAGCACCGAGGTCGCTAAGCTGCGCATGCACACGCCCAAGGTCGGCGCCATCGTGACCTTTGTCGGCACCGTGCGCGACCTGAACGAAGGCGAGC
>JACCDU010263355.1_pt1 | contig 11446 bp, 7 predicted proteins | sample 7446081 | NCBI WGS metagenome assembly JACCDU01 (sample SAMN15323447, study PRJNA562643) | freshwater metagenome | isolation source: river surface water | place: USA:Blue River Watershed | collected 2017-08-17 | reverse complement strand
TCGAACTCCCGTGACAACTGTATAAGAATTGCATCCTAACCACTAGATGATACCCCCACGTATTCCCTTTCAGAATACTTGAGTGTTTTAATAAAAATGGGGATAGAGAGATTCGAACTCCCGTGACAACTGTACCTAACCACTAGATGATACCCCCACGTATTCCCTTTCAGAATACTTGAGTGTTATGAAATAAATTACTTATAAAAATAGGGTTTACCCATTATTATTTTTTTAATTTATTTTTAATTTTTTAACAAATTTTTTTTCATAATCATTAAATTTTTAGTCATTTCGTTAATATATAAAATTAAACTGTTTTTAATATTTATAAAATTAATCATATTAATATATTTTTCAATTTTTTTTAAATTTAAAGAAATAAACATTGCAAGATCGTATATTGTATAATTTTTATTTATACATATTTTATTTGCTTCTCTAACATAACCATGCATAAAAATCCTAAGCTTATTGTAAGCATTTCTTAATTCCATATTTTGAATGTTTTTTTCATATGCCAAAAACGTTTTAATGTTTTTTTTTAAAATATTATCAATTTCTTTATTCATTTTTACATTTTTTTTATTTTTTTTTTAATTTTCATTTTTTTTTATTTTTTAGTTTAATTTTGATTATTCTGCTTTATTTGAATGATTTTATTACAAATTTTTGTGATTTCATAATAAATTTCATTCATTTTTATATTTATACTATTACATTTCATTATATTGTTTTTATGCAAGGACAATAAACTCTCCTTTACACTATCATGATACGTTTGAAAATTCAAAAGATTAATTGAAATGAATAACTCCAATGTTTCTATATTGCATTCTTTTAGGTGTGCCATTTTTTGCGCGTTGTTAACAAATCCTTTTGTAAATCTTCTATAATTATTGTATAATTCTTTGTATTCTTCTTTTTTAATTTTTTTTACAATACTTTCAACTTCGTTTTCACTAATACTCAATGCTCTTTTCATTACAAAAATTTTAAAATAATTTTATTTTTCATTTTTTTAATTGTTCAACACCTCCTTTATCATCAAAAAATGTTTTCATTAAATCATCTTTTCGTGTTCCAATAATTAACACATTATAATCACCATCTATATTTGCATAAATATCAACTCCATTTTTTATTTCATTTAATACACCATACGATGATCCAAAATTATTATAACCAGAGGTCCAAATTTGAACATTTTCATTCAAGTATAAAAAGTAATCTGGTAATTGTATATATGAATAACCTGAACTGACATTAACCTTGAAACGATATAAATTATCTCCGCGCGTTGGAGCTTCAACGAAGCAATGAACCAAATGATGTGTATCTCGTTTAGAAGGTACAGGGTGATCAATTTTAAAACTTCCACCACCTTTAGATAATACTCCTGTTACATTTGCATCACCAATTACATTTAAAGCCGTTCCGCTAGTATAATTTATTAATACATTTTTCTTAAAAACACCAGAACCATTAACAACTAATGCGCCAGATGATATATCAGTAGAAACTCGTGTAGAATTTATTATAACAGATTTATTGAATGACGCCCCGCCTAAGGAATACAAAGAACCTGAACTTGTATTTGGTAATGCGTCTTCTGTATTTAAAATCTGTAATGAATTAATTATAAAATTTCCACTTGATATTGGTGCTGGTACTATAGATTGCGAAATACTCATTCTTGTTACAGAAAAACGCATAGTTGTACTTATCCAATTTGATTGATTAGTAGAAGTATATTGAATTCTTCCGAAACCACCATCTGTTGTTATAGATAAAGATATACCGGAAAAATCACCATATCTTGATATTAACATATTCCATCCAGCATCTAATTGATATCCTTCTAAATAAAATGTTTCTTTTAAATTTCCACCTGTTGATCTTGCTATTTCAACATTTACTGTTGTTGTAAAATTTAAGTAATCACTATTAGAAAATTGTAAATCTGTTATAGTAACTGGACTGGATACATTGTTTGCTGCTAAAAAAGTTCCTGAATAAAACGATAAAAAACCCATATTCAACTGATTAGTGATTACATTACCAGTAGACAGATTTCCTATTAATAAATTTGAAATTGTAGCAGAATTTGATACTCTTAGAGTTCCATTAATATCTAATGAGGTAGATGGACTAGTTGTTAAGATACCAACATTACCTCCTGTTGTTATAATTGGACCAAACGTATTTGAATTATAATTAAAAATACCTCCTCCGTTTTGAACATTTAAAAACCCCGAAACATCTAATGTATGTTGGGGGTTATTATTATTTATACCTATTCTTGAATTAACAGATGATAAAATACCTATAGTTGAGTTAATAACAGACAAATTTCCATTAATATACGCGTTTTTTAAAATACCTACACCGCCTTTTATAACTAACGATCCGCTAGATGGATTTATACTTTCTTGTGTATTGTTTAATATAACACCTCCATAAAAATTAGTACCAGATGATTGAACAGATAATTGTGTAGAAATTCCATCTGGAATTATGTTAAAACTACCATCTGCAAGTATCTGTATTTTTTCTGCTGTTTCAGAAATACCACTAAAAAATTTAATAGATCCAGTTGAACCACCAGAATGAATATGTATATTTCCAGTCGTCTCATTTCCAAACAATAAAATTTTAGATCCAGATGTTGGCGAAAAACCACCTGTTAACCCCAAGTATCCATTCGCAGATCCGTTTGTAGAATTTGTTGAAATATAACTATTATTTGGTAATAGGATATAATTATTTTGTATATTATTATTTGATACAGAATTACCTATTATAATTTTTGAAGCAGAATATACACCTCCTCCTGTATTATTTACATATAATTGACTCGTATTTAATTTTAAAGACCCGCTTGTCGGAGCGTTAATATTAAAATTATCATCTATTAATCCCAATAAATTATATCTGACACTTCCATTGGTGTTTGTCCACTTTAAATATTTACCATTATCTATTGTTAAATTATCTTTAAAATTAAATGACATTCTTATTTAAACTAAATAAAAAAATTGAAAAAATTAATTTTTATAATCTCAATAAAACAAACAAATGGTTAAACGCCTTTTCCAAATTAAAACTTTAAAATCCGTTATTATAAAAAATGTTTTTGAAGTTATTAAACCTTATATTAAAGAAGCTAATTTAGTTATAGACAGCGAAGGTATTAAATTAACTACTATGGATATATCTAAATCAAGTTTAACACACATTAAGTTGGAAGCTGACAAATTTGAATCTTTTTTTTGTGAAAAAAAACATATTATCGGCATTGATACAACTATTTTTTTTAAAACTATCAAATCAGTTAATCGTAGAGAAACTATTACTTTTTATATGAATGAAAATGAAGAAGACAAACTTGGTATAGAATTATCAGATACTTTTTCTGGAAAAATAAAAGATTATAAACTTCCAATTTTAGCACTTGACAATAAACTTATTTCTATTCCAGATATGACCTTCGACTATGTTATTAATATTCCAACAAATCAATTTCAACAAATTATTAAAGATATTCATTTATTGGAAGGAAAAGTTATAGAAATTAAAAGTCTTGATAAACAACTTATTTTTTCCTGTGATGATGGTCTAGCAGAATTTAAAACAACTATTAACGAAATTGATGACGAAACTTCAAAATATCAACAAGAAATATTTCAAAACGAAGATGTTAAAAGTATTAAATTCAAAAAAACTGGAAATATTATTGTCCAAGGTAAATATAAAATGACGTATTTAATGAATTTTATTAAAGCTTCGCATCTTTGCGATAATATGAACATTTTAATGAAAAATGATAAACCTCTTATCTTGGAATATTTTATAGCAGATTTAGGGAAATTGTTATTCTTATTAATTCAACATAATGAATAGTTGTGTAATAATCTCATTTTTTATTTATTTTAATAAAAATAAATGGAAAATTTTTTGAGTTATTTTTTTGTTTCTGATTCTTTTAAAAATGAAAGTGTAAATGACCAAGAACAAGATATTATTAATTCTTCTAATATTATGGATTATATTAATAAATACAATTTAAATCTTGTAAATAATAATAGAAAACAACTTTTATATAATCTACAGAATATATTACATTATTTACACCAAGAAATTTCTTATAATAAAACATTATATGTTTTTACTTCAAAGGATAAAAAGAAAGATTTCTCCAAAATTTTACTTGACAATTTAGAATATTTTGATTCTATAGAATTTAATCCAAGTGTTACAGAATTTAAAAACTCTATTTTTATATACGACGTATACAATCACGATTTAAAATTCGAAACGATAAGTGATAATAATAAATATATCTTTATAAATAATAAAGCGTCATTAGAAAATAAAGAATTGTTAACTTTACATTCAAAAGAATATTCAAAATTAAATGAACAAAAATTTTATGAAGAATACATCTCAGATACACAGTTTAATTCTTTTACTGATTATTTTGAGTATATTAATAAAATTTTTGATAAAAAAATTATAATTTTTAAAAAAAAGATATTTATAGTTTAATCACGTGGAGGATAGCACTCCTTTCCTAAATCAAACCCATTGTACATAAATAAAGTTGCTATATAAGGAGCGTTGGTATCGTTTAACTCAACATTATATGGTAATCCTATGAATTTTGAAACCTTGTCAATATACTCAAGTGTATCTTTGGCAACTGTTTTTTGCATTAATTCCATATAAACTTGTTTAACAGTTGTTTGCATTGAAATTTTATCTTGAGATAAAGCTTTTTGAAGATCATCAAGTGTAATCTTTTCACAACCAGGGTAAACGGCTGTCTTTGGTTCTAATAATTTTAAACCACCATATGGAATATATTCTTTTACATAATCTGCGTATTCCTTGCTAATATCACTGAACGATTCAAGTAATCCACGTCCTGCCAAAACATTTGATCCTAACACAAATATTACAGAGAGTAAAATAGCAAATTGGAAGTCGCGTTCACTAATATATGCTAATAGGAATAATGCTACAATCTTTACAAAAGTATTTTGAAATAATGTTTCTAAAATTTGTGGTGGCTTTGGTGCAATCTTAAAAGCATATACAACAAGTAAAATTTTTGTTACTGCCATTACATATGCGTTTGAAAAAATCTTTTCAACTTGTTTTTCAGTTACACTTGAAATTTTCTTAACTGTTTCCATTTTTTATAATATATAAATATAAAAAATAATTCAAAAAATAAAATAAATTAAATTTATGAAGCCCGTATTACTAAAGCATTTAATAAAGCACTTGTATTAGCCCATCCACCATTTGTATCTACTCGTGTTAAATTAAATGTTCCTCCAGTATGATTATAACTTCTAAGTGATATAGCAAAATTGTCATCAACATTTGAATTTATATAAATATTTGGATAAATATACAACAATGAACTAACTGGAAAAGCAGCTCCCCAAGATATAGTTATTTGTTTATTTGCTGAACCTGATGTTCCTATAAATTCTGATACATTTCTAATAGCTAATAAATTACTTCCAGCTGTACCTCCTATAACTGTATTAGTAATTGCAGTCAATCCGTTTATTAATGTATTACTCATTGTTGCGCTATTAGCTGTTATTACAGAACTTTGTAATGATCCGCTTGAAATAGAACCAGATTGTAATGATGCAGATGATATGTTTCCATTAACTACTAATAAAGATGTTGGATTGTATTCTCCTATTCCTAAATTACCATTGTTTTTCAAAGTCATTCTTAAAGTATTATTTGTTGCAAATAACATATCCTTATTATTTGGATTACTTAAATATGATGCACCAGTAAATGCTGTATTTGTAAATATACCGACTTGCAACGAACTATTTTGATTTGTAATGTCTAAAAATGTCTCTGTATCAGTTGCTCTTCTCAATCCTAAATTTCCTGTAATATCTAATTCTCTAATTGGCGTTGATGTACCTATACCAATATTTCCATTTGTCATAAATCTCATATTTCCTAATGTCGCAGATGGCGTATTAACACCAAATGGTAAACCTAATATATAATTGTTGTCAATTCTCATAACATTTGTATCATCATAATCATTCACACTAAATACACTAACTGTACTTCTTGTAGAATTATTACTTTTTAATAAAAACCCCCAGTTAGGGTCATTGTATATACTTCCACGTGTAAAACTTCCTCCAATAACTACACCTGATGATTTAAAACTATTTGCAAACATATTTGCAACAGACAAAGTTGTTAATCCAGTAAGGGTACTTGTTGATATATTACTTGACACTATATTCCCAACAGATAATGTAGTAAGACCCGAAATGGAAGCGGTTGTTAAGTTTGTCAATGACAAATTACTTACACCTGTAAGAGTACTTGTTGATATATTACTTGACACTATATTCCCAACAGATAATGTAGTAAGACCTGAAATTGAAGAGGTTGTTAAGTTTGTCATTATCATATTTGTTGTTGTCATACTTGTTGAAAACACTCCTCCACTAACTGTTAATGCATGTGAAGCACTTGTCGTTCTTACTCCTACATTCCCACTTCCCGAAAGAGGATTTAAATAAAGAGGCATAGAATCGACACCATTCCAAACCGCTTGAATCCATCCGTAATTACTTGTTTCTTCAATACCCATTGCTAATCTTTTAAAAGTACTTGAACTACCAGATAATGTTAAACTACCTATCTCACCGGTATATGCAGTTGAACGTTGTATATAAATGTTTCCTGTACTTTCTAACAGTATTCCATTACCAGTGTTTGCTTGTAATCTTAAACTACCAGCATCATTTCTTAATGTTGTGGTCTTAATTCCCCCATCAACAGTTCTTGTCTCACTATTCTGAAAAATGTTAAATGAAGAATTAGTTCCTGTAGAAAGTCTTAAAATAGAATAAGCATTTGATTGAGTATTCTGATTAGAAATACTTAAATCGACTTCTCCGTTAAGAGTGTCTGTAACAAGTAAATTATTTGCTGTAATATTTGTTATAACACCATTATTTAATGACAAACTTGATATGCCGCTTAGAGTAGTAGTTGATATATTTGTTAATGATAAATTAACAATCCCACTAACAGAAGTTGTTGTAATATTTGTTACGGATAAATTATTAATTCCACTTAGCGAAGATGTAGAAATACTATTAGAAATTAAATTCCCAACAGATAAACTTATTAAACCTGAAAGAGAAGTTGTTGTTAAATTTGTTAAAACAGCATTTCCAGTTGTTAAATTTACTGTATTTAAACTACCCATTGAAACTACACCAGATTGAAATACGCGTATATTAATCGAATCTGTAAATGAGTTATATAAACAGAAATTTTCTTGACCTACAAAATTCGTAATACCATTTCCTAATGCAAAATACGTCGTTCCGCTTGTATTTGGTGTAAAACGAATACTTGCTTCATTAATACTTCCAGTAGCTTCTATTAAAAGTTGATTAGCATTCGAACCAGCTGTTTTTATTCGTGTAAATAAGGAACTACCAGCTGTTAATCCGTTTGATAAATTTAATGTAACAGAACTAATATTTGTAGAAATAATGTTACTTATACTTGCATTACTTAATGATAAATTAGTTAATCCCGTAATAGAAGATGTTGTTAAATTTGTTAATGATAAATTAGTTAATCCTGTAATAGAAGATGTTGTTAAATTTGTTAATGATAAATTACTTAATCCTGTAAGTGTTGTTGTTGTTAAATTTGTTAATGATAAATTACTTAATCCTGTAAGTGTTGTTGTTGAAATATTTGTTGTTGAAATATTTAATCCTCGTAAAGAAGTTGTTGTTATATTAGTTAATGAAAGATTAGTTAATCCGCTCAGGGTTGATGTACTAATATCTGTTGATATTAAACTTACACTTGTTGTATTTGTAAACAAAACATTTCCAGATGTTATTGTTGTTGATGAAACACCACCATTTACTGTTAAAGCATGAGATGCCGTCGTTGTTCTAATACCAACATTACCAAGACCGCCTATAGGATTTAAAAATAAAGGAAGAGAAAATTGTGTATTCCATACTGATTGTATCCATCCAAAATTATTAGTTTCATCAAATCCAACTGCTAATCGTTTAGTTCCTGTTGTTCCAGTTACATTCAAAGTACCTAATTCAGAAGTTGGAATACTACTTCCAAAAACTCTAACAGTTGTAGAGGTTATATTAGTACTATTTATGTTGGTTGATGTTACATTTGTTAAATTAACATTTGTTGATGTTATATTTGTTAAATTAGAATTAGATACTGTTAAATTTGTTAATGACAAATTACTTACACCTGTAAGAGTACTTGTTGATATATTATTTGATACAATATTTCCAACAGATAATGTAGTAAGACCTGAAATAGAAGCGGTTGTTAAATTTGTTAATGACAAATTACTTACACCTGTAAGAGTACTTGTTGATATATTACTTGAAATAACATTTCCAACAGATAATGTAGTAAGACCTGTGATAGAAGCGGTTGTTAAATTTGTTAATGATAAATTACTTACACCTGTAAGAGTACTTGTTGATATATTACTTGAGATAACATTTCCTACCGACAATGTAGTAATACCTGAAATGGAAGCTGTTGTTAAATTTGTTAATGACAAATTACTTACACCTGTAAGAGTACTTGTTGATATATTATTTGATACAATATTTCCTACCGACAATGTAGTAAGACCTGAAATGGAAGAGGTTGTTAAATTTGTTAATGACAAATTACTTACACCTGTAAGAGTACTTGTTGATATATTACTTGAGATAACATTTCCAACAGATAATGTAGTGAGACCTGAAATAGAAGCGGTTGTTAAATTTGTCATAATCATGTTTGTTGTTGTCATACTTGTTGAAAACACTCCTCCACTAACTGTTAAAGCATGTGAAGCAGTTGTTGTTCTTACTCCTACATTTCCACTTCCTCCAAGAGGATTTAAAAAAAGCGGTGTTGTATCCACTGTATTCCAGACACTTTGTATCCAGCTGTAATTATTTATTTCGTCAAAACCAAGACAAAGTCTTTTTGAACTATTTGTACCTGTTAATGTAAAACTACCAATTTCACTTAAATAAGAAGTTGAACGTTGTATATAAATATTTCCTGTACTGTCTAAAAGTATTCCATTACCAGTGTTTGCTTGTAATCTCAAACTACCAGCGTCATTTCTTAATGTAGTTGTCATTAACCCACCATCAGACGTTCTTGTTTCGCTATTTTGAAAAATATTAAATGATGGATTTGTCCCTGTTGACAATCTTAACATAGAATAAGCATTTCCTTGTGTGCTTTTGTTAGAAATACTTAAATCAACTTCTCCGTTAAGAGTGTCGGTTAGGAGTAAATTATTTGTTGTTAATGTTGTTATAAAAGAATTTCCATATACATATAAATTATTACCTTGAGTAACACTTCCTATATATAAGTCATTATATATATTTCTTGATGTCATATTTTATTTTTACTAAATAAATTAGTTTAAAGAAAAAAAACTATTAAAATCTAAAATGGGTATTATAGATGAATATTTTAGTTTCTATGATAAATATATTTCAGAATACTCGAAAATAGCTGTTTTCATGCAAATTGGTAGTTTTTATGAATGTTATGAATATTTTAACAACAATGAAGTAAAAGGGAATGCAAGGGAGCTATCACAATTATTAAATATTGTTTTAACTAAAAAAAATAAAAACAAAGAAGAAAATGACATGTCAAATCCATATATGGCTGGCATTCCTAAAAGCGTAATTTCAAAATATTTACCTGTTCTTTTTTCAAATGATATTACTGTTATTATTATTGATCAGGATGAACAAGATTGTACTAAAAGATTTGTATCAGGCATTTATTCAAAAACAATACAACCAGTAGATTTATTTGGAGATAGTAGTGATCAATCTTCTGATCTTTTCTTAACTAATATTTATATAGAATTTTGTGATAAAACTATTGTTTCAAATGTTATAAATTACAATTTAACAACAAATGATATGAGTATTTATAAGATTAATAAAATTTGTATAGACGATATTTTAACAGATATTAAAAGAATTATTCTTTATTATCCCAAAGAGAGTAATGAAATATGTATATACAATTCACCCTTACTTTCCCATAATAAATATACAAAAAAATTTTTTCAAGAATTTTTAGATAATTATTCTATATATTACAAAGAATACGAAGAAAATTTAGTAAATGTTAATCTACAAAATCAATTTTTATCAAAAATTTATAAAAATGTATCATTTGGTATGTTAACACCTATTGAATATTTAAATATGGAATTTTTCCCCGATGTATCCCATAATCTTTGTTTATTATTAAATTATATTTTAAATCATAAAGAAAAATATTTAACAAATATTTCTTTACCTTATTTCATTAATGAAGATAATCATTTAATTTTAGAAAATAATACAATTAATCAACTTAATATATTTTACGGAAAAAATTCTAATAAAAATAGCTTATATGATATTATTAATTTTACAAAAACTCATGTTGGTAAACGTTTACTTCAAGAAAGATTAAAGAAACCATTTATTAATACAGAAATTTTGAATAATTTATATGAATTATCTAGCTTCTTTATTAACAATTACAGTACTTATAAAGAAATTTTTAATATATTATCCGAATTAAAATATGATTTTGAGAAAATACACCATAAATTTCAATTACAAGTCTTGACCCCAATTGATTTGTATAAATTATATTATTCGTATTCAAAAACATTTAATATCATCCAACATTTCCCAGTAGATGCGTCAATCCATTCCATGTTATCAATTCCTGATAAAAATTCTATTATTAACCTTATTGAGTTTATTTCTTCTCAATTTAATATTGATGATTTAGAAAGGGGTGTTATAACTCCACTTTTATCATCTAAATTTCAAGACATTTCTAAAAAAATTTTGGAGTGTAAGCAAGAAATGGAAAAACAATGTAATTTCTCAACCGTTTCTATTGTTTATGATAATGATTCTTACGTCTTAACAACAACACCAAGTCGTTTTAACAAATTGAGTGTCAGCGACGAGATTACAATTTTAAAAAAAAATACAACCTCTATTAAATTTACAACTCCATCATTTTCACATTTATCAATTGAATTGATTAACTTAGAACAAGAACAAAATGTATTACGAGATTCTTTATTTAAAAATTTCATTGTTTCATTTGCTAACTTTTCATCTCTTTTTCCGGAAGTGTCTTCATTTATTGGATCTCTTGATTGTATATATTGTAATACTCAACTTTTTTTCAAATATAACTACACAAAACCAATTATTCAGGAGGCTACTTCTTCCTTTTTTATAGCAAAAGGGATGAGACACCCTATTATAGAAAGAATATCAGATACTTTATATGTACCAAATGACATATCTTTAACTAATGATAATAATGGTAT
>JACCDU010017833.1_pt1 | contig 11451 bp, 30 predicted proteins | sample 7446081 | NCBI WGS metagenome assembly JACCDU01 (sample SAMN15323447, study PRJNA562643) | freshwater metagenome | isolation source: river surface water | place: USA:Blue River Watershed | collected 2017-08-17 | reverse complement strand
CGTCAGGGCAGCCATGAGGACTTGCTTCTGCATCCACTGCATCAGGGCGGGCTTGGCGGCCACGTTGAGGACCGTGGTCACTGAGGGCACGAGGTTGAGCTTCCTGGCGTCCCGCAGCGTGGTGTTGCGCTGGCCACCCTTGGCGGCTTCCACGGTGTACATGGGCGCTCCGTCGCGGGTGTACCAGTGATTGCTCTCGCTGGCGCGTGGCTCTTTTGCGATCATCAGAACCACCCGAACCAGACGCCAGTGCCATGAATCCACCCGATTGGGAAGAAGATGGCGCCGGCCAGTAGAAACATCCACGAGGCGGTCTGGATGCAGGTGATGACATGCGTGAGCCACGCACCCACTACCCAGGCCACAAAGCAAAGCCCGAGAAGGCTGTTCATGCCTTCACCTTACGGCCAGGACGCTGCTTGGGAGTGCCGTCCTTCTTCAGGCCCCAGGGGGCTTCAGCGGTGCGCTCAACGGGCTTCTTGACGGCCTTGGGACGCCGCACCTTCTTGACGACGACCTTGGAGGGGATCACTCGACCGGAATGCAGGCGCTCTGCCAGGAGGTAGCCCTCCAGGGGCCAGATCTGGTCAAAGGCGTTCTGGTAGGCCACCTTGCGGCCGATGCTGACATCGAAGTTCGACTCATCGACGCAGGCCGCCAGGCCCTTGATGGTGTAGCCGTTTGCCAGGGTGAGGATGCACAAGGTGCTGCGCCCGTCGGGGAGCACCATGTACATCTCGCCCTTGATCTTCGATTGAATCTGTTCTTTTGTGACTTTCATAGTTGCCTCTCAGTGGGTTAGAAACAGTTGGTCGTGCAGTTGCCACCGTAGCAGCAGGTCGTGCATGTGACGTACCGGCCATTCATGCTGTAGGAGTGGGTGGTGCAACTTGCCCAGACCATCGTGGTCGATGCGGCGAGCCAGAGTGCGATGAGTGCTTTCTTCATGATGTACTCCTTGAGGGTTGTTTCAGTTCTTTGTGACGCTGTTTGTGACAAGGCTGGCAAAGCCACATGACATCAAGAGGCTTGTCGTAGTCTTCGTGATGTGCAACTGACTTTGTTTCGCCGCATCGGCAGCAGGGTTGACGAATCAAGACGCCATTGCGAACTGCTCTGGCGACTTGTTTGTGAGCCGCGCTTCTGCGGGAATCTTCAGCCCGCCATGCGCGTGTTATTTCTAAGGCCGCTTTGATGCGCTCTGGTTTTTTTGCCCGTTCTCTATCGTAGGCTCGGACTCTTTCAAGATTTTTGATGCGATTTTTTGTCACATCTTTTTTTGTACATTCCTTGCATTTGTTTACGTGCCCGTCAGCCATTTTTGGTTGTTTATAAAACTCACTCAGTGGCTTGACGGACTTGCACTTGAAACACTCTTTTTCAGAACGGATCATGCCGAACTCCTTGTGCTGGGGTTCGACCATTATAGATCCGTTCTAATTAAAAGGGATGTCGTCCTCCATGTCATCAAAGCCGCTGCCGCCGCTGGAGGCTTTCGCCTTGCCTTGGTGAGCCTGCCACTCGGGCGATGACATGATCTTTTCCTTCAGGTTCTTCCCGAAGGTCTCGAAAAGCTCCATGTCGGCATCGACGATGGAGAACAGGCCGAGGTTGTTGTAGCCCTCCGGCAGGCCCGCCTTCTTGACGGTGGCCAGGACCGGATTGACCGACATGATGTTCGTGTACTCCTTGCCGTTGTTGCCCATGGACTTCGCAACGGACAGCATGGCCCAGACGCCGAGCACGTTCTTGAGTTCAAACCCGCGAAGCTCATCAGCGGTGAAGTCACGGCCACGCCATGTCTGGAGGTCTTTGCGGAGGGTTGCCTTCTCGGCCAGGGAGAGCGTGTAGCTCTTGGAAATCGACAGGGGCTCGCCCTTGTTCGTCACCAGAGGATTGCCGTGGTCGTCTTCGCCATGCACCTCGAACTGGATCATGATCTTGGGCAGGTGCTTGACCTGACCCTGGAATTCGCTCTTCTGGGTGCCCAGGTCCACGATGCGGTAGCACCGTGCGAGGTGCATGCCTGGGGGTACTGGGGTGAAGCTGCTCTCGCCGCCGCCATCTCTCGCAATAAGACTCATCATTCGCTCCTTGGTTTAGCGGGCAAACCGCACTCAAAGCGGATCGTTGCCCAGTCGCTTTCAACTGCTTGCCCGGCTTCAGCCCTTGCGAGGGCCTCTTCCAGGCGGTACTGCCTCTCCAGCATGGCCTCGTGCATCAGTTGCCATCCATCGTCACGTTCCATTTCGCTGTCCTTCGCTGTTGAGGTGGTTGAAATGTAGCAGGTTTAAGTTGACAATACAACAAGCTTGCATAAAAAAAATTATGGTGTAAGATGCGCTTACCCAAACACACAGGAGGCTCGATGACATTGCAGGAGTATTTCGCCAACAAGCCCAGGGGGGCGCAACTGGAGCTGGCCAAGAAGCTGGGCATCTCCAAGACCTGGATGACCCTGATCACCAACGGCCATCAGGTGCCCAGCCCTGAGCTTGCCGTCCTGATCCATCAGTTGACCAACGGTCTGGTCACCCGCGAGGAGTTGCGGCCAGACCTCTTCGGAGCACTGAAATGATCTGGTACAAGTTTCACCTCGGGGACTACATCACCCACACCCTGCACCTCGGCGATGCAGAGGATCTGGCCTACCGCCGGTTGCTCGACCTGTACTACATGAGCGAGAAGCCGCTCCCCCTCGACACCGAAGCGGTCTCCCGCCGGATCAGGCTTGATCTGGACATTACCGAATCGGTTTTGAATGAGTTCTTCGACCGCACCGATGAGGGCTACAGGAACACTCGCTGCGATGAGGAAATCGCACGATACCAGCATCAAGTTGAGATCAACAAGAGGGCTGCAAAGCTAGGCGGCAGGCCGAAGAAAACCGAATCGGTTCCGACTCGCAACCGAAAGTTATCCCTAAAAGAAGCAGATAAAGAAAAAGAAGAAATACCAACGTCGGCCGCGCCGACTCGGTTTGCGGAGTTCTGGGCTACATGGCCATCGTCAAAGCGCAAGGTCGGAAAAGCGGCCTGTGAGGCGAAATGGAAGCGCATGGCACTCGACCCCTTGGCAGATCAAATCATCGCGTCTGTGGCCCGTCTGAAGGCCTCGGAGCAGTGGCTTTCGGGGTTTGATCCAGCCCCGTTGACGTACATCAACCAGCGCCGCTGGGAGGATGAGGTTGAATCGGCTCCGGTTGGTCGGAGGGTCATATGACCCCAGTCGAGAACCTGCTCCAGCGCCTGGAGAAGGTCAAGGGCCGCAGTGGCTCGTGGACGGCTCGCTGCCCGGCCCATGCCGACAAGGGGCCTTCCCTGGCCGTTCGGGAGGCCGACGATGGCCGGGTGCTGCTGCACTGCTTTGCCGGGTGTGCAACCGAATCGGTTTTGGGTGCCGTGGGCCTGGACATGACCGACCTGTTCCCGCCCGACAACAAGCGCAAGGACTACCCGGTCGAGGGCAAGCCCAAGCTCAAACCGGCCTTCTACGCCAGCGACCTGATGCGGATCATCGCGTTCGAGGCCCTGGTGGTGCAGATCGTGGCCTTCGACATGGCCCACGGCAAGAAGCCCAGCGTGGAGGACCGCGAGCGTCTCCTGCTGGCATACGAGCGAATTGATGAAGCAGTGAGGTACGCGAATGTCTAGCATGGTGGAAGAACGAGCAAAGGCCCTCGACGAGGCCCGCAAGATCCGGCTGCTGAAGTCCGAGGACATCGACACGGCCAAGTACCTCAAGGCCAACGACATCACCCACCAAGTCCACGAGGCGGGTGTCTGGCTCGACGAGATGCAGGAAGAGCTGTCTTCCCCGGTCAAGAAGGACGAGGGCGTCCTGATGCCATGGCCGAAGACTCACAACAGCTTCAAGTTCCGCCCAGGCGAGGTGACCCTGTACGCTGGCTCGAACGGCGGTGGCAAGTCCCTGATCACCGGCCAAGTGGCCTTGGGTCTGGTCAAGCAGCGCCAGTCGATCTGCATCGCATCCTTCGAGATGAAGCCCAAGCGCACCCTGTACCGGATGCTGCGGCAGTTCTCTGGGGAGAACATTGACTTCCCGAAGTTCATGGACAAGGCCAAGTACATCGGGGGCCTGTTGGATCGGTTCCGCGGCTTCTCTGATGGCCGGGTGTACCTCTACGACCAGCAGGGCACGACCAACTCGTCCCAGGTCATTGCGATGGCCCGGTACTGCGCCGTCGAGCTTGGCGTCAAGCATGTCTTCATCGACTCCCTGATGAAGTGCGTGGCTGGCGAGGACGACTACAACGCGCAGAAGTCCTTCGTGGACGAGATCACGGCGGTGGCCAGGGATCACCATATCCACATCCACCTGATCCACCACATCCGCAAGCTCCAGAGTGAGGAGATCCAGCCGAACAAGAACGACATCAAGGGCACTGGGGCCATCGCTGATCAGGTGGACAACGTGTTGTTGATGTGGCGCAACAAGAAGAAGGAGCACAAAGCCCAGGCCGGTGGGTCTGTGGATGACAAAGATCCGGATGCCATGCTGATGTGCGAGAAGCAGCGCAACGGCGAGGCGGAGGACTGGTTCTCACTTTGGTACGACAAGGAGAGCCAGCAGTTCGTGGAGATGCCGGGGGCTGTCCCCATGTCTTTTGATCGAGGAGGGCAATTTTGAATGGGATCGTCGAAGGAGCCGGTGAAGATGAGCATCGCCACCGATGTCTTGTCCGATGGGTCATTCGGCGAAGAGTCGAAGATCGTGACGCAGCGCACCGATGGCTCCGTGGTTACGTTGACGAGCGTGGCCGTCATCACAAAGGCTGGAATGACCTTCATCCGACGTCACGGCTTGAAGCTGACGTCAAGTCGCAATGGGCTCTTGGCAACAGGGGCGAACATGGAGAGTGGAAATGAACATGGGAAAACTTGAGTGGAATCCAGAAGATGGGGAGGGATATGTTCTCTTCTCCGCCAAATTTATTGCAGCCCACCGGATCGTCCAGCTTGACGCCCTGGTTGACTGGATCAGGATGTTGCAGGACACCTACGACGAAATGCTTGAGCAAACACAAGGAGAAGAAAATGAGCAAGGTTGAGTTGAGTGATTTCCAGAAGCGGTTCTTGGCGCAGGGCACCGGCCAGACGCTGTACACCGAAAAGGAGTTCAACGAGGTTCTGGCCCAGGCCAAGGGCGAGATCATGGCCATCGCCATCCAGACCAGCAAGAAGGCCGTCATGATCGAGCGTCAGGCCTGCGCTGAACTGGTCTGGGAGCTTGCGTCGCAGGAGGATGAGGGTGAGACCTCAACTGCCCTGAAAAACGCGGCAGAGGCCATCCTGAACCGCATCCCGAGCCAGCGGCAATGATCGACATCACCCTCCCCTGGCCGCCCACGATGAACACATACTGGCGGCAGTTCCGTGGCCGCCTCATCCTGAGCGCCAAGGGGCGTGAGTATCGGGTGGCTGTGGCCGAGCAGGTGGTCTTGCAGCAGGCGGCCCACGACATCGACAAACCCATCAGGGTCGAGATCGAGGCCTTCCGGCCAGACCGCCGGAAGCGCGACCTCGACAACCTACTCAAGGCGGTCCTGGACGGCATGGCTCACGCTGGCGTCTACAAGGACGACTCGCAGATTCACGACCTGCGAATCTACTGGGCTCCCATCATCGGGGGCATGATCAAAGTCAAGATTGGAGTGCTGGAATGAATGAGCCGAAACCGCTGAGATGGGTCTGGTTCACGAGCACCAAGGGCACCGTGGGCGTGGTCGAGGTCCAGAACCCGGACGGGAAGGTCGAGTACCGCATCAGCGCCGTGGACGGGTTCATGGAGAAGATGGACGTCCTGCAAGTGGTGGCCTGGGGAGCGCGGTTCCCTGACGGCCCAGGAAAGTTTTTGATGGAGCACATGGCATGAAGACACAACCAGAGCTGATCGACCTCTTTGCGATGTTCGCAATGATGGGTCAGATGGACGACAAGCCCCGCATGGGCGACGACGAGCACCAGCGGCTGATCGCAGAGCGTTCGTACCGCATGGCCGTTCATATGGTCTACATGCGTGAGCGTTTTGTGGGGAGCATCAATGAGTGACACCGACGTCAAGAACCCCGAGCTTGCGATTGAGTACATCTTCAAGAACGGCAAGAGGTACGCCAAGGCCAAGGCCGAGCGGATCTACCTTGAGGAGTACCGCAAGAGCCTGAAGGCGATTCTGATGAAGCAGTCGCTTGAGTCGGCGGTCAACGCGCAGGAGCGCGAGGCATACAGCGATCTGAAGTACCTGGAATTGCTGAAGGGTCTTCAGGCCGCAATCGAGATCGAGGAAGAGATCCGGTGGGGGCTGGTTGCAGCGCAAGCCCGCATCGAGGTGTGGAGGTCTATCGAGGCCACCAATCGCGCTGAAGGTAAGGCAACTTTGTGAGGACAACATGAGCAAAAAGAAACTGGCACTTGTGCAGGAAGTCAAGGTAGAAAAAGAAGAGCATCACACCCCGTGGGGGAAGGTGTGGACGCATGGGGCCGATGTGATGGCGACCTGGAAGCGATTCGGTTTCAAGCCGCCGAGCGAGTACCGCAACGACTACCGCTTCAAGATCAACCGGGAGGGCGGGGATGAATGAGTACGAGGAGGAGGCTTGGAAGGATCTGGAGCAGCGCCTCGCACCCAAGCCCAGGCCGGAGGTCAAGGGCGTGGAGGACGCCTTCGCGGACTGGGGTCACAGCCACCGGCCTGACACCTACGACGTCGAGCTTCGCGCCTTCAAGGCTGGCTGGGTGGCAGCCATCCGCAACGAGTGGATGAAGGAGCGAAACGATTGACGACCCTGGCTGAGAAAAAGCACATGAGCCGGGTGGCGGACCTGGGCTGCTCCGTCTGTCGCAGGATGGGGTACCCAGGGACGCCAGCAGAGCTTCACCACCCCAGGGCAGGGGTGGGCATGGGCAAGCGCGCCAGCCACATGGATGTGATCCCCTTGTGCGTGGAGCACCACCGCGGCAAGACCGGGGTGCATGGCCTGGGCACCAAGGGCTTCCCCAAGCACTGGGGCTTCACCGAGCAAGACCTCCTGGCCGACGTCCGCGAGCTGCTAGGGGAAACTACCTAGAAAAAAATGTTGTGGGGTGTTGCATGGTGCCCAGTTGTTTCAGCTATACTTACACCAACGCAATCAAGTCGAATGCGTCTAACAGCGAAGGACAGCGAAATGATCACCACCACCACCACCCATAACATCGACCACCTGGGCTCCCTCCTGGCTCAGATCGCAGACCTGACCAAGCAGGCCGATGCCATCAAGAGCGGCCTCAAGGACGAGGCCATCATGTCCGGCCAGAAAGCCTTTGAGGGTGACCTGTTCAAGGCCACCTACGTCGAGACCAACCGCTCCGCCGTTGACTGGAAGGCTATCGCCAAGGCTCTCAACATCCCTGCCGAGCTGATCGCGCAGCACACCAGCACCACGGCCGTGTTCTCGGTCAAGGTCACCAGCAAGTAATCAAACGGGGGCTCCGGCCCCCAGGAGAGCACCATGAACGACCTCAAGATTCACATTCACGCCCACGGCCACATGACCGAGCTTCTGGCCTACGAGAAGGCCCGCAAGGGATCCCCCTCGGTCAAGCACAAGATCCTGCACGAAGTCGAGCAGGCTGGTGACGTCGGCATCACCCCCGACGAGTTCGTTGAGATGCACGGCGGCCTGATCAACACGATTCGCCGCCGGTTCACGGACCTGTGGAAGGAAGGCAAGATCCGCCACCATCCCCTGGGCGTGACGCGCAAGAACCCCGCAGGAAACGCTTGCGTGACCTGGGTGATGGGTAGGGACCCCCAGGTGCTCCCGAACGCTCCCAGGCCCCGCCAGCAGGCCCAGAAAGGCGATTACATCGAGGGGTTCGATGCCGGGTGCAGCTTCCTGCGCCACTGCATCCAGACCTACATCTCCGAGGCCGACCCCCAGGACACCGCAGCCCTGGCCCGGCTTGCCCACTACCTCGACCGGATGTAGGGAAAACACCTATCAAAAATAGGTTGTTGTGTTACCGGAAACTTGATGTAGAATTCAGCTACCGACAGCGAGTCGGGTAACAAGGAGATCGAGATGTTCACAGAGTTCTACAGCGAGACCAGCGGCACCCTGTACCGCCCGACGGCTGAGATGGCCGACAACCTCAAGCACGACGGCATTGCCTTCTGCGCTGGCTGCACCCAGTTTCACGACGACAAGGGCCCCGACACCTACCGCGCCCTGTGCGCCGACTGCGGCAAGCGTCAAGTCTTCGGCCACCTGAACTTCCACAAGATCATCTGAGGAGAACACCATGAGCGAGAAAACTGAACTGGAATTTTCTGTTGCCACCACCGACGGTGACCGCGTGTTCGTCGACCAGTACGACGACGGCGTCTGGCTGGCCATTCACCACCGCCGTGGCACGGCCAACACCGTGCTGACCAAAGAGCAGGCCCGCCAGATGATCGCGGCCCTGATGCTCGTGGTGGAGGCCTGATGACTCCCTTCATCCGCTCAACGATGAAGTGGATGTTCGAGGCCGGGATGGACCCCACTGAAATGCAGTGGTTCGACATCTCCGGCACTCTCGATCAGTCCTCTGTAGAGCAGGACTGGCTGCACGAGTACCGCCCGCCCTTCGAGAAGTGCATGGTGGTCTGGCAGGGCCAGTCAAAGAGCCATCAGGTCTACGAACTGATCATGACCGTGGCTGGCACCGATCCCGAGGAGGGCATCGTTCTCTCGGTCCATAAGGGCATCCACGGCCATATGCCGCGCAAGATGCCCATGCTGGTCTACGTCCTCGACGAGGGCCAGATCCGGTACGGGCCGGTCGATGAGGACGAGGTCATCTCCCACGAGGACGCCAACATGATCCTGGGCGTGGTGGGCAACTGGTATCGGCTCCTGGCCCAGGGGTGCGCGTCTTACGCGCCCAGCGTGGCTCAGACCTTCACAAACCGGCGCAAGCTGGCCCAGGGCAAGATGCCAGCCTACGACTGGCGAACGGTCGTCATCGAGCCATCCCAGGCCCGCAGGCCCCACCAGGGCGGCTCTCACGCCAGCCCCAGGCTGCACGACCGCCGCGGGCATCTGCGTCGGCTCAAGAGCGGCAAAAACGTCTGGGTGCGCCCCCACAAGGTCGGGGATGCGTCCAAGGGCGTGATCTTCCACGACTACGAAGTGAGGGCTTGACCATGTGGCCCTTCCCTCCCTCAGGCGGGCCTACCCCCTGGACACCCAAGCAGATCAAAGAGTACGAGCGCCAGCAGCGCCAGCAAGCACCGGAGGCACCATTTTGACCAAGCGCATCACCGTCCCCATAAGCGAGGACATCGACAAGATCCGAGACCGACTGGAGCGTGACACGGGAGTGAAGATGACCTACACGCAGGTCTTCAACTTCCTGATTCACTTTTACGTCCAGCGGGCCAGCGAGCCTAAGAGCAGATGGAGGTCAATGGAATGAGCATCATCGCAATGAAGCAGGCGCTGGAGAATGTGCAAGAGTTCAAACGCCGCTGGTGGGCCGTGCCGCCATTTGGCAACAAAGTGAACAAGGCAACGCGAGAGGCGGTATCAGCAGCACACTCCCCTATCTTTCAACTTGAAGACGACCTCCGCACCGCCATCGCAGAGGCCGAGAAGCAGGAGCCGGTGGCGTGGAAAGACACGACCTATGGGAATTTGCACCATCAAAACTTTGGCGACTGCATTCCCCTCTACACCATCCCACCCGCAGCACCTGTGCAGGATGACCTTCCCGCCTTTATCGCTGGAGCGTTTGGCGTGAGCCGAGGCACTGCTTACGACCTGATGCGTGAGGCTTTGAAAGACGCAGCACCTTTGCAGGAGAAAAACACATGACTGATAAAGAACTATCCGAAACACTACGCATTGCAGCACATAGCGCAGACAACATTGCCCTGAAAGTATTGCTACAAATGGCGGCTGATCGCATCGAATCGCCCTGTATGACCTGCGAAGCATTGGCACGCACGGTGATGATGGATCAAACAGGGAGGGACGCATGACGCGACTAGACTACTGCCCTGTGGCCCAAGAGCCGTGCCAAGCGATGTGCGCTCTCAGTGATGTGCGGTGCAAAATTCGAGACACCCCACCCGCAGCACAGCGTCAGTGGGTTGGGCTGACGGATGAGGAAGTTGAACGCATGGGGCTTAGTAACTACACAAAAGTTGTTCGGGAAACCGAAGCCAAGCTCAAGGAGAAGAACACATGACCAAGCAAAGCGAAGCCCTGCGGCTGGCTGACCACTTGCAAGAGTACTGGCACGAATGCGACCCAGAGTGGCAAGCCGCCGCCGAACTGCGCCGCCTTCATGCGGTGAACGCGCAACTGCTGGAGGCGCTGGAGCTTGTGATGGCTGACGTAAAGACAACGCCGAATGCGTATGAGGCACAGCGTCAAGCCATCGCTGCTGCCCGCAACATCAAATGAAAACAGGCTGGCCCCCTGGTTTGCTGCAAGACGATGACCGCAAGCTGTCTCGGTGGTTTGCAAGCCGACCCGGTGCCCGCTACCAAGTAAGAAAAAACATCATGGAACAACAACAACCCGAAGCCCTGCGGCTGGCTGACTTTCTGTTGGACTGGCTAGGAAATAACGTAGAGCCAGCAGACCTAGAGGGGGCTTGTGTATCTTCCGCAGCCGAACTGCGCCGCCTGGATGCAGTGAACGCGCAACTGCTGAAGGCGCTGGAGGATTTACTGGCTGACACGCAGCACGCTGACCACTTCTGCGGAGACGCTGAGTGGTGTCCTGTAGTCAAAGCCCGCACCGCCATCGCAGAGGCTGAGAAGCAAAAGCCGGTGGCGTGGATGACGGAACTTCCGCCAAAAGAACCCAACGAGACGGCCTTCAGGTTCACGGCGTACAAGTTTGTTGCAGACGAGTGGGAGAACTCAACACCCCTCTACGCTGCTCCGGCGTGGCAGGCGAAGCCTGTGGCGTGGTGGCGCGAAGACGGGTCTATCTGCATTGATGAAAGTCAAGCAGGCGCTCACGACATTCCGCTGTACACAGACAGGCGGTTGATCCCTAGAGACTACACCGCCCCGCCCCAGCGCCAGCCGCTGACGGATGAGGAGATTGGTCTGCTTAAGTGGCACCTGAGCGTTAACCGAGAGTACGAGCCATACACCGGGCAAGAGCGACTGGTGGTTGAGGGCGTTAAAGATTTCGCCCGCGCCATTGAAGCCAAACTCAAGGAGAAAAACACGTGACCAAGCAACCCGAAGCCCTGCGGCTGGCTGATTTGCTTAACTTTGGCGTGATGCTGGGCGATGACCGAGATCAAGCCGCCGCCGAACTGCGCCGCCTTGAAGCAGTGAACGCGCAACTGCTGGAGGCGCTGGAGGATTTACTGGCTGACACGCAGCACGCTGACCACTTCTGCGGAGACGCTGAGTGGTGTCCTGTAGTCAAAGCCCGCACCG
>JACCDU010382823.1_pt1 | contig 11452 bp, 10 predicted proteins | sample 7446081 | NCBI WGS metagenome assembly JACCDU01 (sample SAMN15323447, study PRJNA562643) | freshwater metagenome | isolation source: river surface water | place: USA:Blue River Watershed | collected 2017-08-17 | reverse complement strand
TGCGGTTGGACACGCGGAAGATGTGCGTGTCCACCGCCATGGTGGGCTGGCCGAAGGCGACGTTGAGCACCACGTTGGCCGTCTTGCGGCCCACGCCGGGCAGGGCCTCGAGCGCCTCGCGGGTGCGGGGCACCTCGCCCTGGTACTGCTCCACCAGGATGCGGCAGGTCTCCAGCAGGTTGCGCGCTTTGGTGCGGTAAAGGCCGATGGTCTTGACGAAGCCTTCCAGCCGCTCCAGCCCCAGGTCCAGGATGGCCTGCGGCGTGCCGGCCACGGGGAACAGCTTGCGCGTGGCCTTGTTGACGCCCACGTCCGTCGCCTGGGCCGACAGCAGCACGGCGGCCAGCAGCTCGAACACGCTGGTGTATTCCAGCTCAGTGACCGGCGTGGGGTTGGCGGCCTTGAGCGTGGCGAAGAAGGGCTCGATGTCCTGCTTTTTCATGGGCGGCGTTCCTCGTGGCGGCGATCGCGGTGCATGGCGGCGGCTGGCGGCGCGATCAGTCCAGTCGGATGCCGGCGCGCGCGGCGGCCGCGCGGTAGCGGGCGACCTCCTCGTCCATCAGGTCACGCAGCGCCTTGGGGCCCAGCAGCGCGGCATCCATGGATTGCGCCGCCAGGCGGGTGCGCACGTCGGGCTCCTTCATCACCTCGGTGAGGGCGCGCAGCAGCGTCTCGCGCACGGGCGAGGGCGTGGCGGCGGGGGCGGCGATCGCGTACCAGGCGTCGAACAGCGCCTGCGACAGCTGCAGCTCGCCATAGGCCGGCACCTTGGGCAGCAGGGGCGAGCGCTTGTCGGCCACCACCGCCAGCGGGCGCAGCTTGCCGGCCTGGATCTGCGGCCCGGCCGAGGCAATGGTGTCGATGCCCAGCGCGATGTCGCCGCGCACCATGGCCAGCGTGGCGTCCGCGCTGCCCTTGTAGGGAATCGGCATGAGCTTCACGTTGGCGGCGCGCGCCAGCATCTCGCCCACCAGGTGCGGGCCCGAGCCGGGGCCGAAGGTGCCGTAGGTCACCTGGCCCGGGCGGGCGGCCGCGTCGTCCAGCAGCTGCTGCAGCGACTTGTGCGGGGAGGTCTCGGCCGTGACCAGCACCAGCGGCGCGCGGGCCACCAGGGCCACCGGGGCCAGCTGCCTGAACGGGTCGTAGGGCAGCTTGGGCCGCAGCGCGGGGTTGACGGTGAAGCTGGTCGATCCGGAGAACAGCAGGGTGTAGCCGTCGGCCTCCGCGCCGGTGACGGCGTTGACGCCGATGATGGTCGAGGCGCCGGGCTTGTTCTCCACGACCACGGGCTGGCCCAGGCGCTGGCCCAGTCGCTCGCCGATGATGCGCGCGGCCACATCGGTGCCGCCGCCGGGCGGGAAGGGGATCACCAGCTTGATCGGGCGTGCCGGCCAGGACTGGGCCCAGGCGGGCAGGCTGGCGGCGCCCAGCGCGGTGAGGGCGCTGGCGAGGAAGGTGCGGCGGGGTTGAATGGACATCGGGTTCGGGGGTGAGGAGCGGGAGGGGGCGACCCGTGTTGCGAGCAGGTCTTGCGCCGTGGATTCTAGGGGGCCGTTGCCGGCCGCCGGCTCAGCCCCCGGCCAGGGGCGGCTGGCCTTGCAGTTCGCGCGCCACCGCGGCGATCACGGCCGTGGAGGCTGCGCCACGGCGGTGGGCCAGGGCGATGTGGCGGGCTTCCGCGCGGGGCAGCTCGATCACGCGCAGCCGGGGGTCGGTGGCCCAGCGGGCCTCGCGCAGCAGCGGCACGATGGCCAACCCCAGTCCCGAGCGCACCAGCTCCACGATCGCCTCGATCGCGTTGAGTTCCAGGAAGTCCTCCGGCCGCGCGCGCAGGCGGCGCAGCGTGCGCTCGACCAGTTGCCCCGTGTGTTCCGAGCGGTCGAAGCGGATGAAGGGGTGGCGCTGCAGCAGCGCCCTCGGCGAGGCGGCCTCGACGGCGCGGTGGGCGAGCAGGACCATGGGTTCCTCGTACAGCGGGGACCAGGCCAGCTGCGTCGCGGCCCGGCCCTGGGCCGGTTCGCGCACCACCACGGCGGCCTGCAGCGCGCCGTCCGCCACCCGCTGAAGCAGGTCCGCGGACTTGGCCGCCGACACGTGCAGGTCCAGCGCCGGGTGCCGGGACTTGAGCGCCAGCGTCGCCTCGATCAGCGGCCGCACGGCCGACACGATCGCACCCAGCTGCACGGTGCCCGCCATGGTGTCCTGGGCGGGCGCCTGCGCCTGCATCTGCTCATACAGGGCCACCAGGCGCCGCATGTCGGGCAGCAGCGCGCGTCCGGCCGGCGACAGGGCGATGGACTTGCCCTGGCGCTCGAACAGCGGCCGGCGCATCTCGGCCTCCAGGGCCCGCATCTGCTGGCCGACGGCGGCCTGGGTGAGGGCGACCCGCTGCGCCGCCGCGGCAAAGGAGCCCTCCGCCGCGACGGCCAGGAATGTCTTCATCACGCGAATGCTGCCCATGGCTGGATGCTAAAGAAAAAATTTATCCTCAATAAAACAATATTCGCTTTTCCTTTTGCATGGGGCGTCCTGATAATCCGGCGATGAACCACTGCCGCCGCTCCCTCCTCGTGCTGGCCGCCTCGGCCGCCGTCGCCGGCTCCTCCTGGGCCGATACCTATCCCTCCAAGTCGATCCGCCTGGTCGTGCCGTTCCCCGCGGGCGGTGCCACGGACATCTTCGCCCGCGCCGTGGCGGGCAAGCTCGGCGAGCGCCTGGGCGGGTCCATGGTCGTGGACAACAAGCCCGGTGCGGGCGGCACCATCGGTTCCGACATCGGCGCCAAGGCGCCGGCGGACGGCTACACGCTGCTGCTCACCACCTCCAGCACCCACGCCATCGGCCCGAGCTTCGCCACGGCCGGCAAGCTGCCCTACGACGCGGTGGCCGATTTCACGCCCATCGCCCACCTGGGCAATGCGCCCAGCATCGTGCTGGTTCCCAACAACTCGCCGGCGAAGACCATGAAGGAATTCGTCGACCATGCGCGCAAGAACCCCGGCCGCCTGAACTACGCGTCCAGCGGCAACGGCACCGTGGTGCACCTCGGCACCGAGCATTTCAAGTCGATGGCGGGCCTGTTCATGGTCCACATTCCCTACCGGGGCACCGCGCTGGCCATCCCGGACCTGGTGAGCGGCAAGCTGGACCTGCTGATCGACTCCCTGCCCAGCGGCCTGCCGCACGTGAAGGAGGGGCGCCTGCGCGCGCTGGCCATCACCTCCCTCAAGCGCTCGCCGCTGATGCCCGAGCTGCCGCCCGTGGCCGACACCGTGCCGGGGTATGAAAGCGTGACCTGGTTCGGCCTGTATGGCCCCAAGGGCCTGCCGGCCGACGTGGTCACCCGCGTCAACACGGCAGTCAACCAGGCCCTGCAGGACGCCGACGTGAAGGACCGCCTGGCGCGCCTGGGCATCGAGCCCGTGGGCGGCACGCCGCAGCAGTTCGCGGCGATGACGCAGGCCGACCGCAACAAGTGGAAGAAGATCATCACCGAGCGCAAGCTCACGGCCGACTGAGCACCATGCATTTCAACTTCAGCAACCCGTACCCCACCACGCGCCTGCCCGTCTTCGCGCGCAACGCCGTCGCCACCTCGCACCCGCTGGCGGCCCAGGCCGGCCTGCGCATGCTGGCGGCTGGCGGCAACGCGGTCGATGCAGCCATCGCCGCCGCCGCGGCCATGACCATCTGCGAGCCGGTGAGCAACGGCCTGGGCAGCGACGCCTTCGCCATCCTGTGGGACGGCAAGGCACTGCATGGCCTGAATGCCTCCGGCCGGGCCCCGGCGGCGTGGACGCCCGACTACTTCAAGCGCAAGTACGGCGCCGACGCCAAGACCCCGCCCAAGCGCGGCATCGACGCGGTGACCGTGCCCGGCGCGGTGGCGGGCTGGGTGGCGATGTCCGAACGCTTCGGCAAGCTGCCCTTCGCCGACCTGATGGCCCCGGCCATCGAGATCGCCGAGCGCGGCTACCTGCTGCCCGTGGTGGTGCAGCAGAAGTGGGCCGCCGCCACGCCCGAGCTGGGCAGCCTGCCCGGTTTCGCGCAGGGCTTTCTGCCCTGGGGCCGCGCGCCGCAGGTGGGCGAGCTGTTCCAGTTCAAGGCGGCGGCGCGGGGCCTGAAGGCCATCGCACAGACCAAGGGCCAGGCCTTCTACGGCGGCGAGATCGCGCAGGCCATCGAGCGCTTCTCCAGCGAGCACGGCGGCAGCCTCAAGGCCAGCGACTTCGCGGCCTACCAGCCCGAGTGGGCCACACCCATCGGCAAGGACCACGGCGGCTACACCCTGGCCGAGATCCCGCCCACCGGCCAGGGCATCGCGGCGCTGATCGCGCTGGGCATCCTCAAGCACTTCGACGTGGCTAGCATGCCGGTGGACGGCGTGGACTCGCAGCACCTGCAGATCGAGGCCATGAAGCTGGCCTTCGCCGACGTGTACAAGTACGTGGCGGAGCCTTCCTCGATGGAGGTCACCGCCGAACAGATGCTGGACGACGCCTACCTCGCCAGCCGCGCGAAGCTGATCGACATGAAGCGCGCGCAGGACTTCGGCGCGGGCAACCCGGTCAAGGGCGGCACCATCTACCTGACCGCCGCCGACGAGAACGGCATGATGGTCAGCTTCATCCAGAGCAACTACATGGGCTTCGGCTCGGGTTGCGTGGAGCCGGGCTTCGGCATCAGCCTGCAGAACCGCGGCCACGCCTTCAGCCTGGACGCCGGCCCCAACCAGGTCGCGCCGGGCAAGCGCCCCTTCCACACCATCATCCCGGCCTTCCTCACCCAGGACGGCCAGCCGGTCATGAGCTACGGCGTGATGGGCGCCAACATGCAGCCGCAGGGCCACATGCAGACGCTGGTGCGCATGGTGGACTACGGCCAGAATCCGCAGGCCGCCTGCGACGCGCCGCGCTGGCGCTACAACGCCGGCGTCGAGATCAACGTCGAGCAGCAGATGGACAAGGCCACCGTGCAGGGGCTGGCGGAGCGCGGCCACCGTGTCGAGGTGATCAACGACAACTACCAGGACTTCGGCGCCGGCCAGTTCATCTGGCGCGCGGGCGACCCGAAGGTGCAGGGCTACGTGTGCGCCAGCGATGCGCGGCGCGACGGGCTGGTGGCGGGGTTCTGAGGGGGCTCATCCCTCCTTGAGGGCGCCGAGGAACCGGCGCGCCTGCAAGCCGGTTCCATCTCGGATCGCCCGCCACACGCGCTCGGGGAAGCCGGCAGGCAGCTGCGCCTGCACCGTATCGAATGCCTGCGGTACGCGCTCGACCAGGTCCGCCAGCTGGTCGAATGGGATGCCGGCCTGCCTTGCCAGCACCTGCCAGTGCCTGGTCTGGATCTCGTGCAGGTGGTAGTGCGTGTTTTTTGAGCGTAGCGCCATGGCGAGCTTCGCCCGCTTGAAGGCAACCTGGTTGGGGCCATGGCCGATGATCGGCCACGCGGACAGCACGTCGTACAGGGGTGTCATCCGGTAACCCTGGCCGGGTTCCAGGAAGATCGAGAAGTTCTTCGCATGTCCGTCGGTCGCGGCCATCAGCCAGAACGCCAGTTGTGCGAGTACGAAGGTCCGGGTGTCCGACTGGGCCGCGCTGCCGGCCTGCAAGGTTCGCAGGATGGCGGCCATGCCGGGCCCGCCGTCGGACTCGTATTTCAGGCTACCCGGCTGTCCGAGCGCCTGGCACATGTCCTCCTGCGGCAGGCGGGCCCACCAGGCCGGTGCGCCGGGCGGCTGGACGAGCCGGCGGTCGAACCGTTCCACCACGAGCACGCGGCGGCGTCCGAAAGTGGCCATGCCGCAGGTGGCGACAGGCAGGCCCAGGGCGGCGAGGAGCCGGGCGCATAACCACTCATTCTCGACCGAGTCACTCATGTCGGCGAGCATGTTGCCGACCAGCCCCAGCGGCAGCTTGAAGATGTGGGTGGTGGGGGTGGCCCCCAGGGGCTTGCACCACTGGCCGTCCCGCAGCAGCAGGGCCGTCTTCTCCTGCGCCCCGGCGATTGAAATGCGCAGGTCCGGCGAATCACCCTGGCCCAGCGCGTGGCCCGATGCGAGGGACTGGTCGATCATCCGCTCCACGCCCGCGTCGTCCAGGGGCTGCGCCTCGATCCGGTCCCAGCCCGTGGGGGCTTCGTCCGGCGCCAGCAATTGCACCGCCCCGACGCAGTCCCGTCCGATGGCCGACAGCAGGGAAAACGTGCCGACATCCCGCGTGCCGAACTTCTCCTTCAGGCGCCGCCGGATGCCATCGTTGTCGGGTAGAAGGTTGTCGAAGAAGTGGCGCACGACGTCCCCCTTGTGGGGGCGGTTCCCGGGCATGAAGGGCAGCGACCGCGACAGGGGGCGCCCGAGGGGGGACTCGATCCAGGCGGGGTCGTAATCCAACTGGTCCTGGCCCGCGTGGACGCGCCAGTGGCCGACCCGAAGGCCATTGGTCCAGATGGCCAGTTCCCCCTGGCCGCCCGGCAGCCTGCGGGTTACCATGGCTGGCCTTTGCTGTAAGTCGGTGTGGGCTCGGTGACCTGGTGTTGCGGAACCTCCTGGAGCACCAGCCGGCCACCCAGGGCAGCGACGATCCGGGCGATCTGGTCGTAGCTGGTCAGGCCCGGGTTGGCTTCGATGCGGGCAATGCGCTTCTGGCTGACACCCAGTCGCTGGCCCAGTTGCTCCTGGGTCAACTGCCGGGACTGGCGCAGGGAACGCAGGATGCTTCGCAGTTGTTGGGGGGTGTCCACAGGGTACAAGCGATACTCCTCAAGAGTGGTATCGCCACCATACTCCCTAAATGTAGTAATGTCAAAATATCCCTTTTAGGGAGTATTTCGGGACGCTTGCCTGTCCCAAGCCCGCACCTTCGTGAACTCCGCCCCCAGCAGGAACACCTGCGCCGCGTAGTACACCCAGGCCAGCAGCACCACCAGCGAGCCGGCGGCGGCGAAGGATTCGGTCACGCCGCTCTTTCCGAGGTACAGGCCGATCAGGAGCTTGCCGGCTTCGAAGAGGAGGGCGGTGACGAAAGCCCCCACCCACACGTCGCGCCAGGCGATGGGCGTGGAGGGCAGCAGCTTGTAGATCATGGCGAACAGGCCGGTGAAGACCGCCAGCGACACCGCCAGGTTCAGGGCATGGAGGATGGCCTCCCAGCCCGCCACCAGCCCCCCCATCCAGGTGCCCAGGGCCGCCAGCCCGGCGCTGACCGTCAGCGACACCATCATCAGGAAGGCCACGCCCAGGATCAGCCCGAAGGACAGCAGTCGCGCCCGCAGGATGCCCCACACGCCGGCGGGCTTGTCCTGCTCGGGTACGTGCCAGATGCGGTCCAGCGCGCTTTGCAGCTCGGCGAACACGGTGGTGGCCCCCACCAGCAGCACCCCGGCGCTGACGAGCCCGGCCACCAGCCCCCGGTCCGTGTCGCTGGCCGCGGCCACCAGGGCCTCCACCAGCACCGCGCCTTCCGGGCCGATCAGCCCCGACAGCTCGCCCACGATCCGCCCCTGCACCGCCTCGCGCCCGAACAGCGCGCCGGCGATGGCGATGACGATCACCAGCAGGGGTGCCAGCGAGAACACCGTGTAGTAGGCGATGGCCGCCCCCATGCTGGGCGCATAGTCGTCGATCCAGCCCTTGCCGGCTGCCACGAACAGCCGGAACAGGCGCGCGGGGCTTCGCATGCCCCGCAATCTAGGCCGTCAACCCCGCCGGTGTTGTCAGCGCACGACGCGGGCGAAGGCAGAATCCTCCCCTCGCTCCGCAAACGTTTTCCCGACCCCCATGGCCCTGTTCAAGAACATCATCACCTACCGCATCGCCCCCGAGTGGACGCCGCCCGCCCAGGAGGCCCTGGAGGCCGAGCTGCAGCGCCTGGCCTTCCAGCCGTGCGATGCCTCGCAGGAGCTGTCCGTCGGCTGGGTGCCGCCGCGCGGCGAGGAGCATGGCGCGATGGTCGAGAACATCGCCGGCCACTGGATCCTCAAGATGGCCGTCGAGCGCAAGGCCGTGCCCGCCGGTGCCGTGCGCGCCGAGCTGGAGGCCCGCTGCAAGGCCATCGAGGCCGAGCAGGGCCGCAAGCCGGGCCGCAAGGAGAAGTCCGAGATCAAGGAGGACATCGTCCATGCCTTCCTGCCGCGCGCCTTCAGCAAGCGCTCCGCGCACACGCTGTGGATCGACGTGGCCAACCGCCTGCTGGTGATCGGCGCGGGCAGCACCAAGGCGGCCGAGGGCGTCATCAAGCAGCTCGGCGACGTCATGGCCGAACTGAAACACGTGCTGCCCCTGTCCCCCATCCACACCGCCACTTCGCCCTCGGCCGCCATGGCCCACTGGCTCACCTCCCGCGAGGCGCCCGCCGGCTTCACCGTGGACCGCGACCTGGAGCTGAAGAACCCCGGCGAGGACAAGTCGGTCGTGCGCTACACCCGCCACCACCTGGAGCTCGACGAGATCGCCCAGCATATCCAGGAGGGCAAGATGCCCACCCAGCTGGCGCTGACCTGGGAGGGCAAGGTGTCCTTCCTCCTGACCGAGCTGCTGGTGATCAAGAAGATCGATATGCACGGGGTGGAGGAGAACCTGTCCAAGGACGACGGCTTCGACGCCGATGCCGCCATCGCCACCGGCGAGCTGTCCGCCCTGTGGCCCGACCTGCTGCAGGCCCTGGGCGGCGAGCTGGACCCGGGCCGCGCCGCGCCGGTGCCCGAGGCCGTGGTGGCCGCGGTAACTGGTGCAGCCGACGAGTTGGATACCATGCCGTTCTGACCGCCGGGCGACCCGTTCACGCCTCACGATCGCCCTTCACAGATCCCCTTGACCCTGCCGACCATGCCCCTGCCTTTTGCCGACCGCCTGAACAACGTCGAAACCTCCGCCATCCGCGAGCTGTTCAAGCTCCTGGGCAAGCCCGGCATCATCAGCTTCGCCGGCGGCTTCCCCGACAGCGCCATGTTCGACGTGGAAGGCCTGCGCGAGGCCAGCCAGAAGGCCCTGGCCGACAACCCGGGCGCCGCGCTCCAGTACGGTGCCACCGAGGGCTACGACCCGCTGCGCGAGCAGCTGGCGGCCTTCATGCAGTCCAAGGGCGTGCAGGACATCGCGGCGCAGCAACTGATCGTCACCACCGGCAGCCAGCAGGCGCTGGACCTCCTGGGCAAGACCATGATCGGCCCGGGCGACAAGGTCATCGTCGAGGGTCCCACCTTCCTGGCCACCATCCAGTGCTTCCGCCTCTATGGCGCCGAGGTCATCTCCGCGCCCATCGACGCGGATGGCGTGCAGGTCGACCAGCTCGAGGCCCTCATCGCCGAGCACAAGCCCAAGTTCGTCTACCTGATCCCCACCTTCGGCAACCCCAGCGGCGCCATGCTCTCGCTGGAGCGCCGCAAGCGGATCCTGGAACTGGCCGTCAAGTACCAGACCCTGGTGGTCGAGGACGACCCGTATGGCGACCTGTACTTCAACGACGCTCCGCCGCCCAGCATCCTGGCGCTGTCGAAGGACGTCCCCGGCAGCCGGGATTGGGTGGCCCACTGCGGCAGCCTGAGCAAGGTCCTCAGCCCTGGCCTGCGCGTGGGCTGGCTGATCGCCCAGCCCGAGCTGCTGGCCAAGGCCACCATGTGCAAGCAGTTCAGCGACGCGCACACCAGTACCTTCGCCCAGGCCACGGCCGCGGCGTACCTGCAGGCGGGCCGCATGCCGGCCACCCTCAAGCACGTGCGCCAGGTCTACGCGCAGCGCGCCCAGGCCATGGGCGAGGCGCTGCGCCGCGAGCTGGGCGATGCCATCGCGTTCACCCAGCCCCAGGGCGGCCTGTTCTTCTGGGCCCGGCTCACGGGCGCGAACGGCGCCATCGCCAACGGCGCGGAGCTGGCCCGGCGCGCCATCGACCAGGGCGTGGCCTTCGTGCCCGGCGCGCCGTTCTTCGCCACGAACCCGGACCTCGCCTCCCTGCGCCTGAGCTTTGCCACGGCCGACGTGGCGAAGATCGAGGAAGGCGTGGCCCGCCTGGGCCGCGCGGTGCGCTGAAGCGGCCGCGGCGGGTCGTTTCGGCTCGCCGGGCCTGCCGGCGGTTTCAGGCCGCCTGGCCGAACAGGTAGGCGTCCATCGCCAGCACGCCGTGCGTGGTGCCACCGTCGATCACCTGCGTGACGGCATCCGGCGCGCTGGCGCCGAAGGCGAAGGGCAGGGGCAGGTAATGGTCCGGCGTCGGGTGGGCCCGGCGCGCATGGGGCGCCACGGACAGGTAGTTCACCAGACCTGGCTCGTCGCGCCGCTGCACGGCTTGCCGGGCCCACGCGGTGAATTCCGCCGCATAGGCCTCGGGCTCGGGGCCCGGTTCCCACTTCACCTCGTACAGGTTGTGCGTGATGCTGCCCGAGCCGATGATCAGCACGCTTTCCTCCGACAGGGGCGCCAGCGCCCGGCCCAGGCGCACCGCGCCGGCAGCGTCCAGGCCGCGGGGCATGGACACCTGCAGGACCGGCACGTCCGCCGCCGGGAACAGGTGGCGCACCGGTACCCAGGCCCCATGGTCCAGGCCCTGGTGCGGGGCTTCCACGGCCGTCCAGCCATCCGCCTGGAGCAAGGCCAGCGCGCGATGCGCCACCTCCGGGCTGCCGGGCGCGGGGTACTGGATCGCGTACAACTCGCGCGGGAAACCGCCGAAGTCATGGATGGTTTCCGGCGCGGCCGAGGTGCCGACCTGTACCTGCGGCGTCATCCAGTGGGGCGACATCACCAGCACGGCCTTCGGCCGCGGCAGGCGAGCGCCCAGGGCCTGCAGCTGCGGGCCGGCTTGGCCAGGCTCGATGGCGAAGGTCGGCGCGCCGTGGGAGACGAAGAGGGAGGGCATGCGGTTCATGCCCGTCACTGTAGGCGGCGCGGCGCGCCGGATAAAGGCGCAGCACCGCTCATGATTGTTGTCCAGGATGCAACAAAGCCAGGTCTGCTGGAGCGATCCGCGAAGCGAGGCCGCATTCAGCGTACCCAGGTGAACACCCGCACCGGCGGCAGGTTCACCCATTCCCAGCAGCGCTGCGCGGGCCCGAGGTAGGGGCCCACGTAGTCCTCCACGCTGGCGCGCACCTGGTAGGCCACGAAGCGGCCACCCGGGCGCAGCGCCCGCGCCGCGGCGGCGGCGATGCGGTCGGCCGCCAGGCGGGGCAGGGTGGAGAAGGGGATGCCGGACACGATGGCGTCCACCGCTCCCAGCCCGTGCGCCGCCAGCAGCGCCTCCAGCCGTTCGGCGCTGTCCAGGGCCAGGTGCAGCCGCGGGTCGCGCACCCGCCGGGCCACCAGGCCGTGGAACTGCGGGTCCAGCTCGATCGCCAGCAGCCGCGCGGAGCGCCCCATGGCCTGCAGCAGCGCCACGGTGGTGCCGCCCGTGCCCGGCCCGAGCTCGACCACCGCGCGGGCCTGCGCCGCCTGCGCCTGGTGCACCAGCCGGTGCTCCAG
>JACCDU010037299.1_pt1 | contig 11454 bp, 13 predicted proteins | sample 7446081 | NCBI WGS metagenome assembly JACCDU01 (sample SAMN15323447, study PRJNA562643) | freshwater metagenome | isolation source: river surface water | place: USA:Blue River Watershed | collected 2017-08-17 | reverse complement strand
GCCAGGCGCTGGGCTTCATAGGCCTGGATCTTGTCCTTGTGGCGCAGCGTCAGGCCGATGTCGTCGAAGCCGTTCATCAGGCAGTACTTGCGGAACGGCTGCACGTCGAAGGGGGTCTCCTCGCCCTGGGCCTTCACGACCACCTGGCGCTCCAGGTCGATGGTCAGCTCGTAGCCGGGAAAGGCGTACACCTCGTCGAACAGCTTGGCCACCACGGACTCGGGCAGCACGATGGGCAGCAGGCCGTTCTTGAAGCAGTTGTTGAAGAAGATGTCGGCGAAGCTCGGCGCGATGATCGCGCGGAAGCCGAACTGCTGCAGCGCCCAGGGCGCGTGCTCGCGCGAGGAGCCGCAGCCGAAGTTCTTGCGCGTGACCAGCACCGAGGCGCCCTGGTAGCGCGGCTGGTTCAGCACGAAGTCGGGGTTGGGCTTGCGCGAGGCGATGTCCTGGCCCGGCTCGCCGTGGTCCAGGTAGCGCCACTCGTCGAACAGGTTGGGGCCGAAGCCGGTCTTGCGGATGGACTTGAGGAACTGCTTGGGGATGATGGCGTCGGTGTCGACGTTCTCGCGGTCCATCGGGGCCACGAGGCCCTTGTGCACGGTGAATTTGTCCATGGTGATTACTTCTTGGCGGCGTTCTCGATGGCGGTGCCGGCCTTCTGGATGTCCTCGCCCAGGCCCTTGACGGTGTTGCAGCCGGCCAGGCCAAACGTGGCGGCGAGCAGGATGGCAATGAATTTCATGGCGATTCCCTTCAGGCGAACTTGCGGATGTCGACGAAATGGCCGTGGATGGCGGCGGCGGCGGCCATGGCCGGCGAGACCAGGTGCGTGCGCCCACCGGCGCCCTGGCGGCCTTCGAAGTTGCGGTTGCTGGTGGAGGCGCAGCGTTCGCCGGCTTCCAGGCGGTCGGCGTTCATCGCCAGGCACATGGAGCAACCGGGCTCGCGCCACTCGAAACCCGCGGCCTTGAAGATCTCGTGCAGGCCTTCGCGCTCGGCCTGCTCCTTGACCTGGCCGGAGCCGGGAACGACCAGCGCCACCTTGATGTTCTTCGCGACCTTCTGGCCCAGCTTCCTGACCACGGCGGCGGCCTCGCGCATGTCCTCGATGCGGCTGTTGGTGCACGAGCCGATGAACACCTTGTCGACGAAGATGTCGTCCAGCGCCTTGCCCGGCTCCAGGGCCATGTACTGCAGCGCGCGCTCGATGGCGCCGCGCTTGTTGGCGTCCTTCTCCTTGTCGGGGTCGGGCACGCGGGCGTCGATGCCCAGCACCATCTCGGGCGAGGTGCCCCAGGTGACCTGCGGCACGATCTGCGCGGCGTCGAGTTCGACCACGGCGTCGAACGTCGCGTCCGGGTCGGAGTGCAGGGTGCGCCAGTAGGCCTCGGCCTGCGCCCACTCCACGCCGGTGGGCGCCAGCGGCCGGCCGCGCACGTACTCGATGGTCTTGTCGTCCACCGCCACCAGGCCGGCGCGCGCGCCCGCCTCGATGGCCATGTTGCACACCGTCATGCGGCCTTCCATGCTCATGGCGCGGAAGACGGAGCCGGCGAACTCGATGGTGTAGCCGGTGCCACCGGCGGTGCCGATGCGGCCGATGATGGCCAGCACCACGTCCTTGGCGGTGACGCCGGGCGCCAGCTGGCCGTCGACCTTCACCAGCATGTTCTTCGCCTTCTTGGCCAGCAGGGTCTGGGTGGCCATCACGTGCTCGACTTCCGACGTGCCGATGCCGTGGGCCAGCGCGCCGAAGGCGCCATGGGTGGAGGTGTGCGAATCGCCGCAGACCACCGTCATGCCCGGCAGGGTGGCGCCGTTCTCGGGGCCGATCACGTGGACGATGCCCTGGCGCTTGTGCAGGAAGGGGAAGTAGGCGGCAGAGCCGAACTCGGCGATGTTCTTGTCCAGCGTCGTGACCTGCTCCTTGGAGATCGGGTCGGTGATGCCGTCGTAGCCCTGCTCCCAGCCCGTGGTGGGCGTGTTGTGGTCGGCCGTGGCCACGATGGAGCTGACGCGCCAGACCTTGCGGCCGGCCTCGCGCAGGCCCTCGAAGGCCTGCGGGCTGGTCACCTCATGGACCAGGTGGCGGTCGATGTAGAGGACGGCGGTGCCGTCTTCCTCGGTGTGGACGACGTGCTCGTCCCAGATCTTGTCGTAGAGGGTGCGTCCCATGGTCGTGGTGCTTGGTCTCGGTGGAAGAAAAATTTTAGCCAGCGGCGGCGGCCGGGTCAGCCGGGACAGCCGTGCTGGCAGTGAGGTGATCTGCCAGCACCCGGGCGGTGACGGGCAGGGTGGCGAAATCGCGGGCCACCATCTGCAGCTGCCGCAGCGCCCAGGCGTCGGTGAGCGGCACGGCCTGCAGGGCGCCGATGTGCCGCAGCAGGGCGAAGGCGCGGTCGGGCATCAGGCCGATGCCCAGGCCGCTGTCGATCATGCGGCACATGGCGTCCAGGCCGGTGACGTGCATGCGCAGGCGCACGGCGCGGCCCGCCTGGTGGGCGGCGCGGCTCATGGCCAGGTAGATGGAGCTGTTGCCGTGCAGGCCCACGTGGTCGAAGTCCAGCGTGTCCTCGAACGCGACGGCGGGGCGGCCGGCCAGCGGGTGGCCCTCGGGCACGACCAGCACCAGGCGGTCCTGGCGGTAAGGGCGGGTGGCCAGGTCGTCCGCGCCCTCGGGCAGGTGGCACACGCCCAGGTCGCAGTCGCCCTCGCGCACGGCGCGCGCGACCTGCGTGGACAGGGCCTCGTTCAGGTCGATCTTGACCTCGGGGTGCGCGCGGGCGAAGCCGGCCAGGTCCTCGGGCAGGAACTGCACGATGGCGGAAATGTTGGCATGCACCCGCACATGGCCACGCACGCCCTGGGCGAACTCGCTCAGGTCGGCCTGCATGCGCTCCAGGTTGAACTGCACGGCGCGGGCATGGTGCAGCAGCGTCTGGCCGGCGGGCGTGGGCTCGACCCCGCGGGCGCGGCGGTAGAAGAGGGGGGCGCCGACAGCCAGCTCCAGGTCCGCGATGCGCTTGCTGGCCGCTGAGGCCGCGAGGAACTCATGCTCCGCCGCGCGGCCGATGCTGCCCAGCTCGCAGGCGGCCGTGAACAGCTGCAGCGAGGTGAGGTCGAGTCGGCGGGTGAAGGCGCGGTCGGTGGTGGGCATGGAATCGCTTGGGGCGAAGGCTGGTCGGATTATCGGGGGAATTTTTGGGTGAGCCTTCTCGAATTGAGATGGGTGATTGCGTGTGCCCGGAAGGATGCGGTTGCGCCTGGGGGACCCGCCCGGCACAATAGAGTGCACTGGATTGTGTACAGGAGAATGCCATGGCCATCTTTGCCAAGGATGTCGTCCCTTTCACCCAGGCGCGGGCGCGCCTGTCCGAGCTGGCCGACGAGGTCAAGGCGGGGGCCGAGAAGGTCATCACCAAGAACGGCGAGAGCTACGTGGCCCTCATCGATGCCGCGCGCCTGGACTACTACCACGCGCTGGAGCGCGAACGCATCCACCTGGTGCTGCTGGAGGATGCGCGCAGGGGGTTTGAAGATATCGAGGCGGGGCGTACCCAGGACGCCGTCGAGGCACTGCGAGACATCCGCCTCGAGCGCTTGCGAGCGGCCCGGGACAAGCAAGGTGGGTGATCCCGCCGTCGAAGTGATCGTCACTCCGGGGTTCCGCCAGCGGCTGCTCGAAATCGCGACCCACCTGGACGAGGCCGACGCCGGCTTTGCCTTCGATCGGTTGCTCGACGACCTGGAGGCGCAGGTGATCCCTAACCTGCGGCGCTTTCCCCGCCTGGGGCGCTCCTATGCCAGGCGCGCCTTCCTGTCGGCGCAAGCCAAGGCCCAGCTCGCGGGCTTGACCGAAGCCAGGGCAGGCCGCCTGCGCGAGTACCTGCACGGCGACTACCTGATCCTGTACGCGGTGGACGAAACCGGGCAGGCCGTGCACCTCCTGACCATCCGCCACCACCGCCAGCTTTCCTTCGATTTCCACGGGCTCTGGCAGGGGGCCTGATGCCTGTCTGCCTCGCCGGTCCCGCCAGGCCAGGCCTCCCGGCTACCCCCCGCTGGGCGCCCGGCTCAGCTCGTTGTTGGCGCTCACCAGCACGCGCAGCATCCGCATGAACTCTTGCCGCTCCTGCGCCGGCAGCGGCTCCAGGATGCGCTCCTGCGCCCGCAGCATGGCGGGATAGACCCGGTCCAGCAGGTCGAGTCCCTCGTCGGTCGGGGTGAGCAGGCGCACGCGCCGGTCGGTGGGGGAGGGGTTGCGCCGCAGCAGTCCGCGGGCCTCCAGCCGGTCGATCACGCCGCCCGTCGTGGACGTGTCCAAGCCGATGGTGGCCGCCAGCGTGCGCTGGTCCACCCCCGGGGCGCGCCGCACCGCCTGCAGCGCGCCGAACTGCACCGGCGTCAGGCCGAAGGGCTCGGCCTCCTGCAGGAAGACGGCCACCGCGATCTGCTGCAGCCGGCGGATGGCATGGCCCGGCAGGTCGTCCAGGTCGGGAATGGCATCGCGGCGGTCGCTCATGAAGGCAAGTCGAAAGTAGAGGGGTATTCCCCGGTTGTCGGTGATTCAGTTTATCATTATGCTTTTCGTCAGCGTGCTGATGATTGGTGTGCGGCTGAGCCCTCGGGCACGCCCCCACGGACGCCGCCCTCAAGCCCCTGGAGACACCCATGCAAGAACTCGGACGCCTCGAAGACCTGCCGCCGGCCTATGTGGAGGACCTTCGCAAGCTGAACCTGGTGCCCCTGTGGCCCAGCCTGCGCGGGGTGCTGCCCCCCCAGGTGCCCACGCGCCAGACCCGGCCCACCCACTGGCCCTACGCCGCGATCAAGCCGCTGCTGCTGCAGGCCGGCGAGTTGACCCCGATCGAGAAGGCCGAGCGCCGCGTGCTGGTGCTGGCCAACCCCGGCCACGGCCTGGAGAAGATGCAGGCCTCGGCCGCCATGTACCTGGGCATGCAGCTGCTGCTGCCCGGCGAGTGGGCCCCCAGCCACCGCCACACGCCCAACGCGGTGCGCATGGTGGTGGAGGGCGAGGGCGCCTGGACCAACGTGGACGGCGAGAAGTGCCCCATGAGCCGCGGCGACCTGATCCTCACGCCCACCGGCCTGTGGCACGAGCACGGCCATGACGGCGACCAGCCCGTGGTGTGGCTGGACGTGCTGGACCTGCCGCTGGTGTACTACATGGAGGCCAGCTACCACATCAACGGGGCGCGCCAGGCCGTCGAGCCCGGCCGCGGCGACCGGGCCTACGCCCGTGGCGGCGTGGCGCCGACCACCGTGTTCCAGCGCAATGACAAGCGTTACCCGATGCTGCGCTACCCCTGGGTGGAGGCGCGCGCGGCGCTGCAGTCCATCGCCCAGGACCGCCCCGACCAGGCGTGCGTGCAGGTCACCTACGTGAACCCCGAGACGGGCGAGGACGCGCAGAACATCCTGGGCTTCTACGCCCTGATGCTGCGCCCGGGCCAGGCCCTGCGCCTGCCGGCGCGTTCGCCGGCCCAGGTGTTCCACCAGATCGAGGGCCGCGCCGAGGTGGCGGTGGAGGGCCACGCGCCGTTCACCCTGGCCGAGGCCGACACCTGCTGCGCCCCCGGGTACACCGCGGTGACGCTGCGCAACCTGTCGCCCGACCAGCCGGCCTTCCTGTTCATGGCCGACGAGTCGCCGCTGCATCGCAAGCTCGGGGTCTACGAGGACCGCGGCTGACCCTTCCTTCCACCGGCCCGGGGCGCTGCAGGCGTCCCGGGCCTTTGTCCATTTCCAACGATCCGTCGATCACCGAGGCCCCCGTGTCGTCCTACCTGTTCGCCCCGCCGCCCGTCCAGTCCCTGCCCATTCGCGGCCAGGACCTGCGCTTCCCCATCAACCGCCTGTTCTTCGTCGGCCGCAACTACCATGCGCACGCCGTCGAGATGGGCAAGCCCGTCGACAAGTCGGTCGAGCGCCCGTTCTACTTCACCAAGGCGCCGCAGACGCTCACGCCTTCCGGCGCCACCGTGGCCTACCCGCCCGAGACGAACAACTTCCACTTCGAGATGGAGCTGGTGGTGGCCATCGGCCGGCCGGGCTTCCGCGTGAAGGCGCAGGACGCCCACACCCTCATCTACGGCTACGCCGCCGGCCTGGACATGACCCGCCGCGACCTGCAGCTGGTCGCCCGCGACAAGGGCCGCCCCTGGGACCTGGGCAAGGACGTGGAGCAGTCCTCCGTGTGCTCGGAGATCGTGCCCATGGAGGGCGTGGTGATCGAGCGCGGCGAGATCGCGCTGGCCGTCAACGGCCAGACGAAGCAGCAGTCCGACGTGGACAAGCTGATCTGGAACATCCGCGAGATCCTCGAGGACCTGTCGAAGTTCTACCACCTCCAACCTGGCGACCTGGTCTACACGGGCACGCCCGAGGGCGTGGGCGCCGTGGTGGCGGGCGACTGGATCGCGGGCCATGTGGCGGGCGTGGGCGAGGTGTCGCTCATCGTGGGCGCCGCCGAGTGAGCCGGCCGTGACGACCGCCACCCTGAACCCCGCGGCGGCCGAGGCCACCGACGCCGCCCAGCAGGCCCGGCGCCTGCGCACCGTCTCCTGGATCCTGGCCCTGGCCACCGTCGGCCTGGTGTTCGACGGCTACGACCTCGTCGTGTACGGCGCCGTCGTGTCCACCTTCCTGCGCGATCCCTCGCACATCGGCGCGGTCACGCCCGCCATGGCGGGCGCCCTGGGCAGCTACGCGCTGTTCGGCGTGGCGCTGGGCGCGCTGCTGGCCGGCTCGGTCGGCGACATCATCGGCCGGCGCAAGGTGATGCTGGCCTCCTATGCCTGGTTCTCCCTGGGCATGGCCGCCACCGCGATGACGAGCGATGCCAGCCTGTTCGGCTGGATGCGTTTCCTGACCGGCCTGGGCATCGGCTCGCTGGTGGCGACCACCGCGGCCCTGGTGTCCGAGTACGCGCCCAAGGACAAGAAGAACCTGTTCATCGCCATCAGCAACGGCGGCATCCCGCTGGGCAGCATGCTGTCCGCGCTGCTGGCGATCGTGCTGATGCCGCACATCGGCTGGCGCGGCATGTTCTGGATCGGCGCGCTGCCGATGGTCACGCTGCTGCCGCTGGCCTACTTCAAGATGCCCGAGTCGGTGGCCTGGCTGGTCGCGCGGGGTCGCCTGGACGAGGCCCGCGCGCTGTCGCGCCGCATCGGGGTGCCGATGCCGGACCCCGTGCCGGCGGTGGTCCCGGCGGCTGCGGCCGGCGCGCAGGCCGGGGCAGCACCTGCATCCGCATCCCCGTCCGTGACCGCGCCGGGCACGCCCCTGCGCAGCGGCTTCGCCGGCCTGTTCAGCGCCTACTACCTCTGGCCCACGCTGGTGCTGGGCTGCATGAGCGCCACCGGCCTGCTGCTGGTGTACTCCCTCAACACCTGGCTGCCCGAGCTGATGCTGCGCGCCGGCTACAACGCCAAGGGCTCGCTGGCCTTCCTGGCGGTGCTCAACGGCGGCTCGCTGTTCGGCGCCGTGGCGGCCTCGCGCGCGGCGGACCGCTTCGGCCCCAAGCCGGTGGTGGCCGCCAGCTTCGCGACCGGTGCGCTGGCCCTGGTGGTGCTGACCTTCCACTTCCCGCTGGCCGTGCTGCTGGCCGTGGTGGCCGTGGTCGGCCTGGGCACCAGCGGCACGCAGACGCTGATCTACGGCTTCGTGGCCAACTACTACCGCACCCAGGTGCGCGCCGCCGGCGTGGCCTGGTGCGCGGGCTTCGGCCGCCTCGGCGGCATCGGCGGCCCGCTGCTGGGCAGTGCGCTGATCGGGTCCGGCCTGGCGCTGGACGCGATCTTCTACATCCTGGCGGGCATTGCCGTGGTCGGCATCGGCCTCACGCTGCTGGTTCCGCTGTCGCGCAGTGCACCGACGTCCGGCGCGCTGCGCTGAGCCGTGGCAGCCCCCATCGACCTCCTGGAGACCCACCCATGAAGCTGTACAACTTCTTCCGCAGCGGCACCTCGCACCGCCTGCGCATCGCGATGAACCTCAAGGGCCTATCCGCCGACTACGTGGCGGTGGACCTGCGCCAGGAGGAGCACCTGGGCGCGGCCTTCAAGGCGCTGAACCCGCAGGGCCTGGTGCCCGCGCTGGTGACCGATGACGAGCAGGTGCTGATCCAGTCGCCCGCGATCATCGAGTGGCTGGAGGAGATGTACCCGGCGCCCGCGCTGCTGCCCAAGGACCCGATGCGCCGCGCCCGCGTGCGCGCCCTGGCGGCCATCGTCGGCTGCGACATCCACCCGGTGAACAACCGCCGCATCCTGGAGACCCTGCGCAAGCAGTTCGGCGCCGACGAGGCCGCCATCAACGGCTGGTGCGGCACCTGGATCGCCGAGGGCTTCGATGCGCTGGAGGCGCTGCTGGCCGCCGACACACGGCGCGGGGCGTTCTGTGTCGGCGATGCGCCCACGCTGGCCGACGTGTACCTGGTGCCGCAGGTGGAGAGCGCCCGCCGCTTCAAGGTGGACCTGGCGCGCTGGCCCCTCATCGCCGCCGTCGAGGCCGCGTGCCTGCAGCTGCCCGCCTTCCAGAAGGCAGCGCCCTCGCAGCAGCCCGACGCCGCCTGATCCCCGTTTTCCCTTTCATCCACCCCCGTTCAACCCTGGAGGAGACTTCCATGAACACCCCCCTGACCCGCCGCGCCGCGCTGGCCGCGACCCTGGGCCTGGCCGCCGCCGGTGCCTTCGCCCAAGGCGATGCCTTCCCCAGCCGCCCCGTGAACCTGGTCACGGCCTTCGCTGCCGGCAGCGGCCCGGACGCCGTGCTGCGCCAGGTGGGCGACAAGCTGTCCAAGCTGTGGGGCCAGCCCGTCACCGTGACCAACCGCCCGGGCGGCGGCGGCTTCATCGCCATCGACTCCGTGCGCCGCCTGCCGGCCGACGGCTACAACCTGCTGCAGCTGGACAGCGAGCACCTGGCGGCGCTGCCCCTGCTGTACAAGTCGAAGAACTTCGTGACGCTGGAGCATTTCGACCCGGTGGCCATCCTGTTCCGCACGCCCTTCCTGGTGACGGTGTCCGCCGAGTCCAAGTGGAAGGACATGAAGGACCTGGTGGCCGCGGCCAAGGCCAACCCGGGCAAGCTGTCCTACGGCTCCTGGGGCGTGGGCAGCCCGGGCCACCTGGCCGGCGAGCAGCTGGAGCTGCAGGCGGGCCTGGACATGGCGCACGTGCCGTACCGCGAGGTGTCGCAGCTGTTCACCTCCGTCGCCTCGGGCGAGCCGGCCTGGAGCATGGGCTCCATCCCGTCCAGCCAGGGTGTGTTCAAGGCCGGCAAGATCCGCTACATCGCCGTGGCCGCGCCCAAGCGCATCCCGCAGATGCCCGACGTGCCGACCGTGAAGGAAGCCGGCGGCCCGGCGGACTTCGACATCAACTCCTTCGTCTCCCTGGTCGCACCCAAGGGCATCGCGCCCGAGCTGGCCGCCAAGATCAACGCCGACGTGCAGAAGGTGCTGGCCGATCCCGAGGTCAAGACCCGCTTCAACACCTTCGCCTTCGAGACCCTGAGCTGGAGCCCGGCCGAGATCCGCAAGCAGGCCGACATCAAGTTCAAGACCTACGAGCAACTGGTCAAGCGCAAGAACATCTCGCTGGAGTGAGTCATCGGCGCTGATGCGTGGAAGCCCGCTCCGGCGGGCTTTTTCTTTGGGGCTCTCCCTCGCTGCTGTTGGCTTGGGGATTGTGGTGATTGCTTCTAGACTCGTCCCGTCGAGATCGAGGAAACCCCCTGGGAGGTGAGCACGTGGGCCACCACAACGCGCTGTTCAAGGAGCAGCTCCTGCACATGCTGTTCGGCTCCGCCATCTTTGTGGTGCTGGGCAGCATCGCGGTGGCCCTGGACCTGGCAGCTGCTGCAGTCGAGCACATGGGCGTGAGCGTGTTCACACATCGCGCGGTGGAACTCGCGGCGCACGCCATGCTGGCGGTCGATCTGGTACTGTTTGGACTGTATCTCGCGAAGTCCAGTTGGCTCTTGCTGAAGGAGACGTTCCAATGACCCTGATTCCGCTTTCGATCAAGCGCATCATGATGGACAGCGTGCGCCTGTACTTCGCCCCGCTGACGGGTGCCTACCGGGGCATCAAGGCGGAATTCCAGCGCCTGGACCGGGACATCGAGCAGCGCCGGAAGGCCGAGCGCGATGCCCGGCATGCGCGCACGGCCTGATCGCACCTGCCCCTGACCGCACCGGCCCCTGACCTCGCGCACCGCGCCGTGCGAATGCGCCGCAGGCCCCGTGCAGACGTGAAAAAGCCCGCGCAAGCGGGCTTTTTCCATGGCGGCTGGGCTCGTGATCAGCGCTGGCCGATCGGCTTGACGTCGCGGGCGACGGAGCCGTTGAACAGCTGGCGGGGACGGCCGATCTTGTACTCGGGGTCGCCGATCATCTCGTTCAGCTGGGCGATCCAGCCCACGGTGCGGGCCAGCGCGAAGATGGCCGTGAACAGCGAGGTGGGGATGCCGATCGCGCGCTGCACGATGCCGGAGTAGAAGTCCACGTTCGGGTACAGCTTGCGCGACACGAAGTACTCGTCTTCCAGGGCGATCTTCTCCAGCGCCTGGGCGATCTGCAGCAGCGGGTCGTTTTCCACGCCCAGGTGGCCCAGCACTTCCTTGCAGGTTTCCTGCATCAGCTTGGCGCGCGGGTCGTAGTTCTTGTACACGCGGTGGCCGAAGCCCATCAGCTTGACGTTGGAGCTCTTGTCCTTGACCTGCTTGATGAAGTCGCCGATCTTGGCCACGCCGCCCGCCTGCTGGATGTCGTTCAGCATGGTCAGGCAGGCCTCGTTGGCGCCGCCGTGAGCCGGGCCCCACAGGCAGGCCACGCCGGCCGCGATGGCGGCGAACGGGTTGGTGCCGGAGGAACCGCACAGGCGGACCGTGGAGGTGGAGGCGTTCTGCTCGTGGTCGGCGTGCAGGATGAAGATGCGGTCCAGCGCGCGCACCAGCACGTCGTCGGGCTGGTAGTCCTCGCACGGCGTGGCGAACATCATCTGCATGAAGTTGGCCGTGTAGGACAGGTTGTTCTTCGGGTACATGTAGGGCTGGCCCATGCTGTACTTGTACGCCATGGCCACCAGGGTGGGCATCTTGGCGATCAGGCGGATGGCGGCGATCTCACGGTGCTCCGGGTTGTTGATGTCCGTGCTGTCGTGATAGAAGGCCGACAGGGCGCCGACCAGGCCGGTCATGACGGCCATCGGGTGGGCGTCACGGCGGAAACCGCGCAGGAAGAACTGCATCTGCTCGTTGACCATGGTGTGCATGGTCACGCGCTTGGTGAAGTCGGCCTTGCCCTTGGCGTCCGGCAGGTCTCCGTACAGCAGCAGGTGGCAGGTTTCCAGGAAGTCGCACTGGGTGGCCAGCTGCTCGATGGGGTAGCCGCGGTACAGCAGCTCGCCCTTGTCACCGTCGATGT
>JACCDU010190706.1_pt1 | contig 11466 bp, 11 predicted proteins | sample 7446081 | NCBI WGS metagenome assembly JACCDU01 (sample SAMN15323447, study PRJNA562643) | freshwater metagenome | isolation source: river surface water | place: USA:Blue River Watershed | collected 2017-08-17 | reverse complement strand
TCTGCGAAATGTTGCGCTGCAACAAAATTTGCATACAATTCAGGCTTGTCTCCTCCACCCTCAAAAGTGGATTCATGCCCCGAGTTGCAAAACTCGGGGCTTTTTTTTGCCTTTTTGTCTTTAGAGACAATCACGCCATGTCTACCCGTACCCCCAAAGCGCGCGCGCTGCAGCCCGCCGATTACCTGAAAAAAATCTTGACCGCCCGTGTGTACGACGTGGCCGTTGAATCTGAGCTGGAGGTGGCCAATAACCTGAGCCGCCGCATTCACAACACAGTGCTCTTGAAGCGTGAAGACCAGCAGCCCGTGCACAGCTTCAAGCTGCGCGGCGCGTACAACAAGATGGCGCACCTCACGCCAGCCCAGCTGAAAAAAGGCGTCATTTGCGCCTCGGCCGGCAACCACGCCCAAGGGGTAGCACTGGGTGCCAAGCGCCTAGGCACCAAAGCCATCATCGTCATGCCCACCACCACGCCTAGCGTGAAGATTGAAGCCGTCAAAGCTTTGGGTGGTGAGGTGGTGTTGGCAGGCGACAGCTACTCTGACGCCTACACCCACGCGCTCACGATAGAGAAGAAAAACGGCATGACCTTTGTTCATCCGTTTGACGACCCCGATGTGATTGCGGGCCAAGGCACGATTGCGATGGAAATGCTGCGCCAGCTGCAAGGCCTGAACATTCACAACTTAGACGCAGTGTTCGTCGCCATCGGCGGCGGCGGCCTCATCAGCGGCGTGGCCAACTACATCAAGGCAGTGCGCCCTGAGATCAAAGTGATTGGCGTGCAAATGGACGACTCGTCGGCCATGATGCAGTCGGTTCAAAAAGGCAAACGCGTCACGCTCAACGACGTGGGCTTGTTCTCTGACGGCACAGCGGTGAAGCTGGTGGGCGAAGAAACTTTCCGCGTGTCGAAAAACTTGGTCGACAGCTACATCACGGTGGATACCGACGCCGTGTGCGCTGCCATCAAAGACGTGTTTGTGGACACCCGCAGCATCGTCGAGCCCGCAGGCGCATTGGCAGTGGCTGCAATCAAACAGTACGTGGCCGAGCACAAAACCAAGGGCGAAACCTACGCCGCCATTTTGTGTGGCGCAAACATGAACTTCGACCGCTTGCGCTTTGTGGCCGAGCGCGCCGAAGTAGGTGAAGAGCGCGAAGCCTTGTTTGCCGTGACCATCCCCGAGCAGCCCGGTAGCCTGCGCCGTTTTTGCGAGCTGATTGGCAAGCTGCCTAGCTTTGGCGGCAGCAAGTCACCCCGCAACGTGACCGAGTTCAATTACCGCATGAGCGACCAAGCCAAGGCCCACGTGTTTGTGGGGTTGACCACGGGCGTCAAAGGCGAGAGCAGCAAAATTGCAAGCCACTTCACCAAGAGCGGGTTTGAGGCGATTGACCTCACCCACGACGAGCTGGCCAAAGAGCACATCCGCCACATGGTGGGCGGGCATTCGTCATTGGCACACGAAGAGCGCATCTTGCGTTTTGAATTCCCAGAGCGTCCAGGCGCGTTGATGAAGTTCTTGCTGGCCATGCGCCCCGGCTGGAACATCAGCTTGTTCCACTACCGCAACCAAGGCGCAGACTATGGCCGCATCTTGATGGGCTTGCAAGTGCCCAAGGCCGACAATAAAGCGTTTACGGCTTTCTTGGAGAGCCTTGGTTATCCGTATGTGGAAGAAACGCTGAATCCAGCTTATCGCTTGTTCTTGCAGCGCTAAGCGGTTCGCGCAAAAAGCAAAAGGGTAGCTGAGCTACCCTTTTTTTGTTTGCCTATCCGCTTGCTTGGTGACTTGTTGGTTTCTTAGCTGGCTTATTTCTTAGCGGGCAGTTCGAGCACAAAAGTTTGCGGCCCGTCCATTGCGGCCCCTAGCGTCACGCGACGACCTTGGGCCGATTGCAGCACCAAGCCATCCGCCACCACAGCGCCCACGCGGTAGGGTTTGGCAGCTTTGCCGTCCACAGCAATGAGTGCAGCGCCTGCATTGGGACCGCCCGCCATCACGCCTTGCAGCTGAAAACGGCTGGCCAACGTGGGGGCAGCAGCAGCCACTGGCGCAGCGCCTAGGGTGCGAGTGGCGGCAGACACATCCACCTCAGGCCAAGCCTGTGCAGCAGCGGTGGCGTTGCTTGGCGCAGCGCCGGTAGCCGACCAACGCAAACCCCAAGTGACTGCGCTAAAAGCCACAGCGCCCCACACCAGCAAGGATGCAGCGGGCAACACCAAGCGCGACGAGGCGCTATAGGCAGTGGCAAATGAAGGGCGGTAGCTGAGCATCAGCGGATTATGATTGATCATTGATAAGAAATTTTTGAAATGCCTGATATGCAAGCCCAACAAACCACCCCAAAAGCCAAACGCCAACGCGGCTTCACCCTCATTGAACTGATGGTGGTGCTCGCCATCATCGGCGTGCTCGCCGCACTCGTGGTGCCTAACGTGCTCAACCGCGCCGACGACGCACGTGTGACCGCTGCCAAAACCGACCTAGGCAACCTCATGCAAGCCCTCAAGCTCTACCGTTTGGACAACCAAAACTACCCCTCTGCCGAGCAAGGCCTAAACGCTTTGGTGGTCAAGCCCACGGCTGGCCCCGCGCCGCTGAACTGGAAGCCCTACATCGACAAGTTGCCCAACGACCCATGGGGCCGCCCTTACCAGTACATGAACCCTGGCGTGAAGGGTGAAGTCGATGTGCTGTCGCTCGGCGCTGATGGCCAACCTGGCGGCGAAGGCAAAAACGCCGACCTCGGCAGCTGGCAATAAACCCCACCGCCGCACCCGCCATGCAGCGCCAGCACGGCCTGACCCTGTTGGAGCTGTTGGTGGTGTTGGCCATCATTGGCTTCGCCATGACAGGTGTGAGTTTGTCGCTGCGCGACAGCAGCCAAACTCAACTTGAGCGTGAAGCCCAGCGCTTGGTGGCGGTCCTCGAAGCTGCGCGGGCGCAATCGCGCACCAGCGGCATAGCGCTCATTTGGCAAGCCACGCCCGAGGGCTTTGTCACTCGCCCTGCAATCGCAACACCCCCAACGCAGAGCAACAACACAGCCGCAACATCAACACCCAGCAATGCCAACAACCCAATTGCAGCCCGCACCCAAACTTGGCTGACCGCAGGCACACAAGCAGTGGTCAGCACAGTCAGTGCGTCAGCCAACAACACCGCACCTGCCAACTTGGTGGTGCTCGGGCCTGAACCCATCTTGGCACCCACACGCATCACGCTGAGCGTGACCAATGCCAACAACGCGCAGCCAACACCTGCGCTGAGCATTGGCACAGACGGCTTGCGGCCCTTTCAGGTTGTGCCATGAAACAGCGCGGCTTCACACTGATCGAAGTGCTGGTGGCGCTCGCCATCGTGTCCATCGCGTTGATGAGCGGCCTCAAAGTCAGCGGCGCACTCACACGCAATGCACAACGCCAAGCCGATGTGCTGCTGGCACAAATTTGCGCTGACAACGTACTAAACCAACTGCGTCTTTCACAGCAACTGCCAGGTGTGGGTAATTCACGCCTGCCCTGCCCACAAGCCGAGCGCAACTTTGAAGTCGCGTTGACCGTGCGCACCACGCCCAACCCCGCATTCAGACGCGTGGACGCGCAAGTGTTTGACGCAGCCATGCCTGTGCTCAACATCACCACTGTGTTGGGGCGTTACTGATGCAAAAGCAACGCGGTTTCACACTGATAGAGCTGCTGATTGCCATCACCCTCATGGCGGTATTGGCGGGCCTCAGCTGGCGAGGGCTAGACGGCCTCATGCGCAGCCGCGACATCACACAAGCACAGGTGGACAAAACCGCCGTGCTGCAAACCGTGCTGGCCCAATGGCAAGCCGACCTCAACGCCGTGCAGCCCGTGCCCAGCATCACTGATGCTGGCGTACTGTGGGATAGCCGCACGCTGCGCCTCACCCGCCGCGCCACCGCGTGGCGTGCCGACGGCGCAGACGCGGGCCTATGGGTGGTGGCGTGGACATTGCGCGGCAACCAGTGGTTGCGCTGGCAATCGGCCCCTTTGCAAACACGTGCCGCGTTGCAGCAAGCTTGGGCCAACGCCGAGCGCTGGGGCCAAAACCCAAGCGCCGATGACGCTGCTTTTGAAACCACATTGATACCCGTCGACGCTTGGCAGCTCACCTACTTCCGTGGCAACGCCTGGACCAACCCGCTGTCCAGCGCAGGAGCGGCCGAAACCACAACCAGCACAAGCAACAACGCTGACGGCACAGCCACACGCACACCGCAAACCAACACCTCAAACCAGGGCGCGTTACCCGACGCCATTCGTTTGCAGGTCGACCTACCTGCCACCACCGGCGTGCGTGGCCGTATCACCCTTGACTGGGTGCGCCCCAACTTCAGCAACACCAAAACATGAAGCACGTTGCACACACACCTGAACGCGGCGCAGCATTGCTCGCTGCCATGCTGACCGTGGCGCTGGTGGCCACGTTTGCCGCAGGTGCGTTGTGGCAGCAATGGAAGTCCATCGAGGTAGAAGGCGCTGAGCGTCAGCGCACCCAAGCGCGTTGGTTGCTGACAGGGGCACTGGATTGGGCCCGCGTCATCTTGCGCGAAGACGCCCGTGCGGGCGATGTCAATTTCCCCACCGACCACTTAGCCGAGCCTTGGGCTGTGCCACTGCAAGAAGCCCGCTTGTCTAGCTTTTTGGCTGCGCTACCGGACGGCACGGGTAACACGGTGGACGACGACAAGCTCGCGCAGCACGTGTTGCTGTCTGGTGCCGTGAACGATTTGCAAGGCCGCTTGAATGTGACCAACCTTGTGCAAGGCGAACAGCTCGACGCCAAAACAGTCCTCGCGTTTGAGCGCTTGTTTGACGCACTGGGCGTGCCGTCTGCACAGCTCAGTCTGCTCACCCAAGGCCTACTGGCCGCGCAGCGGCAAAACAGCAACTCGCCACTCATGCCCCAGCGCGTGGGCCAACTCAGCTGGTTGGGGCTGTCGCCGCAAGCGCTGCAAACCCTCAGCCCCCACATCACGGTGCTGCCCAACCGCACACCCGTCAACCTCAACACCGCGAGCGTGCAAGTGCTGTACGCCAGCGTGCCGGGGCTGAGCCTGTCTGACGCGCAGCGCCTTGTGCAGCAGCGCGAGCGCCAGCATTGGGCCAATGTGGACACGTTTCAAAAAGCACTGGGCCGCACCGTCACCCTGAATGACACGCACAGCGTGAACACCCGTTACTTTGAAGTGCTGGGCCGCTTGCGCATGCCACAAACCACGCTGCAAGAGCGCTCTTTGGTGCAGCGCGAGGGGCAAGATTTGAAGGTGCTTTGGCGCGAGTCTGGCTCTCTACAATGACTGTTCTCATGTTGATCATCGCGCTCCCCCACTCTGCCCACGCCAACACTGGCTATGCCCACGTTCATTCGGATGGGCACAGCGTGTTGCGCAGCGCTACAGGTGCAGCTGCCACCCTATCGGCCCACGCCGGCGAGGTGGTGGCCGTGGTGCCCCACAGCCGTTTGTCTTGGCTGCGTGTGCAGCTACCGCCAGCCAGCCAAGGGCCACGTTTGCAAAGCGTGTTGCAAGGCTTGCTGGAAGACCGCCTGCTCGATGACCCGCAACAACTGCACATCGTGCTTGACCCAGAATCCAGCCAGATAGCCCGCACTGGTGGCGAGGCCTTGGTGGCCGTATGCGACAAGCAGTGGCTGCGTGATGCCCTTGCACCTCTTCACGCTGCAGGCCTCACGGTGCAGCGCCTCGTGCCCGAGCTGTCACCCAGCGAGACCCCTGTGTTGCAAGTCATGGGCGAGCCCGACCACTCACAAAGCGTGCTGTGCCACGCGCAGGGCATCACCCTTCTGCCGCCCAACACCGCACAGTGGCGCGCCTTTGCCGAACTGAGCCAAGACGATTTACAAATTCAAGCCGAGCCCGCCATGGTGGCCCGCGTGCAAAGCACGCTGCAACGCCAGCCCATGCTGCAAAGCGCGGCGCAGCGTTGGGTCAAATCCAGCCAATCGGCTTGGGATTTGGCGCAAGGCGAATGGGCCCAAGGCCGCGCACAACGTGTGCAGCGTCAGGTATTGACCGCCTGGCAAACCCTGCTGCACGCACCCGCATGGAAGCCCGTGCGCTGGGGCGTGGTGGCTTTGGTCGCGCTGCAAGTGCTGGGCCTCAACGCCTTGGCATGGCGAGAGCACAGCGCCCTCAATGCACAACAAGCCGCGCTGCAAAACATCTTGAAAACCACCTTCCCGTCGGTCACCTTGGTCATCGACGCGCCCCTGCAAATGCAGCGCGAGGTAAATGCCTTGCAACAAAAATCGGGCGCGGTGTCTAGCACCGACCTCGAGCCCTTGCTCGCGGCCTTGGCTGGAGTGTTGCCCGCAGGACAAACACCACAGCAAATTCACTATGCCAACCATTCGCTGCGTGTGCAAGGTATTGCGCTCGACAGCAACGCCGCCGGCGTGACCCGCGTCAAAGCGCAAGGCCTGAGCCTGCGCCAAGACGGCAACGACACCTGGGTGTTGGAATCGGAGGGAGCGAAATGAAAACATTCCGCGCACAAGCCCTCGCCCGCTGGCAAGCCTTAAGCCCACGCGAACAACGCGGCGTATCTGTCCTCGGCGCATTGTTGGGCGTGGCGCTGTTTTGGTCAGTGGCCATCGCACCTGCGCTCAACACGTTACGCGACAGCGACAACCGCCGCGCCCAAATTGGCCAACAGCAAGCCCAGATGTTGGCGCTGCAAAACCAAGCGCAAGCCCTGCAAGCACGCACACCGCTCTCGCGCGACGAAGCGCTACGCAATTTACAAAGCCTCACACCTAGTCCGCAAATGCAACTCAACGTGCAAGGTGAACGTGTGTCGGTGCAGCTCAAAGCCGTGCCTGCCCCGACCTTGGCCAACTGGTTGGCACAAGCCCGCAGCCAAGCCCAAGCGCTGCCTGTGGAAGCGCGCTTGACGCGCAGCAATGCCACAGCCGCAAACAACGCATCTGCACCTGCGGCCACCAACTCGGCTGTGGTGTGGGACGGAAGCCTTGTGTTGAGCTTGCCCAACCGTGGCACAGCAACGCGATAACGACAACACACCCGCGCAAACGAACACACCAAAAGCTCGCACATGCAACGTCACCTCGCCCTCGCCCCTCGCACCAGCACCCGCTGGGCATGGATGGGCGCGGGTTTGGGATTGACGCTGGCTTTCATCACCCAAGCCCCCGCGCATTGGCTGACGCACGCCATCGAGCAAGCCAGTGGCGAGCGCGTGTTGCTGCCTGACGCACAAGGCACGGTGTGGAACGGCTCAGCACAGTGGGTGCTCAATGAAGGCCCCCTCAACACCGCGGCCACGTCCAACCTTGCCCGACCTGCCAGCACCACGGCGCTGCCCACGCGCGTGACATGGCAACTTGGCCCCCGCATTGACTTGGCCAACTTACGCCTCGCGCTCAGTGCCCACATTGCATCCGCATGCTGCACATCGCAGCCTGTGCGCGTGGACGTGTCACCTCTGTGGCGCGGCGTACGTGTGCAAGTTCACAACCACACATCTAGTTGGCCCGCCAGCTGGCTGGTGGGCTTGGGCGCACCTTGGAACACGGTGCAGCCCGAAGGCCAAATGCAACTGCACACCACGCAACTGCAATGGACACAACAAGCAGGCCAAGAACAACTTCAAGGCCAAGCCGAGTTGCAAATGCAACAGCTGTCCACCCGCTTGTCCACCTTGCGACCCTTGGGCAGCTACCGCGTGCGCGTGCAAGGGGGCGACACGATGGTCATCACACTGGACACACTCGAAGGCAGCTTGCAGCTCACAGGCAGCGGCCAACTTCTGAATGGGCGCATACGCTTTACCGGCGAGGCGTCTGCGGCGCCTGACGCAGAAGCAGCGCTCTCCAACTTATTGAACATCCTTGGCCAACGCCAAGGTGCCAAGTCGATTTTGAAAATGGGTTAACGCATATGGCTAAGCAACGCAATTTCTTCCAACCTTCTGCCTTGGCGCTTGCCGTTAGTCTGAGCCTAAGCCTTGCACCCGCGTTGCTGGGCTTGTCGCTCACACACGCTGCACCGCCTGCCAAAAAAGCGGCATCCTCCGAGCCCATCACACTCAACTTTGTGAATGCTGAAATTGAGTCGGTGGCTCGCACTTTGGCCACGCTATCCAACCGCAACTTGGTGGTGGACCCGCGCGTCAAAGGCACGATCAACCTGACCACCGAACTGCCGGTGTCGCCCAACGAGGCATGGAGCCAATTTTTGTCGGCCTTGCGCTTGCAAGGTTTTGCCATGGTCGAGACCAAAGGCCTCTACAAAATCGTGCCCGAAGCCGATGCCAAGCTGCAAGGCGGCAATGTGCAAGAAATCCAAAAAGGCAACGGCGGCTCAAGCAGCGGCCAAATCGTCACGCACATCTTCAAACTCAACTTTGAGCAAGCCAACAACTTGGTGCCCGTGCTGCGCCCGCTCATCAGCGCCAACAACACCATCAACGTCAACCCCGGCAACAACTCCATCATCATCACCGACTACGCCGACAACTTGCAGCGCATGGCGCGCATCATTGCCACGCTTGATGTGTCGAACGCGAGTGATGTGGAAGTGATTCAACTCAAGCACGCCATTGCAGTGGACTTGGCCCCCTTGGTGTTGCGCTTGGTGGAGTCGGGCAGCAGCATTCCCCAAGCAGCAGCCACACCAGGCCAAACAGGGGCCGAATACAAAACCACGCTGCTGGCCGAACCACGCAGCAACAGCATCATCTTGCGTGCGGCCAACCCAGCACGCGTGGCGCTGGTGAAGTCACTCGTGGCCAAGCTCGACCAACCCAACGGCACCAGCGCCAGCGGCAACATCCATGTGGTGTACTTGAAAAATGCGGATGCCACCAAACTGGCCACCACTTTGCGTGCCGCCGTGAGCGGGCAAGTGACAGGTGTGAACAACACCGCAATCAATGGCGCCAGCCCCATGGCAACGCCCGCCACCACCCCTAGCAGCACCGTGGGTGGCACAACAACTTCTCTTGGTTCTGCCACCGGTGGACAAATTCAAGCGGACACCGCCACCAACTCACTCATCATCACCGCACCCGAACCGCAATACCGTCAGCTGCGTGCTGTGATTGACATGCTCGACCAACGTCGCGCCCAAGTGATGGTGGAGAGCTTGATTGCCGAAGTGAATGCCGACAAGGCCGCGCAAATGGGCATTCAGTGGCAAACCGCCACAGGGCAAGCCGGTGGCAACGTGGGCATCATTGGCACCAACTTCAATAACCAAATCAGCACCACCATTGGCCAAGGCAACATCATTGGCGCCTCAGGCGGCGCGGCTGCACTGGGTGCACTAGGTGGTGGCTTGAACATCGGCAGCGCGCGTCAAATCAACGGCACGTATGTGCTGGGCAGCTTGGCAACTTTCTTGCAACAAAACGGTGATGGCAACGTGTTGTCAACACCGACCTTGCTGACCTTGGACAACGAAGAAGCCAAAATTGTGGTGGGCCAAAACGTACCCTTTGTCACCGGTCAGTACACCAACAACAACACGACCAACGGCTCCGTCAACCCATTTCAAACCGTCGAGCGCAAAGACGTGGGTTTGACACTCAAGGTCAAACCCCAAATCAGCGAGACCGGCACGGTCAAGCTCACCATCTTTCAAGAAGTGTCGAGCATCGACTACACCAAGTCTTCGAGTGCGGGCCTGATCACCAACAAACGCAGCATCGAATCGAATGTGCTGGTCGATGATGGCTCCATCATTGTTTTGGGTGGCCTGCTTTCAGATGAGTACTCCGGGGCGTCCAGTCAAGTGCCTGCGCTGGGCGATATTCCTGTGATCGGCTGGCTCTTTAAAAGCGAAAGCCGCACACGTACCAAGAAAAACCTGATGGTATTTTTGCGTCCCGTGGTGGTGCGTGACGCAGCAGCGTCTGACGCGCTCAGCAACAACCGCTACCAACAAATGATGGGCTTGCAACAAGCCTCGCAACCTGGCTTCAACCCCATCTTGGGCTCAGGCAATGCACCTGTGTTGCCGCCAGCACCTTTGCCTAAAGCCAAAGAAGAGACCCAAGCCACTGGCAACACTCACGATAACGACAAAACTGACTCACCTCCGTCTGCCGTGCCAACTGCCACGCCAGCCCAATAACCATGCGCCGCCCGCTGCCCTACGCCTTTGCCCGCACCCACCAGCTGTTGCTGGAGGACGATGGCCACACGCTCACGCTGTGGCACAGCGACGCGCCCGACCTGAGCGCGTGGAGCGAGGTCACGCGTCGCCACGCCGTGCAGTCGTTTGAATACACCGACAAAGCCACGCTGGCCAAACGCATCAGCGAAGCCTATGCGCAAGCAGACAGCAACGCCGCCGCCGTGGTGAGCGAAGTCGAAAGCGACGCGGACCTCACGCGCATGATGCAAGAGCTGCCCGCGGTCGAGGACTTGCTCGAAGCAGCCGACGACGCGCCCATCATCCGCATGCTCAATGCCTTGTTGACGCAAGCCGCACGCGATGGCGCGAGCGACATTCACATCGAACCGTACGAGCGCCACAGCAGCGTGCGCTTCCGTGTGGACGGCACGCTGCGCGAAGTGGTGCAACCCAACCGCGCTTTGCATGCGGCGCTGATTTCGCGCCTCAAGATCATGGCCGAGTTGGACATTGCCGAAAAGCGTTTGCCGCAAGACGGCCGCATTTCGCTGCGCCTCGGCCAACGTGCGATTGACGTGCGCGTATCCACCCTGCCCAGCGCACATGGCGAACGTGCCGTGCTGCGTTTGCTCGACAAGACAGAAAGCAAACTCACGCTGCAAGCCGTGGGCATGGAGGGCGAAACATTGCGCCGCTTTGAGACACTGGTGCATCAGCCGCACGGCATCATCTTGGTGACTGGCCCCACGGGCTCGGGCAAAACCACCACGCTGTATGCGGCGTTGCAAGGGCTCGATGCCACGCGCAACAACATCATGACGGTGGAAGACCCGATTGAATACGAGCTTGCTGGCGTGGGCCAGACGCAGGTGAACCCCAAGATTGATCTGGACTTTGCCAAGGCCCTGCGCGCCATCCTGCGCCAAGACCCAGACATCATCATGATTGGTGAGATTCGCGATTACGAGACCGCACAAATCGCCATCCAAGCCTCGCTCACCGGCCACTTGGTGTTGGCCACGCTGCACACCAACGATGCGGCCAGCGCGATCACCCGATTGACCGACATGGGCGTGGAGCCCTTCTTGCTCAGCTCGTCTTTGCTGGGCGTGTTGGCCCAGCGCCTGTTGCGCAAAACGTGCACGCATTGCTCTGGCAAGGGGTGCGAGGTGTGCGGCCAAAGCGGCTACCAAGGCCGCACGGGCATTTTTGAATTGCTCACCACCAACGACGACATTCGCGCCCTCATCCACAACCAAGCCAGCGAAGCGCAGCTGCGCGATGCGGCCTTGCGCAATGGCATGA
>JACCDU010084349.1_pt1 | contig 11474 bp, 8 predicted proteins | sample 7446081 | NCBI WGS metagenome assembly JACCDU01 (sample SAMN15323447, study PRJNA562643) | freshwater metagenome | isolation source: river surface water | place: USA:Blue River Watershed | collected 2017-08-17 | reverse complement strand
TACAAGAGGATTTTGCACAAATAACCAATAGAACCAAAGAAACCCATGGAGAATCCTATAAATACGAGGGTAGTTATCTTGAAATAGGTGAGCTGATAAAAAAATATGTGCCAGCATCTATGATAGCTATTGAAAACTTCTTTAAGATAATTGTATTTAATTATATTTTTTCAAACGGTGATGCGCACCTAAAAAACTTCTCATTAATAAGGAACGAATTTGGTGAAATGGAATTATCACCTTCCTACGATTTAATGAGTACAATTATTCACACACCAGGTGAACGTGATACTGCATTAGATTTGTTCGAGAATGATCACGAATCCGAGTATTATGCTACATACGGACATTATGGGAGAACTGAGTTTATTGAATTTGCAAAGCGACTTGGTATAGTTGAAGTAAGATATATGAGGATTATAAAGGAATTCCTTAAAAATAAAGAATTAATAGTCAAAAAATTAGAGCACTCTCTATTATCACAAAAGGCTAAAAAATTTTACGATTATAATTTACTTAATAGGTTAAATAGGATAGGGTAATTAAATTCTATATGAGATTTATCTTTTTTGTTGTCATAATAATATGTCAGTCAGTATAAATACTGAAATATTTAAAATCAGTATTTATACTGATCAGATTTCTTCGATTTGAAAATATATTTGATTGGAATATGTTGAGCGAAGTCTCATTAATCTTAAAATATATAATCTCAATTCTGTAAGATGAAGTTTGATCTTGAACTCTGGCAATTAACATACAAATGGCTTAACGAATGTGGAAATAAAATCAGCAAAAGATTTATAAAAGAGCAACTTACAACACATCCTGATTACCCAGCAATGATTTCAATTGTTGACTTTTTAGAGCAAGGTCAATTTGCTTATTCGGCAGTGAAATCTGATATCAATCATTTGAATAATTTCAAATATCCTTTATTAGCACACTTTAAAGAAACTGGGCGAGAATATTTTTCAATTATTAAAAGTCCAGATGAATTTTTAAATAATAAAAATAATAAATGGACGGGAATAGTTTTATTTCCTAGTGCTGATTCAAAATGGAAAAATGAAAACAATAATCAATATATAAAATCAGAATTTAGAAATAAAGTATTTCAGTCATTTCTTTTTTTATTAAGCATAACATTAATTTTTTATACATCAATAAGTTATGGTAATTCATTAAATGTATTGTTATACGGATTGGGATCTATTTTAGGAATATCTATAAGTTATTTATTGATTAAAATAGAACTAGGATATCAAAGTATGTTTTTGAAGAAAGTATGTGGAGTTGTGAAAGAAGGTGGGTGCGAAAAAGTATTAAAAAGTAAATATGCTGTAAAGATTTTTGGCTTGACTCCCGCAGATTTTTCTATTATATACTTTTCATCTCAATTTTTAATTTTTTCTTTATCAAACTTGAATATAAATTATATAAATAGTATTTATGTAATATCATTATTTGGAATTATAATTTCATTCTGGAGTGTTTTCACTCAGTTATATAAAATTAAACAATACTGTTTCTTGTGCTTAAATATTGCATTTATTTTATTGCTACAATCTATAATTTCATTTAACATTTTAAGAAATAATAGTGATATTTTTTTAACTTATAAATCAGAATATTTTAAAGGAATAATTTTATTTTTTTTCTTTTTATTAATATTTATTTCAATATACAAACCTGTTAAGAATTTGATTAATCTAAAGAATAAATTAAATTATGTATCATTAGAATTAAATAAATGGAAATATGATGTTGATATTTTTTTACACGAATTAAGTAAAATGCCTGTTGTAGATACAACAATTTGGGATAAAGATCTAATTTTTGGCAATCAAGATTCATCAATTTTAATAACAGTCGCATGTAATCCTTATTGTAATCCATGCTCAATTATGCATGAAAAGATTAATAAAATAATTGAAAAACATAAAGAAAAAATTAAAGTTCAAATAAGATTCTTATTTGACATTAACAATTTGAATGATCCAAAGACAATTGCTGTTAACAAAATATTACAAAAATCATTTGAAATTGATGATTTAAGTAAAATCCATGAATTATTAAATGACTGGTTCGAACTAATGGATATTGAATTATGGAATAAAAAGTGGAGCCCAAGTGATAGCATTAAGACTAATGATAGATTATTGTTACATAGTGAATGGATGGAAGGAGCGTCAATTTTACATACTCCAACATTATTTATTAATGGCAAAAAAATTCCAAATCGATATACAATTGAAGATGTTGAGATCTTAATTCCAGATTTATGTGAAAATAAATTTTAAATAATTTAAAGATTATAATAAGAATTATTATAATAGTTGTCTTTAATTTTTAATTAAAAAAATATATTGTTACAACTGCAATATAAAAATCAATCATTTATGAAACAATTATCAAGAATCGAAATGAAGCACATTACTGGTGGCAGAATTGGTGATGAATGTGCTGCTTATGAAAACTGTAATGGAGTTACAGGAACAGTTTATTGTTGTTCAGGTGCAGCAAAAGGACAATCTGGATCGTGTAACTGTCTTCACGCAAATGGATGCACTTATGTAACAAATAATTCTTCGAACTGTTAAAATTTATGCCCCAATTTTATTTGGGGCATATTTATATCATAAATATGAGATCAAAACATAAAATATTAATTTTCATAATTTTCAATATTTTTTATTCAAATATTTTAATATCTCAAGGTTTTATTCAAATTAAACCCGATAATCCAATAGCAGGGGATAAAATATATATAATTTATGAACCCAATTTAAGTACATATAAATTGACCGAAGCATTTTATGTCAGGTATGTAAATAGACGCGAAAAATTATTAGATTTAGAATTAACGAAAAAGGGAAATCAATATTTTACCGAAATTCAAACTGATACTAGTGACAATCTAATTGTTTTAAATTTTAAAAATGATGGCTTGTGGGATAATAACAATAATAATGGCTATCTATTACATTTAAAAAGTGATACTTCATATAAGATAAATAGTTTTTCAAATGCTGCCAACTATTTTGATTTTTATGGAAAATATAAATTTGGAATGAAGAATAATGATATTGCAGTAATAGAAAATTACGAAAAAGAATTTTCTTTATTTCCTGAAAGCAAAATCAAATATTTAAATCAATATCTAAATGTTAAATTTAGAAATGATAGTGCGAATGCAATAAAGATTATAAAAAAAGAATTATACAATCTTATTGATAAACAAAATAAAAATATATCTGAATATGAAAATATAATTGAATTATATACAATTCTTAAAAATAATGATAGTGTTAATTATTATTATAATTTGAGATTCAAGAACATACCAATTGATATTTATAATATCAATGATGTTAGAAAATATTTAATTAATAAATATACAACAGTAGAAAAAGAAAATTTATTATTTAAGTATTTATCTGATACATTATTACTCTCTAATGAGAGATTAAAAAACGACCTAGTTTCATTACTTCAAAATACATTATATGAAGATTATTTGAATAGTAAAAATTGGTATGGAATTTATACTATATTAAAATATTTTAAACATGAAAAAGGCCTTGATTATTTGTATTATAAAGCAGCGAAAAAATCAAATACATTTAAATCAATTTACTCCGACTATTTTTATAAAAATGCTATATATATATCAAAACATATTTTAGATAATCCAGGTGAAATTCCTAACATAATTACAGAATCTGAGAATAAAAAATATAATCTTAAAGATTATGGCTTTTATTGTATTGAGTATTCTAAATTTTTATATGATGTAAAAAATTATACTGAAGCATTCAATTATGCAAAAGAAGCTACATTTTTTGCTGAAAATGAAAATAATATTAGTTATAATTCTCATTTTTCTAAAATTGCTAAAGAAGTTGTCGAGTCTAAATCATACATTAAATATTTAGAAAATTTCATAAAAAAAAATAAAGAAGATAGTATTATAATAAATTTATTCAAAGATGAATACTATAAATTAGCTTCTTTTAAACCTAATGTGAAGCAATATATAGATTCTTTAAAATATGATTCACGAGAAGAAGCATTTTTATCAGTAAGTTCTAACGTAATTAATTTAAAAGCGCCCGATATAAAAATATCTACTTTGAATCGAAATATTAATTTAATTGAAAAATACAAAAATAAAGTTATTATCGTTGATTTTTGGGCAAGCTGGTGTAAGCCTTGCATTGAGTCATTTCCAACAATGAACAATATTATAAAAAAGTATAAAAATGATTCTAGCATTGTTTTTTTATTTATTAATTCATTTCAAAATAAAGATTTCTCAAAAATGTCAACTATAAATTTAATTAAACAATATGATTTTATTTCCTTTTTTGATGAAGGTAATAAAATTTCAAATTTATATAACGTTACAGAATTGCCAGTCAAGTTTATAATAAATAAGAATGGGTATATAAAATATATTAAAACCGGATATCATGGTTCACAAGAATTAGAAAATGAATTAGAATTGATAATAAAGTATATGAGAACTAAATCTAATGACTATTAAATGAGCAAATTTAAATTCTTTAAACAACTTAATTCAATGGATTGTGGTCCAACTTGTTTGAGAATGATTGCTAAATATTACGGTAAACATTTTAACATTGAGAGATTAAGAAATTTATCAGGATTTAATAAAGAGGGTGTTAGTTTGTTGGGAATTAGTGATGCTGCTGAAAATCTTGGATTTAGAACAAGAGGAGTACAATTGACTTTAGATCAAATTTTAAATGATGCAAAATTGCCTTGTATATTACATTGGGATCAAAATCACTATGTAGTATTACTGCCTAAGTTTATACCTTTTAATAATTCAACATTTTCATTTTATAATAAAAATAGAATTAAAATAGCTGATCCAGCAAGTGGTATATTGGTATATACAATTGAAGAATTTACAAGAAAATGGACAACAGATTTTAATGATAATGGAGTTGCTATCGGCACTGCCTTATTACTTGAGCCTACCCCTAATTTTTTTTTACATGAGGAAGAAAGTAATAATAAGTTAAATTGGAATCTTATATTTCAATATTTGTATAATTGTAAGAAAGAGTTTGTTCAAGTTGTGATTTCGCTTTTGATTGCTTCAGCTTTCCAACTTATTTTTCCGTTTCTTACACAAAGTATTGTTGATATAGGTATAAATACACAAAACCTACATTATTTAAGTATTATTTTAATTGCGCAATTAATGTTAGTATTTAGCAAGTCTCTTGTTGAATTTATACGCGGTCGTTTACTTTTGTTTATATCAACATCTGTAAATCTTTCTATACTTTCAGATTTTTGGATTAAAATTACAAAACTTCCACTAAGTTATTTCGATAGCCGTAATACTGGTGATACATTACAACGTTTAAATGATCACAAGCAAATTCAGATTTTTTTAACGGGTAATGCACTAACTACATTTTTCAATATATTTAATTTTCTTATTTTCTCATTCGTCTTAATTCAATATAATACAATACTTTTTTTTGTGTTTTTCAGCGGTAGTCTATTCTACTATTTATGGATACATATATTTCTTAGTGTACGTAGAAAAATTAATTATCAAACATTTCATATTTCAGCTAAAGAGAACAATACAACACTACAATTGATACAAGGTATGCAAGAATTGCGCCTAAACAATGCTGAAAAATTGAAACGTTGGGAATGGGAAGATATTCAAGCAAGAATATTTAAACTTAATTTAAAAAGTTTAAAATATAATCAGATTCAACAAGCAGGTGCACTGATAATAAGTCAAGGGAAAGATATTATAATTACATTTTTTGTTGCAAGTTTAGTTATTGAAGGTAAATTAACATTTGGAGCAATGCTTGCAATTCAATATATAATTGGGCAGCTCCAAGGGCCAATAGATAATTTAGTCAATTTTATGCAAAACTTTCAAGATGCAAAAATCAGCATGGAGAGACTAAATGAAGTTCATCATTTAGAAAATGAAGAAAAATCTGAAATTGATTACATATTGAATTTGCCTTTAAATAAAAGTATAATTTTTAAAAATGTATCATTTAGCTATCCTGGTTCTGGAAACGAACCTGTTTTGAATAATATAAATTTAGAAATACCAGAGGGTAAAGTGACTGCAATTGTGGGTGAAAGTGGTAGTGGCAAAACAACATTAATTAAATTATTGTTGAAGATTTATGACCAATATAATGGTGACATTACAATTGGAGACAATAACTATAAATTTATTAGTCCAACATTTTGGAGAAAACATTGTGGTGCAGTTTTACAAGATGGGTACATATTTAATGATTCAATTGCTAAAAACATCGCTATTGGAGAAGAGTCTGTAAATTATAACAAATTAATTCTTAGTGTTAAAATTGCGAATATTCTAACATTTATTAATTCTTTACCAAATGGTTTTAATACATTATTGGGAACTGATGGAATTGGAATTAGTCAAGGACAAAAACAACGTCTATTAATTGCAAGAGCTGTGTATAAGAATCCTGAATATTTATTTTTTGATGAGTCAACTAATGCCTTAGATTCTAATAATGAAAAAGTAATAGTTGAAAATCTTCAAGATTATTATAAAGGAAAAACAGTAATTATTATTGCACATAGATTGAGTACAGTTAAAAACGCAGATAAAATTGTTGTTTTACAAAATGGAAACATAGCAGAAGAAGGAAATCATGAAAAATTATGCTTAAAAAAGGGAATTTATTTTGATCTAGTTAAAAATCAATTAGAATTAGGTTTATAAAATAATATTATGAATAATAATGATAAAGATATATTTTTTGAAAATCAAAATAATTCAAATTCATTTAGGTCTAATGAAACTCAAGATATTTTAACTGGAAGTCAAAGTTTTTTAATTCAATGGGCTTTATATTTAATACTTTTTATTATTATACTTCTTTTTATTACTGCAAATTTTATTTATTATCCAGACATTATTACTACTAGAGCTAGATTGACAGGTTATAATGCCCCAAAAGAGATTATAACTAGACAGGAGGGGAAATTAGTCAAACTTTTTGTAACAAATAATTACAATGTTAATCACGGAGATCCATTAATGTGGATTGAGGCAACGGCAAATCATACAGAAGTAATAAAATTAGGTAATTTGTTAGATTCTTGTATAAATTTATTAAATCATAATTCAGCAAGTGATATTGATGTTTTCTCCAATGTTAACTTTAATCAATTAGGTGAAATACAATCGAGTTATCGAGATTTTTTGACAAATTATCAGCTCTACACAGATTTTTATATAAATGGGTATTATCAAAAAAACTTACAAGTTTTGAATAATGATTTAAAAGGGATAGAGATTTTAAACAGTAATTTCAATAATCAAAAAAATATTATAGAAGAAGATATCAGATTAATTCAACAAAGCTTTTCTGCGAATGAACGTTTATTTGATGAAAAAATTATATCTAAACAAGAATTGCGCATTGAAAAAAGTAAATTATTAAACAGGCAGCAAAGTATTCCACAAATTGAAGCCTCTATATTAACAAATAAAGCTTTATTAAGAGAAAAGAAAAAACAAATTAATGAACTTGAACATGCATTTATACAACAAAAGAGTATGTTTTTTCAGTCTTTGCAAACATTAAAAAGTCTTGTAGATGAATGGAAGAGAAATTATATCGTTTCTGCATCTGAAAAGGGAAAAGTAGTTTTTACCATTCCCTTACAAGAGAATCAATACATAAATAGTGGAAAAATATTAGGTTACATTAATCCTAATGGTAGTAATTATTTTGTTGAAATGAATTTACCACATAAAAATTTTGGCAAAGTTTTTATAGGTCAAAGAGTTCAATTAAGATTTGATGCTTATCCACATAATGAATTTGGTTACGTAAAAGGGAAAATTACATATATCTCTAATGTTTCTTCTGATACAGGATTTGTTGCAAAAGTTGATTTATCCGAAGGTTTAGTTACTTCACAAAAAAATATAATTCAATACAATAATGGCTTAAAAGCAGATGCTTTGATCATAACTAAAGATTTAACAATACTTGATAGATTATTATTTTCTTTTATTAAAACTGCCTCTAGATAAATATACATAGTAATTAAATAATTATCCATTTAAAATCAGTATTTATACTGAATATTATTATAAATATTATATATATTTTTAAATCTAGAATTCCGTATTTAATACAATATTGCAAAATGTATTGTAGTTGCAAATACAATTTATTTTGTAAGTCTGCGCAGACAAAAGGTCAATGTGCTTTGTACCTTAAAATCAAAGCCAAATATTTTAACAATTAAATTTATACTATGAAAAATTTAACTAGAACACAGATGAAAAACATTAATGGAGGTTTAGATTCTGGAAGTGGAACATGTTGCGTTCATAATGCAGATTGGAATTATCAGAATTGCAATATAGACAAAGCAACTGCAATGAGTTTAGCAAATGAATATGCAAGCACGTCAGGACAATCTGGATATTGGTGTTGTGACAGCTGTAATCAGCAGTTACCAAGTTAAAATTAAGTTGCTACAATATTTTATTGTAGCAACTCTATAAATTTATATTATGATAAGATTACTATTCCTTTTTTCTTCGTTAAATATTTCACTATTTTGCTATGGGCAGAATGTTTCAAGTCGAAATAATAGATTAGAAATAATTTTTAATGACACTTCCATATTAAAATTGAATATCAATAAAACATTTAGATATTTTGATTCAATTAATTATGGCCATCCTGTTTTTTTGAATCGTACTCAAAATATAATTCAATTAGATATTCCTACATTTTTAAGATTTGCTGATCAAAATCAAACATCAGTATATGTAAAACCGGGTGAAAAAATATACCTTAATAAAGATGAAAAAAATCAACTTGTGTTTTCAATTAAAGGTGATATTCAAAGAACAAATGAGTTAAATTTTTTCAATTATTTAATAAATAGGTATAAAAGTTTATATAATTATTTACCTACACTTTCATATCACAAAGAAGTTGCATCAATTGATAAATTTAAAATTAAACTTTCTGAGATTGCTACTAATAAAGAAAATAGAATCAGGTTTTTGGATTCTTTTCCAAATTTGAGTGATAATTTTAGAGATATTGCAAAAAATGAAATACTCTCATCTGCCCTAAGTGATACTATATTGTTAATCTGGAGTAATAGATATATTCTGCAAAAAGAAGATTTATATAATAAATTTATTTATGAAAAATTATACTCTATAAAGAATACCGGATATTTACTTAATTCAATTTATCTTTTTTCATGTCAACAACTTATTAATCTATCTACAACAAAGTTTCTTAATTATGAATTAAGGGATAGTTTAGATATAGTAAAAAGATATAAATTCATTCAAGAGAACCTTAATGGTACTTTAAAAGAATATTTAATTTCAAATACATTTTATACTGCTCTGACTAACTCAATTCCAATTTCAGAAGATTTTTATTCTAAATTTATATCCACATGTCAGGACAAAAATTTCACATTCTTATTAGAAAGAAAATTGTATGATAAAAAATTAATGTCATTGCCTTCAAATACAAAATCAATTTTATTATCAATTGATGGAAAAACAACTTTAGATTTTCAAAATTTATTAAATTCTTATAAAGGTAAATATGTCTATATTGATTTTTGGGCTAGTTGGTGTGCTCCATGTAGGGTAGAAATGCCTTTTTCAAATAATTTAAAACATGTTTTAAAAAACAAAGATATCGTTTTTATTTATCTGTCAACTGACGAAAATATTAGTAGTTGGAAAAATGCTTCTGATGATGAAAACATTGACCCATTGAATAGTTATTTAATATTAAATAGCTTCAATTCTCCACTAATTTCAAAATATAAAATACAAACTATTCCTAGATATATTTTGTTCGATAGAGAAGGACGTTTGTTAAATATTGATGCACCAAGACCAAGTGATCCAAAACTACTTGAAGTTATAAATTCAAAATTGAATTAATTATTCCAAATTCACTCAATTTACTTTTGTAGTCAAAAAATTTTAATTTATTGAATGATAAATAACAATTTAAAAATCAAATTTAAAATTGTTCATAATCTAAGATTCGGAATTAATATATTCACTCCAAATAATCTTATCTTTTCTACTTCTTTCCCCAGTAATATTTTTCGAAAGAGAATCTAAGGCTTTTTTTGAATTAAGGGCACTTTCATAGTCTTGAATAAAATTAGCAAAAAATAATACGTATGCCTTTTTGTCACTATTTGAAATGGTGTTTAATGAGAAGAACTTATGTATTGCAAAGTCGATAATTTTTTTAGGGTATCTTGGAGGTAATGATAATTTGAACTTCTTTTCTAAAGGTTTCTCAGGTATTACCAATCCATTTGAAAAGATCGTATCTACTTCCTCTTTTGTTAGAATAGGCTTGAAATCATCTGTACTAGATTTTTCAAGTTTTTCTTTATAAAAGAAGGAGAAAAAGTGTCTAATTTCTTCAATACTCATTTTACCCTCAATAATTGTATTTTTCTTGGCTTCCCAATGATCTCCTATAAGTTCATTTGATATTTCTTCTTTTTCTATTTTTATCTCCTCTTCATTAAGCAATGTGCTTATTTCATTTGCCTTCATCCATTGCTGTATTTCGACATTAATTGATGGCAAAAGATAGGAAATGCTGTCTTTTTCTAATAGTCTATTAAGTAAATATGAATATGCTTCTTTATTCCCGTTATAGTTGTCATATAATTGGAAGTTCAAAAACTCCTTTAAATTAAGTTTCGAATTATTTAGTTCTATCAATTTTAGTGCAAAAAGCACCTGAAATATGTCATCATTGATATAAGCTCTACTAAAGTTTAGATTTCTATCCATATCATAAAAGTCGCCTTCATACATAAAGAAATCTGGAATTGAATTATATGACTTATTCTCCTCCTCTAATCTTAAGTATTTATCATAATACCCATGATTTTCTGAATTGACTGGTTTTCTTAGGAATGGAGCGACTTCAGAATTTATTACTGCTTGTTTTAATATATTGAATATATGCTTGGCATCAATTGGTACAACCTTGTTATCCACCCATGTATTAGTAAATTCCTTTAATGAAGATAGTTCAATGTGGTAGTCAATTTCTTGAGAGTAGTTCATGCCGTTAAACTTTATTACAAAAATACCGATATACCAATACAAAAACAGACATGTCAATATCTTTTACATAAATGTTTTATTAATTGAATTTTGATGTTTTAGAAAATAATTAATTGGCAATTTGTTATTTTCTAAGACAATATCTTAATCTAAATAATGTACGTCGCCGACGTTCAAAACGTTTACGTTTCTTGGCTAAAAGTCAATAGCATAAAGGATTATATTAAAATTTGAATATACCTTCGTTTTCTAAAATTGAACAAATGAAAACAGAAGATATAAGATTATGTGAGTATTGTCATGGTATTGTACC
>JACCDU010441159.1_pt1 | contig 11476 bp, 11 predicted proteins | sample 7446081 | NCBI WGS metagenome assembly JACCDU01 (sample SAMN15323447, study PRJNA562643) | freshwater metagenome | isolation source: river surface water | place: USA:Blue River Watershed | collected 2017-08-17 | reverse complement strand
GCCGGTGGAGGTCATGCGGTGGTTTCCAGCAAAGAAGGGTTGAGGGCGACGGCGCAGCGCGCCAGCCGGTTTTTCATGCACAGCACCTGGGCGTCCTTGCTGTGCAGGGCGGCGCCATGGTGCACCGCCAGGTCAATGAATTTCTGGTCGTCCGCGTCCTTGCAGGTGTAGGGCGCCTTGGGCGCGTCGGGCTGCAGTTCGGCGTAACGGTCAAAGTGCGCGAGCACGGCGTCGGCAGGCAGGGCGCGCGCGCCCAGACGGCGCGCGATCTGCGGGTAGTCCAGCACGCGCGCCAGCTCTTCGCGCATGGCGGCCGTGGCCAGCCAGCGGGTGGCACCGTCTTCGAGTGCAGCGCGCAGCGGCGCGCTGGCCGGGTCGTCAAACACCCAGAGGTCGAGCACGATGTTGGTGTCCAAAACGCGCGAGGTCATGGCTCACGCGCCTTCTTGGCCCGCGTCGCGGCGTGCGCTGCCGGCCACCAGGTCGAATCGGAACAGGCGGCATTCAATGGGGCCGTTCCACATGGGCACGCGGCGCGATTCCTTCAGGCGCATGCGGCCCGGCAGCTTGAGGTCGGGCGTGAGCATCCAGGCGCTCCAGCCGGCAAAGTTTTTCTTCCAGTGGCTGGACAGGCGCAGGAAGAAGTCGCTGCCGTCGTCGGTCTCTGCCACTTCACGCCCGGCGCGCGCGGCCGCGAGCTGGCCCGGCTGGAAAGCCTCGCGCCCACGACCGGCCACACCGGCCGCTGCGATGCGCTCGCCATAGGGCGGGTTGAGCAGCATGATGCCCGGCACCTCGCTGGGGGGCATGCGCTGCAGCGCGTCACCGCCGCGCAATTGCAACGCACGGGCCACGCCGGCACGTTCGGCGTTGCGCTGGGCAAAGTCGACCATGCGGTGGGCCACATCGCTGCCGAACACCGGCGCGGTGGGTGCGTGCTCCATGGCGCGGGCTTCGTCCTTGAGGCCTTGCCAGACGTGGCCCTGGAAAGGCAGCAGCTTTTCAAAACCAAAACGGCGCTGGCCACCGGGTGCGATACCGCAGGCGATCTGCGCGGCTTCGATCGGGATGGTGCCGCTGCCGCAGCAGGGGTCGTACAGCGGCACGGTCGGATCGCCCTCGGCGGCCCAGCCGCTGGCCGCGATCATGGCGGCGGCCAGGGTCTCCTTGAGCGGGGCATCACCCTTGTCGGCGCGCCAGCCGCGCTTGAACAGCGGCTCACCCGAGGTGTCGATGTAGAGCGTGAGGTGCTCGCGCGTGAGGTGGGCGTAGATGCGCGCGTCGGGCCACTGGGTTTCCACGCTCGGGCGCTCGCCGCGCTTGGCGCGGAAGCGGTCGGCCACCGCGTCCTTGATTTTGAGCGCGGCAAAGTTCAGGCTCTTGAGGGGGCTGTGCTGGGCGGTGATCTCGATCTTGAAGGTCTGCTTGGTGGTGAACCAGATTTCCCAGGCCACGTTGCTGGCGGTCTCGTACAGATCGGCCTCGCTGCGGTAGGGCGTGTGCGAGAGCTGCACCAGCACGCGCTGCGCCAGGCGGCTGTGCAGGTTCAGACGCATGGCGTCGCGCCAGGACGCGTTGACCACCACACCGCCACGGCCGGTGAGCAGGTCGTGGCCGGTCAGGCCTGTCAGGCGGTGCACTTCGTCGGCCAGGAGTTCCTCGACGCCGGCGGCGCAAGGCAGAAACAGTTGCAGTGAGTTCATTAAAGCGTCTTGCGCAGGTTGGCGGGCGCGATCTTGAGCGCCTCGCGGTATTTGGCCACGGTGCGGCGGGCGCAGTCGATGCCTTGTTCCTTGAGCATGTCGGAAATCTGGTTGTCCGACAGGGGCTTGTTCGGGTTTTCGGCGGCAATGAACTGCTTGATGAGGGCCCGCACCGCGGTGCTCGACGCCGCGCTGCCGCTGTCGGTGCCCAGGCCGGAGCCAAAGAAATACTTGAGCTCGAACGTGCCTTGCGGCGTGCTCATGTACTTGGCGGTGGTCACGCGGCTGATGGTGGACTCGTGCATGCCCAGCTCGTCGGCAATCTCACGCAGCACCAGCGGGCGCATGGCCAACTCGCCATGGATGAGGAAATTCTTTTGTCGCTCGACGATGGCGCTGGACACACGCAAGATGGTGTCGAAGCGCTGCTGGATGTTCTTGATGAACCAGCGCGCTTCTTGCAGCCGCTGCTGCAAACCCTGGGCGCCGTCGCCTTTGCTGCCGCGCAGGGCGTTGGCATAGATGTCGTGCACACGCAGCCGGGGCATGACATCGGCATTGAGCTGCACCCGAAATTGCGTGGCGCCTCGGCGCACCGGGGTGACCAGCACGTCGGGCACAACGATGTTTTGCTCGGCCTGCACAAAGGGGCGGCCAGGCTTGGGTTCGAGCCGCGCCACAAACTGCAGGGCGGCGCGCACCTCGGCGTCCGACTGCCCCGTCTGGGCCATCAGCCGCTTGATGTCGCGCTTGGCCAGCAACTCCATCGGCTGGCCACACAGTTGCAAGGCGTGCGCCGCCGCCGTGTCGCCGGGGGTGTGGCGCAGCGCGTCCTGGCATTGCAGCTGCAGGCATTCGGCCAGGTGGCGCGCGCCCACGCCCACGGGTTCGAGCGATTGCAGCAGGCGCAGGGCCACCGTGAAGCGGTGCACCAGTTCTTCAAGCTGTTCCAGGTCGTCGGTACCCGCCAGGCTGGCGGCCAGGGCTTCGAGGCTGTCTTCCAGATAGCCGTCTTCGTTGAGCGACTCGATCAGAAAACGCAGGGCCGCGCGGTCCAGATCGGACAGGCGCAGCGACAGCCCCTGGCGGTGCAGGTGGTCGGTGAGCGAACCCAGGCTGCGCGCCAGCTCCACCGCATCGGCGGTTTCCTGGTCGTTGTTGTTGGTGCGTGCCTTGGCTTCGCCGCCCCACTCGCCGTCGTCGGGCGCCATGTCCACGCTGCCATCGCCATCCCAGCTTTCGGCCACACCCTGCACGGCTTCGTCGGAGGGCTCGGGCGCGTCGTCATGGCTTGGGCTGTCCTGTGCGGTCTCGCTCACGCGGTCGCCCAGGCTGACCCGCGCATCCTGCGTGGCCAACCCCTGCGCCTCCAGCGACAACTCGTCCTCGGCCCGCTCCAGGAACGGGTTGTCGTCGAGCATCTGGTCGATTTCCTGGGACAGCTCCAGGGTCGACAGTTGCAGGAGGCGGATCGATTGTTGCAGCTGGGGCGTGAGCGCCAGGTGCTGCGACATCCGCAGGGAAAGGCTGGGCTTCATGCCTTCACATCCTGAAGTGTTCGCCCAGGTAGACCCGGCGCACATCGGGGTTGTCGATGATGACGTCGGGCGTGCCCTGCGCCAGCACGCGGCCTTCGCTGATGATGTAGGCGTGGTCGCAAATGCCCAAGGTCTCGCGGACGTTGTGGTCGGTGATCAGGACACCGATACCGCGTTCCTTGAGGAAGGCGATGATGCGCTGGATTTCGATGACGGCGATCGGGTCGATGCCCGCAAACGGCTCGTCCAGCAAGATGAAGCGCGGCTGCGTGGCCAGTGCACGGGCGATTTCCACACGCCTGCGCTCACCGCCCGACAAGGCCAGCGAGGGCGAGTCGCGCAGGTGGTCCACCCGCAGATCCTGCAGCAAGGCGTCCAGCATGTCTTCGATCACCGCGCGGGACAAAGACCGGCCCTGCTCGTCGTGCTGCAACTCCAAAATGGCACGCACGTTGTCGGCCACCGACAACTTGCGAAACACCGACGCCTCTTGCGGCAGGTAGGACAGGCCCCGGCGTGCACGCAGGTGCATGGGCGATCGCGTGATGTCTTCGCCATCGATCAGGATCTGCCCACCATCGGCGCGCACCAGGCCCACGATCATGTAAAACGATGTGGTCTTGCCCGCGCCATTCGGCCCCAGCAGCCCCACCACTTCGCCCTTGCGCACCTTGACCGACACGTCGTGCACCACCTTGCGGCTGCCGTAGGCTTTGCGCAGGTGACGGGCCTCCAGGCACAGCGGCTCGTTCATGTCACTCATGGCCGACCTCCGGACAGAGCGGGGCTGATCTTCAAGGCGGTGCCCGCTGCTGCGGGGGCCGAGGCTTCAGCCTTGGGTGCCAGCACCGCACGCACGCGCGTGCTGCGGCCCGTCACCCCTTGTGCCTGACCGTCCACATTCAGCACTTCGGTGGTGTTGTTGTAGACGATGCGCTGACCGGACATCTGGTCGGCCAGGCGGCCTGCACGCAGGATGCGCACCTCGGCGCGGTCGGTCAGGGTCATCAGGTCCTGCTGGCTGTCGTAGACCGCCGAGACCGATTCCCCCTCGATGAATTCATCCAGGCCTTCGCGCTTTTGGCGGAAAAACACCCGCTGCCCAGGCTCGGCCCAGAAATGCGCGATCTGCTGGCCCTGGGCGTTTTGCTGCACCTCCATGCGGGCGGCGCGCATCACCAGCGTGCCTTTGACGGCCTGCACCTTGCCGGTCAGGAGGGTCAGCTGACGCGACTCTTCGTGCTGCATCTTGTCGGCTTCGACATGCATGGGCTTGTTGCGGTCGGCCTGCTCCGCCTGGACGGCCCCGCCGAGCAGCCAAGACAGCGCGGCGAGTGGGACGAGAAGGAAAAACTTCATAGGGCACGAATCTTGCTGTTAATGCCATTGTAGGCCTTGCCCCTGGGGCTTCTGGGAGGCCTGACGAAAAAAAGCCCGCAAAAGCTGCGGGCTGGCGGGCAAGAAGCCGTTTGTCGGCTCAGCGTTGACGCGACTGGGCGATCAGCGATTCAGCCACTTTCAATGCCCGCTCCATGTTGCCGGCCAAAGAGCCATCGGTGTAATAGCGGCCCGCAATACCCAGCGAAGGCACGCCTTCGACGCGGAACTCGTTTTGCAGCTGCACCGCCCGCTTGAGCTTGCTGGCCACACCAAACGATTTGGCGGTCTCGGCGAATTTCTTGCCGTCCACGCCTTGTTTCTCGACCCAGGCCTGGATCAGGGCATCGGTGTTGAGCGGCAGACGCTCCACATGCACCGCATGGAACACCTTGGCATGCACGCTGTCGAGCAGCCCCATGGCTTCCAGCGTGAAGTACAGGCGCTGCTGGGGGGCGAAATCGTCACGGAACGCCACGGGCACGCGGCGCACCACCAAGTCTTTGGGCGCGCTCTTGACCCACTGCGCAAAGGTGGGTTCAAAAGCGCTGCAGTGCGGGCAGCTGTACCAGAAGAACTCGATCAACTCGACCTTGCCCACGCCCACGTCGGTGGGCACCGGGCGGTCCAGTGTCAGGTAATCCTTGCCGGCACGAAAAGCCTGCTGCGCCCAGGCCGCGCCCTGGCTCAGCGCAGCAGACACGGCCAGCAGGCCAGAGGTGAAGGAACGGCGTTTCATGAAGCAAACTCCTGGAAAGATTCAGCGCTGGATGCGCACGATGGCACTGTCGACCTGGGCGTTTTCAAGTTTGGCACGCACACGCTCGGCGCCCCCCTTGTCATCAAACGGCCCCAGACGAACACGGTAAATGGTGCGCCCGGCCTGCTCACGCTCGGACACCTTGGCTTCGAGGCCCATCATGGCCATCTTGGCTTTTTGGCCATCGGCCTCGGCCTGGCTGCGGTAGGCGCCGACCTGCACAAAGTACTGGAACGGCTCGGCCGCATCGGCTTTGGCGGGCTCTGTCTTGGTGGCGGCTTTGGACTTGGCCAAATCCCCCAGCGGATCGGCCTGCACCGCCGGCTTGACCTCATCGCCCTTGCGGGCAGGGGGGACGACAGAGGGCACTGGGGCTGGAGCAGGCACGGGGGTGACGGCGGCGGGCGCGCCCTCTTCTGCCGACCCAGGTGCCGAGGCGGGCGCCTTGGGCTGCAACACCCCGTTGGGGTTCCAGTCCTTGTTCTTCTGGCTCTCCACCGCGTCCTGCTCGGCCGAACGGGTCTGGTTCTTGTTGGAGAACGGCGTGGGCACCTTGGTCACGTACATGGCCACGCCCAGCGCCACCCCCAGGCCAATCACCAGGCCCAGAATGAAGCCGAGAAAGGTGCCGCCGCGTTGGGAATGGGATGGGTTCATGGGGTCATTCACATTTTGGTCGGTGCCGAAACGCCCAGCACCTTCAGGCCATTGTGCAGCACCTGCGCCGTGGCAGCCACCAGGGCCAGACGGGCGGTGCGCACTTGCGCGTCGTCCACCAGGATGCGCTCGGCATCGTAGTAGCTGTGGTAGAGCGAGGCCAGCTCGCGCAGGTAGAACGTCACATCGTGCGGTGCAAAGTCCTGCGCGGCGGCGCTGAGCATGTCGGGGTACTTGGCCAACGCCAGCATCAGCGCCTGGGCCTGCGCGCCCTGCAGCGGCGACAGGTCGGCCTGCGCCAAGTGGGCCACATCGCTGCCTTGCTCCTTGGCGGCCGCCAGCACCGAGCAAATCCGGGCATGGGCGTACTGCACGTAGTAGACCGGGTTGTCGTTGTTTTGCGCCAGCGCCAGGTCGATGTCGAAGATGTATTCGGTGTCGGGCTTGCGCGACAGCAGGAAAAAGCGCACCGCGTCCTTGCTGGTCCACTCGATCAGGTCGCGCAGCGTGACGTAGCTGCCCGCACGCTTGGAGATCTTGACCTCCTCGCCACCGCGCATCACGCGCACCATGGTGTGCAGCACGTAGTCGGGGTAGCCCTCGGGGATGCCCACGCCCGCCGCCTGCAGGCCCGCGCGCACACGGGCAATGGTGCCGTGGTGGTCGGTGCCCTGGATGTTCACCACCCGTGTGAAGCCGCGCTCCCACTTGGTGATGTGGTAAGCCACGTCCGGCACGAAGTAGGTGTAGCTGCCGTCGCCCTTGCGCATGACGCGGTCCTTGTCGTCACCGTAGTCGGTGGACTTGAGCCACAGCGCGCCGTCGTGTTCGTAGGTCTTGCCCGCTTCGCGCAGTTTTTGCACGGCGGCATCGACCTTGCCGCTGGTGTAGAGGCTGGACTCCAGGTAGTAGTGGTCGAACTTGACCTCGAAAGCCTGCAGATCCAGGTCTTGCTCGTGGCGCAAATAGGCCACGGCGAACCGGCGCATGCCGTCCAAATCCTGAACATCACCGCTGCCGGTGAACTCGCGGTCGTCCGATTTGACGGTTTTCTTCGCCAGAAAGTCGTTGGCGATGTCCTGGATGTAGTCGCCGTTGTACGCGGCTTCGGGCCACTCGGCGTCACCGGGCTTGAAGCCTTTGGCGCGCAGCTGGGTCGAGGTGGCCAGGGTGCTGATCTGCACACCCGCGTCGTTGTAATAGAACTCGCGGTACACCTGTTGCCCCTGGGTGGCCAGCAGGTTGCAGATGGCATCGCCCAGCGCAGCCTGGCGGCCGTGGCCCACATGCAACGGGCCGGTGGGGTTGGCCGACACGAATTCGACCAGCACCTTGTTGGCCTGGGCAGGTTGACTGCCAAACGCGTCAGCCGCCTGCAGCACTTCGTGCACCACGGCCTGTTTGGCCGCGTCTTTCAGGCGGATGTTGATGAAGCCGGGGCCGGCCAGTTCGATGGCGTCCACCCAACACTGGAAAGCGGGCGTGGCCAGCAGCGCTTCGCGCAGGGCCTCACCGAGCTGGCGTGGGTTTTGTTTGAGGGCCTTGGCCAGCTGCATGGCGGCCGTGCAGGCCAGATCGCCATGGGCGGCCACTTTGGGGGATTCGAAGGCGGCGCGGGCGCCCGCGCCCGGCTGGAGTTTGTCAAGCTCACCGGCCAGGGCCGCGAGCAGTTCTTGTTTGGCATTGAGCATCGGGCGATTTTACGGGGCGCTCCGCTCGTCCGACGCCGTGGGGTCACCCGACGAAGGCGCCTGACCACCAGCCGTGTCCGGCGCATAAACCCGCCAGCGCCAGCCGCCGGGCAACAGCTCGCCCGGCTCTGTGGAGCCCGGCGACAGCAATTCAACCAGGCCGGCCCCGGCAGAGCGCAACTCGTGCTCAGACACCCAGGGGCTCCAAGACAGGCGCCCGCCAATCAGCACTTGGGGGCGTTCGGGCAAGGCCAAAGCCACCGCACCGGCCACCGCGGCCGAGCCGACCAAGATGCGCACCGGGCCGCCGGTCTGCGCGCGCACCGAAGCATCGAGCGAACGCGCCAGCGCCGGGCTGTCAAAATTGCGCCAATAACGGCTTTGCGTGCAGCAGCCCGCGGCCGATGTGCGATGGGCATGCCAAAGCAGCACCCCATGGATGAGCAGCAAGCCCGCGACCAGCCAGACCGTGCTGCGCGCCCGCCAAGACCGGCCCGGCCAGCCTGCCAGGCGCATGCCCACGGGCACCAGGCCCAAAGCAAAGGCCGTGCCCCATTGTTTTTGCAGGTCCATCTGGGCCACGGCGCCGAGCAGCCAGATGCACAGCACCGGTGTCAGCCCCCACAGCAGCAAAAATTCAGAGCCTGACAGCCTCCCTGCCGACACACTGGAACACTGTGGCTGCGGGCGCGAGGCGGGACGGGCCACCAGCGCCACAAAAAGCCAGGCGGGCAAGCAACGGTTGAACAAGAGATCGGCCAGCCATTGGAACGCGTGCAGCACAAAAAAGCCTGCCCCCTGGGCCGCTTGCGCCTCGGGCCACGCGGTGTGCAGTGCATAGCCCATGGCACCGTCTGATGTGCTGCGCTGCAACAACCACAGCGCATGGGGTGACACCACCGCTGCTGCTGCTGCTGCCGCCAGCGCCAAACCCCAGAGCGTGCGGCGCTCACGCCACAGCCCGGCCCGCCACAGCAACAAGGCCAAGGTCGGCGCCACCAACACATATTGGTACTTGGTCAGCAGGCCCAGCCCCGCCACCAGGCCCAGCGCCCCCCACCAACGCCAGGCCTGTGTGCGCAACACCTGCCAGACACAATGCGCACCGAGCACCACCCACCAAGTCAGCAGGGTGTTGTGGTTGTAGTAGTGCACCCGGCCGTTGTAGAAGGTCACACAGGTGGCCGCCAGCAACGCCAGCACAGCGGCTTGGCCGCCCCAGATCTGCCGCACCAGCTGCGCAAACAAAAGCAGCGCGGCGCTGGTCAGCAAGGCGCCCAGGCCCGCTGTGGCCCCCGCCCCAGTGCCCCACAGTTGCTGCCAACCCCACAACAACCAGGTGGGCAGCGGCGGGTGCTTGTGGTAGCCCCAAGCCAGCGACTGGGCCCAGACCATTTGCTCGACGTTGTCCATGGGCGGGGTCAGGGCGGTCGACTGCACCTGCCACAACCAGACCGCCAGCAACAGCGCCAGCCCCCCTGCCCAGCCCAGCTTGCGCCAGGCGCTTTCAACGGTACTTTTCATTTAAACAACAAATATTGACCAATTCTTACTATTTTAAATGTAGGAATACGCCCCCGATTCACATGCAATGGTGGGGCGGTCGCCACCGGCGAACGCCATGTCCCGGCCACCCGAATGCCGGGCTGCCACCACCAGGAGACCTCCATGACACGCACTTTGATCCTCGCCATGACGCTGGGCTTGTTCCAGTTGGGCGCCTGGGCCGCCAACGAAGCGGCTCCAGGCAAAACGAGCCAGCAAAGCAAGATGAAAACATGCAACGCCGAAGCCAAAGCCAAGAGCCTGAAAGGCCCGGAGCGCAAAAGCTTCATGTCGGAGTGCCTCAAGGCCAAGTGAGCCCGGCAACCGCCGTCATCCCGGGGCCTGCTTGCAGGCCCTTTTTCATGTGCCTGGTCACCTGCCGCGAGCTTGGCATCCTCAGGACGTGCCGCGTTGCCAGAAGTCAGACTGGCTGTAGTGCTGCTTGAGGCAGTCGATCCACAGCCGCACCCGCAGCGGCAGGTGTTTGCGCTGGGGGAACACCACGTAGATGCCGTTGGGGGGCGCAGAAAAATCCTCCAGCACGGCCACCAAGCGACCGGCCTGGATTTCGGCCTCCACCTCCCAGGTGCTGCGCCAGGCGATGCCGTAACCGGCCAGGCACCAATCGTGCAGCACCTGCCCGTCCGAACAATCGAGCGGACCGCCGGGGCGCAAATGCACCACCTCGTGGCCACCGCCCGCCTGGGGCACGCGGAACGCCCAGCCCCGCGTCTGCGAAGCGTCGCTCGACAGCGTCAGGCAGGCATGCTGCAAGAGGTCCGACGGCTGCGTGGGCGTGCCGTGGCGGGCCAGGTACTGCGGCGTGGCCACGCACAGGCGGCGGTTGTCGGCCATGCGCACACTCACCAACGAGGAATCGGGCAGGTCGCCCACGCGCACCGCGCAATCAAAGCCCTCGGCGGCCAGGTCCACCACCCGGTCGCTGAGGTTGAGCGAGATCGTCACATCCGGGTGCAGGGCGCGAAACAGCGGCACCAGCGGCGCCACGTGGCGGCGCCCGAAACCGGCCGGCGCCGTGATGCGCAGATGGCCGCTGGCCTTGACCCCACCGGCCGACACGCTGGCCTCGGCATTGGCCACGTCAGACAGCAGGCGCTGGCAGTCTTCCAGAAAGGCGCTGCCCTCGTGCGTGAGCGTGATGCGGCGCGTGGTGCGCACCATGAGCTTGACCCCGAGGTGCTCTTCGAGCGCATCGAGGCGGCGCCCGATGATGGCCGGTGCCACACCCTCGGCCCGGGCCGCCGCCGTCAGGCTGCCCTTGGTGGCGACGGAGACAAAAGTTTCAAACGCCTTGAGCTTGTCCATGGCCTGGGATTATGCGCCGCCAAAGATGGAATCCTCGCCACTCAACAGACCATTGCCTTCATGGAGGTTGCTGGTTTCCGCCTGCCGCGCCCGGCGACAATCGTTGCATGACGTCTGCGCAGCACCCCTATACCCAGCTCACCCCCGATGTGGTGATGGACGCCCTGTCGGAGCTGGGCCTGTGGCCTGACGGCCGCCTGCTCGCGCTCAGCTCCTACGAAAACCGCGTCTACCGCGCCCACCTGGACGAGCCCGAACAAGGGCACAGCAGCGTGGTGCTCAAGTTCTACCGGCCAGGTCGCTGGACACACGCGCAAATTCTGGAAGAACACGCTTTCGCTGCCGAACTGGCCGCAGCCGAGGTGCCGGTGGTGGCGCCTTTGGTGCTGAGTGGCGCCACGCTGCACCAGGCCGCGGGCTTTGCGTTTTCCGTCAGCCCCTTGCGCGGCGGACGCGCGCCCGAACTCGACGACCCGGACGTGCTCGAATGGATTGGCCGCTTTCTGGCGCGGCTGCACAACACGGGCGCGGCCCGGCCTTTTGCCCACCGGCCCCATCTGGACACCGCGTCTTTTGCCGAAGAAAGCGCCGACTGGCTGCTGAGCCACCAGGCCATCCCGCTCGAAGTCGAGAGCGCCTGGCGCGAAGCCTATGCGGCGGCGCTGCCGCTGCTGCGCAGCACGCTGGGCGGCATGGCCGGCTCGGCACTGCGCCTGCACGGCGACTGCCACCCGGGCAATGTGCTCTGGACACCCGACGCCGGCCCGCACTTTGTGGACCTGGACGACGCCCGCATGGGCCCGGCCGTGCAGGACCTGTGGATGCTGCTGTCGGGCGATCGGCGCCAGCGCACGCTGCAGCTGTCGGCCCTGCTCGACG
>JACCDU010535531.1_pt1 | contig 11480 bp, 9 predicted proteins | sample 7446081 | NCBI WGS metagenome assembly JACCDU01 (sample SAMN15323447, study PRJNA562643) | freshwater metagenome | isolation source: river surface water | place: USA:Blue River Watershed | collected 2017-08-17 | reverse complement strand
GTTCTTGTACAACTGATTGATTCTTATTCGAATATTTTAAGTTATCATTCGTTTTTTGAATTGGAATGAATTGCTGAACCACTATTTCTTTACTTAACGCTTGAGCCGAAGGTGTTTTAGCAGCCGCAACAGTCTTTAAATCGGTGGTGGTCGTTAATTGTTTGTATCCAATGAATAATAGCAACATTGCCGCGACTGCGGTGTAAGTGAATTTGTTTTGACTAAAACCAAAAGCTTTGACAAGCCCAACTTTAGAAGCTGTTTCTTTCTTTAAACTATTTTTGAATTGCGTAGACAATCCAGGAATAGCCTGCATATCCTGTGTCAATAAATTGGTATATTCCTTTGTCCAGATCGTTTCTAAGTCTTCTATCATATCCTCTTCTAAAACCTCTTTCGAACTACCAGCGTCTATCTTTTTTAAATTCGCCTTCCATCCAAACTGCATCGTTTCTGGCACTAATTTAGTTGCCTTTAATTCCTCCATGCGCAAAGCATAAGATGGATGCTCGGCCATCCATAGTTCTACCTCTAGCCTTTCTTTGGGGCTTAATTCATTGTCGATATACAACAAGAAAATGGTTTCGTATGTAGAGGCGTTGAGCTGCATTAGGATGCGGTTGGGGCGAAGGCCGATAGTTTATTTTTTAAAATGATTCTTGCTCTATGTAAATATACTTTCACTTGGCTTTCGGATAAGTTCATGATCTCGCCAATTTCTTGGTAACTATATCCTTCATAGTCTTTTAATAAAACAAGGCTTTTTTGGGTTGGATTCAATTCGTTCACCGCACGCATTAAAATTTGTTTTAATTCAGCATCCTGTTGCGTAGTCGATTGATGGGGGATCGCAGCCTCATCCACTAAAGACATCTTATTAGATTTACGGATATGGTCAATCATTTGATGGTAGGCCACTGTAAATAAATAAGACTTTGCTTTTTCAGGAAGCACTTGTGCACGATTCATCCATAATTTTTCGAATGAAGATTGAACAATATCCTGTGCATCTTCCTGGTGTCGAATATTTTTTACAATAAATCGATACACCCCATCGGCATAATTATCTACACATTCATTGTACGCTTTATCCGTCATCTGTCTGGTTTAATCCTTGTTTGTTAGGTTAAACGTAGGCTGGGGTAAATAGTTACAGGTAAGTCTAGTTTTTTTAAGCTTATTCGGCTCAAAAGTACCCCCTGGAATCCTAGTAATTAATGGTTTGCTCCTGAATATCCTGAGGTAATTCACGCCATTCGTATTGTTGGTTCCTTAACTGAGGCTCAAATCCAGCTTCTTTAATGGCTTCCTGAATACTCTTATAGGTGAAACGATGGGGTGCACCAGCGGCACTCACCACATTTTCCTCCAACATAATGCTACCAAAGTCATTGGCTCCTGCTTCTAGACAAACCTGGGCTGTGGCTTTACCTACAGTCAACCAGCTCGCTTGGATATTTTTTATATTCGGCAACATGATACGGCTTATCGCAATCATGCGGATATACTCTTCGGTGGTGGTTAAATTGTGGATCCCTCTAATTTTTGTCAAAAGGGTATCTACATCTTGGAAGGTCCAAGGAATGAAGGCTAAAAAGCCTTTTGCGCCTTCTGGTTTTCTATCCTGTACTTCTCTGATTTTGATTAAGTGGATGAAGCGCTCTTCCAATGTCTCTACGTGTCCAAACATCATGGTTGCACTTGTGGTGATATTTAATTGGTGTGCTGCAGCCATGACCTCTAACCATTCTTCGGCACCACATTTTCCATTAGATACCAATCTTCTAACTCTATCTACTAATATCTCTGCACCCGCCCCTGGCAAAGAGTCCATCCCTGCCTCCTGCAAAGTTTTTAATACATGGGTATGTGTGAATCCACCCAATTTTGCAATATGTGCAATCTCTGGGGGGCCTAATGTGTGCAATTTAATGGTCGGGAATTCAGACTTGATTTGTCTAAATAAATTAGCATAAAAATCCAATCCTAATTCAGGATGGTGTCCACCTTGTAGCAATAATTGATCGCCACCCCAAGCAATGGTTTCCTTGATTTTCACTCGATACGTATCCATGTCGGTGATATAAGATTCTGGGTGTCCAGGGATCCGGTAAAAATTACAAAACTTACAATTTGCAATACATACATTGGTGGTATTCAAATTACGGTCAATCTGCCAAGTTACTTTACCATGCGGCACTTGTTTCTTTCTCAAAGTATCTGCCACATAGCTTAATTCTGCTAATGGTGCATTTTCGAAAAGGAACATACCCTCTTCTTTTGTTAGGTATTCAAAATTCAGTGCTTTCTGATAAAGTTGTTCTAATTGCATAGTTTTCAATTAATAGTGCGAAGTTACTAATTTAACAACCTTAACGTCAAATGGTTCTGTGTTTTAAGCTTATTTTTGCTGTCCTTATGATACAATTTGAAAGATTTCAATTAGAGAATGGGTTAAAGGTGCTGGTGCACCAAGATACTAGTACCCCAATGGCGGTGGTGAACGTATTGTACAATGTGGGTGCCAAGGATGAAAATCCTGCACAAACTGGCTTTGCGCATCTTTTTGAACACTTGATGTTTGGAGGAAGCGTAAATATTCCTGTGTATGACGAACCCTTACAAAGAGCTGGTGGCGAAAACAATGCCTATACGACCAATGATTTGACCAATTATTATTGTCAAATACCCGCCGAAAATATTGAAACTGCTTTTTGGCTAGAGAGTGACCGTATGTTATCACTTGCTTTTAGTGAAAAGAGTTTAGAAGTGCAACGTAAAGTGGTCTGTGAAGAATTTAAAGAACATTATATCAACAAGCCTTATGGTGATGCTTGGCATAAAATGCGTGGACTAGCTTACACCAATCATCCGTATCGATGGATGACCATTGGTGCTGAATTGTCGCATGTAGAAAATGCAAAGATGCAAGATGTAAAAGATTTCTTTTTTAAATTTTATAGACCGAATAATGCGATTCTTGTCGTGACTGGAAATACCACCACTGAACAAGTCAAAGCTTTGGCAGAAAAATGGTTTTGTCCGATTCCTGCAGGCGAAGCTTATCATAGAAATTTACCAAAAGAGCCGGTGCAAGAAAAATCAAGGTCATTGGATGTTCGAGCAGATGTGCCAATGGATATGCTAATGATGACTTGGCATATGGGTGGCAGATTTGATGCAGGTTATCATGAAACAGATTTGATCACCGAAGTATTAGGTGGTGGCGCTTCTGCAAGATTGTATGAGCAACTAATAAAAGTAAAACAATTATTTTCTTCGATAGATTGTTATCATTTTGGTACGATCGATCCAGGTTTATTGGTGATAGAAGGCAAGTTGGTAAAAGGCGTGAGTATGTCCGTTGCTGAACAAGCTGTTTTAGAAGAAGTGAATAAAATTAAACAAGAATTACTTCCACAAAAAGAAGTACAGAAAGTGATTAATAAAACAGAAAGTATTATTTGCTTCGAGGATATGAGTATCATGAATCGCGCACATAGTTTAGCATTTTATGAATTACTAGGTGACGCAGACATGATGAATAAAGAGTTAGAGAAATACCAAGCGGTAACTCCAGAAAGAATACAAGCCACTGCCAATGCTATTTTCCAAGATAGCAACAGGAACACATTATATTATTATAGTAAAAATTAAAACATGGCATTAGATAGAATTAAAGCACCGTTGATCAAGGATGCCGTTGATTTTAATATTCAACTAAAACCCTACCAGCATTTTACATTAGACAATGGCGTAGAAGTATATAGTTATGAAGGTGGCGCAGAGGAAGTGATGATGATGGACTTGGTTTTTTTTGCAGGAAACTGCTATGAAGAAAAAAATTGGGTGGCAGCTGCGACTAATTTTTTATTAAAGAATGGTACCCATAAAAGAACGGCTTTTGAATTAAACGATCATTTTGAATTTTATGGTGCGTATGTGAATAGGACTTGTTACAATGAAACAGCGACCATCAATCTACATACACTCTCAAAACATTTTGAAGCTTTATTGCCCGTTGTTAGTGAATTAGTAACTGAAGCTAATTTCCCAGAAGAAGAATTAAAAATCTACCAACAAAATCAATTACAAAGGTTGACTTTGAATTTGAAGAAAAGTGATTTTATTGCCAACAGATTGATAGATGAATATTTGTTTGGTATCGATCATCCTTATGGTACTTATTCTATAGAGGCATCCTTCAAAAATTTAACCCGTGAGGATCTAGTGAAGTATTATGATCGTTTTTACAAAAACGGTAAAGCAGTAGTATTCATGGCGGGCAAGTTTCCTAAGAATATGCAAAGCTTGATGAACCAATACATTGGTAGCTTGCCGTTGAACCAACAAGTGCTTCCAAGTTTTGATCATCCAATTATCTCTGCTACGAATAAGAAATATTCGATTGTGAATGATGCAAGTTCCGTGCAAGGATCAATCAGAATGGCGAGAAGATTCCCAAATCGTCATCATCCTGATTTTCCAGCGACACAAGTATTGAATAATTTATTCGGTGGCTTTTTTGGATCCAGGTTGATGCGCAATATTAGAGAGGACAAAGGTTATACTTATGGCATTCATGGTTATTTGCAAAATCATGTACAAGAATGTGCATGGATGATCAGTACGGATGCGGGTAAAGATGTTTGCGGTGCTACGATTGAAGAAGTATATAAAGAGATGGCTATTTTAAGAAACGAGTTGGTAGACGAAGCCGAATTAAAATTGGTGAAGAATTATATGTTGGGTGCTTTATTGGGTGATTTGGATGGTCCGTTCCAGATTATGAATCGTTGGAAGACGTATGTATTGAACGATTTAGATAGTTCTTATTTCAATAAAACCATCGAAACAGTTCGTGCAATCCAGCCTGCAGACCTTCAGGCTTTGGCTAATAAATACCTTCAGCCGGCCGATTTCTATGAATTAGTGGTGTACTAAAAAGGCCAATCCTCCCTTATTTACACCATTTATAAATATTTTTAAAATGCTAAGTATTGACAATCAATTACTTAGCATTTTTATTTATACACTACCTTAAAAAACTTGGTACTATGTGATACATAGTACCTTAAATACCCTTAGCTTTGTGGTATAAATTAAAGTTATGGATATTCAAAACACACAGAGTCAAATGCGCAAGGGCGTTTTGGAGTTTTGCATATTGTCCATCATTCAACAAGGCGAGGTTTATCCTAGTGATATTGTTGAGCAAATGAAAGCGGCCAATTTGCATATTCTAGAAGGTACATTGTACCCTTTGTTAACTCGTTTAAAAAACGCAGGTCTACTAAATTATCGATGGGTTGAAAGTATCAGTGGTCCCCCACGAAAATATTTTGTAATGACAGAGGAAGGAATAGAAGCTTATAATGTCTTACACAAAACTTGGAACGAAATGGCCACAGCTGTGGAAACCATTATTACTCCAAAAGCAAACCCTATTGTGAACGAAGCAGACGCTGCTCAATAAATAGCATAACAATGAAAAAAGTAATTAATATCAATTTCCAAGGTCGTATTCTTCCAATCGAAGAGATGGCTTATGAAAATTTGAAACAATATATTGAAAGTCTAAGAACCTATTTTGAACAAGAAGAAGGTAAGGATGAAATTATCAATGACATTGAATGTCGTGTAGCAGAATTGTGTGAGGATCGCCTTAAAAAAGGAGCAGTATGTATCACCGAAGAGGACATTGATTTAGTCATTGCAAGTATTGGTCGTCCAGCTGATTTTGAAGCACAGGATGGCTTTGAGGCGAGCACGAATGCAAGTAGTGCTACACAGCCTAATGATAGTACACAGCAAAATGCGGGTGCTTCTTCCCATAAACGTTTGTACCGCGATGAGCAGAATAAAGTTTTGGGTGGTGTATGTAGTGGGATTGCAAACTATTTAAATTTAGATCCAATTATTATTCGCGTTTTGTGGATTTTACTTTTTGGAATCTCATTTTTAGCTTACTTATTATTATGGATAGCAGTCCCTAGTTCTTCTGAAAAAGAAGTAGGAGGCGTGCGTAAAAGATTGTTCAGAGATATCGATCATAAAGTGATTGGAGGTGTATGTGCCGGATTGTCTAAATATTTTGGCGTAAAAGTGAGTATCATTAGATTGTTATTTTTGATTCCATCTATTGTAGTCACATTTAATTGGGATCATTTTCATCTATTTCAATTCTGGGAATTTGATGATTTTCCCAATTTCATTGGTATGACCTTTTTTGGTCCAGGTGCTTTATTTATTTACATCGTTTTATGGTTGGTGTTGCCAGAAGCTAGAACTAGTGCAGATAAATTAGAAATGGTTGGAGAGAAAGTGGATATTAATAGTATTAAGAATACGATTCAAACAGATATGGAAGGATTTGGTAAAAGAGCTCAAGCATGGGGTAGTTCCAATGAGAAGAAGCAAACTACAAATGCAGCTTCAACAGAGGGAGCGTCAACAAAAGAAACCACTACAAACAATGCTTCTATGGCTCAAAATAAAGGTTGTATGTATTATTTCGGAAGAACATTTACCATCCTATTAAAAGCGTTTGTTTACTTTGTTCTTGGTATCATTACCATTTCAGTACTTGCTGCTTTATTTGGCATCGGTGTTGCAACAACTGGCCTTTTACCGTTAAAGAAATTTATTCTAGAGGAAGGTCTACAAACTTGGTCATTTATTGGTACCATTTTATTATTCATATGGGTACCAGTGATCGCAATTGTAGCTTCAATCGTGCGTAAAATAGCAGGGTTTAAAAAAGCAAATATTTGGGTAAGGTCTAGTTTCATTGCTTTGTGGACATTGGGTTGGATTTGTTTATTTTACTTCATTAGTAGTGTCGGCAATAGTTTTTCTAAACACAATGAACCAAATGAACAAAGTATCGTTTTAACGAATCCTGGTGTGGAATATTTAGAAGTTACTGCGTCGCCAAAAATGAAATACTATGAGCAAAGATGGTTTGATATTGAGCCATTTCAAGTTTTTAACGATGATACGGTGCGTGTGCGAAATTTGAGAATAAGAATTGTGCAGTCTAAGACAGATAGTTTTGAAGTAAAGTACGTAACAATGAGCAATGGTAAGTCCATTAATGAAGCCAATAGCTATGCTCAAAAGATCAACTTCTCTATTACGCAACAAGACAGCACCTTATTTTTAGATAGAGGAATTGCGATCACGCAAAAAGAAAAATTCAGAAATCAACATGTGATTATGACGATTGCAGTACCTGTTGGGAAACGTTTCAAAATCACCAACAAGGGCTGGTCTCAAACGAATATCAGAGTGAATAGTAATGGTATTCAATCTGAAAATCATTTAGGTGGGGATGATCTATGGGTAGATGAATGGAACGAAAATTGGGACAATGAATCTTATTCTTTCGTCAGAGGGGTTGAATATAAAATGACTAAGGAGGGATTAGAAAAAATAAAAGCAGATGATGATGTAGAAACTGAATCGGATAATGATTCTGATCAAGATGATGATATTGACGATCTAGAACAAAAATTACAAAAGTTAAAAGAGGATCGTGAAAATGTAGAACAAGATTTGGAAAAAACACGTGCTCAAAAGTTGGAAGAATTAGAAAAAATTGACCGTGCTTTAGAAGAAAAGAAATCAGAAAAAAAGGCGGAGAAGAAGGAATCTTCAACGGTTAAAAAGACGCAACAAATTGCCGTTTCTTCGCCAACTGGTTTAGGTAAAGTAGCAGCTGTTGCTAAAAAAGCAGAAGAGCTGAACATGCTGATCCAACGTTTTACCTATTAATTGCAGATTCAATTGTGGTTTTTATAATACAAAACGCCTTTCTTTCTAGAAGGGCGTTTCTATTTATTAGTTAACTTTGCTCAAATTCAAATCAAGATGAGTGAAATACTAAATACACCTTTTACCCATAAGCATATTGCTTTGGGGGCTAAAATGGCACCATTTGCAGGTTATAATATGCCAATTAGTTACACTGGAATTAATGACGAACATGCTACTGTAAGAAACAGTGCTGGTGTTTTTGATGTGAGTCATATGGGAGAATTTGTTTTAAAAGGAGAAAATGCACTGGATTTGATTCAGCGTGTAACAAGCAATGACGCATCGGTCTTAGAAGATGGTAAAGCGCAATATAGTTGCTTGCCTAACAGTACCGGCGGTATTGTGGATGACTTATTAGTGTACTGTGTAGAGAAGCATAAAGTATATATGTTAGTAGTGAATGCTTCTAATATTGAAAAAGATTGGAATTGGATTAGTAGTTTCAATACAAAGGGTGTTGAGATGCATAATATCAGTGCCAAGACGGCACTATTGGCTGTGCAAGGCCCTAATGCAACTAAGATTGTTCAAAGCATGACCAAGATGGATGTTTTAAATTTGCCTTATTACAGTTTTGTAAAAGGTGAATTGTTAGGCATCGACAATGTGTTGATTAGTGCAACTGGTTACACTGGTGCAGGAGGGGTTGAAATATACTTCGAGGATGTGAATGACAATGCCAATAAGGTTTGGGATGCATTATTCAAAGCCGGCGCTGAATTTGGTTTAAAGCCAATTGGTTTAGGTGCTAGAGATACATTAAGATTAGAAATGGGTTTCTGTTTATATGGCAACGACATTGATGATACAACAAGTCCATTAGAAGCAGGATTAGGCTGGATTACAAAATTCAGCAAGACTTTTACAAATTCAGAAAATCTTGCCGCACAAAAAGCAGCTGGTGTGACAAAGAAATTAGTAGGTTTTGAGATGATTGATCGCGGTATACCTCGTCATTATTATATCATCAAGGACGCAGCTGGTAATGAAATTGGCGCTGTAACTTCTGGAACGCAGGCGCCAAGCTTAGGCAAAGCGGTCGGTTTAGGTTATGTTGCGACAGCTCATGCTTCAATTGGTTCAGAAATATATATTGATATTAGAAACACTTTAGTAAAAGCAAAAGTGGTTAAGTTCCCATTTAAATAAGGAACCTATTTTAATACAGTTATAAAATAGTTAAAGGGGACATTCGTCCCCTTTTTTTGTGCAATAAATACGCAAAAAATGTTGCTTCTTTAGGTGCAAATTTGGTATCAACTAAAATGCAAATTATGAAAGCAATGAAAAACAAAGTACAATTGATTGGACATTTAGGTGCAAATCCTGAAATCAAAATTTTTGACGAAAACAAAAAATTAGCCCAACTAAGTTTAGCAGTGAATGATGGTTTTAAAAATGCAGAAGGGGAGTGGCAGGAGGATACACAATGGTTTAATTTAGTCGCTTGGTCCAAGCTTGCCGATTATGCAGAAAAGAATTTATTAAAAGGTCAGGAATTGGCTATAGAAGGGCGTTTGGTTAATAATTCCTATACCGATAAGCAAGACATTAAAAGAACTGTAACAGAAATTGTATTGAATGAAATTCTATTATTAGGCAAGCAAAAAAGTGTAAAAGAAACGGAATAAAGCTGTACAATTTGTATCTTTGCAGACTAAGCAAATAATCGAAAAATGAAACCTTCATTACATACAATTTTAACGCCATCCTTATTAGAACTTTATGAAATTAAAGATAGTGTTGTAGTGATTATTGATGTATTTAGAGCTACATCTACCATGGCCACTGCTTTATATAATGGAGCGGCAAAAATTATTCCAGTTGATTCTGCAGAGCATTGCATTGAGATGGGTAAACAAACAGGTGGTATCACTGCTGGAGAGCGAGACGGAAAAATTATACCAGGTTTAGCTTACGGCAATTCTCCTTCTGAATATCCAAGGTCTTTCATTGAAAATAAAACCTTGGTGATTACTACGACCAATGGGACTAAGTTATTGCATATGGCATTGAATCAAGGTGCTAAAGAAATCATCACTGGTTCTTTCCCTAATTTAACCAAAGTGGTAGAATTCTTAAAAGCACAAAATGCACCTGTAATCCTAGGTTGCTCTGGATGGAAGAACCGATTCAATATCGAAGATGCCCTTTTTGCTGGAGCGGTGATTGAGGAAATTAAAGACCACTTTACGATTCATTGCGATAGTAGTTATATGGCTAATCAACTATACAACCAGCATAAAGATAATTTACCTGAATACATTAAAACGGTTACACATTGGCATCGTTTGGCTGCTTATGGCTTGGAGGAAGACATGCTATACTGCGTTACAAAGGATATCGCTCCATCTTTGCCTATTTTCAAAAGTGGCGCCCTAGTGAATCAGGGGTAGTTTTTACCTAAAATAGCCTATAAAGTTGTACATTTGCAAATTGCCCTTTTTACAGAGGGTAATTTGCATTTTTAATTATGGCACTACCCTATCTTGTTAAACATATTTATAGTTACGGCACTGAAGAAGTGATCCGTCGTGGTAAACGCATTTTTGCATTAAAAAATATCGAATTGGTCAAATTCGATCCCATGATTGGTAACATTCATTGCCGCGTAAAAGATGATGGTTACAGCACCTACTATAAAGTAACGATTGAAAATTTTACTTCTGCAGCAACCTTGTCATTAAGATGTGGTTGTCCGTATAATTTATCAGAAGTATGTAGACATAAAGCGGCTGCTTTGTTTTTTATTCAAGATCTTTTGGATAAAAACCAATTAGAATATCAAGCGGCATCTTATAAAACAACACATACCTTACTTAGAACTAAAGCCATCGATTTAAAATCGATCAAGATGCTTTGTTCTTCTGCCACATTCGATCAGGCGGAACAGACTTTAAAAACAATCCGTCCGCATATCATTTCAAGTGAAAATGAAAAAGTGGTTGCGGAATTAGATATGGAGGGCAAAACCCATCACTTGATTATTCAGAAAAATGAAGAACGTTTTTTTGATACTTCTTGTGATTGCTTGTCTGAGACGGCTTATCCATTATGTATTCATAAAACAATGCTCTTATTGCAGTTGTTTCAATTAAAAGGAGCAGACTATTTTGAAACTATTCGTAATTGGGATAGAGAAAAAAATAAATTATTGGCATTGTATGGCTATAGTTTGACCGATGACATTAAAGATAAATTTGAATTTACTTATCATGACGGGAAGCCATTCTTAAAAGTATTAGATCCTAGTATTCAAAAAGTAAATGGGGGCGAAACAGTAACAAAAGCGCCACCAATTGAAGTCGTAAGGTTTCAGTCCCATACTAAAAAAGTAGATGCCTCCGATTCAGATGATAGCACAATTAAAGGGCCACAAAAAACGATTGAGCGTTATGGTTTAGTTATTCAGCAAGATGAACATAATTATCCCTATTTGACTTTTCATGTGGTTAGAGGAGAAGCAAATGAGGAAGAGAATGAGTATGTTGGTAAAGTAGAGAAAATAGATATCTTAAAATTTGTGACACCTTATGATATCCAAGAAGAGGATAAGGCTTTGTTGCAAACAGTGAGAAAATTACAGCCAGTGGAAATGACCAAGTACTTGAATAAGAATTCTCCTTTTCAAGGTATTTGGGATACCATTGTTCATGCAGATG
>JACCDU010530499.1_pt1 | contig 11484 bp, 8 predicted proteins | sample 7446081 | NCBI WGS metagenome assembly JACCDU01 (sample SAMN15323447, study PRJNA562643) | freshwater metagenome | isolation source: river surface water | place: USA:Blue River Watershed | collected 2017-08-17 | reverse complement strand
GATTATTGAGTTTGCTAGCAACCCAACACCTTGACCAAGTTGAGTAGTAATTAAGGTGCCCATAAATCCTCGCAGGAGTTTGGCTAGCATCAATTTCATCGCCTCTTGTTGGGCTGGGCTCTGCTCGCCCTCCTGCATAAACTCAATTGGCAAGCTGGTACTGGAATTTGTAACAACATTGCTTAAAGCATCTGCCATGCCCAGGGCCAGTGGCTCAATAATTTTTTGCCAGCTAGCTACAGTTTCTTCAACCCAATCCCGTTTTGACCAGGCACCTTGGCTTGGCAGCACAGAGGCTGGAAAGAGAATTTCAGAATCTAGCCAGGTATTTGCCAGAGCAAGTGATTGATTGAATTTTTCTTGGTCACCAGTTCCAACTGGTAAGTCACCCTTTGCCGAAGTCAATTTTTTAGCAATCTCTCGCAAGTTACTTGCTGAAATTAGATTTTGATCAGAGGTTGAATTTGTTGATTGCATAGTTTCAAAAAAAGATTTAGCACTTTCCAATGCACCAGAGTCAATTCCCATTTCTGAGAATTTCTTTAGCAGCGCGTCAAAGTCAGGTTGTCCCTCATTTGGTAAAAAGCCAAATCCCATTTTGCTGCACTCACCCTCTGCCTATGACTGAAAGATAACTGATTTAGATAGAACAATAATGCCACCGATTTTCTTCCCCGCTGATTAGGATGGGGTTATGAGTTCAAGCTCCGCCTCGGCCCTGATTTGGTGGCTGATCCCAATCGTGGCTGTCTTTGGGGCGATTATTTATGGGGTTTGGATTACTAAATACAAGAGCAAGTTTGATAATCAAACTAATCGATCTGTTAATAACTTCAAGAAGTTTCAAAATACATTTAAGTATAAAAAATAATTGAAGAGTTTGATTTAGATGAGATCACTTTTGCCTGTTCGTGGGAATCTACCAGGACCTTCAAAGATCGCACTGGCGCTGTTAATACTTGGTGCCTTTTTTCTACCAGCACCATTTGTGATGCTCTCACCTGGAACCCCACAAAATATTTTAGGAGAAGCAATAAAAATATCTGGAACGCAAATTTATCCAACCTCAGGTAAGTTGTCGGTAACTTCAGTAATGGTTACAGATCCAGACTCATACATAACGGGCTTTGATATTTTGTATGGCTGGATTGATAAGAGTCGGGCAATACTTCCACGCGAGGAGGTTTACCCAGATGGTGAAACATCAGCTGACGCAGCACGAGAAGGTGCTGCTGAGATGAATAGCTCTCAGATAAATGCAACTGCTGCCGCTCTTTCCTACCTTGGCATCCAAAGCCCTTCTAAATTAGTAATTGTTGATGTTAATAAGGAATCTAAAGGTTTTAAAGTCATCCTTCCTGGTGATCAGATTTTAAGCATTGACGATAAGAGCTTTTTGAAAACAACTGAACTAATTAATTATTTGGGTGAGAAAAAACCAAATGATGTTGTCAGAGTTAAATTCTTAAGGGCTGGTGTAGAGATAATTAAGGATATTGAGCTCTCAGCACGTGATGATGGCTCGGCATATATTGGGGTAAACATTCAACAACAATTTGATTTTCCATTTGATGTAAAAATAAAGCTAGAAGAGACCGGTGGCCCAAGTGGCGGCTTGATCTTTGCATTAGGTGTAATTGAGAAGTTAACTGCAGAGGATTTAGTTAAGAATAGAAACATTGCCGGAACTGGAACTATTACAACAGATGGCAGAGTTGGACCGATTGGAGGAATTGCTGAGAAGTTAATCGGGGCCCAAAAAGCAGGAGTTGAAATATTTTTTACACCCACCAAAAACTGTGAGGATATTAAAAACCTTGATCAGTTCGAAAAGGCCAAAGGGGGCAAGGCGATGAAAATTGTGCCGGTGGCCACACTGGCAGAGGCAGTTTCAGTATTAAAACTACCTGAGAATGCATCCTTTCCAACGTGTAAAAGCTATGCCTAGGAGTAGATAAGATCTGCGCATGAGTAATTCAGGTTTTGGTGGTGGCGGGTTTAACCGCAATAACAATCCATTTGGCGGCAGCGGCTTTGGTGGAAATTTTCCAAATCCATTTGCTAATCGAAGTGGTGGTCGCAGAAGAATTTCGCCACTAACAATTACCTTTATCGTTCTTTTTGTTTTATCAAGTATTTTAATTTCCTTAAGTGGTTTTTATGCTGACCTGCTCTGGTTCCGATCAGTTGGGTTTGTTGATGTTTGGCAAACCACTCTTTTTACCAAAATATCTTTGTTTATCGGATTTGGCCTGGCTACAGCCGCCATCATCTCTTTAAATATTTATTTAGCCTTCCGTAAGCGTCCAGTTTATGTACCAGTTTCAGTAGAAGCTGATAATTTAGAAAGATATCGGGCACAGTTAGAGCCGATTCGTCGCCTTGCTAGCATCGGAATTTTCTTAGTTATTTTCTATTTCGCAGGAACAGCTGGAACTAGATTTTGGCAACAATGGCTACTATTTAGAAATTCAACAGATTTTGGTCAAGTTGACCCACAATTTGGATTAGACATCTCCTTCTTTGCATTCAAACTTCCGATGTATCAAGCCTTAATTGGTTGGGGTATTTCAACAATTGTTCTAGCCATCATTGCAGCAGCAGCTGTTCACTATATTTATGGTGGAATTAGAACTCAGGTTAAAGAGGAGCGAACAACAGTCGCTGCAAGAGTTCAACTTTCAATTTTACTGGGATTACTTGTCTTACTAAAGGCAGTTGCCTATTGGTTTGATCGATATGCATTAACGCTAAAAGAGGGAAGATTGATTACAGGTCTTACCTATAGTGATGTGAACGCACTGCTACCAGCTAAATCAATCTTGGCAGCGATCGCTGTGATCTGCTCACTTCTATTTTTTGCAAACATAATCAGAAAATCTTGGTTGCTTCCAACCGCAGGTGTTGCTCTTATGGTGATTGCATCAGTATTAATTGCCGGTGTTTATCCAGCTGCAATTCAACAATTTCAGGTAAAGCCTTCAGAGTCCACAAAAGAAGCACCATTTATTCAACGCAATATTGATGCCACAAGGGATGCCTATGGCTTATCAAATGTTGAAGTAACTGATTACCAAGCAACGGTTACAACCTCTGCCGGCCAGTTAGCAAATGATGCAGCAACAATTGCAAATATTCGCTTGATGGATCCAAATGTATTGTCAGCAACATTTCGCCAGCTACAGCAAATTAAGCCTTACTACGCATTTGCTGACTCACTTGATATTGATCGATACAAAATTGATGGAAAAGAGCGAGATGTTGTAGTTGCTGTCCGCGAATTAAATATTGATGGAAACCCATCTAGAAACTGGATCAATGATCACTTGGTCTATACCCATGGATTTGGAATGGTTGGAGCATTTGGAAATACAGTAGACGCTGATGGAAAGCCAACATTTACAGTTGGCGATATTCCACCAACTAAAGGCCTAGGCGAATTCCAACCAAGAGTTTATTTTGGAGAGAATGTTCCTGATTACTCAATCATTGGTGGCCCAGCTGCTAGTAATCCAGTAGAGCTGGATTATCCAGATGACAATTCACCTAATGGGCAAAAGAATTACACATATACCGGTAAGGGTGGTGTGCCAATGGGCTCACTCTTTACCCGCCTACTTTTTGCGATCAAGTATCAAGAGCAAAGAATTGTGCTCTCTAACTTAATAAATTCAGAGTCAAAGATTTTGTTTAACCGAAATCCTCGTGAGCGCGTTGCAAAGGTTGCGCCATGGCTAACAATTGATGGCGATCCATATCCTGCAATTATTGATGGAAAAATCCTTTGGATTATTGATGGCTATACAACAAGTGCTGGATACCCAAACTCAAGAGTTGTTAACCTTGCAAATACAGGGGATGCGCTAACTAGTCGATCAAATGCTGTTTCTTCCCTAGATGATAGAAATGTTAACTACATTCGTAACTCTGTAAAGGCAACAGTTGATGCTTACGATGGCACTGTTTCACTTTATCAATGGGATGACAAAGATCCAGTGTTGTCTACCTGGAGCAAAGCTTTTCCTGGAAGTGTTAAACCGAGAAGTGAGATTTCAGCTGATCTACTAGCTCACGTTAGATATCCAGAGGATATGTTTAGAGTGCAGCGAGATATTTTAAGTGCTTACCATGTGACTACCGCTGATGCATTTTATGGCGGACAAGATTTCTGGCGCGTACCGCTAGATCCATCTAGCTTTGGTGCTAACTCTGCAAACCAACCTCCTTATTACTTGACTATGCAAATACCTGGACAAAGTAAGCCAACCTTCTCGCTATACACTCCATTTGTACCAAGAGGTGGAAGAGAAAACTTGACTGCGTTAGCTGTTGTAAATTCTGATGCGGGCGATGAGTATGGAAAGATCACAGTTTTGCAACTGCCTCGATCTACAAATATTGCAGGTCCTTCTCAGGTTTCATCTAACTTTGAGGCCAAGCCAGAGGTTGCAACATCACTTTCATTACTTCGCCAAGGTGGATCTGATGTGGTGCTAGGTAACTTGCTTACTCTGCCAGTTGGTAAGGGTCTGCTTTATGTTCAACCTGTTTATGTCAGAGCAACTGGAAACACAGCTGCTTATCCATTACTACAAAAAGTTTTAGTTTCATTTGGTGATCAAATTGGATTTAGCGAAACCTTGCAAGGAGCGTTGGATCAAGTATTTGGTGGCAACTCTGGAACAACTGTTTCAGATAACCAACAATCAACCTCAACACCAGGTGGTGCTGGCACAAGCCAAGCTATTAGAGCAGCGATTTCATCATTGCAATCTGCCTATGCAGATCTTGAAGCGGCACAAAAGCGTTTAGATGGTGCTGCCGAAGATAGAGCTAGAGCAAGAGTTAAAGCAGCAATTGCATCATTAATCTCTGCGCAAAATAGATAACAAAATCATTTATTTGGGTTAAATGCCCATCTACTCTAAGATTTAATCACCGACGCGGGGTGGAGCAGCTCGGTAGCTCGCTGGGCTCATAACCCAGAGGTCGTAGGTTCAAATCCTGCCCCCGCTACCAACTTTTATTTAATACGTAAGCTATTTAAAACTACAAATAAAGAAGATAAAGACATTGCCCCTGCTGCGTACATCGGAGATAGGTTTCCGCTTGCAGCGATAGGAATAAAAGCAATATTGTAGAAAAAGGCCCAACCTAGATTTGATTTAATAATTTTTACACTCTTTTTTGAAATATCTAAAGCATCGATAACAGCTAATAAAGATGGCCGAATCAAAGTTATATCTGCTGCTGCCATAGCAGTATCAGTACCAGAACCCATTGCAATGCTTAAATCTGACTTAGCAATTGCAGCCGCATCATTTATTCCATCGCCAATCATTAATACCTTGCCATTTTTTTGAAGATTTTCAACAAAAACCAATTTATCCTCTGGCGTAGCGGTTGCAAAAATATGATCAATCGGGATGCCAACCTCAGATCCAATTGAAATAGCTGAAGTTTCACTATCACCTGTTACCAACCAAGTATTGATACCTGCCTTATGTAATTTCTGGATAGCATCTTTACTCTCAGGCTTAATCTGATCTCCAACTTCAAAAACACCATAAGCCAAACCATCAACTGCTAGAACAGCAACTGAATTTGCTCGCTGATTGGCAGATTCAATAGCTAAAACTATTTCGGGTGAGAACTGTGTGGTTGACCTTGCAATTGAAAGAGGTGAACCAATTAATACTGCTTTAGAAGCATTAGAGCTCGGTAAATTCACTCGAGCAGCAACACCAACGCCTGCTGTGTGTTCAAAATCTGATACTTGAACTTTAACTACGCCTTGTTTTTCAAGGGCAAACTTAATTGCATCTGCAATTGGGTGTGAATCCAAACTTTCAACGGATAATGCAAACATCAAAAGATCTGAGGTTGAGATTGCCGTATTGCTGTTATTTGGTAATGGATTATTTATCAAGCTCATCTCAAGCAGCACCATTTGGCCTGAAGTAATCGTTCCAGTTTTATCAAATACTGCATCAGTAATTTTTAATGCTTTTTCAATTGCTCTTGGTGATCTTATGATAATTCCTGATTTCGCAGCCTTACCAGATGCAACCATTAAGGCAATTGGTGTAGCAAGTCCTAGTGCGCAAGGACAAGCGATCACGAGTACTGCAACCGCTGCTGTAATTGATTTAGCTAAACCAAAATCGCCGACATACCAGGCGATAAATGTTATGACCGAAAGAACTAATACAAATGGAACAAAGATGCGGCTAATTCGATCGGCAAGCTGCTGCGCAGGAGCCTTTTCTGATTGTGCGGCTAAAACCATTCGGGTTATTCGAGCAAGTTCGGTATCAGATCCAATTCTCGTTGCTCTAACTAAAATATTTCCATTGTTATTGATTGAGCCGGCAAAAACTAAATCATTAATTGCAACCTCTATTGGTTTAGCTTCTCCAGTCAAAAACGCATTATTAATTGTTGTGAAACCAGATACCACCTGGCCATCTGTTGCAATTCGATCACCTGGTTTGACGACAAAAATATCTCCCACTTGAAGCTCATCAATTGGTATTACTAAATTACCGCCATCGCGAGAAATCTCAACCTGTCCAGATGAAAGTTTGAATAACTCAGCTAATGCAGATCCTGCACTTCTTTTTGCTCGATGCTCTAGATACCGGCCAAGCATTACAAAAAATATCACCGATGCTGATACTTCAGTATAAATAGATAACATATCCTGTTCTGGTTTATAGGTTGCTGCAGCGTAAACACTCCAACCAAGTGAGATGAGTGAACCTAAAGAAACCAAGGTGTCCATTGTTGGATTGATCAAATTCTTAAGGGCGGCTCTATGGATGGGCCAAGCCATTATTAGAACAACAAATACGGACAGTGCTAAAACTAGCCAAGTAGATGCGGGAGCAACTGGATTGCTAATTTCGAAATCTATATTCGCACCAGATAGGTTTTTATTGAAATAGTCGATGAAATTCAGCAAGTACTCATCAATAGATTTATGCAATTCATCAATCATTGAAATCAGTAATACTGGAAGTGCAAACAGCAATGTTACAAATAGGCGAATACCTAGCCTGGTTGATTTTTCAAATGATTCTCGCTCGCCTTTGAAACTTGTTGCTTTATACCCAGCCGAATTAACAGCTGCGATTAGATCTTCCTCTGAAATATTTAGGGGAGCAATAACGTGAGCAGATTCCATTGCTAAGTTAACGGCAGCACGTACGCCAGGAATTTTGTTTAAAGTTTTTTCAATACTTCCTACGCAAGAAGAACATGTCATTCCGGTAATAGATAGATTTACTTGCCTAGTCTTAATTTCAATCTCGTTAATGCGCTGTGCCATAGAGGACAGATTACTCTTACTTTTTCCTACCCAACCGATAAAACTCTACGCAAACTAGCTAGTCTGGCAATATGTTGATTAGTTAAAGCAGGCCAGTTATTTAGGGCACATCCTGGTTCGTTGTGAGAACAATTTTTTTGGCAATTAGCGATGGCTTCATTGAATTCAGGAAAGGCTGAAAGTACTCGAGAGGGTTGGATATGAGCAATTCCAAATGATCGAACCCCAGGTGTATCAATAATCCATCCAAAATTTTCGCCCTCAAAGGATGATGAAAGTGGAAGTGCAATGGCGCTAGAGGTTGTATGTCGACCTCGACCTGTAACTTCATTAACATCACCAGTGGCCCGATGAGCATTTTCAATTACAGAATTCTCAGATTTACTAAGCGAACCAGCCAATAAGTTATTAACCAAAGTAGATTTACCAACCCCAGAATGTCCCATGAAAACGGTGATTTTTCCAGCAAGTTCTTTTTGCAGCAGAGTTAAATCAGAGCTTTTATCCGTTTTAAACACTGGGATATCTAAATCCTTATATATTTTCAAGAATTCATCACCATCTGCAAGATCCTTTTTTGTCATAATGATAATTGGCTTTATGCCTTGGTCATACGCAACAACTAATGCTCGATCAACTAAGCCAGCCCGTGGTTCAGGATTTGCAGCGGCGATAACGATTGCCATTTGATCGATGTTTGCAACGATAACTCTTTCATCATTTGCATGATCATCAATGCTCCTTGTTAGGGTGTTTTTCCTAGTCAATACTGTTACAACTCTAGCTAGTGAGCCTTCTGAACCCGATACATCTCCAACAATTGAAACTAAATCTCCAACTACAACGGATTTCTTACCCAATTCACGAGCCTTCATTGCAGTAATTATTTTGCTACCAAGTGCGGTATCAACTAGGCACTTAACGCGTCCACGATCTACCTCAATTATGGTTGCAGTTTGAGCAGCAGAATAATCTGGCCGGTCTTTAGTTCTAGGTCTTGCCTTATTGCTCGATCCGAATTGGCGAGATTTATTAATACGAACATCGTCCTCATCCCAATTACCTTTTGATCTAACCATCTAACATTGCCTGCCACATGCCGGGGAAATCTGACAAGGTTTTACGAGTAGTTTCGATATTTTCAACAGTTATTCCCTCTACCGCAAGCCCAATAATTGCACCTGCTGTTGCCATCCGATGATCCTCATACGACTTAAAGATTTGGCTAGATTTCATTTGGGTTGGCTTAATTAATAATTCACCAGGCCCTTCAGTTACTGATCCACCTAAGTTATTGATTTCACTTGCTAATGCGGCAAGGCGATCAGTCTCATGTAATCGAAGATGACCTATTCCTCTTAAAGTAGAGGCAGTATTTGCAAGAGATGCAACCGCTGCAATGCTTGGAGTTAATTCACCCACATTTGATAAATCAATATCTATACCTTTAACACTTCCTGAGCCAGAAACCTTTAAGCCAGCTTTATCATGAGTAATTTTTGCTCCCATGCTGGAAAAAATACTTCGAAGTTGATCACCAGGCTGAGCTGTTTTTTCTGGCCAATCTTTAATTAGAACTGTTCCACCACAAATCATCGCAGCCGCCATAAATGGAGCTGCATTTGATAGATCTGGTTCGATGATCAAATCTTGCCCAATTAATTTGCAAGGAGATACTTTCCAAGTATTTTCACTGATTTCAACTTTTGCTCCAAATAATTGCAACATCTGAATCGTCATTTCAATATGGGGTAGTGAGGGCAACGAAGGTCCAATATTTTGGATCGTAATTCCATCCTCAGTTGCTGGCGCCAAAAGCAATAATGCTGAGACAAACTGACTTGATGCACTTGCATCAATTTTTACAGTTCCGCCCTTAACTTTGCCACTGCCATTAATGGTTAGTGGAAGTCGGTATTTGTTGCCATGCTCAATACTTATTCCTAATTGTTCTAAACCATCTATAACTGGTGCAACTGGTCGCTCATGGGATCTTTCATCGCCATCAAAATGAATTAACCCTTTAGCTAAAGCTGCGATGGGCGGTAAGAATCTCATAACAGTTCCGGCATTACCAACATCAATTTGGGCAGGTCCCATTAGTGGTTGTGGAGTAATTTCATAATCGAATCCATTTTTTGTATTTATCTTTTCAATCTTGCAACCTAATTTTCTAAGCCCATCAACCATCAAATCAGTATCTCTTGATGCTAATGGTTTGCGAATTAATGATTGAGAGCTTGCTATCGCAGCCAAAATTAGCGCTCTATTTGTTGCTGATTTTGAACCTGGAATACTTAATTCAGCGTTAATTGGCACACTTGCAGGGCTCAGCCCGCTACGAAAAGGTGCACTCCAATTAGTCATATGGACCAGTCTACCTGCCACTTTCTTTGCCGGATTAGGGTTTATTGCTGCCTATATTGGGATCATCTGGGAATAAATCATTGCTGCCAGAGGTTTTACCTCTATGAAAGCAGTGCGCAAGCAAGTTCTGGCAACTGAAAAATTTGATGCCATTTCCAAAACCCTGTTCGAGGTAGCCTTAGCCCAAATGAGCAACGAAAATTTATTGCCTGCTGTAATTGATAGGCAGAAAGAAACTCTAGCTGAACGCAAGGCTAGGTTTGAAAGAGATGCTCTGGTCTTTACCTCCCAGTTATATGGCGCAGCACTTCGTTATACAAAAAATTCTCATGATGCTCAAGATTTAGTTCAGGACACATATGCAAAAGCCTTTACAAGTTTTCATCAATTTGAACCTGGGACAAATTTAAAAGCTTGGCTATATAGAATTCTTACAACTACTTTTATTAATAATTATCGAAAAGACCAAAGACGTCCACAGATCTCAGCTGGTGAAGTTGAGGACTGGCAAATTGCCGATGCTTCATCTCACACAAGCGATCAAGGTAAATCTGCAGAGGATGAAGTACTTGAAAATATTGCAGATAAAGATGTCAAGGATGCTTTAGCTGCAATGCCTGATGAGTTTCGGATGACCGTTTACTTATCTGATGTTGAAGGGTTTTCTTACAAAGAAATAGCCGAAATCACTGGTGTTCCAACTGGCACAGTAATGTCACGTCTGCATAGAGGGCGAAAATTACTCAGAACTTCTTTGGCAACATATGCAAAAGAGCGAGGCTTTGGCAAGAGTAAAGCAGGTGATGATTTATGAGTTTTGCAAATAATAATTTCATCCCTTGTGAACAAGTTATTCCAAGCATAGTTCTCTATATCGATCATGAAATATTTGACGAACAAGAGTTAAATGCAGTTGAGGGCCATTTTGGAAGCTGCCCAGGTTGTCGAACCCAAATGGAGCAGGAGCACTCAGCGTTAGAGCTAATGCGAAACTTATTATGTAGTGCACTCAATGAACCGACACCCGATGATTTAAATGAGCGTATTCATCAACAAACTGAGGATTTGTATAAAATTATGATCGAATCTACCGGTGCTCAAACACTTACAGAAATCACCTATACACAAACAACTTATACGGAATTTACCTCAGACGGCACAACTCAAATTGAAATAACTAGCGAAATCCGCAGGGAGTTCCCGCAAGAGTAATTGTTTAATCACTAATCTTGTGATTATGAAACCTGAACAAGTAATTGGCGTAGTAGGGATGTCTACTATGGCTATTCGTCCGGGTGATAATTCAGTTGCGCAAGGCGTAAATGATTTACCAGTTGTTGGCTCTAATCAAATACTTTCCTTGATGGAAAGTGCTTGCAGTGCATCAATTATTGAGTTTCTAGATTTTGGTGAGACTACCGTGACTTTTAATTCACAGATAGAAATATTGGGCGCAGCAGGAGTTGGAAGTGAAATTCATGCAGCTGCCAGGTGCCTTGGATTAGCCGAGAATATTTTAAAGTTTGAGGTAGAGGTTCATCAGAGTTCAAGATTGATCGCGACAGGATTAATCACTCGAAAATTTGTTGAGCGGGTATCGTTTATGGCTCGGGTCGCAGCCGAAACCATGGTTGCCGAAAAAGAGAGCAATATTAGGGAAGAAAAAATCGCTAGTAGCTTAAGAATTTAAGCCACTAGCGATTTAGTTTAAAACTATTTTTTAGTTGCCCAGAATATTTCAGCAATCTCATCAATCTTGCCAATTAGCTTTTCAGCCACTGCAACAT
>JACCDU010126982.1_pt1 | contig 11485 bp, 11 predicted proteins | sample 7446081 | NCBI WGS metagenome assembly JACCDU01 (sample SAMN15323447, study PRJNA562643) | freshwater metagenome | isolation source: river surface water | place: USA:Blue River Watershed | collected 2017-08-17 | reverse complement strand
CGGCCCGGTGCCACCGGGCACCATGAGCACCTGGACCGGGTGGCGGATTACGTGATGTCGCTGGACCTGTCCCTGATCGATGCCGGCCTGCAACTGGCGCCGTGCATGGCCGGTTGGAACCCTTGGATCAAGGACGCAACGACCCGCGACCTGTACCGCCTGGGCATCCTGGAGCGGATGTCGGGGCGCCCGACGCTGCCGCCGACGCGTGCCGGCGAGATCGTGCTGGCCACGCTGCTGCGCGACGCCCTCATGGCCACGCCGGACGGCGAGGACCTGGCCTGGCAACTCCCGGCATTCGGCTCGCTGGAACGCTTCGAATCCCTGGCGAACATCCACCGCGCCCGCCTGCTGGTGCCGGGCCTGCCCTCCCCGCAGCAGGCCCGCCTGCTGCGGCTGGCCCTGGCGGCCAGCGACCGTCAGCGCGGAGCCGACGAGTTCCGCGCCGGCATGCACCAGCTGGTGGTGGACCTGGCCCTGCGAGGCACCGACCTCGAGGCCGTGGCCCTCATGGCCTGCGCCTTCGTGCGCGGGGGCGGCGCGCTGGACACGAAATCCCTGGAGCGGGCGGTCAACCTCGGTCCGGATGCGGGCGGGAAAAAGACCGGGCGGAAAGCCGAAACGAAGGTCGAGACAAAAGCTGAAACAAAAGCAGGACAGAAGGCGCCAACGACCGTCGGCACGCCCTCCCACTGGATCGACGACCTGCACCGGGCCCTGGAGCCCGCCAAGCGAGCCGACGCGGACGTGGAGATGGAGTCCAGCAGCAGCACCACGACCACCGGCACATCGCCCACCGAGGCGTCCAGCAGCCGCGCGATGGCCGACTCGGTGCCGGCACGATCCTCGGGCGAGCTGGTGCAGACCCTGCAACGCGGCGGTTCCCTGGCGAAGAATCCCCTCAACGCACTGGTGATGGAGGACCTGGACTGGCCGCAACGGCTGGCCCTGTTCGACGGCGCGCTCGCCATCGTCGCGCCCCTGTCCGTGGCCGACGCGGGCGCCATGCAGACGCACCTGGGCAAGCTGTCCGCCACGGACACTGCCAAGGCGCAGGCGCTGCAGGTCCTCCTGCGCCACGCCGATCCCGACTACGTGGCAGACGGCCAGAAAGCGCTGTGGAAGTTGCTGGGCCAGGGGCGCCGGGGGAAGGTGCCGGGCAAGGCCGGCGGCCAGCAACTCCTGTTCGCCAAGGACACGCCGCTGGACGCGCTCAAGGTCGCCTACCAGGTCGTGGTGGACGACGGCAACCGGGCCTGGGATGCGGTGGTGAAGGCCCGCGAACACACCCACGCGCACTCCCAGCGCCACCTCGCCCTGAGGCTGGACGCCACGCTCGCGCGGCTGGCAGCCGCCGCCGAGGCTGCAAGGCAAAGTCCGGACCCCCGGGCACAGCAGCTCGTGGACGAGGCCCAAGGCCGGATCAAGACCCTGTCGCAGGCGCGGCGTGAATTCGCAGGCGCCGGCGACGTGTCGACCTCGTCTTTGTCGTCGTCCAGTTCATAGCCAAGGCGGTATCAGGACCGGCCAATGGGCTGGTGAATGGGCCGGGTAGTGGTAAAAGTGGAGGATGACCGTGAATTTCCCTGCATCCCCCATCAACCCCATGCTGGCCAAAGTGGCGCCGGCGCTGCCCGAGGGCGAGGGCTTCCTGTTCGAGCCCAAGTGGGACGGCCTGCGCGCACTGGTGTTCCGCACGCCCGACGGCGTCCTGCTCCAGGGCCGCGACGGCCAATCCCTGAACCGCTACTTCCCCGAGCTGGTGAAGGTGCTGGGCGAGCAACTGCCCAAGGGCTGCATCCTGGACGGCGAAGTCGTCGTCCATGGTGCGCAGGGCCTGGACGCCGAGTCGCTGCAGAAACGCATCCAGATGTCCGAATCCCTGATCGGCTTCCTGGCCCGCAAGGCGCCCTCCGCCTTCATCGCCTTCGACCTGCTGGCCGCCGGCGGCCGCAACACCATGGCCCTGCCCCTGAAGGACCGGCGCGAGCGCCTCGAGCGCCTGCTCGCCGCCGCGCACCCGCCCCTGCACCTCACGCCCCAGACCACCGACCGCGCCGTCGCCGCCGACTGGCTGGCCCGCTTCCAGGGCGCCGGGCTCGACGGCGTGATGGTCAAGGCCGCCGACGCGCCCTACCAGCCGGGCAAGCGCACCCAGTTCAAGGTCAAGCACGCCCACACCGCCGACTGCGTGGTGGCCGGCTTCCACTGGCACACCGACCGCCAGGAAGCCGTGGGCTCGCTGCTGCTGGGTCTGTACGACGAGGCCGGCGTGCTACAGCCCGTGGGCACCGCCGCCGGCTTCTCGCCCGAGATGCGCAAAGCGTTGTTGGAAGAACTGGCGCCCCTGCGCGAGAACGCGCTAGAGGGCCACCCCTGGCGCGACCAGGTGCAGACACCCGAGAACCAGGGCGCCTGGCACGTGGGCAAGGCCCTGCGCTGGGAGCCGCTGCGGCCCGAGCGCGTGTGCGAGGCAACGTATGACCACCTGACGGGCCGGGGCTTCCGCGATGGCGCCACCTTCCAGCGCTGGCGCGAGGACAAGCCGGCGCGCGAGTGCGGCTTCGAGCAGCTGCAGGTGGCCACGCCGGCCGAACTGGGGCAGGTGCTCACGCCCTGGGTCAAGCCGTCTTGAACTTCGACGCGTTCTTCTGGCTGGCCAGCCTGGGCGCGCTCCTGGTGGGCCTGTCCAAAGGCGGTGTGCCCGCCGTCGGCATGCTGTCCGTCCCGGTGCTGTCCCTGGCGATCTCGCCGGTGAAGGCTGCGGTGATGCTGCTGCCGATCTATGTCGTCTCGGACATGGTGGCCATCTGGCTTTACCGGCGCGATTTCAGCGCGCCCAACCTGCGCATCCTCGTACCGGCGGGCATCGTGGGCGTGCTCGTGGGCTGGGCGACGGCCTCCCTGGTGTCCGAAAAGGGCATCGCCTTCCTGATCGGCTTCATGGGGGTGGCGTACTGCCTCAATACCTGGCTGCGCAGGAAAAGCCTGGAGGCGGCCCAACCCGCGCACCGGGGCAAGGGTTGGTTCTGGGGCGGCATGGCGGGGTTCACGAGCTTCATCTCCCATGCGGGCGCGCCGCCCTTCCAGATCTACATGCTGCCGCAGAAGCTGCCCAAGATGGAGTTCGCCGGCACGGCCACGCTGTTCTTCGCCATCGTCAACGTCGCCAAGATCGCGCCCTACCAGCAACTCATGCCGTATACCGCCGAGGGCCTGCGGCAGGTGGCCTTCCTGGTCCCGGCGGCCCTGGCGGGCACGGTGCTGGGCGCCTTCCTGACCCGGCGGATGGCGGACCGGTGGTTCTTCATCACGGTGCAAGCGGGCCTGTTCGCGGTGTCGGTGAAGCTGATCGCCGATGCCACAGGGCTCTTTCACTGAACCACCGGGCAACGGCCCCACGCAGGCGCCGCTCACTCGGGCACCCCGGCACACCGCAGCCCCTGCACATACAGGTCCCTCTGCGCGGGGCTGCGCAGGTAGAACAGCCGCTCCCGGGCCTGGGCGCAGGAAAAACCCGGCCTGACGCGAAGCAGTTCGGCGGCGGCCTTCTGCGGTTCCTGCGCGTCGCCCGACAACCCCAGGGCAGACGCCCTGTGCGCATAGGGCCAGTAATGGCATTGCGGCATGTGGATCGCCTGGCGCGCGCTGTCGGCGGCCTGCGCGAATTCACCGGCGAGCAGGCAGGCCAGCGCGCGGTAGGAGAAGAAGGCCCACCGCATGGGATCGTGCGGGCTGAGGTCTATCGCCTTCTGGAAGAAGCGCAAGGCCTGCGGGAACTCACCCGCGTAGGCGTGCGCGTCGGCCAGTCCGCACCAGCCGATGGCCATAGCCGGGTTCAGGTCGGTGGCCATGGCCAGTTCGGCCATCGCGTCCTCGTAGTCCTTGCGCACGGTCAGCTCACGGCCGAGCGTGAAGCGCGCCGCCGCGTCACGATCGTCGAGCACCGTGCCCTGGACCGCGATCGCCACCGCCTCGTCGATACGCTGCGGTTGCGGTTCGGCCTCGAAGTAAAGCATGCTCAGCACGATCCCGTACGACAGGAAGGCGTGGGCCTGCGCGAAGCCGGGGTCCAGCGCGATGGCCCGCCGCAGCCAGTCCTGGGCCTGCAGGTTGTCGGCGGCAGTGGCCTTGTACAGGTGCGCCATCCCCAGGTGGAAGGCATCCCAGGCCTGCAGCGACTGCGGCGGCTGTCGCAGCACCCGCTGGCGCGCGCACAGGTGGATCTCGGGCTCTATGAGCCCGGCGATCTGCGCCGCGATCTCGTCCGGCACCGCGAAAATGTCGACCGCCTCCCGGTCATACCGCTCGGCCCACAGCGTGCGGCCGTCGCGCGCGTCCACCAGCCCGAAGGTGATGTGCAGGCGCTGCCCCTCGCGCTGGTAGCTGCCCTCGACCAGGTAGTCCGCCCCCAGCGCCGCGCCCAGCTGGCGGGCGTCGATGTCTCGCCCGCGGAAGGCGAAGCTGGAGTTGCGCGCCACGACCAGCAGCGAGCGATGGCGGGCCAGCAGCGCGATCAGGTCGGCCGCGACTCCGTCGCACAGGTGGTCCTGGCCCGGGTCGCATCCCAGGTTCACCAGCGGCAGCACCGCCACCGCCGGTCGCCCGCCGGATGGCCACTGAGCGGTCGAGACGACCGGCATAGGCGGCCCGTGGGAGGAGAGGATTTCCAGACGCTCGGCGGCTTCGTCTTCACGCACCGCCCCGACGAAGCGCAGGCCCTTGCGCGGGTAGGTGCGTACCAGGCGCTGGTGCTGGCCGTCGTCGCCCAGCGCCTTGCGAAGCAGGGAGATGCGGCTTTCGATGGTCGAGTCCGACACGACGCGGCCCGCCCAGACCGCACCGACCAGTTCGTCCTTGCCCACGACGCGGTCGCGGTGGCGCACCAGGTGGACCAGCAGGTCGAACACCTGCGGCTCCAGCGCCACGACGGCACCGTGGTGATTGAGCTCCCGCCGGTGCGGGGCAAGGACGAAATCCTCGAAAAGAATGTCCATGGCGAACCTCGGGGTGCAGGCGCATGGAGCCGTTCGAAGGCGAAAACCAAGCAAAAGACAAGGCGACCTCAAGGACAGCCGCTAGCCCGCGCCCCACACTGCATCCGCGCATCGTCACCGAAGGAGACCATCATGATTGTCGCGCGCTGGCAAGTCAACGCCCGGTTCGGGCGCAAGCAGGAACTGATCGCCGAGGTCAAGCGCTGGTGGGACACCATCGGGCGCGAGATCGGACAGAACGAGGTCAGTGTCCTCACTGGCAGCGTGGGGGCTGCCGAATCCCTGGTCACGGTGGATGTCCACTGCCGTGACATGGCCGAACTCGAGAAGCAATGGGACCAGCTGGCCCAGCGGGAGGACCACAAGGAGTTCGCCGACCGGATCGAGCCGCTGCTCGTCTCCGGCTCCACGCGCTGGGAGATCCTGCGCCCGGTCCCGTGACCGCCCGTCCGGCAGCCTGCCCGCCCCGCTTCAAGCGCGGGAAGGGCGCTTCCTCACTCCATGCAACCACCCAGGAGAACGCTCATGAACATCAGGCACCTGACGCTGGCCGTCGCCGTCGCCGTCGGCCTCGCCCTGCCCGGCCTGGCCGCAGGCCAGGACAACCCCTTGCCGGCGGGGTTCACGACCCAGCCCCTGCTCAAGGCCGGCACGACCCGGGACAACGAAGCCGTCGCCTATCCCACCGGCAAGCCGGAGATCATCTCAGTCATAGGCACGCTGGACCGGGGCGGCCGCACCGCGCTGCACCTGCACCCTGTGCCGGTTTACGTCCACGTGCTGGAAGGCGAGATCGAACTGCGTACCGAAGGCGGCCAGCCGCAACGCTACAAGGCCGGTGAATCCTTCATCGAGTCCCTGAATCGCAAGCACCAGGCCTTCAACGTCGCCAGCGGGCCCAGCCGGCTGCTGGTGGTGTTCATCGGCGAGGCGGGCAAGCCGACGACCGTGGCGGCGCAGTAGGCCGCAGGCGTGACCGGGAAGGAGCCATCGGCGACAATGGGGGGTTAGGCCGCAAACCGTTGCGGCCCATCGGCTACCTGCCGTCCCGACGGAGTTCCTTCCCTGTGTCCGCCTCTCCCTACGCCGCCGAAACCCGGCGCCGCCGCACCTTCGCCATCATCTCCCACCCCGACGCGGGCAAGACCACGCTGACGGAAAAGCTGCTGCTGTTCTCCGGCGCGATCCAGATCGCCGGCAGCGTGAAGGCGCGCAAGGCCTCGCGCCATGCCACCTCGGACTGGATGGAGATCGAGAAGCAGCGCGGCATCTCGGTGGCCTCGTCGGTGATGCAGATGCTGTACCGCGACCACGTGGTCAACCTGCTGGACACCCCCGGCCACAAGGACTTCTCGGAAGACACCTACCGGGTGCTGACTGCCGTGGACTCGGCCCTGATGGTGATCGACGCCGCCAACGGCGTGGAAGCCCAGACCCGGCGCCTGATCGAGGTCTGCCGCCAGCGCAACACGCCCATCATCACCTTCGTGAACAAGATGGACCGCGAGGTGCGCGAGCCCCTGGACATCCTGGACGAGGTCGAGCGCGAGCTGGGCATGCCCTGCGTGCCCATGACCTGGCCCGTGGGCAAGGGCAAGCTGTTCGGCGGCATCATGAACCTGCGCACAAACGCCATGACGGTGTTCGATTCGGGCAGCGAACGCCTGCCCCAGGACTTCGAGACCATCCCGCTGGACCAGACCGAGACCCTGCGCGCGCGCTTCGGCGCCGAGTGGGACGAGGCCGCCGACAGCATGGAGCTGGCCACCGGCGCCTCGCCGGCCTGGGACCTGCAGGCCTTCCTGGACGGCAAGCAGACGCCCGTGTTCTTCGGCTCGGGCGTGAACAACTTCGGCGTGATGGAGGTGCTCGACGCGCTGGTCGACCTCGCGCCCTCGCCCCGCCCGCGCAAGAGTTCGCTGATCGTCAACCGCCAGCCGGTGGAAAAGATCATCCAGCCCGAGGAGAAGGATTTCTCCGGCGTGGTGTTCAAGGTCCAGGCCAACATGGACGCCAACCACCGCGACCGCATCGCCTTCGTGCGCATGGCCTCGGGCAAGTACACGCCGGGCATGAAGCTCAAGGTGCAGCGCACCGGCAAGGAGCTGCGCCCCACCTCCGTGGTGACCTTCCTGTCCCAGCGCCGCGAGGCGGTGGACGAGGCCTACGCCGGCGACATCATCGGCTTCACCACGCACGGCGGGGTGCAGCTGGGGGACACCATCACCGATGGCGCCAACCTGCAGTTCACCGGCCTGCCGTTCTTCGCGCCCGAGATGTTCATGACCGTGCTGCTGAAGAACCCGCTGCGCACCAAGCAGCTGCAGCAGGGCCTGGCCCAGCTCGGCGAGGAGGGCGCGATCCAGGTGTTCCGCCCGCAGGCCGGCGGCGCCATGCTGCTGGGGGCCGTGGGCCAGCTGCAGTTCGAGGTGGTGCAGCACCGCCTGAAGGCCGAGTACGACGCCGACATCCGCCTGGAAAGCTGCCAGTACACCGGCGCCCGCTGGATCACCGCGGACACGCCGGCCGAACTGCGCGCCTTCTGCGACGCCTACCCCCAGCGCCTGTCGCTGGACGCGGCGGACGCCCTGGCCTTCCTGTGCACCTCGCCCTACGACGTACGCCTGGCGCAGGAGCGATTCCCCAAGATCCACTTCCACCCGCTGCGCGAACACGCAGGCCTGGCGCTGCAAGGCTGATTCCACGCCCGAAGGGGGCTGGCCCCGCGGGAACTCAGGGAAATGTCAGGTTACCCACCGGGTAGCCCTAGCCCTGCGCCCATGCTGCCCGCCTACACAGCGCTCCTGCGCGATTTCGCCACCCATGTCGGGCTCGATCCCGGCATCCTGGCCGAGACGCAGGAGGTGGTGATGGCCGGCATCGCGATCGGCCTGGCCCATGAGGGCGACGAACACGGCGGGGACCTGCTGTACTTCGCGGACCTGGGCGCGCCGTCGCCTCCGCGGGCGCTGCCGGTCTACCAGGCCCTCCTGGAGGCCAACCACTTCTGGGTCGGCACCAGCGGCGCCACGCTGGCCCTGCAGCCCGACACCGGCCGCGTGATCTGCTGCGGCAGCATGGGGGTGACGGGGGCCGTGGGTGCCGACCTGGCGGTGCGGCTGGATGCCTTCATCAGCACCCTGCTGTTCTGGCAGCAGTACGTGTCCGACGAGCTGCCCCAGGCGCCGTGCCTGCCGGCCTACCCGATGCTGCTCGGGGCCTGAGGTGTCCCCGCAAGGAAAGCCCCGCATGCCCCCCCTGCGCATTCCCCCCGGCGCCACGCCCGCGCCGATGACCCCGGCCCCACCGGGCGGCGCGTCCAAGGCCGTGCCCCCCGCACGGTCGCTGCCCTATTCCGAGCACCTGCAGAACATCCGGCACGGCGACGGGACCGCGCGGGCCCGCATGCTGGACAGCCTCAGTCGTCACCCAGGACCCGGGCCAGCCCCAGCAGCGCCGGGTTCGCCTGGGCGTCGATGACCCACACGGGAATCGGCTGCAGGTAGCCGCGGAACCGGCCCTTGGCCTCGAAGCGCTCGCGAAACGGCGAACGGTCGAACCAGCCCCCCAGGCGCGGCACGATGCCGCCGCCGATGTACACGCCGCCGCGCGCGCCCAAGGTGAGCGCGAGGTTGCCGGCCACGCAGCCGAGCCAGCCGCAGAACATCGCCAGAACCTCGACGGCGAGCGGGTCCGAGCCCTCCAGCGCGGCCGCGGTGACCTGCGCCGCATGCTGGACGTAAGCGGCCCCGCCACCCCGGATCGACCGCAGCGCGTGGTACAGGTCCACCAGGCCCTGGCCGCACAGCACCCGTTCGGCCGAGGCATGGCCATAGCGTTGCTGCAGGTGCCGCAACACGCGAAACTCGATCTCCGTCTCGGCCGGCAGGGTCACATGGCCGCCCTCGCCCGCCAGCGCCGCCGGCGGGCTCGCGCCATGCGGGAACACCAGGCCCGACACGCCCAGGCCGGTGCCCGCGCCGATCAGGCCGATGGCGCCACCCGCCTCGGGCGTGCCACCGCCCACTTGCCGCAGCAGTGAGGCGTCGAGCGCCGGCAACGACAGGGCCAGCGCGGTGAAGTCGTTGATCACCACCAGCCGCTCCAGGCCCAGCGCCTGCTGCAGCGCCCGCTGCGAGAAGCGCCAGCTGTGGTTGGTCATGCGCACCTCGTCGCCCGTGACGGGGTTGGCCATGCCCAGGGCGGCCCGTGCGGGTGCGGGCGCGCCGGTGTCGGCGAGGTAGCGGCGGATGGCGGCTTCCACGTCGGGGAAGTCCGCGCATTGGAGGACGCGCACGTCCTGAGCGGGAGCGCCGGCCTGGGGCTGCCAGGCCAGGCGGATATTGGTGCCGCCGATGTCGGCGAGAAGGCGGATGCTCATGGCCGGATTGTCACGCAGCCCGGGGCTGCGCCTCAGCCGATGCGCGATTGCGTACCGGTGTCGAACCAGTGGATGCGGCGGGTGTCCACGGCCAGGCCCACGCCCTGGCCCGGCTGCAGGCGCGTCTCAGCGCCGCAGCGCAGGGTCAGCGCGCCCTGGGGCGTGTCCACCACCACGTAGGTGTCCGGCCCGGTGGGCTCGACCACGCTGACGCGCCCGCGCCAGGCGGAGGCCTCGTCCAGCAGCAGGTGTTCGGGGCGCACGCCCAGGGTCACCGCACCGTCGCCGGGCGCGCCCGGCAGGGCCAGCCCGCCGCCGTCGGCGTCGAAGCGCCCGCCCTGCGCGCGGCCCTTGACCAGGTTCATGGTCGGCGAGCCGATGAAGGTCGCCACGTACGTGTTGGCCGGGCGGTGGTAAATGTCGTCGGGGGTACCGAGCTGCTGCACGACGCCCCCCTTCATGACGGCGATGCGCGAGCCCAGGGTCATGGCCTCGACCTGGTCGTGCGTGACGTACACGCTGGTGATGCCGCTGGCCTGGTGCAGGCGCTTGATCTCGGCGCGCATCTCCACCCGCAGCTTGGCGTCCAGGTTGGACAGCGGCTCGTCGAACAGGAACAGCTGCGGCTGGCGCGCCAGGGCCCGGCCCATGGCCACGCGCTGGCGCTGGCCGCCTGACAGCTGGCTGGGCCGGCGATCGAGCAGGTGCTCGATCTGCAGCATGGCGGCGACCTGCGCGATGCGCTGCTGCCGTTCGGCCTTGGGGACCTTGCGCATCTCCAGCGCGAAGCCGATGTTGTCGGCCACGGTGAGCGTGGGGTAGAGGGCGTAGCTCTGGAACACCATCGCGATGTCGCGGTCACGCGGGGGCACGCCCACCACGTTGCGCTCGCCGATGCGGATTTCGCCCTCGGTGGGCTCGTCCAGGCCGGCGATGATGTTCAGGAGCGTGGACTTGCCGCAGCCCGAGGGGCCCACCAGGATCAGGAATTCGCCGGGGGCGACGTCGATGTCGATGCGCTTGAGGACTTCGACCTGCTTGTCGCCACGGCCGAAGCGCTTGTTGATGCCCGAGATGCTCAGGGAGGATGCCATGGTGTGTCTTATCCCTTGACGGCGCCGGCGGTCAGCCCGCGCACGAAGAACTTGCCCGCCAGCACGTAGACCACCATGGTGGGCAGGCCGGCGATGATCGCGGCGGCCATGTCCACGTTGTAGGCCTTGACGCTGCTGGAGGTGTTGGCCAGGTTGTTCAGGCCGACGGTGATGGGCTTGGAGTCCGTGCCCGAGAACACGACCCCGAACAGGAAGTCGTTCCAGATGTTGGTGAACTGCCAGATCAGCGTGACCATCAGGATGGGCGTGGACATCGGGAAGACGATGCGCCAGAAGATCTGCCAGAAGCCTGCGCCGTCCATGCGCGCGGCGTTCACCAGTTCGGCGGGGATGGCGCTGTAGTAGTTGCGGAAGAACAGCGTAGTCCCCGCCAGGCCCGCCAGGCAGTGCACCAGCACCAGCCCGCCGATGCTGCTGGAGATGCCCAGCGTGCCCAGCACCTGGCTCATGGGCAGCAGCACCACCTGGAACGGCATGAACACGCCGAACAGCAGCAGGCCGAACAGCACGTCGCTGCCGCGGAACTTCCACAGGCTCAGGACGTAGCCGTTGAGGGCGCCCCACAGGGTGGAAATCAGCACCGCCGGCACGGTCATCTGCACCGAGTTCCAGAAGAACGGGCGCAGGCCGTTGCAGTCCACGCCCGTGCAGGCGCTGGACCAGGCCAGCGTCCAGGCCTCCAGGTTGAGGCTGGCGGGCAGCGCCAGCAGGCTGGTCTCGCGGATCTCGGCCGCCGTCTTGAAGGACGTGACCAGCATGGTGTAGAGCGGCAGCAGGAAGAACAGGGCCGCCGTGGCGAGCACCACGTACACCAGCACGCGGCCCGCGGTGAGGGAAGGTTTAGCGGTCATGGGGGCGGCGGCGAAGTTCGCTGTACAGGTAGGGCACGACCAGGGCCGCGACGGTGGCCAGCATCATCATGGCGCTGGCCGCGCCCAGGCCGATCTGCCCGCGCGAGAAGGACATGGCGTACATGAAGGTGGCGGGCACGT
>JACCDU010034126.1_pt1 | contig 11485 bp, 20 predicted proteins | sample 7446081 | NCBI WGS metagenome assembly JACCDU01 (sample SAMN15323447, study PRJNA562643) | freshwater metagenome | isolation source: river surface water | place: USA:Blue River Watershed | collected 2017-08-17 | reverse complement strand
CAAAAGACGCTAGCAATAGGCACACATTATTGGCGACTATTTGCTCAAACCAGTGCGGTTAACATTGACCCTGAACTGGCAAATGAAGAAATTGACCGGGGCGTGGCATACTGCGAAACCAGTCACAGCAACTTTAATGATAACGAAATCAACACCACAATTAAACAGCATCACATCGGATGAGTTTTGAGATATTAAAAATAAATTTTGCCGAAAGCAAACTGCCAAAGTTCAAAGAACAAAAGCAAAAGGGCTTTATTTCATACGGCGAAAAAAACGACTTCCCTGAAACGCTTTTGGAATTTTACAAGCGTAGTCCAAAACACGGGGCTATCCTTAAACAAAAGGCGCGATTTGTTGCCGGAAGTGAATGTGTAATTGAGGGTAATGACGCGGCTTTAAAGATGCTGGACTTCGTTAACCCATACGAGGGGCTGCATGAATTTAAAGCCAAGATTGCGCTGGATTATGAATTGTTTAATGGGTTCTGCTTTGAGGTTCATTACAACAAATTAGGGCAGATTGCAAAGTTTTTTCATGTAGATTTTAGCCGGGTGCGTACCAATGACCACAGCGAATATTTTTATGCGTTGGATTGGCAGAAAGCAAAGGTTGATGAGATAAAAAAATACCCCTCGTTCAACCCGGACGAAGCGCAACCATTCAGCGTTCAACTTTACTATCACCGCGAATACGATGCAGGGCTTGGCGTTTACCCGTTGCCACCCTATATCCACGGGTTGCAATACATCGAGATTGATGTTGAGATTGCAAACTTTCACAACAACAACATTCGCAACGGCTTTTCAAATGGCACGCTGGTTCAGTTATTTAAAGGCGAACCAACCCCGGAACAAGCCCGTAAGTTTGAACGCAAATTTAAGGATAGAACAACTGGCACAGACAATGCCGGGGGGTTAATTATTCAGTTCAACGACAACAACGAGAAGCCTGCCGAAATTAGCCAAATACAACCAAGTGACCTTGACAAACAATTCCTGCAACTTAATGAAGCGGTGAATGCTGAAATTTTTACGGCTCACAACTTCCCACCTATCCTTATGGGGCAGAAAGCCGACGGGCAACTTGGGGCGCGGAATGAGTTGATTGAAGCCTATGAGGTATTCCATAAATCGTATGTAAACAGCAGGCAGGCAAAGTTGGACAAGTGCATTGAATATGTGGCAAATTTCGTTTATCCGGGCGTTAAAATAAGCACACAAGACAGCGAATTTATCGGCATGGATTATGTGGGTTTGTTTCAGGCTGGCATTGTGACTAAAAACGAAGTGCGCGAAGCATTGGGGTTTGACATAATCGAAGAACCAACACCCGCGCCTGCACAATTCAGCGAACAAGAAGATGTAACCAAGTGGTTAGTTACCGATTTGGAAGTTTTTGCCAAATTTGGCGAAAGTGCTGAAACATTTGCAGAACTGACCTTTGAAGAATTAACAAACGACGAACTTAAAGTGCTGGCAATCATTGAAGACAACCCAAAAGCAAACATTCAGGAATTGAGCAAAGGCGCAAAAATAGACGAAGCCGAAGTGGTTAAAATACTTCGTGTATTGCAGGATGCAGGCAAAATTGAATGGACTAACCGGGCGATAAAAATTACCGACATCGGGCGCGGTGACATTGGGGATAGCGGTGGAACTCCAAAAATAGAATTAAGGTATAAATATGACCTTCGTCTTGATGCGCCCCCACTGGTACCCGGTGGCGAAAGCCGTGAGTTCTGTAAAGAAATGATGAAGATGAATAGATTGTACACAAGAGCAGAAATTGACCAGTTGACACAGATTTTGGGCTACGATGTTTGGAAGCGCAGGGGCGGTTGGTACACCGTGCCGGATAGTTCACCCGCAATTCACATACCTTCGTGTAGGCACTATTGGAAACAAGTTTATGTAAGGAGGCAAAACAATGGCTAATTTCGCTTTTTTTGTAAGTGAGCAGGATGTCAAAAAGAATACCCCTATCGACGAGAATGTTGATAGCAAAATTCTGCAAACCGCTATGCGGACAGCGCAGGACATTTACATTCGCGATATCATCGGTTCGGGCTTGTATGATAAAATTTGCGACGACATTAACGGCGCAGGACTGGCGGGTAACTATTTAACGCTTGTAAACAACTATATCGCGCCTTGCCTTTATCATTACATCGTAACTGAAAGTATGCTGCCTATGACCTTTAAAATGATGAATAAAAGCGTCATGACACGGAGCAGCGACAATTCCAATTCAGTTGATTTAGATCAGCTCACCCGGATTGAACGCGAATATCAACATAAGGCAGAATACTACGCCCAAAGATTAAGGGATTACCTTATGGAAAATGACCAGTTGTTCCCGCTATACCTTAATCCCGGCAACGGCATTGATGTAATTAACCCACATCAGCAGGATATGCTGGGCGGTTTCTTTTTAGGTTCGGGCGCAGAAGATTGCTTTTTAAACTATGACTTTCCCAAATGAGTAAAGTACGCGAAAAAAACGAGAAAAAAGCCCTGATATACTTCCAAAAATATGGTGACAATCAACCAACTATTAAACGCCCTTACAACAGCCGGGGAAAATCACAAGCAGATAAAGGCAGTAGTCACTAATCTTGACTACAATGTTGCCACCACTGGTGACACCCTTTATCCGTTAATGCGGATATTCCCAGACGGCTCACAAATTGACATGGACAGGGTTGTTTTTCGGTTTGCGATTGCCGTAATGGATCGTCACCGCGAAGATTTTTCGGACGCGGTGGAACGAATTTCGGATATGCACCAAGTTCTTTTGGACATTTACAGCACTTTAAGGTACATTTACCGCAACGATAGCGCAGGCATTTGGAAGTTAGAGGATAGCGCGACACCATTTTACGATGATAAAACAGACATCGTGGCAGGGGTGGCAAGTGTGTTAACCTTCACTGCTTCAAATACCCGTGATTTCTGCGATGTTCCTTCAAATGATTATGATTTTCCGGGATTGGATTTGTCGGGACTTTTGCTAATTGACGGGGGTTACTACAATTCAGCATTTTCAAACACAATTAATGGCGGAATAGCGTGAGTTACATAACTATAAAATTAAGACGCGGCACGGCTGCACAATGGACAGCACAAAACCCGGTTCTTGCCGAGGGCGAAGTCGGGCTGGAAACAGACACCCGTAAATTCAAAGCAGGTGACGGCACAACCGCATGGACTGGCCTACAATATTATGGTGGTTCAGGCGGTGGCGCATCCACATTCATAACCCTTTCCGATGTTCCGCAAAGTTACACCGGGCAGGGCGGCAAACTTGTAAGGGTAAAAGCCGATGCAAGCGGATTGGAATTTTACACGCTGACAATAGCAGCAGGCGATTTACCAACCGGAATAGATGCGGCAAAGATTGCGGACGGGACGGTGAGTAATGCAGAATTTCAATACTTGAATGGGGTTACTTCTGCCATTCAAACACAACTGAACGCAAAGCAAAATTCACTTGGCTACACGGCGGAGGATGTCGCAAACAAATCGACATCGGTAACAGCTGATCAGGCAAGTAACACAAAATACCCAAGCGTAAAATCTGTTTATGATTGGGCGGTGGCGACCTTCACCACCACGGCAGCGGTTGCAAGCCAAATCACAACGGCATTAAGTGGCTATGCAACTCAGGCTTATGTAACATCGCAGGGGTATATTACGAATGTCATCACGGCTTTGGGTTTTACGCCCGAAAATGTGGCAAATAAGAAGTTAAATTTATCCGACAATAGCGACACCTTCTACCCCTCACAAAAGGCCGTTAAAACAGCCGTAGACGCGAAACAAGACACGCTAGTATCAGGTACAAACATCAAAACAATTAACGGCAACAGCGTTCTCGGAAGTGGCGATTTAACCATAAGCGCAGGCGCAGATATCTTAGAAATTCAAGTATTCAGTTAAAATGGCAACATTCACAAAAATATTACTATCAGGCAGCACGGGCGGAAGGCCGATAAAGGTCGCTGCATCGGGAACACCCGGCACAACTATTCACACAACTCAGGCAAGTAGCGGAGTTATTGACGAAGTGTGGTTGTATGCCACCAATACAAGTGCATCAGCTGTTAACCTTACCATTGAATTAGGTGGCACAACAAGCCCTGATGACCAAATCATTGTAGGCATACCAAGCAAATCAGGTTTAACGCTTATTTTACCCGGTTGTGTTTTAACGGGTGATGGGTCAAGTGGGCGCACAATAAGGGCTTTTGGTGGCAGTGCCAACAACATAAACATTGTTGGGTATGTTAACCGAATTTCATAATGGCTAATTCAAGGTTCGGTCTTCGCACAAGGATTGGCCAAATGTCAAATGTGATTTCAAATTTGGCGGCTCTTGATGACGATGCGCGATTATTTATTGATGCAGTTGGTATAACAGACACCACAATAATTAACGCAATTAATCAGCTTGTTGTTGATTTAAAGGGGTATTCGATATGGTCAAAATGCTATGCTATTTATCCCTTGGTAAATGGTTCTGCAACGAGCCACAAATGGAATTTAAAAGATGCTCGTGATTTAGATGCAGCATATAGATTAACTTTCAGTGGTGGAATTACACACAATGCAAATGGTGCTGATTTTAACGGCACAACGGGATATGCGGACACTTTTCTAAATATAAGCAGCAGCGTAAGCGGATGGCACAACGACCACCATTATGCTATATATTTAAGAACACAACAGCCGAGTGTTGGTGATGGCTGGCATATTGGCGTAGGTAACACTGCAACTGGCGACCCCATTTACGGAATGGCTATTCGAAGGTTCTCATCAAGTTCAAATGACCGAATTTATGACATGGGTAATGTTGTAAGTGGAAGCGGTCGATTGTCTGATACCACAACCGATGCAAGAGGTTTTTATATTGGAACTGCAACGGCTTCAAATAGCCGTAAATTATATCGCAATGGCAGTGCTGTTTTAACCAGGTCAACAACCGTTACCGGAACGCCCAGCAATGGTAAAGTATATATTGGAAGCATTAACCCAACATCGGGAAGTCAATTATATTTGCAAGGTCAAATGGCATTTGTAAGCATTGGGCAGGGGTTGACCGATACGGATGCCACAAATTACAACACCGCAGTTAGCACATTTCAAAGCACATTAGGGAGGCAGGTATGATTTTAGTTTGGAAGTTCCCGAACGGGGTTAATATAGAAGATGTAAGGCAACTGCAAGGCACTGAGGGCAGCAGGTTAAATCCTATTCAAGACGCGGAAGATAATTGGATAGTAAGTGATGAAGAATATTGCATGGCTGAATTTCAGTATTTAAAGCGAGATTACCCGGATATTTGGGCGGCTATGGAACGGATACCATACGAACCTAAACCAACGCCACCAATCCAATGAGAAACGAAACAGAAACAATCGCGGGAAGTTGGCTTTTATGGCTGGCAGGGGTAACGGCAAAATTATTGCCGATTGTTCAGTTCCTTTCATTCACCGCTGCATTGATTTTATCCTGCATCGGCATTTACAAGTTTTTCAAAAATGGCAAAAAATAAAGAAGTACAAAAATGGCAACCGAAACCAAAAAAGAAGTTGGGGCGGCACACGAAGTCGCAGAACAAACATCGCAGAAAGAAACCAAGCGTGGGGCAAGGATAAAATTGAAGTCCTATTTTGAGCCGACACCAAAACGCTTCCGGGTGTTAGGGGATAGCATTGCAGCGGCTTCGCTTTTTTTGGCAGGGTTGAACATCGATAATCCTAAAACTATGCTGATTATTGGAATTTCGGGGGCAGTCGGTAAATTTGTGACAAACTTCTTTGCAGAATGAGATTATCCGTTATTGTCATTGGCCTTTGCATCCTGACCGGGGCATTGGTAAACACTTGCAACCGAATTGAAATAGATATAAATTCTATGTCAGCAATAAAAAAAGCGGACAGCCTTAACGAGTTAGCCGCACAGCTCAAAAAGAACACGGACTCATTACAGGCGATTTGCGACACTTTAATTCAAAAGCGCGACAAACGGGTGCAAGTGGTGAAAATAATGCGGGAAATCCGTTTAAATGATACATTCTGGGCGCAAGTTGAAGACACTACCAAAATAACAATGCTTTTAACCGAAGTTGACAGCCTTTGGCGCATAGTTGAAACCGACAGCGAAATCATAAACAGGCAGCGTCAGGTGATTGGATTGAACGACAGCACAATAAATTTGTTGACTATTTCCAACAATGACCTACTTTTTGAGGTAAAAAAGCAACATTCTGCACTTTTAAATGTGCAAAAACGCTTAAAGGACACGAAAAAAGCCGTCAAAGCTGCTGCCCTTGCAGGGTTTGGCGTTGGTATATTGCTGAAAAAATGAAAAAACTACAAGAGATTTTAAACGCAAATGGGGCGAAATTAGATGTTGACGGGCTTGTCGGTAGCCGTACACTTGCCGCACTGCATTTATTTGTTCAGGCAAACATTCAAAAGCGCAAATGGGTAATGCCAAAAGACGGGCTTGTTTGGCTGCGAACGGATGCGAACCTGACAAATACATTTGATGATTTTGTGGCTGTTTACAAAAATGGTTACCCGGTTATGGCGTTGCCTTGCTCCACTACTGCAGGGCATTATTCGCTGTTTAACCCGATTACCTACGGGGGTATTACCGGAACAGCAATCGCATTAGAGCAGCAAATTATCGGCTCGCATCAGTTTGTTACTGCTGCTAATTGGAAGTTCCTTTGGCTGAATGCGCCTTACTTTATGCAGGTGCTACCGATTACAATTTACCGCGACGGCAACAAAGATTTGCGCCTTGACCGGGTGAACAAACAATTCGGGCTTTTTGGCATCAACTTTCACCGGGGCGGTGTGGCTGCATTTATCAACGGATGGTCTGCCGGCTGTTTGGTTGTGCAGGATGCCGGGTGGTTTGAAGTCTGCAAACACTTTTACAACGGGCAGCGCATTGACCTGACCTTGTTTGAAATTTAGCCCCCCGTAAAGGACTCGAACCTTCATTTCCGCACCACAGGATTTTCGCGCCGGGCCGTAGCCTACTGACCGGAATTCGTGCGGGTCCTACCAATTAGACGAACGGGGTTTTTGCGCATTGCATTATCTTTTGCCTTAACTTTTCAATAGGCATTAGCGTCATAAAAATTTGGTCGCCGGTGGCTATGCAGGTAATAGGCAATTCACGGGTGCTGCGGACATCTTCCATGACATAGTTAACACTCCAAATTTCCATTATCATTGTCGGGGCTTCTCGTAAATCAGGCTGGATGCCCATATCTTCAAGAAATTCGCCCTGCTCATCTTCGCACAACACTTCCAATATCAACGGCCTAAACAACATCAGTATATTTTGCCTTCAATGATGCGGTAATTTTCAACTATAAAGTTACCGGACTTCAACACTTCTACAATCGCGCCCCCGTGGTTTTGCCGGGTGTAGCCGTAGGGGTTATATTCAGGGGTAAGGGTACAATGACAGCCGATTGAAAAACAAACAATTTGGTCGCGTTTTAAGTTGTTTTCGTGATGTGTAGATGTTTGGTGGTGGTGTCCTATCAATAGCGACGATTTAGCCCTTAAAAACGCCCCGCGTGCAGGATTAACGGGTGCTGAAATACCCTTTTGCAATTCGTGGCCGTGCAGGATGTCAAGTTTGCCCGCCCTTATTCTTTCACGGAATACACATTTAAAGCCGAATTTTTTGAGTTGCAACTGGTCTTCAAGTGCGATTCCTTCAAGGTCAGCAATCGCACGGGCGTTTGTAAGCAGGAATGTCCGCATCCGTTCTTCGTGGTTTCCAAATTTGTAAATAATCGGAATGTCACCAAACTGCTCACGCAAAAGGGTAAAAAATCCGCGTGTCATTTCAAGTTCTTCACGGATAGACGGGCGACCTACCTCACGAATAAACCTGCTGACCTCGTACATATCAATAATATCCCCGTTCAGGATGATGCCGTCAACATTTTGCGCTTTAAAGTATTCCAAAGACGCTTCCAACGCCCTTGCATCGTGTTCAGGAAAATGGACATCGGAAATCACACCCCACACCCCCGGCTTCAAAATGGTGTCTTTGTATTCAGGTAGTTTGGTGTAAAGTTTATATTTCCGCAGCCCTTCTTCTATTGTGGACTTCTGCACAAATTCCGGGACTGGTTTAACCCTACTGCCTTTAATCGAACCCGTCAATGCTCGCACCATATTTCGTGCAGCGTTAATGGTTGTAAAAAGCCCGTGATTTTCGTTGTAGATTAACCTTGCCAGCGTTTGCTTTGGCATGGTTAGCTGGTTGTTTTCGTCTGAATACTTTTTAAGGTATTGTTCAACGATGTCTTTTTTCAGCATTATAGATAAATGTACCAAAAAAAAAGGGGGAACAAAACCCCCATAACAAAGTGCAAGCGCAACCAATGGCAGATTAAATGCTTATGGCTGCGCCTGCACGACTGTTATACGCAACCTTACAAAGACTGCAATTCCGACTTGACATTGTTCCAAAATTCAAGTGCTTCCTCTTTTTGTGCCTCATACCAATATTGGTGTGCTGCTCCACAATCATCCCAATCAACATAGTTTGGGTCTAATGGTCTTGCATTTAATATTTCATCAACTGCAATCAAAGCACATTGTTTGGCTCTTTCCCAAGCCATTGCAGGATTATAATCCTCTTTGTCATCGTACATACCGACATAGTACATTTTATCTATTAGTTTATCGGCTTTTTCTTTTGCGTTCATATTTTTTGTTTTTAAATTAGTAATAAAGGCAGCGTATAACAGCACATACACGCTATTTTCCCTCCCTCAATCCAACGCTCACAGCGTGTATCTGCATCACGTTATAAGCAAGCTGCTATATTCGTTTTCCAAAGACAGTTTCGTGATTGAAAAAATAAAAAATAGCCCACCCGCTTTTAATCTCTATCATCCGTTAAACAAGGGCATTCTGAATATTCATACTCGCCAACTCTAACTGCTCCGCTATCTTTACAATCATCACATCTGTATTCACGTTTTATTGCGCTTTTGGTGGCTATTTCTTTTATTAATGTATATGCTTCTCTAAGCATTGGAAAATGTATTATTTCTTCAAGTTCTTCATCTTTAATGAATTTACAAATTGTAATTAAAATATTAAGAAGTTCAGGAGCTTTTTCAATCAATTTTGCATTTGCCCAGCTTTCTTCTTCATCTATACCATACTTAGAATCATAAACGTGAATGGTGTGTCTTTCGCCAGTTTTTATTAAATGACAAATTTGATTTTCCGATTTTCGTTCAGCAATCCATTTTTCTTTTGTAAAATTGAACTGTTCGGGTTTTCCGATTAGTTCAATAGTAGTCACTTTGCTATTTACTTCAATTGTTATTGTTTTTTTTGCCATCGCTCTATTTTTTATTTTTTCTGTTTCGTTTTCAAAATTAATTTTCTCGGTTGATAATCCGCAGCCAGCTTATAACAGCAAATATAAGAAATAAGGGTTTTAGGTGATAACTAAGCTTGTAATCAGTTCTAGAACCTGCCTTTTGTTTTAAAGTGTACCGCTTCCACTCCCTTACTTCTCATATTTGCTGTTAGCGGTAATGCTGAAAACACAGCGTATCACCAGCATTGAACCTACCAACACTATCCACAAACCAAGTATGATTCATATTCAAATCCATTTTTCCGATAGGCTCGACTAAGTAGATACTTGTTCCTTTCATTTTGTTAGGCTCAATCCTTGTTACTACAAATTTAGATTGACTGTTAGGATACTTAGTTTCTTCACCACAAGAAGAAAGCACTACCGCTAACAACAAACTTGCAAAAGCAAGGGTTAAGCGGTTAATTGAAATTTTGTGTTTCATATTGATATTTTTTTAAGTTGAAAATTTGCATTTCTAAATCCTTGCCTTCGCAAGTTTGCATGACGTTATTCATATCGCCCCCTCTCTTTTCTCAATGTCAATTTGCCTTCTCAACTTCGCCCACGCTTCAAATGTTTCGTTTGCATTTTCGATTGGTTTATCGCGTTCAAACTTAAACGGCTCGGCTTCGGGCAACTCCACCCTTCTGCGGGTAATTAAAAACCACGCAAAGATGTAGGTGAAAGCGGCTGCGAACATTACTGCAAAGACTTTCATTTGCCACCTCCATATTCTTCGTTGTAGTATTGTTCTGAACATTTAATTACATTGCTAACTTTTAATGTACCATCTTCTAAAAGTTCTGGCACCCATTGAATAATCTGTTGTTCAAACGCATCCATTATCTGCTGCTTTTCCATTTCTTTCGCTTGGTCAATTAATTCATCTGGATTGTTGATAAATTCCGCTTTAATTAATTTATCAACCAACCACTCAACTGCTGTTTGTTTCATCTGCCACCTCCATATTCACCTGCATAAAATTCGTCAGCGTTGCTGTATTGCGGTGCAAGGATTTCTTCCTGCCTGTTCTTTTCATCAACACGCCCCCAGTCGTAAGCATCTTTTAACTGCTCCTTTTCCTGCTCCATTGCTTGGTCAAAAATTTGTGACCATTCCATAACGCTTTTAGCCTGCTGAAATTGGTCTTCGCCAATCTTTTGAATTAGCCATTTAACTGCGCTTTTCATTTTGCTACCTCCTTTACTGCGATAGTGTCTGCACCGGGGGTGTATTGTGCAGGCTCCACGATTACCCCGTCATCGTCAATTGGTGTGATGCCTTTTTCGGCTGACTTGTACGCCCATTTTGCCCGCTCTTCAATTTGTGCAAGTTCAAATTTTTTCGCTTCCCAGTCCGGGATGTGGTCAAACTTCCAACGCCCTGCTGCTGCCCGGCATTGTACTTCAAAGCCATTGCGGATGAATGTCTTGCCCTCGCGGTTGGCTTCGGTTACTGCCAGCTCTAAAATTTGTTTGCGTGCTTCACCTGCCATTTTTTCAATTTTTTGTAATTGCAGGTACGCGTCGAGTGCTGAAATATTGCCTTCTTCGACTGCGAATGTGAGTTGAATTATAGTGTTTTCCATTATTTGTTTTCAATTACGATTATTGCCCTGTCACACTTGCCTTCGTTAATCCAAGTGGTCAACTTTTCTAATTTGCTATACGCCCAGTTAGGAATGTAGTTGTCATCACACGCCACCATTACACGGGGGTAATTGTAAAGGTCACGCCCTAAACCGAATTGAACAGCTGCCCTTTTCATTGCATCGGATATACCGCCCTTTTCAGGCTCGATGTTTGTCTTGCTTGCCCCGTCTTCGCGGTAAATGGTGCGGTCTTTGGTGATAACGGTCAGGCGGCAGATAAACCCGTTGGTGATTTCCCGGAACTCTGATGTCCAGTTGTCTGCCCCGAATGCCTTGTCAAAGCGTTCCATTACACAACGATTGGTGATGTACGGAACGATTGTCATCTGCCCGGGTTTCTTTGATTGCACACGCCATTCGATTTCGTTTGGCTGAATTGGTGCGGTTAGTGTTTTATTCATAGTGTTTCGAT
>JACCDU010476100.1_pt1 | contig 11486 bp, 11 predicted proteins | sample 7446081 | NCBI WGS metagenome assembly JACCDU01 (sample SAMN15323447, study PRJNA562643) | freshwater metagenome | isolation source: river surface water | place: USA:Blue River Watershed | collected 2017-08-17 | reverse complement strand
GTCTTCCAAAGTCACGCCCTGCAACAACAACATCATTCTCAGTTGGTGGCGCAGAGGGTTACATGACAGCTGGAGCATATGAAGATGGCGCACTTGGCGAGGTCTTCTTGAAGCTCGGTAAGCAGGGTTCAACTCTTGAAGGCGTGATGGATGCATTCTCGATCGCAGTATCAATCGGTCTTCAGTACGGAGTACCTCTTGAGACATTCGTAGAGAAGTTCACAAACCTTCGCTTCGAGCCAGCAGGTATGACAGATGATAAGGACATCCGCATGGCGCAATCCATGATGGATTACATCTTCCGTCGCCTCGCACTCGATTACCTACCATTCGAACAGCGTTCAGCAATGGGTCTCTACACAGTCGCAGAGCGCGAAGCAGCACTAAACAACGGTGGCGAGTACGCACCTGTTGCGAGTGTTGATACCCCAAAAGCAGTAGCGCCTGTTGCGGCGGCTCCTGTAGCTGCTCCAAAGGCTGATGTGGTCATCGAAGCAAAGCCTGTTGCAGCGCCAGTTGCACAGACAATCGGATCATCATCTGATCTTCTAGAGTCAATGGGTATCAAGTCTGATGCTCCACTCTGTATGACATGTGGTGTGAAGATGCGTATGTCAGGTGCATGCTTCGTATGCGAAGGTTGCGGCAACACATCAGGTTGCAGCTAATACCTAGCTAAAACTTATCCAACCCCGTTAAAGAGCCCCGTCTGGTTATCCAGGCGGGGTTCTTTATTACTTAAAGTAGTTTTAGTTTTCTGCGGAATATCATTGAATTGCATTGAAGAGCGCGGGTAGCCTTTGTAATGAAAGAACCGCTGCTGAATTTGATTCACATCATTTCCAGCAGCGGCCCAATCACTCCCTGTGTTAGGAAGTATCTGAACGCCCGTCGTGTCCGCGACGGGCGTTCCTAATTTCTATCGCTAGAAGAATTAGTTTGCCGATCGCTGAAACGAACGAAAGCCATTCGATTACATTCATAACTCCTCCCTTCTCTGCTCTGCCGGCGGATGCCGCAGAGAGATTCGGGTTTCACATGAGTGACGGATCCGAATACGAGAAGAGAGCGGGAGCAAGCTGGAATTTAGGTAGTAGGCGCCCCTCTCAACGAGTGAAAAAGGGCGCTTGTGGATTGCTTTCGCGAAAAGCTTGAAAGATAGATGGGCTATATTTAAGGCATTGTTATCGGGGTCGATGTAATTTCGAACCGGCGGTTATAGTCCGCGACCCGCACGCAGCCAGCGCGCGGTTGACTCAGTGAAACTCTGAGACCGACGGTTAAAGTCCGGATGAGAGATAACGATGAAGTTCAGCGAACCCATTGTTGGGTCCGTTGGCCTTTGCCTTTGCTTACCCCCGATAACTCGTGCAAGACCAAACGAGGAAGGGGATGTGATGATCAATATCGATGATGCCTATGCGCGTCTTGCATCCCTCTCTGCCGCCAATCTTGGAAAGACAGCGCCAAATCCCAATGTTGCCGCCGCTATCTATCGCGCAGATGGAACTTTGATTGCAGAAGGCGCCCATAATCGTTTTACCTCGCCAGATCATGCAGAGGTCGTGGCGATTAAGAAGGCGGGCGATGCAGCCCGTGGCGCGACGATTGTCGTCTCACTAGAACCATGTAACCACACCGGAATAACTGGCCCATGTGTAGATGCAATTATCGAAGCTGGAATTACAAAAGTTATTTATGCTGTGAAGGATCCCAATCCAATCGCAGCAGGTGGCGCCGATAGCTTGCAGAGCGCTGGCATTGAAGTTGAATTTGTTGAGAGCAGACAGTTGCGCGTAACCCAGGGTGCATGGCTGCATCGAATTACAACAGGCCGCCCATACTTTATCTGGAAGGTTGCTACGACTCTTGACGGTCGTATTGCAGCAAGCGATGGAACTTCTCAATGGATCACTGGGCGCGAATCTCGCGAAGATGTCCAATATCTGCGTGCAGAAGCAGATGCGATTCTGATCGGCACAGGCACAGCTCTTGCAGATAATCCAACACTTCGCGCACGGCTTGAAGGCGTTAGACCTGCCCCAAGAATTGTCATGGGCAATAGAGAAATTCCAGAAGATTTCATTCTCAACGACGGAATCGGTGAGACATATTTTCTACGAAGCCATGACCATAATGATTTATTATCGCTGACCAAAGAACTTGGCCTCAATCAGGTACTCGTCGAGGCAGGCCCGACTTTGGGCAGCTCGCTTTTTAAAGCAGGCATCATTGATGAAGTTATTCTCTATCAGGCTCCCGTGCTACTGGGATCTGGCAAGAGCTGGCTTGAAGATATCGGCGTAACAACAATTAAAGATGCGATAGCGCTCTCGGCGCCAAGCATTACAGCATGTGGCCCAGATTTTAAGTTCCGTTACAGAGTGGAGAAGCGCTGATGTTTACAGGTCTCGTTGCAGAGCTAGGAAAGATCACTGCGATCACACGCGGTGAAACATCATCGGTCCTTACAGTCCACGCGCCACTGCTGACACCAGAGCTTTCAATCGGCGATTCAATCGCGGTTAATGGCACCTGTTTAACTGCGACCTCACTATCCGCGGATTCATTCACCGCAGATGTCATGGTGCAGACGCTTTCGCTGACATCTCTCGGCAAGCTTGAAGTTGGCTCTGCCGTTAATCTCGAACTCGCAGCGCAGATGGATATGCGGATGGGTGGCCATATTGTGCAGGGCCATGTCGATGGCGTCGCAACCGTTGTCTCTCGCATGCCTGGCGAAAAATGGGAGCAATTCATCATTGAAGTGCCAGCTGATCTTTCACGCTACATCGTCAATCAAGGCTCGATCTGCATCGATGGAGTTTCTCTCACTGTGGGCGAGATCAACGATTCAAATAACCAGGTAACGCTCTGGTTGATTCCAGAGACCCTGGCAAAGACCAACCTCTCGCTCAAGGCAGCAGGGGATATCGTCAATATCGAGGTAGATATCCTCGCAAAGTATGTTGAAAGACTTATTTCAAAGGGTGGTAATCGCTGATGAGCATCATTGATGCGCTCGAAGATTTCAAAGCAGGTAAGTTCTTAATCGTTACCGATGATGAATCTCGCGAGAACGAGGGCGATCTCATCATCTTGGCCGAGAAAGTCACCCCAGAACAAACAGCATTTATGGTTCGCTACACCACCGGAATCCTCTGCGTTGCGATAGATAAGGCAACTGCACGCCGCTTAGAGCTTCCGATGATGTATGAGAGCAATCAAGATAAGCGCAAGACTGCTTTTACTGTATCTGTAGATTTCGCAGAAGGCGTTAGCACTGGTGTGAGCGCCGCTGAGCGCACCACAACTATCAACGCACTTGCAGATAAAAACACATCAGCCCAGCAATTTGTGCGTCCAGGTCATATCTTCCCTTTGATTGCCAATGATGGCGGACTATCGGCGCGTGGGGGACATACTGAGGCAGGACTTGCTCTCGCACAATTAGTCGGCGGATCACCAGCTGCACTTCTGTCAGAGATTGTGAATGAAGATGGATCCATGGCGCGCGGAGATGACCTTCGCGCATTTGGGCAAGAACATGGCATTAAGAGCATCACTATTGAAGAGCTCACCCAATACTGGGAAGCGAACTTCAAAGGCTCAGCCACACAGGTCGCTCTCAATTGGAGCTCTGTGCAGTTGCCAGAAGGCGCTTGGGAACTTGCAACATTTCCAGCCCTTAAAGCTCGCGACCACGTTATCGCGCGTTTTGGCAACGGTGGAAAGACTCCACTGATCCGTGTTCATTCAGAGTGCTTTACCGGCGATGTTCTGGGTTCACTTCGATGTGATTGCGGCGAGCAGTTGGCACTTTCCAAGAAGTTAATTGCAGATCATGGCTTTGGCAACATCATCTATATCCGTGACCATGAAGGCCGTGGCGTTGGATTAGCTGAGAAGTTGAAGGCATATCAACTTCAAGACCAAGGACTAGATACTGTTGAAGCCAATGTGAAGTTAGGTCATCCAATTGATGCTCGTGATTGGAGCGACGTTATTGAAATCCTGCATACATTAGATATCAAAGAGCTCACATTGCTGACCAATAATCCAGAGAAGGTAGCGGCGCTGAAATCTGCAGGTTTTGACGTCACACAACGCAATCTTGCAGCTGAGATTCACGAATTTAACCGACGATATATCGAAACAAAGCGAGCAAAGCTCGGACACGAAAGAGGTAATGCATAATGGCCGGACACGCACCTGAAATCGTAATTAAGAAGCACCCCAAGGCGAAGGTCGCAATCATCTCTTCTTCATGGCACCCAGGTCTCTGTGGCGATCTCATCGCAGGCGCTCGTCGCGCACTTGATGTGGCCGAGGTTCAAGAGATTGAAGTCATCTTCGTGCCTGGCTCTTTTGAGATTCCGCTTGCTGCACAACGTGCATTTGAAGGTGGCTTCGATGCAGTAGTTGCAGTTGGCTTAGTTCTCAAGGGCGAGACTCCGCACTTTGATTATGTATGCCAAGGTGTGACTCAAGGTGTAATCGATGTTCAGCTCAAGTTCTCAAAGTCAAGTGGTTACGGTGTTTTGATGTGTAACGACCTTGATCAAGCGATTGCACGTTCAGGAGTGCCTGGTAGCAAGGAAGATAAGGGTTATGACGCAGCTATCGCTGCACTAGCTTTTCTATAGAAGCCCAGCAAAGGCACAAGTTTCTCTCAGCCAGGACTCGGGGACTCTCCAGCGCGCCGGGGCATAGTACGAAGTGCAGGAGGCGAGAAGCTAAATAAGCTCCTTTAGCACCGGCGAATCGTAGGAAAGATGATGAGAAAGTCAGCAATCGCAGTAGTAATGGCAGCAGGACTTATTGCAGGTGCCGCACCAGCAGAGGCAGCGACTGCTCCAACACGCCCCACTGCAGCGCAGAAGCTCCAGCTTCAGTATCTCGTTGAGGAAGAGAAGTTAGCTCGCGATGTATATACATACTTGGCCGCGAATGTGACATCTCAGAAGTTCTCTAATATTGCAAAGTCTGAGCAGACTCATATGGATAACATTTCAGCGCTTTTAAAGAAATACAACTACTTCAATCCAACTTTAAATCGTGCTGCTGGTGTCTATCGTGATCAAGAGTTACAAGCGCTCTATAACCAGCTCATCAAGGAAGGCTCTGCTGGAGTGGCAGAGGCATTTGCCGTAGGAGTTGCCATTGAAGAGCTTGATATTGCAGATATTAAGAAGATGGCGGTCAATCCAGCACCTGCTGATGTAAAACTTGCATGGGATTTATTGCTTAAGGGTTCAATCAATCACTTGGCCGCATTTAGCCGCTAATAGTTTTGCTGGAAGTACCCCGTCTCGGATTGAGGCGGGGTATTTCTATCTATGCAACAAGTAGCGAACGCTTAGAAAGCCCCATCCAAAAACCTTCAATCAAAGTCTCAGGCGCGGCATCAATATCTTCGCCAGTTCCTAGCGCAACAAAGAGCGGAGTGAAGTGCTCGACCGTTGGATGCGCATACTGCACAGCAGGTGCGAGATCCTTATAAGCTGCAAGCGAATCAATATCGCCCTTGGCAAGGCGTTCTGCCGCCCAACTATCAAACTCAGATGACCATCCTGGCGCCTTTGCATCGATCGACCAGTCGCGAATAAATGGAAGTCCGTGGGTCATAAACCCAGATCCAATAATGAGCACGCCTTCATCGCGTAGTGGGGCAAGGCGACGACCGATCTCAATCAACTTTCCAGGATCAGATGTTGGCATCGACATCTGCAAGACTGGAATATCGTGATCTGGATACATCACGCGAAGTGGAACCCATGCACCGTGATCGAGGCCGCGATTTGATTGATGGAGCGGATCAGATTTTGGCATCATCGATGTTATGCGAGCAGCTAGCGCTGTTGCATCAGGAGTTTCATATGTCATCTCATAGAACTTCTGGGCAAAGCCGCCGAAGTCATAGACCAGGGGAGTTCCAGCATGAGGGCTAGTGATTGCGATAGGAGCCGACTCCCAATGCGCTGAGACAATCAAGATTGCCTTTGGCTTCTCAAAGCGCTTGGCAATTGCTGCAAGTTCGCCACTCCAGATTGGATCATCTAAGAGCATAGGCGCACCGTGGCCGATGTAGAGAGCGGGCATCTTTTCCATATCTGAAGAGTAGCAGAAGTAGTTGAAATTTCAACTACATTAATTAGAGGGCGCTGGCAGGTAAGGTTGCCGCCATGAGTGAGCTTTCAGCCCAGGTGCGGGCGGCGTTAGATGCCGCTGTATCTGCCATCGGCGGAAAGCCTCGCGAGGGCCAGATCGAGATGGCAGAGGCCGTTGCCAATGCTCTGACCGATCGCCACCACTTGATGGTCCAGGCGGGCACCGGTACCGGTAAATCGCTGGCATATCTCGTCCCCGCGCTCGTCCACGGCCGCAAAGTCTTGGTCGCTACCGCAACTCTTGCTCTACAGCGCCAACTCGTCGAGCGCGACCTTCCTGCTGTCGTACCGGCGCTCGAGAAGCAATTAGGTCGCAGCATCTCCTATGCAATCTATAAGGGAGTAGGAAATTACATCTGTCTCGCCAAGATGAACTCTGAAGAACCAGATCCGGATAGCGAACTATTGCTAGAGGCTTCTTACCTTGAGAAAGATGCAAAGCGACTTCATGCATGGGCGCGGAGCAAAGATGTTTCCGGCGATCGTGACGATGCACCCGAGGTCGATCGCAGGGTGTGGGCAGCTAACTCGCTATCTGGTCGCGAATGTGTCGGCGCAGATTCTTGTGCCTATGGTTCGCAATGTTTTGCAGCAAAAGCTAAAGCGAAGGCGCAAGATGCTGATGTCGTTGTCACTAACCACACCTTGCTGGCGATTGAAATCGTTGATGCTCATCCAATCTTGCCCGAACGCGATGCTGTAATCATCGATGAGGCCCATGAATTTATGGATCGCACTACGCAAGCTGTTACTGAAGAGCTCACCTCTTCTCGGGTGCTCCGCGCAGCTGCCATGGCGCGCAAATATATGCCGGGCAAAGTTGCAGAAGGATTTACCAATGCTGCTGATTCTTTCCATGATGCAATGAATGATTATGGCGCCGATGTGAAGGGCGATTTCTCAAAGCAAGGGCGCCTCAAAGAGATTCCACAATCACTCGAACATCCAATTCGAAAGATTCGTGAGACAGCGACAGCCGTTGCGCAGACTTTGACTTCAGATGAAGAGATCCTCGATCCCGATGCGCTCGCCGAGCGCGCACGCGTTAAAGGCGCAGTGCAAGAGATTGCAACGATTGCAGGCAAGTTACTAAAGATGGGTGATACCCACGTACTGTGGTACGAGCCAACATTCTCAACGCTCTACCTGGCTCCGCTATCTGTTTCGCATGTATTGCGTAGCAATCTGCTGACCCAGAGCCCGGTCATTGCAACATCGGCGACTCTGACAGTTGGCAGCGGCTTTGATGCGATGGCCAAGAGCATCGGCTTTATTGTTGGTGAAGATGGCGATCAAGAGATTAAAGATGGTGATATCGATCCAGCCAATTTACAGACGATGGATGTTGGCTCACCATTTGATTTCGCAAATCAAGGAATGCTCTATCTTCCAAAGCATCTACCAGAACCTACTCGTGATGGAACATCGCCTCAGGTACTAGAAGAGCTCGGCGAACTCATCGATGCAGCAGGCGGTCGCACCCTGGCGCTCTTTAGCTCTTGGCGCGGAGTAGAAGCTGCAGACCTTCACCTTCGTAATGTCTTGAAGGAACGCCCGATTTCGATCATTACTCAGAAACGCGGCGATGCGGTCGCACCTCTTGTCGAACGTTTTGCGCGAGATGAGACATCTGTACTGCTTGGAACTATGTCGCTCTGGCAGGGCGTTGATGTTCCTGGAAACTCTTGCATCCTTGTTGTCATCGATCGCCTTCCATTTCCTCGCCCCGATGAACCGGTATTGGCTGCACGTTCGGCCCTGGCAGATACTGCTGGCGGCAGCGGCTTTATGCAGGTCTCGGTCCCGCGAGCTGCACTCTTGTTGGCACAAGGTGCCGGTCGTCTCATCCGAAGCATCGATGATCGTGGCGTCGTCGCCATCATGGATTCACGGATCGTGACAAAGAGATATGGCAATGTCCTGCTCAATTCAATGCCGCCGCTCTGGCGCACCAACGATAAAGAGGTCGTTCGAGCTTCACTGAGCAGACTTGCAGAGAGCATGGAATCATTGGGCCATGCCAAAGATTGAGACAGAGACTCTCTCGCAACACCGCGATTGGCGCAGAAGCCAGCTCATTGATGCCGCCGCGGCTATCGCCCTCGAATCTGGGGGAGGCGCAGTCACAGTTGCTGCTGTCGCAGCACGTGCTGGCCTGTCTCGCACATCTGTCTACGAATACTTTGCCAGCAGCGCAGATCTAGCTGCGGATTTGGTTATTGAAGAGCTCACCACATTTGCCCAGGAGCTCCAAGAAATTTCTGCAGCAGGTCAGAACCCAACAGAGGCAATCGATCTCTGGATTGAAGGCTCATTGCAGTACATCGCAGATGGCCGCCACCTTTTGGCTAAGGCGCTCAATGCAATTGATCTACCACGCAATCGAAGCGCTGCAATCGGTATGGCCCACAAAGCTCTCTTGGCTCCACTACGTAGCAAGCTAGAAGAGCTCGGTATTTCAGATATTAACTTCGCGCTGACGCTGATTCAGAGCACAACTGATGGGGCATCTCGTCGCATTGAAAGCGGCGACGATGCAGAAATCGTCATTAAAACTACTCGCGAATTCTGCATCGCCGGCCTCACAGCACTTGCGCGTTAGTCACTGCTTTCTTACTTTTTAATCGTCACCTTAATTGTGCTCTTGAGGGCGCTCCACATATTTTCCTTGGCAGGTGCGCTCGCGGTGAGGGTGCAAGGACCCTTTACCTCAACAAGATTGAGCTCAACGCGACAGTTCTTTGAATTCGACTTATAAGAAATTGTCTCTCCAAAGTTACTCTCTACCGGCAAAGCCTTCGCCTTGCCCTTTGCAATTGATAGTGACTTCAATGCGACCTTCTGGACTCCAGGCACCAAGATAAATGGGAAGTTGCCTGATGCCGCTGCAGTCGATGCGGTTGCTGCAGTTGAATATGCAAGCGCACATTGTCCAGTGCCCTTGAGTGCAGTGAAGATGCCATTGGCATAACTGCAATCTGGTGTGAGCGATGTCAGGGTTACTGCCGCTCCTGACTTAGCTGATGCAACAATCTTTGCCTCTGCACGATAGGCGAGGTTGCTCGGAACATTGCGAACGAGGGCCTTGCCATTGAGAGTTAAAGTGATCTCATCTGTTGCTAGGAATGGCGCCATTGCACCCTCTCTAAATGAAATGGGAATGAACTTATCCTCAGAAAAATCGGTTGGGGCGGTGTGATCTAGACGGAAGAAGAGACCACATTGCACCTTGGTGCAATCGACCGTGACACCGCGGCCAGTAATGCTGCCCGCTACCTTCATTGCGATTCCACCAGTTGGGCTGGTGGTTCCTTGACCGCCAGCAGGTGTCACCCAGAGCTGAAGGGTGTCGCTGCATGTGGCAGGGCGAGCTGTGCCAACAGGTGCGATGCACTGTTGGATATACATTCCCGCCTTCGTTGGAAACTTGGTAAATCCACCGTTGATAGTCGCACCGGCTGGGTCAAGATTTGTAGTTGGACCACTTGCCCAACCAAATGTTTCTGCCTGTGCTTGTGGAATGAATGCAAGTGTTGAGATTGCAATTGCAGTTGCTGCAATCAATGAACGTATTTTCATTATCTTCCTTATCTGACCGTGGGTTATTTGATCTTGGGTTATTTAATTGAAATGGGAATATAGATATCGTGGCTGCGATCACCTTCGTGCATGTGATCAGAGCGCACTGTGATTGCACATTTAACTTTGCGGCAGTCGAACTTTCCGATCTTTCGAGTAACTGCAACAACTTCTGAGAAACGTCCACCTGGTGCAAAAGGAATTGCAAGTCCTACTCCATAAGGTGGGGGATTAGATGAGATCCAGTAAGAAGCTTCTCCGGTTCCGCTCTTATTAACTCCACCACCACATGGTGAAGGCGCTGCGCCCTTTTTGGGAACAACGCAGTAAGCGAGGTAGATGCCAACGGTCTCATCAAAGCCTTTTCCGGTGACTTTAATCTTGGCCTCTTTCGAGAACTTGCTCTGCGAGATTGCAATTGAAGCTCCGTTAGAACCCGTTGCGGTCACCGTTGCATGAGCAGCAGAGGGCGCCACAAGTGCCAATGCACAAGCTAGAAGAACCCGAATCGCCATGAGAAAAGGCTAGAGAGATGTAGGCAAGAACTTATCCGACAACACATGGCGCATCGTCGGAAAATTCTCTGCCAGAATCACGCCTATGAGAATCAAGGGGCTAGTTGTTGCGCTAGTCACAGCAATCACGCTCACCGGTTGCGGGGAGAAGAGCGTAGGAGCTCTTGATATAACAGCGACCGATGTCACAACTTCTCGTGTTGAATCAAGTGAAACGCCAAAGTTCACCAGAGTCATCGCACTTGCAAACGGCGCTGCCGAAATTATTGATTCACTTGGATTGAAATCAATTTTAATTGGACGAGATATCGCAAGTACAGAACCTGCTCTTGAATCTATTCCTGTTGTTACATCAGGCCATCAAGTCGTGGCTGAGAAAATCATCGCCCTCAATCCCGATCTAGTAATCATTGATTCTTCTGTGGGACCGTCGCAAGCGATCGCATCTTTGAAGAGCGCTGGCATAAAGGTCGCTCAAATCAATGAGGTCTGGAACGTTGCAGGTATTTCGACAAAGGTAATTGAGGTAGCCACATTATTGGGCGTCGAGGCAACTGGCAAAGAGCTTGCAACTCTTATTGAAAGAACTGTTGCCACCGCCTCCAAAGAAGTTGCTGGATCCCCGCGCGTTCTCTTTCTCTACCTTCGTGGCGGAAACTCTATTTATCTCGTAGGTGGCGTGGGATCAGGAGCGGATTCACTGCTCACCTCGATTGGCGCAATCGATGTCGGTGCAACACCTGGCTCAAAACCATTTACGCCGCTCACTGCTGAATCACTGATCGCTTTAAAGCCAGATGTGATTCTGGTAATGAGCAAGGGACTTGATTCTGTCGGGGGAGTATCAGGTCTCATTAATCTTCCCGGTGTAGCTCAAACTCCGGCGGGAGAGAATTCACGTGTGATCTCTGTAGATGATTCACTCCTGCTCTCCTTTGGAGCGCGCACTCCCTCTCTCTTATCTCAGCTGGCAACTGCGCTCAATGAGGTGTCGAAGTGATGTCAATTAAGGGAAGACGCGCTCTTCTGCTCGCACTCCTCATCTCGATTGCACTCTTCTCTCTCTTTGCTCTGAGCGTTGGAAGTACAACTGTTGATTCAGCGTGGAAGTTCATCTTTGATAGATCTCTCACCGGCCCAAGCCACGACATCATCTGGGATATTCGCTTTCCTAGAGTCATGGCAGCCCTTCTTGTAGGCATGGCGCTTGGCGTAGCTGGCG
>JACCDU010027691.1_pt1 | contig 11487 bp, 11 predicted proteins | sample 7446081 | NCBI WGS metagenome assembly JACCDU01 (sample SAMN15323447, study PRJNA562643) | freshwater metagenome | isolation source: river surface water | place: USA:Blue River Watershed | collected 2017-08-17 | reverse complement strand
TACTGCATACACACAACTTGATTGAACAAGAAAGGCAGGTATTGCGATCTCCTTTTATGTGCGTGTCATACGCAAGCAATAGACGGCCTATGCAGCAGCCAGTGTCTATGCTTTGTGGGGTACTTGCAGTGCAAGCGTGGCTTCCCACTCACTTTTTGCCAAATACTTATGTATTCGGCGACAACTTTTAAGACATCGCAAACGTTACTTCCTGAAACGGAGTCGTTTAAAGCATCCTGCCATCAGCAGGGTAGTGCAATGAATCAGCGTACAAGCTACGCCTTCTTTGCCGTCACACTTCAGAACGGATTTAGCAGCACAATTTAATCGGCGTGCAACCTTTAAATGCTTGTATAACTTATTTATAGATAATATTAAATAATACGCCTTTTAAAGCGAAAAATCAAGCTTTTGGTGGGTTGGGTAGCTGGACTGGGGAATAAGCGCTTGTAGGGCTTTTAAAGCGTTTTGGTCGAAAACAACTAAAAACAGGCTAAAAATCAAAGAAATTACACAGAATCTTTGATTTTTCAGCAAAAAGCAGCTACCCAATTGATTTTATTGAGGTTTTTAAGGTTTATGTACGCCTGCAGGTTTCGGTAGGAATTTGAAATATAAGAATTTAAAGTTTAGCTATTGAAAAGCTTTGATTTAGGAGATTTCGATGGCCAAGCAAGCAAAAACGCTGACTGAAAAGGAGTTGCGCAGGGTTTTGGACCACATTGCTACCCGCAGCCACTCTGTGCGCAATCGCGCAATGCTGCTGACGCTGTACTACGCAGGAATGCGGGTTGGGGAATGTGCTGCACTGCGCTACGAAGATGTGCTTGATGCTGAAGGCAAGGTGCGCAGCGAAATCCGCCTTGATCCCGAACAGACAAAGGGACGGCACGGCCGAGTGGTGTTTGTCAGCGAAAAGCTGCGCAAGGAGCTTGCGGCCTACGTCAAAGCTGTGCCCTGCCAGCGCTTGCAGGACAAACTGTTTTATACGCAAAAGAGGCCAGGCGAAGGGTTCAGCGCTAACACCTTGACCCAGTTCTTCCACTACCTGTTCAAGAGTGCTGGCATTGAAGGCGCCAGCAGCCATAGCCCACGCCGCACGTTCATCACGAACTTAGCCGATAAGGGGGTGGGTGTGCGGGTGTTGATGAGCCTTGCAGGTCACCGCAACATCACGACAACGCAGGTCTACATTGACGTGAATGATGCTATGAGGCGCAAGGCTGTTGAGTTGATTTAATTTACCAGCCTGATTTGAACAGAGCTATGGCTTTTTCCTCAACCTTTTTAATGGAGCGATTTACCTCCGAAATATAGTCATCAGTTGCTCTGGAAAATTTATCTAAAGCATCGTGAAGACTATCTTCGCCAATACTTTTTTCAACCATAAATTCATTAAAATCGACATTGTCTTGTAAACTCTTCTTGAAGCGATTTAAGTGCCCATAGTCCCATCTGGCTTTGGCCATATCGTTGATAATTGAATCGCTCAAAACAAAATGACAGCGAATCATTCCGGAAAACTTTAAATAAAATAGCATTTCATTTGCCTCGTCATCAAAAATATACAAATTTTCATCTGTCATAAAATCAGATTCATCGCCCGTAATAACTTTTTTGAATTCCTCGAAAGCAATCAGTACATTGTGAATGCTTCCCGGGTAAGGGGTGTTAATAGACTTTCTCTTATCCTTGCTATAAAGTAATTTACCTGAATTATTGAGAAATAATTGCATCTCCTTTGCAGTAGGTGCGGATTCGTGAAATTTTGTGCTAATTATTAAGGCCTTGTGCATAAAGAATTCCAATTAAAAATATTTACAAATATGTTAAATTTATTAATTTGAATTTAAAATATGCGCAATATCAAATAAATATTGCGCATAAATTTTAAAGCAAATACATTTTTCTCTCTCTGCTCTCATCTTCTTCGTGTGCGAACTGCACATCAATATCCGATACATCTTCAATAGCGCCATTCAAAAAATCGGATTCATTTAGTTGAGTGGCTTTTTCGATTGCATCCTCTTTAGATTCTGCTTCAACAAACACCCATACTTTCATCTCTATGGCAGCGCAAACAGCATATTTTTTCATATTAAATCTCCTAATTTAATTAATATCTACCACCTTTGGTAGATGCCTCTATTATAATTTTTTTCGATTTTTCTGTCAAAAAACGACCTTGGCAAAAGCGCCTGTCAATGCTTGTTTACGGGGCTGCTATGGGTCTCAAACTTTGCAATTTAGGCCGATTATTTAATATTCAAAGTTGGCTTCTTTATATTCGTGCGTTGCTTCTTCTTGCCGCCGGCAACAGGCTTTTTCTCTTTCGAAGATTGATACATATCTTCAACCGTGGATGTTGAAGCAATCTTCCGCCTTGTCTCTGCACCAATAAGCTGCTCAACGGCTTGAATGACCTTCAAGTGGCTGTAGTGACGTTCAATCATCAGCACGCTTGAACGTAGTGTGTTTTCGGCCAAGGTGCAAGTGCAACCGAAACCCGGCCAATGTGGACGGACTCTTCAATAGATAGGTCGGCGCTAAACTGTTGCCAGCATCAACGCTACTTTGAGCATATGAAAAAGCTTGTCTTCGCTGGCCTGATCTTGACAGCTCTGACCGCGCACGCACAGTTCATCGAACACGAAGAACGTGACAAGCGCTATTTGATACCGAGATCACCAGATACACAGACACCACACAAGGTAGGTCTGTTTACGCATATGGCCGAGACGATGCCCAGTTGCAAGGTCTCCAAATCATCATCCCCAGTCCCTTTTCGGCGCACTCCACGCGACTTGTCTGGCGTGAAATATGAGGCCGTTTTCAACTACACCCTGAAAGAGCACATCGACAAGAATAATGTGATGGGTTTGATGGTTGTGCGTGACGGTAAGATTTTGGATCAGCATTACAGGCACGAACGGCGTGAAACGGATCTATTCACATCGATGTCAATTGCCAAGTCGATGATCAGCGTGCTTGTTGGCATTGCACTTGATGAAGGCCTGATCAAAAACCTCGATGATCCTGTTTCGCGTTACACAAGCCGAATCAACGAATCGAGCTACAGCAAGGTTTCGCTTCGCTCGTTGCTGCGTATGTCTTCAGGAATACAGTTCAATGAGACCTACACGGACAAGCAAGATATTTACTACTTCGATCAGGCTTTGCGCTTTAGTCCAAATGCAAGCGTGCTCAAAACGCTGAACAATATGCGGCGCTCAAGTAGCGATGAAGGCAAGAAGTTCAATTACGCCAGTGTGGAAACGACGGTTCTTGCGGAGGTGCTGCGAGGTGCTACTGGCAAAAGCGTTTGCCAATATATGCAGGAAAAGCTGTGGGAGCCGATTGGTGCTGAGCACGATGCGTGGTGGGTGACGGATAGCGAAGGCAATGAGCTGGGCTACGCCTTCTTCAATGCCACTCAGCTGGACTATGCCAAGGTTGCTGTGATGCTTGCAAATATGGGTGAAATCAACGGGAAAAGGATCGTTTCGTCGGAATACGTTGATCAAGCAACGAACGTAGAGCGACAACCAGAAGGTTTCAAATTTGGGCAGGCCCAAACTGCAACGGGCTATGGCTATCAGTTTTGGTTGCGTGAGAAGCCGGGCCGCTACTTTATGCGTGGCACATATGGTCAGTACGTGGGCATTGATCGTGACAGCAAAACAGTTTTGGTGATCAATTCATTTCAGAATACTGAGGACACAGTATTGAGTTCAATCCGGACCTTCAGACTGCTTCAGGGTGTGATTGCTGCAACCAATCCACAGTAGCCACGTATAGCGTCATAAAAAACGACACTGGCTGCCACTTCGAGCTGGTTGTGACTCTTCCACTTTTCACAGAAGGCATCAAGCGCAATTTCTGGATATGCATCCATCCGTGATGCGCGGCGCTCTTTCGGTGGGACTGAGAAGTAGGAGTGGCCACAGCGGTAGCCAGTGTCAGCTGCATCGCAATAAAGCAGATATGAGCAATTCAAGCAGCTGTTAATTGTTTCTTTGCCCATTCGATTTTGTCGGTGATGAACTATGTGCGCGGGCTACAAGAATGCACGCTTCTAAATGACAGGGTGCAAGTCTAGCGCACATAAGTTCAAACTAATATTTAGAACGTTGGCGATGTGTGGACGCAGCGCTAGCTAGCGCTGCTGTCGTTTTGACACGACTCAAGAACGACCCGCCAAACTGAACGGACTTCGGTTGCAGGGCCGTGGCGGCTGAATACATACTTGTCTGTGCTGTATCAATTTTTTTAAAGGATAAGACGATGAGCACAAACATTCTCGCCACCCTCAAACTCACAGCGGCACGCAAGACTCGTGCACTTCCTGATGTGGTCAAACGCCGCAATAAATTGCTGCAAAAGCTGACAGAGCAGCGTGAATTAGCTGCGGCACTGAACGAAGGTCGGCATTATGCGCCCACACGCTACCGCTCATTCACAGATGCTGACACGGGTGCACGGGTGGTCAAAGAAGTTCCTGTGCGCATCAAACCTTGGTTTTGGACTGGAGAAAAAGGTGAAGTTTTGTTGGCTGTGCAATACGGCAGCAAGCAGATCGAACTCCAAAAAGGCAAGACAGCTATTGATGTAGGTTCGCAGGATGACCTGCTCACAGTTCTAGATACGGTGATTGCTGCGACAAGAAATGGTGAGCTAGATGTGCAAATCGAAAGCGCCAGCGTCAAGTTGCGCGATGGATTTAAGAAGTGACTGACGGCCGAGAGCGGCGACTTTGCAGCAATGCGATGTTCTGCTCTCCAGTCACTGTGCTTGCATAGTGATTGTTGATGACTTCGACGCTGGTGCGTGCGTTGCGTGCCAGCGTCAATAAGTCAATGCCCTGGCCGTATAACAAACGGAATGTGATGCTGGAGTGACGCAAGCTGTACAAGCTACGTTCTTGGCCGTGTGGGCCAAGTTTTAAGTTTATTTTTGCCAGCACCCAGTTGAAGTAAAACGCCAAGACCCAATGTGCATAGTGTCGGTCACGCAGGTGTGGCAGGAACAAATAATCGTCAGGCGCAGCAAGGTTCTTGGCTGCATAGTGCCGTGTCAGTTGCTGGTAGATGCGCACCGCAGGTTGCAGCGTGACAATTGGACGGCCGTGGCTTTTTGTTTCTGGCAGCGTTAACCGCAGATAAGTATTGTCATTGCGCACCACTTCAATGTGCCTGTGCTTCAAAGTTTTAAGGTCACTTGGCCGAATGAAGCTATTGACCATAAAGCCGATCACCCAAGCAACATCTGGGGGCATTGTGTATTCGGCTGAACGCAGGCGGTAGTTCTTGCGCAAAGTGCTGTCACTGTCTGGGTGCCGTGTACCTTGCAACTTTCGTGCAGTGCGGATGATGCGCCAGTATTCAGTTGGCGTAAAGGCGCCTCGTGGAGTTGTTTGCACACGGATTTTTGGAAACCCTGGCAGCTTGTCCAGTGTGCCAACCGCAACAGCCAAAGTTAGTGCCTTGCGCACAATGATCAGGTATTGACTGACGGTTGTGGTGGAAAACGTCTTGCTGAGAAATTGTGTGAAGGACAGTAGTGCGGCGTGATCAATTGAATCAGGTGACTGCTTGCCCCATCTCGGCAAGATGTGTGCATCCAGTCGGTTGCGTAAGACCTTCAAGCTGCCTAGTGCAAACTCACCACGATCTACCCGCGCTTTTTCGTTTGCCACCATCTGTGCAGCCACGGCTGCAAATGTGTGCTGTGGCTTGACTGCGGGAACGCAGACAGCATCTTGGCGTGCTGTGAGTGCTTGTTGGTGAAAACTGGCCGACAGCGCTAGCCGCTGTTCATAAAAAGTGCGGGCATAGCTTTGAGCCACACGCTGGCTTTGTGTGCGGGTGCTGCTGCGGTGCGTTTTTCCTGCAATCCAGCAACGCACTTGCCAGAACTTGCTGGCTGCGATTTTGTAGATCACAAGCTTTTGCGGATAGCCTGGCACTGGCGTAATGGTTGATGGAATTGGCACGGTGCGTTCGCGTTCGTGCGTCTTGTAATGGCTGTCATTTGCACTTGCGTGAGTGCTTGCGGTAAAACGGTCCAACATCACTCAAGCTTACTGTTGTGCATCGCAAATGCAACCGCGTGCAGGAACGCTTGGCACGATTTACGGGGACAGTTTTGCCGTGCCGCTGCCGTGCTGTTCCAGTGCGTGCCACGCAGAAAAATAGTGCGGCTGATGCGTGATTAGTTGTGCAGTTGCAGGCCAACAACTTTGCTCACTTTGATGGTGGAGATTTCTTGGCGCCCTGTTGGCACCTTCAAGCAACTTAGTGGAAAAATCAAACACTGTTCGCTCTGGCTGTTCTGGCCGCTTCCGGCGCTGCTTTCGCTCAATCGTCTGTGACCGTGTTCGGTACATTCGATCCTTCTGTGGCTAACCAAAAATCCAGCTACAACAATGGCACCAGCGCCACTCAAAACAAACTGTTGAACAACGCCCAAGGCACTTCGCAAGTGACCTTCAAAGGCACTGAAGACCTTGGCGGTGGCTTGAAGGCTTCTTTCCTGATCGAAAACGACTTTAACTCGACCACAGATGCCAAGAGCAACTGGGGCAACGCCACCAACGGCGGCGAGACCTATTTGGGCCTGGAAGGTGGCTTCGGTTCTTTGAAGGCCGGCGCTCCTAACACCCCTTCTTTGACTGCACAAGCTAGCCGTCAGCCTATCGGCACCAAAATTGGTGGCGGTTTCGGCGGTGCATTGGGTACCGGTCACGTTCGTGAAAACAACTCCCTGGTTTACGCAACGCCTGCTTTTGCTGGTTTCAGCGCAGCTGTGGGTTATCAGTTTGCCACCAAGGCTGATGCAACTGCATTGCCTGCAGTCACTACTGCCAAGGAAAAAACTGACATTGGCGTGAACTACGCTAACGGTCCTTTCCGTGCTGGCGTGTCTAGCTACAACCAAACCGGTGTGAATGCTCAAACCAACGTGTACGCTCAGTACGACATCGCTGGTGCAACTCTGTACGCTGGTTACCACGAAGAAAACCAGAAAGTTGCTCCTACAGCTTCTACAACCAACGTTGAAACAAAGTCTATTGGCAAGTCCAATGGCTGGAACGTTGCTGCCAAGTACGCTCTGACACCTTCTGTCAATCTGTTGGCCAACTACGCTGAGTTGAACGACAAAGCTGCTGCTAACCACGATCGCAAGATCGCTGCTGTTGGCGCTCAATACATGCTGAGCAAGCGCACCAACGTGTACGCTCGTTATGTTGACGAAAAGCTGAGCAACACCACTGCCGCAACAGCTCTGAAAGCTCAAACCACCACTTTGGTTGGCGTTCAGCACAACTTCTAATCACTTCGCTGGCGCAAGCCAGTTGATGATTTAAAAGTCAAAAACCCACCGTGGCAACACGGTGGGTTTTTTTACGTCTATGGGGTTTTCAGTGGCTGCTCAATCGAGCCGAATGTTCCCGTACCACGCCCGCACATTGCCTTGCGTATTGTCGCTGTCGGTCATGATGGCCAATGCGACCAGTTGGCCGGGGGGCTCGCCAAAGGCTTTTTCAAAATCCGCGCGGATGTCACGCCGGTAATGTCGCCACTGGTTCAAGTGCTGCGGCCCGGACTCCAGCACCCATTTGCGCACGCGGTCCGTGCGCGGGTTGATGATGACCGAGTCCACGGGGTGCTTGTTGCTCCACACATACATCAAGGTGGCATAGGGCATGGCCTCACCCGTCAAGGCCTGCGTGAGCTCGCTGAGCATGGCATTTTTGGCAGAAAACTTGTTGCGGTCGCCTTCAAACGCCAGAATCAGCCGCACGGGTGAGTCTTCGTGCTCGCGCACCGACATGTCGGCTTGGGGCAAGAGGCTTTCCACTTGCCACTCAAAATGGAGTTGGCCTAAATGTTCCGGGGCGATGTTCAGGCGTTGGCGCAGCATGCTGGCCGATGACTGGGCATGGGCCAGCACAGCAGGGCGCTGGTCACGTTGCTCGAGCCGGAAGGCGGTGCGCAGTTTGCCTGGCAAGGTCACAGGCTCCCACTGCGCTTTGTCTTGTGGCCTGAAGACCAGCGCGCCATGATCGGGTTTGACCACGACCATTGGGGAAGGTTCAGTCAGTCCTGCGCAGCCACAGAGCAGCATGGCAGCGCTTCCCAGCAGCAGTTTGCGGTGGTGTGAATCGAGCCGTCCCATGGTTCTCCCGAGGCAGGGTTGGGGCATCACCCCTGTATAAACGGGGCATGCCTGTTGGCGCAAAATTGTCAGCTTATTTCATTTTCATCATTTTCAAAGGTGTATTCATGATCCATCGTCGTTCCTTGATGCAGATGGCCGCTCTGAGCGCCTTGCCGGCTTTTTCCTCTGTCGCGCAAAGCTTTCCGAGCAAGCCGCTCAAAATTGTGGTGCCCTTTGGCGCTGGCGGCGTGGCCGATTTGACGGCACGCGCCGTGGCCCAAAAACTGTCTGAGAACCTCGGGCAAGCGGTGGTGATCGATAACCGGCCTGGCGCTGGCGGCATTGTGGCGGGTGAATTGGTCGCCAAGGCCGATCCCGACGGGCACACCCTGCTGCTCATGTCCAACGGCACCGCCGTGAGTGCAGGCTTGTTCAAGTCCTTGCCTTTCAATCCGCGCACCGATTTTGCGCCGGTGTCCTTGCTGGGCTTGTTCGACATGGCGGTGGTGGTGCCCGAGAACTCGCCATTCAAAACCTTGTCCGAGCTGATCAGCTTTGGTCGGGCCAATCCTGGCAAGTTGAACATCGGCACCATCAACATCGGCAGCACACAAAACCTGGCGGCCGAGTTGCTGCGCACGCAAGCCAACCTGATCGCGCAGATCGTGCCCTACAACGGCACGCCCGCTGTGATCAATGCCTTGCGTGGTGGTCAGGTGGATGCCGCGGTAGAGATTTTGGGCCCCATGAAGCCGCAGATCAACGCCAAGGCGGTTCGCTTGCTGGGCGTCATGGGTGAGAGCCGCCCCAAAGACCTGCCGCAAATTCCGGTGGTGCGCGAGTTGCCTGGATTGAGCAACTTCAATGTGTCGTCATGGAACGCCCTGGCCGCCCCGGGCAAGACCCCCAAAGCCGTGGTGGACCGCCTGAGCCAGGATGTGGCCAAGGTGTTGGCCCAGCCCGAGATGGTGCAGCGCCTGGCCGGTTTCAATGTGCAGGCCAAAGCCAGCACGCCCGCTCAACTGGCACAGCTGCTGGACAGTGACATCAAACGTTGGAGCGAGGTGATCGCCAAGGCGGGGTTGACGCCGCAGTGAGCGCATTGATTTGAACCATCCATGAAAAAACCCACCGTGTTGCCACGGTGGGTTTTTGACTTTTAAATCATCAACTGGCTTGCGCCAGCGGAATGATTAGAAGTTGGTTTGCATACCGATCAAAGTGGTCTTCACGCCAGCAGCGGTGTTACCAGCAGTTGCTGTCGAAGAAACCAAGTTGGCAGCAATTGCGGCAGCAACGTTTTCGTTCTTCTCGTCGACATAACGAGCGTAGATGCTGGTGTTCTTGCTCAAGGTGTACTTCACACCGACAGCAGCGATCGTCTTGTTCAAAGGAGCAGCAGCGCGTGTGGACAGTTTGTCCTTCAGCTCGGCGTAGTTGGCCAGCAAGCTCAGGTTAGCAGCCAAAGGAACAGTTACACCCAAGTTCCAGCCCTCAGCATTAGCGCCGGCAGGACGGCTGGAGCTAGTGTATGCGTTCTGTTTTTCAGTGTGGAGACCACCCGCAATCTTTGCAACGCCCAGATCGTACGATGCGTACAAGTTGGTTTGAGTTGTCTTGGGAGTCAATGCGCCAGCGACGCTGGTCACGGCATCGGTTGTCCACAAAGACACACCAGCCGCGAATGGGCCATTGGCGTAGTTCACACCGATGTCGCTAACGGATGTTTGGTTTGCATCGTTGGTGCTGGCTGTTGCAGCTGCGCCAGTGTTGGTGTTGGCTTGAGCAACAGCACCTGTACCAGGAGTCGCTTGAGCGTTGTGCTTGAAGCCGTAAGCGACAGCAGCTTTGAAGCCGCCAAACTCGGGAGTCGAGTACACCAGCGAGTTGTTGCTACGCACGTGGCCGGTACCCAACACGCCGTTGAAACCGGAACCGATCTTGGTGCCGAAGGGCTGACGGCTGGCTTGAGCTGTCAAAGAAGGGGTGTTGGCTGCGCCAGCAGCGATCTTGCCGAAGCCGCCTTCCAGGGCCAAGTATTGCTCACCGCCGTACACGCCGAAGTTGGTGCCGCGAACGCCAGCAGCAGACACGCCTTCTGGACCGTTGGCATCAAAACGTGCGTTGAAGTCGTTTTCCAACAGGAAAGAAGCCTTCAAACCGCCGCCCAGGTCTTCCACGCCTTTGAAGGTGATGTTGGAAGTGCCTTGGCCGTTGTTACCAATGAAGTTGTTGGTCACGGAAGCGCCGCTGCCGTAAGTGACTTTTTGGTTTTGAACGGAAGGATCGAAAGTACCAGAAATGGTCACAGACGATTGAGCGAAAGCGCCAGTTGCGGCCAATGTAGCCAGAGCGGTTAGCTTGACGATCTATACCAAGAGCTAAGTGTTAGATTGAATTTGTTCAATCTATATTTGAGTAGCCATGCAACCCAAACCACTTCTTGCGCCGCTTTACGCCAGTCTGAGTGACTTTGTGCTCAGCCCCATGGATTTTGTGGGGCAGTCTGGAGAGTCGGCGCTGGCCATCCTGGATGCGAATCAACCGGTCTTTTATGTGGTCAGTCCACATGCGTATGCGGAGTTGGCGAACCAGCGCAGTGCTGGTCGGTCAGAGCTCGCACATGCCATGCCGGATTCGGTCTTGACTCAGGGGTCGATGCGTATGAACCGCTTTGATGCCTTGGCGGACAAACTGATGGGCTTGGAGCAGCAGCGTGTTTCTCGCGGAGAGCTCAGCAAAGCCTCGGTTGGCATCTTGCGCAACCGTCTGGATGCGCATGTGATGCCGTTTTTCAAATACATACCGCCATCACAGGTGACTTCTGTGCAGATGGAGGCGTTTGTTCAGCGCTTGACGGACTGCCAGTTGAGTTCCACCACAGTGTCGCAGTATTTGGTGGTGGTGCGCAAGTTGCTCAAGCTGGCCGTTCGGCACGGGTTTTTGCGGGAGCTGCCCGAGATGCCCGAGGTGAAGGTGGCGAATCGACCGCGATCCATGCTGTCTTTGCCTGAATACCGCGCTTTGGTGAGTACGGCACATCGATTGAGACGGCAAAAGAGTCTGGCACCGGCTCTGAAGTCATCGAACGGTTACCGTGACAGGTTCTGGGTCTCGCCTCGGAATTTGACATTGGCTCCGGACATGGCCTGGGTGATCCGGTTCATGGTTAACAGTTTTGTGCGACCGGGTGACATCCGCCAGCTCAAGCACAAGCATGTGCAAGTGGTGCGTGGCGAGAGCACGTATTTGCGGTTGACGCTGCCGGAGACCAAGCGCCACGATACCCCCGTGGTGACGTTGCGGCCTGCAGTGCAGGTGTACGAG
>JACCDU010687755.1_pt1 | contig 11490 bp, 21 predicted proteins | sample 7446081 | NCBI WGS metagenome assembly JACCDU01 (sample SAMN15323447, study PRJNA562643) | freshwater metagenome | isolation source: river surface water | place: USA:Blue River Watershed | collected 2017-08-17 | reverse complement strand
TCCCAAGGTGAAGAGAGGCCGTCCCCGCTGAAACGGTCATTGCTGGTCCTGGCCTCCGTCAAAATCCAGCTGCGGCTGCGGGCGCGCCACCACTCGCACTTCGTCGGTGACGTATTCCGCGATGATTGCCACCTCGTCGCGCAGCGGCTGAAAGCTGGCCGTGAATGTCAGCTCCATTTCCCCGCCGTCCTTCGGCACGATCTTGAATTTCCGCAGCCGGACGCCAGTGAAGTACTTGTCGAGCAGCTGCAGGTCGCAGTTTTCGATTTCGTTGGTAAAGCCAATCGGCTCCATCCGCATCGGGCGCGCGATCACTTCGTCGGTGAAAAGAAAATCGCGTAGCTCTGGGTCGAAGAAATCGCACAGCGCGGCATCCGTGCGCCCGCAGAATTTCACGTCCACTGCCAGCGCCTTTTCTTCTTCCGGTCCTTCCTTGCGGATGTTCAGATGCTTTATTTCGGCCATGCCGTCGAACAGAAATTCATTCATGATTTTTTTCCTTGAGCTTTGCTTCAATGAGTTCGGCGTACTCGCTCGGCTTCTTGGTCAAGTTCCAGAGCACCTTGCGCTCGGCGGTCGTCAGGCCGCGCCATTCGCGTGTCGGCCGCTGCGACGTGTTTCCCTCATTGACGATGGAAACATCCGCATGTGCTGCTGATTCGAGCTGGTCATTCATATGCTCAGTCACGCTCCACCTCAGAACGGGATGTCATCGTCCATGTCCGGTTCGGCTCCAGAGGCCGGACGCTGGCGCGCTGCGCTCGGTCTTGCCGGCGAGCCAGCGTCATCCTGGCGGCCTCCGAGCATCTTCATGGTGTCTGCGCGGATGTCGGTGCTGTAGCGCTCGATGCCGTCTTTGTCGGTGTACTTCTTCGTCGTGATCTTGCCCTGCACGAAAACCAGCGACCCTTTGCGCAGCCACTTCTCACAGACCTCGGCCAGCTTGCCGAAGGTGGTGATGCGATGCCATTCGGTGGCTTCCTTCTGCTCGCCGGTCGACTTGTCCTTCCACTTCTCGGTGGTAGCGACAGAAAAACTTGTCACCGCGTCGCCGCTCGGCAGAAAGCGGGTTTCTGGATCGCGGCCCAGGTGGCCGATGATTTGTGCCTGGTTCAGCATGTGTGCGTTTCCTTCAGGTGGTAAGCGGCGATCACCTTCCCGTTGGGCAGGTGGCGGTTTTCGGTTTTGATGTTGTGGCCTGCCTGGCGCAGCTCGTGAATGCGAGCGCCAAGCCTGAAGCATCCGCAGCCGTTGAGCGCGTCCATCGGTGTCAGCGGTCCGCGCTTGAGATGCTCAAGAATCCATTGCGTCTGACTCATGTCGATTCCTTTCGGTAAAGGTTCGGACAGATCAAACGGGCATCCTTCACTACTTCGTCGATTTGCTTGATGCTGTCGAAGTACTCTTTGCTCAGGTGTCCATTTGGACTTGCCAGCCGAATGGCGCGTGCGTCCTCGGCTGCCTTGACCAGCCGGCGGTGAATGTAGGCGTGCAGGATCATGCGACCTCCTTCGTTGCTTAAGCGATGGCGGCTCGGGCTGCGATGCCGCGTTCTTCTTTGGCGACCACGCCTGGATACAGCTGGCCAGCTTTCTTGAATGCGCGGGCCTGGGCGCCGAGGAACTTCGTATCGGCTTGCAGGCATTGGATGGGGGCCTGGCCAGCGGCCACCGCCTTCACCAGTTCCAGCAGGTCTGTGACTTCGGCGCTGTAAATCACCCGGCCGCTGATTCCTGCAACCTTCGCTGGGGATTCCACGGCGGGGGTGACCGTCACCACGCTGGCAGTCATGGCAGCTACTGCAGCCTGCTGCTGCGCTTCCTGCGCTTCCTGCATGGCCTTGGCTGCTGCGGCCTGGTCGCCGGCTTCCGCAGCCGCCTGGGCTTCGGCTTCGGCGCGGCGCGCGGCTTCCTGGGCTTCGGCTTCCTGGCGGGCAAGGCGTTCGCGTTCGGCGCGGGCTTCTTCTTCGGCCTTGCGCCGGGCTTCGGCCGCAAGGCGTTCTTGTTCTGTAGTCCAGGTCACCATTGACCGCTTTAGCGTTGTTTCGGCTTTGTCCAGGTATTCCTTCGGCGCGCGGAAAAGATCGTTCACCGCCTTCACCGCCTGGTTCAACGGGCCTGTGATGCCGGTGCGCTTTTCTTCGACTTCCTTTTGCAGCCCCTTAATGCGCTTCAGGTCATCGCTGGCCAGGGCGAACATTTCGTGGCTGTCGATCACGTAGTCCGTGGCATTGACCAGGGCCTTTTGTGCGCTGCTGGCCAGCACCAGGGCGGCGCTGGCGTCATAGGTGATGGTGTCTTGCGTTTGCATGGTTCAGTCCTTCAGGTTCGGGGTGATTGAGTGGCGCGCACACCAGGTGCGAACCGTTAGCAGGGAACAGAAAAGCGGCCAGTCGATCGGGTCCGCGTATTCCTTCGCGGTGTAGGTGCCGTCCGCCTTCAGCTGCACGGCCATGCGCTTCACTGCGGTGAACTTGCCGGGCAGGGCGTTCGCGTAGGCGGCCAGCTGAGGGCCGACGCTGGGGTACAGCTGCGCGCTGGACTTGATGTCCACCACCGTGTTCAAGCCATTCACCAGGCCGAACCGATCCAGCGTGCCGGCGTAGCGGAAAACGGGGTGATAGACCGGGGATTCGATGTGCGACCATTGGACAGCGTGGTCGGCACTGAACTTGCGCCACCCTTCCAAGTAGGGCACCAGGGCCGGGTCCAGCTGGCCTTCGTCCAGTTCGCCCAGGTCATCCAGTTCGCAAGCTCTGTGAACGGCGGTGCCGAACGCCGCGGCTGCGGCCAGAACCTGGGGCGGTACCGCACTGAAGTCGGTGATCGGCTTCAGGATCGTGGTCACGCCCGGCACCGGCTGGCTTTCGAATCGGTAGGTGTGCGATTCGGCGTCAAAGGAAAGGCCGGCGATCATGCCAGCACGTCCTTCAGTGCGACGAAGCCGTCCTTGGACAAACCTTCCAGGGTGTCGCCAGAATCAAGCCCGGCTTGTTCGCGGGCTTGGGCGATGGTCAAGCCGGCGCCGGTGATCTTCTTCGTGATGTAGGCGATTTCGCCCGCGGTGGCCTGGCCTGCTGCGGTGGCTGCAGGCTTTGCCGCGGCCTGCTGCTGCGGCTTGCGTGCGGCTTCTCCTTGAGGTTGTTCGCGGCGCTGGGGCTGCAATACCTGCGGCTTGCTTCCGGCGGCCTGGTGCGGTGTGGCTTCATGTCCGTCCGCGTCCAGATCATCATCGGCGGCCACGCCAAGCAAGGACGTGACCATGTACCGGCGGAAGTAGGTCACCTGGGCGCCGAACTGTTTGGGATCACGAACCGATGTCGGGCCTGGGATGGTCAATTCGCTGACCAGGCGGCCGCCTGCGGAATGGACAAGTTCGCAGCGCAGGGTGGCGTCATCGCCTTTGGTGCCAAGCACCTGGAACAACGCCAGGCCGTTCTTCGCCAGTGCCGGCCGCGTCTTGGACAGGATTTGTTCCAGGTCGGCATAGCGGAATGCGTAGTTGCCCTTGTCCGACCGGATCACCACTTCGCGGTTCTTTTCGATCGGCTGGAAGTCGCCCTGGGCAGCGGCCAGCGCTGCGAATAGTGATGCGTCCAAGCCTGCGCTTGCGCTTGTGCTTTGCGTGATTTCATTCATGTGGAATCCCCTTACTTGTTGCTGGCTGCTGCGTAGGCCAAGGTGGCCGGCTTGCTGGCAGCTTCCATTGCTACCGCGTCCTGGTAGTCCATCTCTCCGACAATCCCGAGCGCCAGGATGGCAATCGCCGCGATGGCGATTTCCTTCAAGCGGGAGATCAGCTTTGCGCGTCGGCCCTGCAGAAACAGGTTGCGCTGGATGGTGCGGTACTCGGTCATGGTCGCTCCGGGTTTGGCAGGTATCGATGAGAACAACTTTACCCACGGGTAAAGTTAAAGTCAATACCCTTGGGTAAATTCGACGGGTGCGACCACGCTCAAGCGGGCAGAGGAGTTACGTCAGGGGGAGACGAAAAAAGGATGGGCTCAATTGATCGCTGACGGCACCGGAGGAGGGGGCGCATGAATGCATGCGAACCGTTGTGGCAGGAGGGGCCTAGCAGCAGGGTGCAATGTCGATGAAAATGCAAGTTAAATATGAAAAAACCTTGCATAAATTTGTTAAGCAAGTTATTTTTGTTTCTGTGTTATCCACCGACAGCAGGAGCTCATGAGCGACAAAGACAAAGTAGGCAAAGCCAAAGGGGGAGCAGCCCGAGCGCGATCCCTCACGCCCGAGCGGCGCAAAGAAATCGCGCAACGCGCAGCCGCGGCGAAGAAAGAGTTAGCTGGTTTGCCGCGTGCGACACATGGTTCTGAAGATCATCCGCTCGTGATCAACGATGTGAAAATTCCCTGTTACGTGCTTGAGGACGGTCGGCGTATCCTGACCCGGCAAGGCTTACAGGTCGGTATCGGGATGTCAGCGAGCGGCGCAATCAAGGCTGGGGAACACCGGCTGGCGTTGTTCGCATCGGGTCTGGCCGAGCGTGCTGGCGTCGGGAACAAAGCGCTGGCTGAACAATGTAGTGAGCTGGAGGCTCGCCTGTCGAACCCGATCAGGTTTCGATCTCCAACGGCCAGTCAAGCGTGGATCGGCTACGAAGCTACTATTCTGGCTGATCTTTGCGATGCGATTTTGGCCAGCCGAGCCGGAGGTTTTCTCACGCATCAGCAGGAGCACATTGCTCAGCAGGCCGAGATTCTCGTCCGTGGCTTCGCGCGTGTTGGCATTGTTGCTCTGGTCGACGAGGCAACGGGTTACCAGAAAGATCGTGCCAAAGACGCGTTGGCGAAGATTCTCGAGGCGTGGGTAGCAAAAGAACTTCAGCCTTATGTAAAGACCTTCCCAGCAGACTTCTACGAGCAACTGTTCCGGTTACGGGGGCTCGATTACCCTCCGGAGAAGCAGAACTACCGGCCGCAATACTTTGGAGTGTTGACGAATGACATCGTCTATGAGCGGCTGGCGCCAGGATTACTTGAGGAGCTAAAAAAACAGGCGCTGAAGGATGCAAAGAAAGCGCATTTGCATCGCCGCTTGACCGAAGAGGTCGGGCATCCGCGTCTTAAGGAGCATCTGGCGTCAGTCGTTACCATGATGAAGTTGTCTAACGACTACGCTGACTTCCTCGATAAGCTCAATCGTATTCATCCACGATTTGGCGAGACATACGCGCTCGCGCTGGAGACTGGAGATCGGTAAGCATCACCGCGCCCGCGCGGCTCGCGGGAGCCTGACTAGGAGTTATCAATGGCAACAAGAAAAATTGGACGAGATGCCGAGACCGGTAAGTTCAAGCCAGTCAAGGATGCTGAGAGAGACAAAAAGGGGTCGGTAGTGGAGACCATCAAGCTGCCGAAACCCAAGCCAGGCAGAAAGCCAACGAAATGATTTGCCAGCAGCAGGTTACGAGTTTGAACGCTCGTAACCTGCTCAAGTGCGTTCAAGATTTTATGCAAAGCAAGCTAGCTTGCTTTTGAATTTTTGGTTGCTGTTTTTGATGCAGGCTTCGTTGATTTTTTGGATGCCTTCTTTTGAGAAGGTTTCGAGTTTTCCTCGAAAAATTCAATTAACTCTGGCCATCGCACTTTGATGCCATTGCCTGATTGGGTTCTTCCTTTGCACCATTCGATGGTGCCTCTCCCGATTCGCAAATCACCAAGAAACTTATCGCCATCATATACATCAAGAGTTATTCCATTATTTTTTAAATCCATGGAAACGCTCAGATCTTTGATCGATACTTTCATGTCATCCCCTTTTGGTTATTTGTTTCATCACATTATCACAAGGAAGCGCTGACAGAATGTTTGTAGTGGCCCGTCAGATACTGGCAGGATTGCGTTCTCCGACGCATCTTCTGAATGCAATCCGCTGTCGATCTCTTCGAAGGATTGGATGTCCATTGGCTCCAGCGGGCGTGGTTGCTGCCTAGTTACAAAAAATACTTGACTCCTTGATTTATTGTAACTACAATAAATCCCATGCAAATCGAATTCGACACCGGCAAGCGCGACAAGACCCTCGCGGAGCGGGGCTTGGATTTCGCCCGAGCTGGCGAAGTGTTTGCTGGGGTGACTGTGACGGCGGAAGACGCCCGTTTTGATTACGGGGAGCCTCGATTCACCACTGTTGGCGTATTGGATGGCCGAATGGTCGTCATGGTCTGGACACCGCGCGGCGAGGCTCGCCGCATCATCAGCATGAGGAAAGCCAATGAACGCGAAATCTCAAAATTCTCCCCGTCCGTGGGTTGATCTGGACGACGCGCCGGAATTGACGGACGACTTCTTCGAGCAAGGCGAATGGAAAATCGGCGACAAGCCGGTATCGGCGGTGGAGGGGGCTGCCGCTATGCAAAAGGCGCTTTCTCGCGGGCGCCCAAAGGCTGAAGTCACCAAGCTGGCGCTTACCGTCCGCTATGATGTCGAGGTGGTGGAGGCCTTCAAGGCCAGCGGCAAGGGTTGGCAAACGCGCATGAATGCCGCTCTACGGGATTGGTTGAAAGACCACTCGCCTGCGTGATGAGATTGCGTTGAGCAAGAAAACCCAAGGGGAAGACCTGCCGGACTTTGACCCCGCCGAGCATTTGAAAGACGCTGCCGACATTGCTGCCTACCTTTCCCTGGTGATTGAGGAGGGCGACCCTGGCGAGCTGGCACATGCGCTAGGCGTGGCTGCGCGTGCGCGAGGCATGGCGCAGATTGCGGAGGAATCAGGGATTGGCCGGGAGGCGCTCTACAAGGCTCTACGATCTGGCGCGCAGCCGCGTTTCGATACGATTGCGCGGGTTTGTAAGGCGCTGGGCGTCAAGCTCGTGGTGCAGCCAGATCACGCGTAATTCAGGCCGTTTTGGGCATGTCAAACAAATGGCAGAATATGCGTTCGCGGAATCCAAGTGAATTTTCGGGACAAGATTTTCCTAATGCTCGGTCAAGTTCATTCTGGCACTGCCGAACCAAGGCAGAGAGCGCTGGTGGTTCATCGGCATCGAGAGCTATTAACTCCGACTCGAATTGATCTAATTTTTCTGCGTTCATCGGGCCAGCTGCAACCATCGTCGCATCGAGTTGAATGAACCTCTGCGCCGAGACTGCGTGAGCGCGCGCTTTATCTGACCATCCCATCACCAGCTTGAGCATCGAGGCCACTACAACAGTTAGGCCGACGAGCAATGCAACGACTTCTTCAGTCACAAAGCGGCTGAAGGCAGCGGAACCAGCAATCAGCGTGATTGCCGTTGACCACTTGTCGCACAAAGAAAAAAACCGCTCGCGCTTTCGATGGTAGAGCGTACCTAGGCGGCAACGGTAATTTAGGCCGAAGTAGCGCTCCCAGCTTGCATCAGTCCATTGTTCCATGTTTACCTCTTTGGCTTCGGCGTCGGTTCCGGAATTTTTTGCACCGGAGCGATTCTACTCCGCTTGTTAATTGAATCCTGGCCAGGGACAACGTATTCGATGTAGTCATGATTCCTGCTCGGGATTCTTTTTGTTGGTGACGGTGGAGGTGGTTTTTTATTATCTTGTGACATTGATGTCTCCAGATTTTATTATTTATTAGTCAAGTCGACTAATTTCTATCTGAAAATAAAAACCCTCCTTGCGGAGGGTTTTGGCACGGTCATATTTTCTGAGGCATTTTATTAGAACTTCGTCATAATGACTAGGTAAGGCTGCAGGTTACGCAGCTTCAAGCTCTTGGTCATCTTCTGCAAAGTCAGCTTTCCACTTACGTTGTTTTTCGGAAAGAATAATACGAGTTGAGGCGACGCGCTCTATTAGGTTCAGCGTGTTAATTACGGAATTTATTTTGGTATTTCCCGAATTTTTCTCAATGAAAATTCTCCGGACAATCAAATCTATAGCTTTAGGGATTTTTCCGGATTTTTCCCATTTAGCTACCGCCTGTTCAGTGTAGCCAAGCAATTGACCGAGCGCTTTTTGTGACATCAGCATATGTAAGCGAAGATAACGAAACTCCGCGCCAGTCAGCTTTCCCTGTTTTTCTGTCAAAGCAATACAGATTGTTTTAGTCAATCCATCGACATCTTCAAAGCTTATTGTTTTGCCATATGGAGTTGAGCGGATCGTGTAGCCGTTTCGCAGCCATACGTTGCGTAGCCCCCCGTCCGTAAAATGATACATTTCAATTCTCCTAAAACGCCGTAACAACAATGGCGTTTTCATCATCGTCAGAAATAGCAACAACCACCTTTCGCTCTTCGCCGGAAACATAAAATTCCATGCGGCATTCCAAATTACCAAATGCCATATTAGGTTCTGGTTGTAGCAAAATTTTTCCCTTTCGCAGCACTTCAAACACGGTATCAACAGAAATCTTTCGTTTCCGCATTTGTTTGTTAGCGTGATCCGAAAATCCAACCTTGTTTGAATCGGTGGCGGTAGACCGTATGAAACGCTCAAGTTGCGGTATCGACCACTTTGTACGCTGTACTTGTTCTTTTTTTTGCATCGGTATGATCGCCGTGCGACCTATAAAAAATATAGGTTCATTGAAGATAGCACAAGATGCAAACGTGTGCACCAGCGTGATAGGAAGTGCATTGTTCTACAACAACCCATCATGCCAAATAGCGCGTCCCACGATCTCGACGCGTTCACCGTTGGCGATCTTGCTCTGAATGGAATAAGAAACCCTCCTTCCGGAGGGGGTGAATTGTGTCAACCAGGAAATTTCGGCGGAACCGCTGGACCAGACAGCGCCGGAAGTTTGCCGAGGTAAGCTAGGCTGCTCGGATCTTTTTTCTTAAAGTAGCTCATGCCATTTTCTGGTAGCCACTTCGTCCTGAACCATCGGCGAAAATCGGCAAGCAGATTGTCCGGATAGAGCTTCGCCGGAACATCTTTCCGTGCGTCCCCATAGGTGTGGATGTAAGTGGGAAGTGCGTCGGTGTCGATGCCCCGTTCATCTCGCAGCCATTTGCAGAACAGCTTGCCGACTGAAATGTCCGGAGTCCAGCCGGCCGGTATCTCGAACCCAACGTTGTGCAGAGGTCCGAACAGGTTCAATCCGGTTTCTTGCAGCACCGAGAAGTAGCCGGTCGGAACTCGACCATCGTTGTTGAGATAGCGCTGCAGATGCACAGGCAGTGCTGAGGGTTTGACATGAATCTGTTTCCCGCTCAGCCAGTCATGCACCCATTTTGAAACTTTGACTGCGAACGTGGCAGAGAGCCACTGTGCAAGGTGGATGGCAACCTGCGGATGCACCCAGGTGCCTTGCAATTTCGGGTCGCCACCTTTAGCTGAGTGAATCAAAGTCGATATGGGAATTCCCATATCGGCCTCAAGCGCCTGCAAAAATTCAACCGTTGCGTTGTTGCGCCGATAGTCAGACCAAAGCTTTCCAGCGGCCTTGCAAAGCGCCGTAGCATTGATATAGCCATCTGCGGATCGCTGGTCGATTACAGACCCATTGGCTTCGCGATGAATCAGGGTAAGTGAAAGTTGAATTGCTGACATCAAATGTGTTCCTTTACGCGTCAGCGTGGAGCCATAGGGGCGACTGTGAAGCAGAGTTGCAGCTTCACCAAGGTGATCAAATTTGATGAAAAATTTGTTTACCCAGCAAATGTCCCGCCCTATAATTCGCACGTCCACCGAAATATCGCGGACGCCCCACCTTCTCCAAAAGTTCGGCGTACGCGGCAGGCAAACGTCTGAGCTCACTTCACCTGAGGGTGTTGTGGGCTTTTTTTGTTTGCTGGTGTAATTTTACCCCACGGGGTTTGAGTTATCCACAGGGGGCCATTGTTTGGGTGGCAATCAACGATCGCACCTAATCGAGTGTGGCTGATGGCGAGCGTCAAATGCGCTGTGCGCGCAAAGTTTTCTGACGGTTACCCCTTAAGTACCTGAGCGAATTTGGTGGTGAATCGTGTGCCAAAGTCGCGATTCAGGGATGCGACTTCATCGCGTATTGTCACGCCGTGTGCCGGACTTTCGTCCTCGCGGTTTCCTTCGTGAAATAATCAGATCATCATTCGTTGCCTGGCTTCGTGCAGATCTTCTTGGATGCGCTGATCGTTCCGTCCTTGCAGACGAATTTGCTATTTTCGCAATGAGAGACGCCGCCTTTTTTACCGGAGCAGGGTGTGTTCCTGGCGCTCACGCTGGCTGAAAACAGGGAAGCTGAAATAGCACTAACGATGAGCCAGACGATGCGTCGTTTCATAGCGATCTCCTTGTCTGCTGTTGAGAAAATTCTGTTTCAGGGGTAATTCGCATATACTGTATATTCGTACAGCAATCCTGCCGTTCCCCGCTAGGCGCAGCGCCTGAACCACGGCTGGTTTTTTACAGGGGCGATGCGTGCTTAATGAGAGGGAAGTGTTGCTGCTAAACATGTTCAGGCGCGTGTCGCAGCGAGATCAGCGCGTCGTATTGTGCATGCTTGAGGCTGCCCCAAAAATTCCAAATCCCCAGACCGTCACGGATTCAGCCCCGATGCTTTCGCTTGTTCTGCGCAGCGGACTCGCTAGCAGCGACGTTGGTTTCAGAGACTTGAGCTCGAGCTACGGTGAGAATGGAAGCTCTGCCCGCGTCATCGCTGTTCGCGTAAAGGCGAATCAGTTCTGAAATTTCATCGGGCGAAAGGTATTTCGGAGGTTTCTCTTGGCGTTCATTGGGCGGGCTATTTGCGCCGAGGGACATCCCCTCTGACTGCTCAAGTGAAAGCCATCCGCGAGGCAAGTTAAACGCATCCTCAATGACATCGGTCATGTCGTCACCGATCCGCTTTTTCCCAAGTTTGCCCTCTTCGTACAACATCCGAGCCAAGTATGATGGCGCGCGGCCGATGCGCCTTGCCATTTCAGCATCTATCCCTCCGCAATGTTCCTTGACTAGTTGCGCGAGGTTGCGACGGCGACGTTCGTACTTATCCATGATGGGATTCTCTCAAAAATATACCTGCGAGTAATTAACCTGCGGGTATTGACTTATCCTTTACCCATGGGTAAATTTTGCGCATGGACAAACTGCGCAAATTTCTCAATTCGCTCAATCGAACAGAGCAGGATGCATTCGCCGCTCTGGTTGGCACATCGATTGGATACCTTCGAAAGGCAATCAGCACTGGCGCAACGCCTCGACCAGAGCTTTGCGTCGCTATCGAGCGGGCGGCCTCAGGCGTTGTCACGCGCCGCGACCTACGGCCGCACGATTGGCGAATGATTTGGCCGGAGCTAGAAGGAAATTCATCTCAGTCAGCTACCCAGGCAGCTGAGGCCTCGTCATGACTCGCCGCGAGAAGTGCACCGAGGAGATCAAGCTGCACCTGGGCGAGAAGCTGAAGCTCGACCTCAAAGAGTTGGCTGCGTTGCATGGCCACGATTCACTCAGCCCGTTCATTCGGCAGATTTTGCGCGAGTTCGCATACGGGAAGCTTAGTCCTAACCGGGACCTCTTGGCAGGTTCGGTTCGGGACGAATAGGGGCCGAATTCAT
>JACCDU010123901.1_pt1 | contig 11491 bp, 10 predicted proteins | sample 7446081 | NCBI WGS metagenome assembly JACCDU01 (sample SAMN15323447, study PRJNA562643) | freshwater metagenome | isolation source: river surface water | place: USA:Blue River Watershed | collected 2017-08-17 | reverse complement strand
TAGTTTAAGGATTTACGATGCGGCTCATCCTGTTGGGAGCGCCCGGTGCCGGCAAGGGTACCCAGGCGTCCTATATCAAAGAACGATTCAACATCCCGCAAATCTCGACCGGCGACATGCTGCGCGCTGCGGTGAAAGAGGGCACGCCTCTCGGCCTCGCTGCAAAGAAGGTCATGGATGCGGGCGGCCTGGTGTCGGATGACATCATCATCGGCCTCGTCAAGGATCGCCTGAAGCAGCCTGATTGCGCGAACGGCTACCTGTTCGACGGCTTCCCACGCACCATTCCGCAAGCCGACGCAATGAAGGATGCGGGCGTGGCCATCGACTACGTGCTCGAGATCGATGTGCCGGATGCGGCCATCATCGAGCGCATGAGCGGCCGCCGCGTGCATACCGCATCGGGCCGTACTTATCACGTCAAGTACAACCCGCCGAAAGTCGCCGGCAAGGACGACGCCACCGGTGAAGACCTGATCCAGCGTGACGACGACAAGGAAGAGACCGTCAAGAAGCGTCTCGCGGTCTACCATGACCAGACCAAGGTCCTCGTCGGCTACTACAACGGCTGGGCCGAAAGCGGCAAGCCGGGCGCGCCGAAGTATCGCAAGATCGAAGGCGTCGGACTGGTCGAGGAAATCCGCGACCGGGCCTTTGCGGCGCTGGCGCAGTGATGTAATAAAAAAAAGCGGACTGCGGTCCGCTTTTTTCATGCAGTATTCAGACATTCGCCACGATGCCCGTTGCAGGTATCGACCGGCGCGGCCGCACGGCCGAGCAAGCTTTGCAGCACATAGCGAGACCTAGAATTTCATCAAGCCCGCATCAGGCAACAAGAACAAAGCGGGATAGCGAAAGTTGGTAGTGAGGGCCCGACCTGCCGGTACAAAGCAGGAAGGCTGCTTGTTATAAAAACTGTCGTGAACTTCAGGAGGAGACATATGGCATCAACAGGCTTGTGGTTTGCCGTCGTGTGCGGCGTCATCGCCGTGATCTACGGACTCATCTCACGCAGCTGGATCCTTGGTCAGGATGCCGGCAATTCACGGATGCAGGAAATCGCGGCGGCCATTCAGGCCGGTGCAGCAGCTTATCTGGCACGCCAGTACCGCACCATTGCCATCGTCGGCGTGGTGTTGGCAATCCTGATCGGCGTCTTCCTCGACAAGATCACGGCAGGCGGCTTCGTGCTGGGCGCGCTCCTGTCCGGGGCCTGCGGCTTCATCGGCATGAACGTGTCGGTGCGCGCCAATGTGCGTACCGCACAGGCAGCGACGCAGGGCATCGGCCCGGCGCTTGATGTCGCGTTCCGTGGCGGTGCCATCACCGGCATGCTGGTGGTCGGGCTTGGCTTGCTGGGCGTGTCGATCTTCTACTACCTGATCGGCGGCGTTGACTCACCGACCCCGGCCACGCTCAAGCCGCTGCTCGGTTTTGCATTCGGCTCGTCGCTGATCTCGATCTTTGCACGTCTCGGCGGCGGCATCTTCACCAAGGGCGCGGACGTCGGCGCCGACCTGGTGGGCAAGGTCGAGGCCGGCATTCCCGAAGATGATCCGCGCAACCCGGCGGTGATCGCCGATAACGTCGGTGACAACGTCGGCGATTGCGCTGGCATGGCGGCCGACCTGTTCGAGACCTATGCGGTGACGCTGATCGCGACTATGGCGCTGGGCGCGCTGATGGTCACCTCGGCGGCATCGGCTGCCGTCACCTATCCGCTGGTGCTTGGTGGTGTATCGATCATTGCGTCCATCATCGGCGTGATGTTCGTCAAGGCCAGCCCCAACATGAAGAACGTGATGCCGGCGCTGTACCGCGGCCTGATCGTCTCCGGCGTGCTGTCGCTGGTGGCGTTCTACTTCGTGACCACCTCATTGTTCCCGGAGCCGGTGACGATGGCGGACGACCGCGTAGCCACCGCGTCGGGCCTGTTCGGATCCTGCATCGTCGGGCTGGTGCTGACGGCCGCGATGGTGTGGATCACCGAGTATTACACCGGCACCGATTTCCATCCGGTGAAGCACATCGCGCAGGCATCGACCACCGGCCATGCGACGAACATCATCGCTGGCATCGGCATCTCGATGAAGTCCACCGCCTGGCCGGTGCTGTTCGTGTGCGCCGGCATCCTCGTCTCCTATGGCCTCGCCGGCCTGTACGGCATTGCCGTGGCGGCGACCGCGATGTTGAGCATGGCTGGCATCGTGGTGGCGCTCGATGCGTACGGCCCCATCACCGACAATGCCGGCGGCATCGCGGAGATGGCCGAGCTGCCTGACAGCGTGCGTGACATCACCGATCCGCTGGATGCGGTGGGCAACACCACCAAGGCCGTGACCAAGGGCTATGCCATCGGTTCGGCCGGCCTCGCGGCACTGGTGCTGTTCGCCGACTACACCCACGCGCTGCATGAGCGCGGCATCAACGTCACCTTCGACCTGTCGGATCCGATGGTCATCGTCGGGCTCTTTATCGGCGGCCTGATACCGTTCCTGTTCGGGGCGATGGCGATGGAAGCCGTCGGTCGCGCAGCCGGCTCGGTGGTCGAAGAAGTACGTCGACAGTTCCGTGAGATCCCCGGCATCATGGAGGGCACGGCCAAGCCGGAATACGGCCGGGCGGTCGACATGCTGACTGCGGCGGCGATCAAGGAAATGATGTTGCCGTCACTGTTGCCCGTGATCGTGCCCATCGTGGTCGGTATCGTGCTCGGTCCGAAGGCGCTCGGTGGCCTGCTGATGGGCACCATTGTCACCGGCCTGTTCGTCGCGATCTCGATGTGCACCGGCGGCGGCGCCTGGGACAATGCGAAGAAGTACATCGAGGATGGTCATCACGGCGGCAAGGGCAGCGAAGCGCACAAGGCTGCCGTCACGGGCGACACCGTCGGTGACCCGTACAAGGACACCGCCGGCCCGGCCGTCAACCCGCTGATCAAGATCATCAACCTGGTGGCACTGCTGATCGTGCCGCTGCTGGCGGCCAAAGGACTGATCGGCTGACCGCCCGCCGCGTGTCTTGCCGCCGGCGCAGCAGGGCCGGCAGCAAGGCCTGCTTTGCAAATCAAAAAAGGCAGCTTCGGCTGCCTTTTTTGCCGGGGCGGTATCATAGGCGGTTTGCCAAGGGCGGCTGGCCCGGGCACGGCCGGTCTGGCCGCAGTCGGACCGGCGATACTACCCACAACACCATCAACCATAAGCACATCGGGAGCAAACATGGAATTCAGGGACAACGTCTTCATCATCACCGGCGGTGCGTCGGGTCTGGGCGCATCGACGGCGCGCATGATCGTCGATAACGGCGGCAAGGTCGTGCTGGCCGATGTGCAGGTCGAGGCCGGCGAAAAGCTGGCGGCAGAACTGGGCGGCAAATTCCTGAAGTGCGACGTGACCAGTGATGCCGACGGCCGTGCCGTAGTCGCTGCGGCCACCGCGATGGGCAAGCTGGTCGGCCTCGTCAACTGTGCCGGCGTCGCGCCGGCCGTCAAGACCGTCGGCCGCGACGGCGCGCACCCGCTGGATGTGTTCCAGCGCGTGGTCAATATCAACCTGGTCGGCACGTTCAACATGTCGCGCCTCGCCGCAGAAGCGATGTGCGCGAACGAAGCCAATGCCGCCGGCGAGCGCGGCGTGATCATCAACACCGCGTCGGTCGCGGCTTACGATGGCCAGATCGGCCAGGCGGCCTACGGCGCATCGAAGGCAGGCGTGGTCGGACTTACGCTGCCAATGGCGCGCGACCTGTCGCGCAATGGCATCCGCGTGATGACCATCGCCCCGGGCATCTTCGAAACGCCGATGTTGCTGGGCATGCCGCAAGAAGTGCAGGACGCGCTGGGCCAGATGGTTCCGTTCCCGCCGCGTCTGGGCAAGCCGGCCGAGTACGCGCATCTGGCCAAGACCATCTTCGAGAACACGATGATGAACGGCGAAACGATCCGCCTCGACGGCGCGATCCGCATGCAGCCGAAGTAAGCCCCACGCATCACCGAAAGGCCGGCAGGGCGCTCACGCGCCTGCCGGCTTTTTTTGTCCGCAGCCTTTCATGCTGCCCGCCATTCCTGTGGCAACCGGGCAATAGTTCATCATCCGATTGTCTGCATGCCTTGCCCACTGGTAATCTGCAGGCATGTCCCGGCCCGACAAGATTGCCTTGTTCCTGACTGGTGGTGGCGCTCGCGCTGCCTACCAGGTGGGCGTGCTGCAAGCTATTTTCTCCTTGCTGTCAGAAGCGGGCTGGCCGTCGGCCAAGAATCCGTTCGAGATCGTGTGCGGTACCTCGGCCGGCGCGATCAATGCGACGGCCTTTGCGTCCAAGGCCGATGATTTCGAAGCGGCCGTCACCGACCTGCTGGCCGTCTGGCGGCAGCTCGATGTCGAGCAGGTTTACCGGGCCGACTCGTTCGGGGTCATCCGTTCCGGGGCCCGCTGGCTGACTTTGCTGTCGTTTGGCTGGCTGCTGCGCCAATGGCGCGCGCAACCGCCGAATTCGCTGCTCGACAATTCGCCGCTGGTGGGACTGCTGCACAAGATGCTGGACCTGCGGCGGCTGGATGCCGCGCTCGAGGCTGGCCACCTGTCGGCGCTGGCCATCTCGGCCTCGTCCTATACGACCGGCCGCCACGTCACTTATTACCAGGCCGCGTCCGACATACCGAACTGGACCCGCGTGCAGCGGATGTCAGTCCAGCAGCAGATCTGTGTCGACCACTTGCTGGCCTCATCGGCGATCCCGCTGATCTTTCCGGCGGTGCCGCTGTACTGCAATGACCGCTGCGAATACTTTGGCGATGGCTCGCTGCGTGAAGTGGCGCCGATCTCGCCGGCCATCCACCTGGGCGCCGACAAGGTGCTGGTGATCGGCGCCGGCAATATCGGCGGTCCCGAAAGGAGCTTCGAGGAATTCTCCGGCTATCCCAGCCTTGCGCAGGTGGCCGGCCATGCAATGTCGAGCATCTTCCTCGACGGGCTCGCAGTCGACATCGAGCGCCTCAGCCGCATCAATCGCACGCTGGCGCTGCTGAACCCGGAGCAGTTGTCCCAGACCTCGCTGCGTCCCGTCCATATGCTGGCGATCACGCCGTCGCAGCCGCTGGACTTGATCGCCAGCCGACATGTCGGCAGCTTGCCCCTGCCGATTCGCACCATGCTGTCGGCGATCGGCGCTACCGAACGCCGTGGTGCGGCGCTCGCGTCTTACCTGCTGTTCGAGGCTTCGTATACCCGCCCGCTGATCGAGTTGGGCCAGATCGATACCCTGTCGCGACGCGACGAAGTGCTGCAGTTTTTCGGGGTAGATACCGCACCGGCGCACAATGCTGTTGCCGGACAGGCAAGGGAAGTAGCTGCCTGAATCCTGACTGACAAATTCAAGATTTTTTAATTTGCAGGGATTTGGCGGCTATTTACTGCCATTTCGCGATCAATTTGCCGAAATGTTACTGACTTTCCGGTCAAAAATGCCTGCAGGGGGTTTTTCCGGAACCAAAGCGCAGGTATCATTTGGCTGTCGGTAGCCATGCGCTTGGATCATTCGGTTCCTTGCAGGCATGGATTCGAACCGGCCGCACGCAAATATTGTAATAACAATAATTTTTATCCGGATTTGCGTGTGCCTTTGATTGTCTCAACACGACCGTGAATATTTACAGTTTCAACGCGCCTGTACAGCGCGAAGAAGAGAGCGTGGAACCGGTGTCCGCTGACAGCTTGTTGCGCACGGTACGTCCGAATGTGGTTCAGTCGATTCGTGCATTCCGGGTCGAAGAACTGCAGGTCGAGGCCCTGCGCATGGGTCACCATTTCCTGTATGCGAATTGCTCGCAGGCGCTGACGCGCCAGCAGGTCCTGGCAGCGATCACGGAGTCCTTCCATATTCCCCGGCCGTTCGGGAAAAACTACGATGCGCTGACCGACTGCCTGACGACCACCGTGTCGGAAGCGGGCGAACAGCCAGGCTTTCTGGTCGTGCTCGAAGACCTGCCGAATGCGCAGAAATTCGACAAGGAAGCGCGCGAGAACCTGCTCGACGTCTTCCGCGACGCCGCCGACTTCTGGGCCGAGAAAAAAGTCGCCTTCCGGGTCTTCTTCTCGTTCCACCTTTCCAGCCAGTAATTCGGCGACCGCGCGCATTGGGCGTGCATCGCCCACTGTTAGAATGCGCGCAATGAAAAACCTCGTCATCCTGATCTCGGGACGCGGCAGCAATATGGAAGCGATACTGCGCGCTTCCGCCGCCGAACACTGGCCCGTGAAAATCGCGGCCGTCATCAGCAACAAGGCCGATGCGTCGGGCCTGAAGACGGCTGCCGCTGCCGGCATCGCCACCGCTGTCGTCGAGCACAAGCAGTACCCGGACCGCGACAGCTTCGATGCGGCACTGGCCGCGGTCATCGACGAATACGCGCCGGACCTGGTGGTGCTGGCCGGCTTCATGCGCATCCTGACGCCGGGCTTCGTGCAGCGCTATCACGGCCGCTTGCTCAACATACATCCGTCACTGTTGCCCAGTTTTCCCGGCCTGGCCACGCACCAGCAGGCGATCGACGCCGGCGTCAAGTTCCATGGCGCGACCGTGCATTTCGTAACGCCGGTGCTTGACCATGGCCCCATCGTCGAACAGGCAGTCGTGCCGGTGATGGACGACGATACCGAACCCACGCTGGCAGCACGCGTGCTTCAACAAGAACACATCATTTATCCGCGCGCCGTGCGCGACATACTTGAAGGACGCGCATGGCTCGATGGCGAGCGCGTGAGCCGCAAATCATGAGACTACCTCCCTGGATCGTCGGCAGCACCGAAGACGCGCTGCGTGACGTGTTGCGTTTTACCGGCCCGGCCGATGTCGTGCTGTCCCGTTATTTCCGCGAGCATCCGAAGCTCGGCAGCCGCGAGCGCGGCGTAATTGCCGAATCCGTGTATGCATTGCTGCGCCAGCGTTCGGCGCTGACGCATTTTGCCGAATCGGGGCAGGGCGCACAGATGCGCCGCATCGCCTTGCTGGCGCTGGCCGAGTCGGCCGGCGTCGAAGCCCTGAGCGGCCTGACCGAAGGCGAACACGAATGGCTGACTCGCGTGATGGCGATCGATCGTGCGAACCTGCCGCGCGCGCTGCGCACCAGCTTCCCGGACTGGATACTCGAGCGCTTCGATGCACAGTACGGCGAGCAGGAAACGCTGGCGATGGTCGATGCGCTGAACCGTCCGGCGCCGCTGGATCTGCGCGTTAACACCCTGAAGTCATCGGTTGAAGAGGCCGAGGCTGCGCTGTCTCATGCCGGCGCCGATTTCGAGCGTACGCCGTATGCGCCGCTGGGCCTGCGCATGGCCCGCAAGCCGGCATTGCAAAACCTCGACATTTTCAAGAATGGCGGCATCGAGGTGCAGGACGAGGGCAGCCAGTTGCTCGCGCAACTGCTCGGTGCGCGCCGCGGCGAGATGGTGGTCGATTTTTGTGCCGGCGCGGGTGGCAAGACGCTGGCCATCGGCGCGCAGATGCGTAGCACCGGCCGGTTGTATGCCTTCGATGTTTCCGAAAAGCGTCTCGCCAAGCTCAAGCCGCGGATGGCGCGCAGCGGGCTGTCGAACGTGCATCCGGTCGTGATCGCGCATGAGAATGATGCGAAGGTCAAGCGCCTCGCGGGCAAGGCCGATCGCGTGCTGGTCGATGCGCCGTGCAGCGGCCTCGGTACGCTGCGCCGCAATCCGGATGTGAAATGGCGGCAGACGCCCGAAGGCGTCGGCGAGCTCAATGCAAAGCAAACAGCCATCCTCGCCAGCGCTGCGCGTCTGGTGAAGCCGGGCGGCCGTCTTGTCTATGCGACCTGCAGCCTGCTGCAGGAGGAAAATGAAGCGATCGTCGAGCAATTCCTCGCCGCGCATGAAGCCTTTGCGCTGGTACCCGCCAGTGCGGTACTGGCCGAGCAAAAGCTGGCGCTCGACACCGGCGATTACCTGAAACTGCTGCCCCATCGGCACCAGACGGATGGCTTCTTTGCGGCCGTGCTGGAACGCAGGAAGGCAAGCGCCGGCACGAAAGCAGACACCGGCGACGAAACGATCAAAGAATCCAGCGAATAAGCCAACAACCAAGCACGCATTTCAACTTCGGGCCGTCGCGCCACTGCTGCCATGCATCCTTCGTCGAATCTCTTGCCTGAATTGCTCGCCGACTTCGACCGCCCGGATTTCCAGTGGCAGTTGCTGGCGTTGGCGATCTGCGTGATCGGCGGCTGGCTGTTGTCGCATGCGCTGATGCGGCGTTTTTCCGAGCAGCCAGTCAGGTTCGGCAGTTTCAGCACCGCACTCGACAGCTTCCAGCGTGTGCTGACGCCGCTGGTGACGCTGATGCTGATCGTGCTGGCCATCGTCATCCTGGGTCGCTGGCAAACGGTGGCCTTGCTGCGCACCGCGTTGCCGCTGCTGCTGTCCTTCTTGCTGATTCGCCTGGTGTTTTACATGCTGCGCAAGGCATTTGCGCGCAACGGTCGCATCGGCGGCGTGCTGCAAGCCTTCGAGCAAGTGTTTGCCGTGCTGGTCTGGTCGGGGCTGGCGATCTACATCACCGGCTTGTGGCCGGAGTTCGTTCTCTTCCTCGAAGACACTACCTTGCCGGTTGGCCGCCATCGCGAATCCTTGCTGGTGATCGTGCAGGCGCTGGTCTATGTCGGCATCACGCTGGTGCTGGCCTTGTGGGCCGCGGCGCTGATCGAGCATCGCCTGATGACGCTCGACACAATGCATTCGTCGCTGCGTGCAGTGCTGTCACGCGTCGGCCGTGCCGCCCTGATCCTGGTCGCGGTACTGGTCAGCCTGTCGCTGGTAGGCATCGACCTGACCGTGCTGTCGGTCTTCGGCGGCGCGCTCGGCGTCGGCCTGGGTCTCGGCTTGCAAAAGCTGGTCAGCAGCTATGTGTCCGGCTTCGTGATCCTGCTCGAACGCAGCCTTGCGATTGGCGATGTGGTGACGGTCGACCGCTATAACGGGCAGGTAGTACAGATCAATACGCGTTATACGGTGATCAAGGGCGGCGACGGGGTCGAATCGGTGATTCCCAATGAGCTGCTGGTGTCGTCGCCGGTGCAGAACCTGTGCCTGAGCGATCGCAATACGCGCGTCGCCACCACGCTCATCGTGACGCAGGGCACGGATCTCGATGCACTCTTTGCCGCGGCACTGCCTGCAGTGGCTGCGATACCGCGCGTCCTCGCGCATCCTGCGCCGACCGCGCTGCTGCTGCGCTTTGCGCCGGACGGACTCGAACTCGAGTTCGCATTCTGGATCGCCGATCCGGAAAACGGCAAGGCCACGGTACTGTCGGCGGTGAATCGCGCGTTGTTAATGATTTTGAAAGAACGAGGCGTGCAGCTGGCCGTTTCGCAATCGAAATGACAAGTTCTATCGATTGTGATTAACAAGTCATTGATTCGAAAGACTTTATATTCGTAATCTCGTCAAGTTTTGGGGCTCGCGCACCCAAAAGCGCGTACAATCCTTTCTCGTGGCTAAGAGCCATTGACGAAGCATCAGCGGCAACGCACTGAAGATGCTTTGTCGCGGTAACGGGCAAGCCTGGCTTGTGCCTGACCCCGCGCCTGATTTTCGTACTGGAGAAAAAATGTCCCAACATTCCGGCCTGGATGCCGTTCTCGATTTTCTGCTTAACGGCATTACTGGCGCCAGCGGATGGCAAATCCTGTTGGTTACCCTGCTGTTCACCCACATCACCATCGCCGCAGTCACCATCTTCCTGCACCGCTGCCAGGCGCATCGCGCACTGGACCTGCACGCGATCCCCAGTCACTTCTTCCGTTTCTGGTTGTGGCTGACGACTGGCATGGTCACCAAGGAGTGGGCAGCGATTCACCGCAAGCATCACGCCAAATGCGAGACCGTTGATGATCCGCACAGCCCTGTCACGCGCGGCATCGAGACCGTGTTGTTCGAAGGCGCCGAGCTGTATCGCGTGGAATCGAAGAATCGCGAGACCATCGAGAAATATGGTCACGGCACGCCGGATGACTGGCTCGAGCGTAATGTCTACACCAAGCACTCGGCACTGGGCGTGGCCCTGATGCTGATCGTCGACGTCGCGCTGTTTGGCGTGCTCGGCCTGACGGTCTGGGCAGTGCAGATGATCTGGATCCCTGTCACGGCCGCCGGCATCATCAACGGCATCGGCCACTACTGGGGCTATCGCAATTTCGATTGCAAGGATGCGTCGACCAACGTCTTCCCGTTCGGCATCATCATCGGCGGTGAAGAACTGCACAACAACCACCACACCTATGGCACGTCAGCGAAACTGTCGAACAAGTGGTGGGAATTCGATATCGGCTGGATGTACATCTCCATCCTCGTGTTCTTTGGCTTGGCCAAGGTGAAGAAGGTTGCGCCGGCACCGAAGTTCGATCGCAAAAAGCTGGTCGCCGATCTGGAGACCCTGCAATCGGTGGTCGCCAACCGTTACGACGTGATGGCCAAATATGCGCGTTCGCTGCGCAGCACCTGGCAAGATGAACTGGCACACCTGCGTACCAACGCGGCGCTGGAGTCGGGCTTCCTGAAGTCGACCAAGCAACTGCTGCAACGTGAGCCGGCCAGCCTCGAAAGCGGCCAGCAGCAGCAACTGACCGAGCTGTTCAAGCACAGCAAGGCACTGCAGACCATGCATGAAATGCGTGTCGAGCTGGGCGCGATCTGGGAGCGCTCGCATTCGAGCAGCGACCAGCTGCTGCATCAGCTGCGCGACTGGTGCGCCCGTGCCGAAGCATCGGGCATCCGTTCGCTGCAGGAGTTCTCGCTGCGCCTGCGTAGCTACGCCTGATTCAGCGCGCTGGCCTGCCCAGCATGAAAAAGCCCCGCGCATGCGGGGCTTTTTTTATGCCTGCGGTCGCAGGGAATTGGGGTGGCCTTTCCATCGAGCTGCCGGGATATCGGGATGCCGAAATGTCTTGCCGGCTGATCCCTGCGGCCTCACGTGGGAAACGGCAGACAAATGCCTTTGCCACAGGCGAAAAAAAACCTCGCGAATCTCGCGAGGTTTTTTTGTATCGAGCGAAACCAAAGATTTCGATTACTTGATCTTGGTTTCTTTGTACTCGACGTGCTTGCGTGCCTTCGGGTCGAACTTCATGATCGACATTTTCTCGGGCATCGTGCGCTTGTTCTTGGTGGTGGTGTAGAAGTGACCGGTGCCGGCAGTCGACTCCAGTTTGATCTTCTCGCGGCCTTTGCTGGTTGCCATGGTTCAGTATCCTTTGCTTAAACCTGATTAAACTTTCGCGCCACGTGCGCGCATATCGGCCAGCACCGCATCGATGCCCAGCTTGTCGATGATGCGGATGCCCGCACCCGAAACAGTCAGACGAACCCAGCGGTTTTCCGACTCAACCCAGAAACGACGGTTCTGCAGGTTGGGCAGGAAGCGGCGCTTGGTCTTGTTATTTGCGTGGGAGACATTGTTGCCGACCATCGGCTTCTTCCCG
>JACCDU010389069.1_pt1 | contig 11496 bp, 10 predicted proteins | sample 7446081 | NCBI WGS metagenome assembly JACCDU01 (sample SAMN15323447, study PRJNA562643) | freshwater metagenome | isolation source: river surface water | place: USA:Blue River Watershed | collected 2017-08-17 | reverse complement strand
GCGTTCTGGTGCGCGTCGATTTTTTCGCAGGCTTTCCAGCGCATCAGGTTGGCGGCTTCCAGCTCGATGAAGGCATCGGCGATCGGGAACTGCACCCCCTGGTTCTGACCAATGGGGCGACCGAACACCACGCGCTCACCGGCGTATTTGCGGGCGCGCTCGATGAACCAGTAGCCATCGCCAATGCACTCGGCGGCGATCAGCGTGCGCTCGGCGTTCAGGCCGTCGAGCAGGGTTTTGAAGCCTTTGCCTTCTTCGCCCAGCAGCGCGTCTTCGGGGATTTCGAGGTTGTCGAAAAACAGCTCGTTGGTCTCGTGGTTGACCATGTTCAGGATGGGGCGCACCGTCAGGCCGTTGCCGATCGCTTGCTTGAGGTCGATCAGGAAGCACGACAAGCCCTCGGAGCGCTTCTGCACCTGGTCGACCGGGGTGGTGCGGGCCAGCAGGATCATCAGATCGCTGTGCTGGATGCGCGAGATCCAGACCTTCTGGCCGTTGATGACCCAGCGGCCGTCTTTCTTGACGGCGCTGGTCTTGAGCTTGGTGGTGTCGCTGCCGGTGGTCGGCTCGGTCACGCCCATGGACTGGATGCGCAACTCGCCGCTGGCGATCTTGGGCAGGAACTGTTCCTTTTGCGCTTGCGAGCCACTGCGCACGATGGCGTTCATCACGTACATCTGGCCGTGGCAGGCACCGGAGTTGCCGCCCGAGCGGTTGATCTCTTCCATGATCACCGAGGCTTCGGCCATGGACAGGCCGGAGCCGCCGTATTCCTGCGGAATCAGCGCGGCCATCCAGCCGGCTTGGGTCAGCGCATCCACGAACGCTTCGGGGTAGGCGCGGGCTTCGTCGACCTTGCGGTGGTATTCGTCAGGGAACTGGGCGCACAGGGCGCGCACCGCATCGCGGATGTCTTGGTAGGCGTCGGGATCGTTGAACATGCTTGTCTCCAGAAAACAGGGGGTCAGGCCAGTTCGGCGCTGGCATCCATGGCCAGGTGGCCTTCGGGGGTGACGGCCCACAGCTTGACCGTCTTGTCGCCTTCAAGGCGGCCACAGAGGCTGAACGGGGCGATGTCGAAAATTGGCTTCATGGCCTTGAACGAAAAGCGGTGCACCTGCGCCGTGGGCAGCTGGCGGCGCAGCAGATCGAGCAGCAGCGTGGCGATCAGCGGGCCGTGCACGATCAGGCCGGGGTAGCCTTCCACTTCGGTCACATAGCGGCGGTCGTAGTGGATGCGGTGGCCGTTGAAGGTGAGTGCCGAATAGCGGAACAGCAGCACATCGTCGGGGCGGATCTCGCGCGTCCAGGTGGCGTTGTTGGGCGCCACCACGCCGGCGGGCGCGGGCTCGCCCGGCGCCGGCATGTCGCGGTAGACGATGTCGTGCTCTTCGTGGATGGCCACTTTCCCATCGGCTCGGATCTCGTGGTGCACGTGCACAAACACCAGCGGGCCGGTGCGGCCCTCCTTCATGCTGACGTTGGCGATGCGCGAGTTGCGGCTGATGGCCTGGCCGGCACGCACCGGGCTCAGAAACTCGATGCGGCTGCCTGCCCACATGCGTCGGGGCAGCGGCACCGGCGGCAGAAAGCCGCCACGCTTGGCGTGGCCGTCCGCGCCGATCTCCGACTGGCGGTGCAGCGGCAGAAAGTACAGCCAGTGCCAGCACGGGGGCACTTCGGTGCCCAGGTCGATGGCCGGATCGTCCCGGTCCAGCGTGGCACTCAGTGCGCGCAGGGGCACGACGGTGGCCACATCGTGGACCGATTCGGTGCGGTCGATCCAGCTGCGCAGGTGGTCGATGTCCAGGTTCATGGTCGGGCTTCGTCCTTGAAAGAAACGTGTGTGGGGCGCGATTGTGGCGAGCCATTGGCTATTCGTAAAATACGATTTTTGGCTAATGGCTATGTGCTTTGCATATAGGTAAACGGCATGGAATTGCGGCAACTGCGTTACTTTCTGGGGGTGTGTGAGGCCGGCAGCCTGCTCAAGGCCTCGGGCCGCTTGCACATTGCCCAGCCGGCGCTGGGCCAGCAGATCGCTGCGCTGGAGGACGAGCTGGGCGTCAAGCTGTTTGAGCGCTCGACGCGTGGCATGGCCCTGACCCCGGAGGGGCGCATCTTTCAGGAACACGCCAAGGTGGTGCTGACCGATGTCGACCGCGCCAGGGAAGCGGTGCGTCAATCCGTGGCCGAACCACAGGGCCAGGTGGTGCTGGGCTTGCCCACCACCGTGGCGTTGGCTGCGGCCGTGCCCATCGTGCAGGCCTGCCGTGCCCGTTACCCAGGCATCCAGCTGCAGTTGGTCGAGGCCTACAGCGGCCACTTGCGCGAATGGTTGCAGCTGGGGCGGCTCGATCTGGCGCTGCTGTTTGGTGACGAGCCGGACCCGGACCTGCTCAAACGCGTGCTGCTCGAAGAACCGCTGTCCTTGGTGACGTCTCCTGGTGCACCGGCGTTTGAACAGCCACTGCGTTTGCGTCATCTGGCCGAACTGGAGCTGGTGTTGCCCAGCCGAGAGCATGGCTTGCGGCGCATCATCGACGCGGCTTGTGCGCGGCAAGGGATTGCGCTGAACGTGATTGCCGAGATCGACTCGCTGACCAGCGTGAAAAACGCCGTGGCGGCCGGTGTGGGCCACACCATCTTGTCGCCTTCGTCGGTGGTCCAGGAGGTGGCCCAGGGCAAATTGAAAGCCGCCACCATCGAAGAGGCCAATATGCGCCGCCGCGTGGTGTGCGCCACCCGCATCACGCGGCCCACGACCCAGGCGAGTGTGGCGGTGATCGGTTTGGCCACCGATCTGATCCGGGGCATGGTGGGGTCGGGGGCTTGGCCGGGACGCTGGATCGGGGAAGTGCGCAGCCGCTGAGTCTCAGGCAAAAAAAGCGCCCCACGAGGGGGCGCTGTGAATCAACAGGTCGGGCAACTGCAAAGCCTGACCCATCCATTGTACTGTATGTGCGTACAGTTGTTTGACGGCAGGCATGCGGGTGACAGCCAGGCGCCCTGGTGGTGGGCACACTGGCCGCCATTGCATTGACGGACCCGAACCATGACTTCTCCCCGCAACGTTTTCATCACCGGCGGCACCAGCGGCATTGGTGCCGCCATCGCGCGGGCTTTTGCCGCCACCGGGGCCCAGGTCGTGGCCACGGGGGCCACGGCGGCCGAGGTGCAGGCAGCCCAGGGCCATGGCCCGAATGCCGGCATCGTGTTTGAAATGCTGGATGTGCGTGATGGCGAAGCCGTCAAGGCGCGTCTGGGCCAGTACGCGGGGCTGGATGTGCTGGTCAACTGCGCCGGCATCATCCAGCGCCAGGTCGAACTCGAGCCCGAGGCCTTTGCGCGCACGGTGGACATCAACCTCAACGGCACCATGCGCAGCTGTGCCGCCGCGCGAGCGGCGCTCAAGGCGCGTGGCGGCTGCATCGTCAACACGGCCTCGATGTTGAGTTTCTTTGGTGGTGGCCTCGTGCCGGGCTACAGCGCGAGCAAGGGCGGCGTGGCCCAGCTCACCAAGTCGCTGGCCATCGCGTATGCGGGTGACGCCATCCGCGTCAACGCTGTGGCGCCGGGCTGGATCGCCACGCCGCTGACACAGGCGCTGCAAGACGACCCGGCGCGCAGCGGCCCCATCCTGGCGCGCACGCCGCTGGCGCGTTGGGGGCGGCCCGAGGATGTGGCCGATCCGGTGGTCTTTCTGGCCAGTGAGGCCGCGCGTTTCATCACGGGCGTGGTGCTGCCGGTGGACGGCGGTTACCTGATCGCCTGAGGCACCGCTCTGCGCGGCATTGTTGCGCGCAGGTTAAGCATGGATTGCGTTGGCGAGTGCCGCAGGCCGCGCGGAATTCGCACAATGGCGTGACCCTGTTCTTGTTCTTCCTTGGACCCACACACCATGAAAACCTACCGCATCGCCACCATTCCCGGAGACGGCATTGGCAAGGAAGTGATCCCTGCCGGCCAACAAGTCATGCAGGCCCTGGCCCAGTCTTGCGGCACCTTTGCTTTTGAATTCGAAAACTTTGGCTGGGGCGGCGACCATTACCGCAAGCACGGCGTGATGATGCCGACCGATGGCCTGCAAGCCCTCAAGGACAAGGACGCGATCCTGTTCGGCTCGGCCGGCGATCCGCACATCCCGGACCACATCACGCTGTGGGGTTTGCGCCTGAAGATCTGCCAGGGCTTTGACCAATACGCCAATGTCCGGCCCACACGCATCCTGCCCGGCATCGACGCCCCGCTCAAGCGTTGCCGCCCAGAAGACCTGGACTGGGTCATCGTGCGTGAGAACTCCGAAGGCGAGTATTCGGGCGTGGGCGGCCGTGTGCACCAGGGCCACCCGATCGAAGCGGCCACCGATGTGTCCATCATGACCCGTGCGGGCGTCGAGCGCATCCTGCGCTTTGCCTTCCGGCTGGCGCAGTCGCGTCCACGCAAGCTGCTCACGGTGGTCACCAAGAGCAATGCCCAGCGCCACGCCATGGTGATGTGGGACGAAATCGCGGTGCAGATCGCCCAGGAATTCCCCGATGTGAAGTGGGACAAGGAACTGGTGGACGCCGCCACCGCGCGCATGGTGAATCGCCCGGCGTCGCTGGACACCATCGTTGCGACCAACCTGCATGCCGACATCCTGAGTGACCTGGCCGCCGCGCTCGCGGGCAGCCTGGGCATTGCGCCCACCGGCAACATCGACCCCGAACGCCGCTACCCCAGCATGTTCGAGCCCATCCACGGTTCGGCCTTCGACATCATGGGCAAGGGCCTGGCCAACCCGGTGGGCACGTTCTGGTCGGTGGTCATGCTGCTGGAGCACCTGGGCGAGCACGCCGCAGCCCAGCGCCTGATGAAAGCGGTGGAAAGCGTGACCGCCAACCCCGCGCTGCACACCGGCGACCTGGGCGGTCAGGCGCGCACGGTGGATGTGACGCAAGCCGTGTGCGCAGCCCTGGCTTGAAGCCCCGGCGCTGAGCACAGGCATGGATAACCCTGTTGGCGCCGCCACGCCCCCGCCCTAGCATCCACGCGCACTGTGGCGCCCCCGGGCGGGACCCACAGACCTTCTTGTCCTCTTGTTTGTTGAAAGGAACGTCCATGAAGTCGAAGTTTTCTGCGCTGTCTCTTGTGTGTGCCACGCTGGGCGTGGCCGGGCTGTCGGTGTCGGCCTCGGCCGTGGCCCAGGACTACCCGGCGGCCAATCGGCCCATCACCTTCCTCTTGCCGTACGCCGCAGGCGGGCCGACCGACAAAGCTGCGCGCGACCTGGCGCAGTCCATGAGCAAGGCCATGGGCGGGCACAGCATCGTGGTGGAAAACGCGCCGGGCGCTTCGGGCTCGATCGGTGTGGCCAAAGCCGCCAAGGCGCCGAACGAGGGCTACACCTTGTTGTTCACGCACATCGCCCAGGCCACTTTGCCGACGTTCTTCCGCTCCTTGCCTTACAACGTGGAGAAAGATTTCGAATACCTCGGTCTGGTCAGCGAGAACCCGATGAACCTGATCGCCCGCCCGACCATGGCCGCCAACACGCTGGGCGAGTTGGTGAGCTGGATCCAGGCCAACAAGGGCAAGATCAGCATTGCCAACGCGGGCCCTGGATCGGCTTCGCACCTGTGCGGCATGTTGTTCCAGTCCACGCTCAAGGTGGACATGGTGTCCGTGCCCTACAAAGGCACGGCACCGGCCATGACCGACCTGATCGGCGGCCAGATCGACCTTTTGTGTGACCAGACCACCACCACGGTGGCTCAGGTGGAGGGCAAGAAGGTCAAGTCGTACGCCGTGACCACACCCACACGGCTGAGCTCGCCGGTGTTCAAGGACACGCCGACCTTGCAGGAGGCGGGTTTCAAGGACTTCAGCGTCACCATCTGGCAAGGGCTGTACGCACCCAAGGGCACGCCTGCGCCGGTGCTCAAGAAACTCAACGACGCCCTCAAGCAAGCCGTGAAAGACCCAGAGTTCATCCGCAAGCAGGAGGCGGGTGGCGCCTCGGTCATCACCGATGGCCGGGTCGATCCTGCCGGACACAAAGCCTTTGTGATGGCTGAAACCGTGAAATGGGCGCCGGTGATCAAGGCCGGCGGCGTTTACGCCGATTGAGCCCCCGCACGCCGCCCTCGGGGCTCACACCACCAGCGGGGTGGCGGCGCCGTCCATGGTCATGCACACGCCAGTGACATAGCTGGCGGCGCTGGAAGCCAGGAACAGCACGGCCCGTGCGATCTCCTCGGGCTGTGCCATGCGGCCCAGCGGGATGCGGGCCACTGCGCGCTGCATGGCCTCCTCGGGGGCGATGCCTTGTGCACGCGCATCGGCGACCAGCCCTTCTTGCAGCCGGTCGGTCAGCGTCAGGCCGGGGTTGATGGCGTTGACGCGCACCCCCTGTGGGCCGAGGCTGTGTGGAAACGCATCTGCGCAGGCATTTTTTAGCTCACAGAGGTGCTGGCGGCATTCGCGCAGAATTTGATCAATTTCGAGGCGCATGAGAGGGCATATGCCCTCTCAGAAACCCTATAGATGCCAAATATCAATGCATAAGGGCTCTCAAGCCCCTGCCATCCTCACCGCTCGCATCGTGCCATCGAAGCCCAGGATGCTGATGACCCGTTTAAGGTTGTAGGCCAGCACATGCAAACTCATCTCTGTTCTGACGTGCGGCAACGTCTTCATCAGGAAGTGCGTTGCACCCATCCAGTACTTGAGCGTACCGAACACATGCTCCACCGTACGCCGCCTCAGTGTCATTGCATCAAGCTTGCGATCCAACCGCTGCTGCACCCGTTCGAGAGCAGCCTCGTGCTCCCAGCGCCGAATACGCCGATAGTTGCTGGTCGTGCACTCAGCCTTCAGCGGGCATTTAGGACAGGCACTGGACCAATAGACATGGATGAGCAGATCGTCTTCCACTCGGCTGAAGCGATGAATCGCTCGCTGTCCAGCAGGACATTGGTACTGATCATCCCGAGCGATATAGATGAAGTCAGCTTTACTGTAGCGCCCAGCAGCTTTAGCGTTGGAAGTCATTGGCTTGGGCACGAAGGTCGCAATACCGCTGTCTTCGCAAGCCTTTATTTCAAGACCGTTGTAGTAGCCACGATCAGCAAAGACCTGCAGACGCTTGCGCTTCATAACTTGTCGCGCCGCTTGGGCCATTGCATTGAGTTGAGCGCGGTCATTACCGACGTTGGTCACTTCGTGTGTGACGATCAGATGATGTTTGGCATCCACCACAGCCTGTACGTTGTAGCCCACCAAACCTGATCCCTTGGCCTGCGAGACCATTGAGCGTGAGTCAGGGTCTGTTGTTGACAACTGCCCATCGGGTTCGCTTTTGAGCTGCTCGCGTGTTTGATCCAATTTCTGCATTTGCGCGCGCAACGTCTTGATCTTCTCTTGTAACCGTGCGGTCTTAGCCTCCAATTCCGCTGGCTGGGTCCGATCCGCCGTCTCCAAAGCATCCAGGTAACGTTGAATGCTTTGTTCGACTTGCTCTTGCCGCCGATCAATCTTGCCCTCCGAGAAGTTACGATCTCGGCTGTTAACGGCTTTGAACTTGCTGCCATCAATGGCCACAATGGCTTGCGTGAACATCTTGAGTTCACGGCACAGCGTCACGAAGCGGCGGCACACGTTACGAATACCAGCTCCGTTGTCTCGACGGAAGTCGGCAATCGTCTTGAAATCAGGTGCCAGACGGCCTGTCAGCCACATCAACTCCACGTTGCGCTGGCACTCGCGCTCAAGGCGGCGACTGGACTGTACGCGGTTGAGGTAACCGTAGATGTAGATCTTCAGGAGCACTGAAGGGTGATAAGACGGGCGTCCCGTTGCTGCAGGAGCAGCGCCTTCAAACCCAAGTGCCTTCAGATCCAGCTCGGCAACAAACGCATCAACCACGCGTATCGGGTTGTCTTCGGCGATGAAGTCATCCAGGCACTCTGGCAGCAAAGTCACCTGCTGCCTGTCCTGACCTTCGATGTATCTGGACATATTGACCTCGCTGTTCAATATGTCTGCCAACTCTACAGAGTTCGTCCACCGGCGGGGAGAGGGTTTTCACACAGCCTCGGCCATAAGCGGCCGCCAACCCGGCGCTGGCGAGCATGAGCGCCGCATTGGCGGCCCCGCCCGGCAGGTGAATGGGGCTGGCCACCTTGCCGCCATTGCCCACCACGTTGACGATGCTGCCGCGACCGCGTTGCCCCATGCGCTGGATGGTCGGGTCGATCATGTGGATGTAGCTGAAGTACTTGGCCTGCATGGCGTCGTGCCAGGCCTGCGGTGTGAGCTCGGCTGCCGGGGTGCGTTTGGCGGCGCCAGCCGAATTGACCAGCACATCGACCGCGCCGAAGGCCGCTTCGGCGGCGTCGAGCGCGGCCCGTGCGGCGGCGGCATCGCGCAGATCGGCGGCATGGGTGTGGATGCGCGAGGCGTCGTGGCTGGCCAGGTGCTGGCGGGCGCGTGCCAGGTTGTCTGCGTCGCGCGAGACCAGGCTCACGCGTGCGCCTTCTTGCAAGAACGCCTCGGCACAGGCCAGGCCGATGCCTTTGCTGCCGCCGGTGATGAGGATGTGTCGGTCGCGTAGCTGAAGGTCCATGAAAACTCCGTGCATTGGAAAAACCAGACGCGCGCAGCGCGCGTGTTCAGCGCACCAGACGCTGGGCGTTGACCAGCGTTTGCGCCAGTTGCTCGCCCTCTTGTGCCCAGAAGGCCGGGTCGGCGCTGCGGATGCGTGTGATGGCATTGCCCATGTGGCCGGCGGCGGCCTGGCGTGCCGCTTCGCGGTCGCCCGCTTCGAGCGCCTGCACGATGGCGGCATGCTCGCCTTGCACCTGCTGCGCAAAGTCCAGCCGCCGAGCCTCGTTGGCGCGCGTCACCTGCGTGGCGCCGTGCAAAAACTGCCCCAGGTATTCCAGGGTCTGCAGCAAGAAGGGGTTGCGTGCCGCTTCGGCGATGGCACGGTGAAACTGCACGTCTTCGCGCACCCCGTCGCCACCGCGCTGGACGGCCACATCGAGCGCCTTGACGGCGGCATGGATGCGGCGCATGTCGCGTGCTGTGCGGCGCTCGGCGGCCAGGGCGGCCACTTCGGCCTCCAGGGCGCGGCGCACCTCGACCATTTGAATCACCGCCTCCTGCGAGGCCGCGTGGCGTGTTTCGAAGCTCAAGGGGGTGAAGGGCGCACTGGCCTGCACAAACACGCCGCTGCCCTGGCGCGAATCCACCAGCCCCAGCGATTTGAGGCGTGACACCGCCTCGCGCACCACGGTTCGGCTGACGCCAAACTGCTCGACCAGGCGGGCCTCGGTGGGCAGCTTGTCGCCCGGGGCGAGACCACCACGGCGGATTTCACTGGCGAGCTGTTCGGCCACCTGGTCCGACAGGCGTGCGCCACTGGTGACGGGGGTAAAGGGCTGACTCATGTGCTTGTCATACAAATTGCAGCACGAGCATAGCGTGTCGCTGGCGGGGGCGCCGAGGCGGATGGGTCCGAGAAAACCCTGTGGCACCCATGATTACGATTAGGTAAACTCGTTTATCTATAGTAAATTACGTGCCTGGCGCAATGACAACAGTCAGTGCGCGGCACACCACCCAAGCAGGAGACCGCCCATGGGGGCTTACGTCAACCCGATTTATCCGTACCAGGCGCCGACCGACCTGAAGGTCACGCCGCCGCTGCGCAAACCGCTGATCGTGATCGGTGCCGGCCCGGTGGGCCTGGCTGCCGCCATCGACGCCCGCCTGCAAGGGCTCGACGTGCTGGTGCTCGACGACGACAAAACGGTCTCGGTCGGCTCGCGTGCCGTCTGCTACGCCAAGCGCTCGCTCGAGATCCTCGATCGCCTGGGTGTGGGTGAACAGGCTTGCCAGCTGGGCGTGAGCTGGAACATCGGCCGCACCTTCATGGACGAGGGCGAGGTCTACCAGTTCAACTTGGTGCCCGACGCTGGCCACAAGCGCCCAGGCATGATCAACCTGCAGCAGTACCACATCGAGGAGATGCTGATCGCGCGCGCGCTCGAGCTGGGCGCCGACATCCGCTGGCAGCACAAGGTCACGGCCGTCACGCGCCATGACGACCATGCCACGCTCACAGTCGAAACGCCCGATGGCACGTTCGACATCGAAGCCGACTGGCTGGTGGTGGCCGACGGTGCGCGCAGCCCGATCCGCCGCCACCTGGGGCTGGACATCGAAGGCCGTGTGTTCCAGGACCGCTTCCTGATCGCCGACGTCATCATGAAGGCCGACTACCCGGCCGAGCGCTGGTTCTGGTTCGACCCGCCGTTTCACCGCAACCAAAGCGTGCTGCTGCACAAGCAAAGCAACAACGTCTGGCGCGTGGACTTCCAGCTGGGCTGGGACGCCGACCCCGAGGAAGAAAAGAAACCCGAGAAGGTGTTGCCGCGGCTCAAAGCCATGCTGGGCGACGACCGGCCGTTTGAGCTGGAGTGGGTCAGCATCTACACCTTCCAGTGCCGGCGCATGACGGACTTTCGCCATGGCCGCGTGCTGTTCGTGGGCGATGCCGCGCACCAGGTCTCGCCCTTTGGCGCGCGCGGCGCGAACTCGGGCTTTCAGGACGTGGACGACCTGATGTGGAAGCTGGCGCTGGTCATGAAGGGCCAGGCCAGCGACCAGCTGCTCGACACCTACGCGCTCGACCGCCAGTTCGCCGCCGACGAGAACATCATGAACTCGACGCGTTCGACCGACTTCATCACGCCCAAGAGCCGCACCAGCAAGACCTTCCGCAACCAGGTGCTGGCACTCGCCAAGCATTACCCCTTCGCGCGCAAGCTGGTGAATTCGGGCCGCCTGTCGGTGCCGTCCTTCCTCACGTCTTCGCTGCTCAACACGCCCGATGCCGACGCCTTCGACGGCAACATGGTGCCCGGCGCGCCCATGGACGATGCACCGGTGCAGGTCCATGGCCAGGACGCCTGGCTGCTCGATCAGGTGGGCCATGGCTTTCAATGCCTGCTGTTTGCCGACGCCGCGCCCTCGGCCGAGGTGCTGGCGCAGCTCCAGGCCTTGCAGACTGCGAAGCTTCCGGTGACGCCACGGATCGTTTCGCCGCGCGCCATCGAGGTGCCTGGCGTGCCCGTGATCGTCGATGCGCAAGGCTGGATCGCCAAGCGCTACGACGGCAAGGCCGGCACGGCCTACCTGCTGCGCCCCGACCAGCATGTGGCCGCGCGCTGGCGCCAGCTGGACGCCGCGCGTGTGCAGCAAGCCCTGGCCCGCGCCACCTGCACGAACCGCCAGGCCTGAAAGGACACGCCATGCCAAGCACCCTGCTCAAGACCGACCCGAACTTCCACGAACCCGGCCGCCGCTTTTTCCGCGACTTCTCGCCCGGCGACGACTTTTACGAAGCGCTCATCGACGCGCACAATGGCCTGACCGACGAACAAAGCGAAGCGCTCAACGCCCGCCTGATCCTCGTGCTGGCCAACCACATCGGCGATTTGCGTGTGT
>JACCDU011045302.1_pt1 | contig 11501 bp, 5 predicted proteins | sample 7446081 | NCBI WGS metagenome assembly JACCDU01 (sample SAMN15323447, study PRJNA562643) | freshwater metagenome | isolation source: river surface water | place: USA:Blue River Watershed | collected 2017-08-17 | reverse complement strand
CCTTTAATTCCAATAGTTTGTGAAAGCTTATAAACGAAGTCCAATTCCACTCCTGTGTGTAATTGCTTAACCCCTAAATTAGATTTATAAACTAAATCTCCTTGAGTCATTACAGTAGTTCCAACAGTTTCTGTAGCAGATGTGACTACTCTAGATGAAGAAACAACTCTATCTTCCCATGAAGTTCTGTAGGTATTCAAACTAGCTGTGAAGTTAGAAGATTTATAAGTATAACCTGCTTCTAAGCCTAATACTTTTTCATTCGAAGTCAATGGATTCACCTCATTTGTAAAATTCAAAAAGATGTTGTCATGATATGGTTGACGTGAATAAAAACCAGTATTCAAATAAACTGAATTTTTACTATTTATAGAATAACTACCTCCTGCTTTAAAATTATATCCAAGATTATTAACTTTTTCAGAATCTGTATATGCAGGTAGATAATCAAAATAATCAAATCTTTGGTGAGATTGGTTAGATACAGATGCTTGTAAAAAAGCCGATAACTTATCCTTGCTATATTCTAATTGACCAAATAATCCACCATAAGATATAGTTTCACTGTAATCATAATCAATTTTTTGATTAGTATCAATTGAATTAAAAAAAGCATTCCATGGATCAGTTGACTTAGATTGATTTACAACTTGATTCACATCACTTCCTTGAGTTAAATGATTTGACCCACGTAATTTTCTAGCATCAGTAAAATTTTTAAGTCCCAAATAATTATTTACTTGTCTGTAATGATCCCCATAATAAGTTCTTAAATCAAACCCTGCATTAAATGCTAGATTTTCTGTCAACTTAGTTTTTAAATTAGAAACAACACCATACCAAGCATGATTATTCATAGAAGATCTAATCAAATAACTATTAGATGCTTTAGACGCTCCAGCTGCCAACGCACTATTATTAGTATAAATTTTGTTAAAATCTATATATGTAGTTTGATTAGCTGCTAAATATGGATTATATTCTGTAACACTTTTTTTATTAGAACTTGAACCATAATTCCCAGTACCTCCACCTCTTCCCCAAGAAGCATAAACTACAGTTGATAAATCTGTTTTATCTGATATTTTATAATCCCAGTTAAGATTAGCAACTGGTTTGTGATAAAAATTAGTTCTTTCAGAAATATACTGACCGTTCAAATACCCATAATTATTATTGTATTTTCTCCCAAAGCCTAGATAATCAGATATTTTTTTAGAAAAATTTTGATCGTGCCATTGCGGCGCCCCTGTAATCAAAAAGTTAAAACTATGTTTTTCATTAGCTTTATAACCAAAAGAAACAAAATAATTTTGACCTGCTCCTGCTGTGCCATTATTATATCCATCACCTTTCCAATCAGACAACATAACACTAACTCCAAAACCATTCTTCAGCATTCCTGTGTTGTATGCCGCAGTAGTTTTTAAATAATTATCATTTGCAAAAGAGGTAGAAACAAAACCACCTTCTTTTTTATCAGTTGCTTTAGTAACGAAGTTAACTGTACCTCCAACAGACGAAATAGCAAGTTTAGAAGATCCTAATCCTCTTTGAACTTGAATAAAATTTGCAATGTCTGACATACCAGACCAGTTTGACCAATACATTTTACCATCTTCCATACCGTTAATTGGCTGCCCATTTAATAAAAATGCGGTGTTGTCCTGTTGGAATCCACGAACAGAGATTCTTGAATCACCAAACCCTCCAGCTTGACCAGAAACATAAACAGATGGGGTGTTAACAAATGCTTGGGTAACATCCATTGTTCCAACTTTTGCTTGAATTTCAGCAGCTTTAATTGTAGAAACTGCTATTGGTGTTTTACGATCTTTAGCTAAATCTATAAGACCTTTACCAACTATTACAATTTCTTCTAAATCATTAATAGTGTCTTTTGTTTTCTTTCCTTGTGCGAAAGCGGTAGAAACTATTAAAAACATTAATCCTGTAAGTAACCAGTTTTTCATTGTTTTCATTGTTGTTTTGTTAATTTATTTTTGGCAAAATTATAACATTTTTATCTTAATACGTTAATACAACGTTAAAAAAATCACCTTTTATGTGTTTTTTTTGCATTAATTACGATTATTCAAGGGGTTGGGATTAAAAAAATACATTTAAAATATTTCAAATTCCTTTTTTATTGATTTCGCAACAAATAAATAAAATTCTTAAAAAAAATATGTGATAACTGCTAAATTCAACAAAAAAAGCGTTTTGAAAGAATTCAAAACGCTCTTCAGATAACTTTTTTACAATCGAGTCCTCTAATTATTTATTTTTCAAAAAGTGATTCAATAAAAATGAAGTAGAACTATCGTGATTTTTTACTGTTTTGGTATTTATTTCGTCTAGGATAGAATTAGCCAATTGTTTTCCTAATTCCACTCCCCATTGATCAAAACTAAAAATATTCCAAATTACTCCTTGAACAAATATCTTATGTTCGTACATCGCGATAAGCGACCCTAAAGATTTTGGAGTTAATTTCTGAATCAACAACGTATTAGTTGGTTTGTTTCCAGTAAATACTTTAAATGGCAATAAAGCCGCTGCTTTTTCTTTTGATAATCCTTGTTTGTCAAATTCAGCTTGTACTTGCGCTTCGGTCTTGCCATGCAACAAAGCTTCTGTTTGTGCAAAGAAGTTAGACATCAATTTGTCATGATGATTGTCATCTCCGTACAATGGTTTTACAAATCCGATAAAATCAGCTGGAATAACTTTGGTTCCCTGGTGAATTAATTGAAAAAAGGCGTGTTGTGAATTGGTTCCTGGTTCTCCCCAAATGATCGTGCCTGTTTGGTAATTAACTGGCTTACCATCACGACCTACACTTTTTCCATTACTTTCCATAGTTCCTTGTTGCAAGTAAGGCGCTAATTTTTGCAAATATTGCGTGTACGGAATCAATGCTTCACTTTCAGCTCCAAAGAAATTATTGTACCAAACGCTCAATAAAGCTAAAGTAACTGGAATGTTTTGATCAAAATCGGTAGTCTTGAAATGCTCATCCATTTCATTGGCACCACTTAATAACGCATCATAATTTTCAAATCCAATAGCCAAACTAATAGAAAGGCCTACCGCACTCCATAAAGAAAAACGGCCACCAACCCAATCCCACATTGGAAAGACATTGTCTGGATCAATTCCAAACTCCGTTACTTTATCTAAATTAGTAGAAACGGCAACAAAATGCTTCGCCACATCTTCTTGTTGGGCTGATTTTAAAAACCATTCTTTAATGGTTTCTGAATTCGTTAATGTTTCTTGAGTTGTGAACGTTTTAGAAACAATGACAAATAAAGTGGTTTCTGGATTGATTTTCTTGATAATTTCATTAACATGATCTCCGTCTACATTAGAAACGAAATGCACATTCAAATGATTTTTATAGAACTGCAACGCTTCAACCGCCATAGCAGGTCCTAAGTCTGAACCTCCAATACCAATATTAACGACATCTGTAAACGTTTTTCCTGTATAGCCTTTTCGTTGTCCCGAAACTACTTCGTTAGTAAACGCCTTTATTTTATTTTTAACTGAATATACTTCAGGCATTACGTTTTGACCTTCGACGTTAATTACTGCCGATTCTTTGGCACGCAAAGCGGTATGAAGTACAGCTCTATTTTCAGTTTGATTAATTAACTCCCCCTCAAAATAAGAAGCAATAGCTTCTTTTAAACCAACTTGATTAGCCAATTCCAACAACAAAGTCATTGTTTCTTGATTGATTCTATTTTTAGAATAATCCAAAAGAAAATCATTCCATTTTAAATTGAATTTTTCTACTCGTGTTCCATCTGCCTGAAATAATTCTTGCATAGTAGTCGATGCAATTGCATCATAATGTTGTTGCAATTTTGCCCAAGTAGCAGTTTGGGTAGGATTAACTGTTTGTAAAGCCATTTTTATAATTGGTTTGTTTTGTTGATTTTAAATTTTGGGCAAAAATACTGAAATTAGTTTGAATACAAATTGTACCCAAAACATATCACAATTTTTAAGGAAAGAAGTGTTTTTATAAGTTGGCTACACTATCCAACTCTCTTTTAAGCGGTTCGATTTGTTGCATGTATCTTTTTTTAGACGCACCCGACATTGATTCTCCTGTTGGTAATTTTAGACGTAATGCATCAACTTGAACGCCGTTTTTCCAAAAACGATAACACACATGAGGCCCTGTAGCCAATCCCGTACTTCCTACTAAACCGATAACTTGTCCTTGTGCAACATGTTGCCTACGTCTTACTAAAATTTTAGACATGTGAAGGTATTGTGTCGAATACGTTCCGTTGTGTTTAACTTTTACAAAATTACCATTTCCTGTAGTGAAACCCGTTTGTTCTACCACACCTGCCGCAGTAGTTGTAATCGGTGTTCCATAAGGAGCTGCATAATCGGTTCCTTTGTGTGCTTTCCAAATTCCTTGAACAGGATGCAGTCGATTAGAGCTGTATCTAGACGTAATTCGACTAAATTTAATTGGGGTTTTTAAGAAGAAGTTTTTCAACGTTTTCCCCTCGTCGTCATAATACTCAATTTTCCCCGACGAATTAGAAGCAAAAGGAAATGCATACACTATCTTTCCTTTATATTCGAAAAATGCCGCTTCTAAACTATCAACTCCATCATAAATAGAATCATTAATATATCTTTCTGTGAAGGTTAAAGCAAATCGATCTCCTTTTTTTAATTTGAAGAAATCAATCGACCAAGCATAGATTTTGGTGATTTTGCTTGCCAAAGAGCCTTCCACTTTTGCACTCTCCAATGTTTCAGAAAGTGAACTTTTCAGCACGCCACCAATCGTTCTTCGTTTGATTTTGATAGGTTTCGTTTTTTTATACGCCACCACCGAAGTATCTCTCAAATCAATTACATAATAATTGACTGCATCAGGTTGATAGATAAAAACCTGTAATTTGTTCTTCTTATGCTTAGATCGAAGCAAAACATAGGGCTTGTTGTAACGCATGATACGCACATCAAAAGTATCTTTCACTTTCTCGATAACATCATACACTTCTTTGTCTCCGATATTTTGTTTTTCGATAATACTCCCAAACGTATCTCCTTTCTTTATTGTATCGTGAATTACGTTAAAATCAGCATACGTAAATCCAAACTCGCTTACTAAAGGAGTCTTTTTTGCTTCTTGTTCTTCTTTATTTTCTTGGTTTTTAGTACAAGAAATAATGGTCAACACAATCAGTAGGCTTACGAAAAAGGGCTGTATTCTTTTTAACATTTGGTAATCGTATTATTTTGTTTCTCCCCATTGCGCTATTTCTTCAGCGCTCCAAAGCTCAGGAAAAAAGATTCTTCTTTGGTATTTAGGGTGCATGTATTTTTTCCAATCACTTCCCCCTGTGGCTTCACCATCTCCAATACCACTTTGATCAATATACTTAATTGCTACATTCAAATGCTGCATTACCCATGTAATATTTACAGTATAATCATAATGACGCATTGCTTGAATCAATTCAGGGTTGTTTTGATCTTCTAGAGGCAACTGTTTGAACTTTTGCCAAATATTAATCGTGTTGTACTCTTGCATGTGACTCAAGAAAACATTTTTGTATTTTTTTTCAAACTCTTCCAAAAGAAATGATTTTTCTCCTGTTTTGTAGTCTTTCCCCGCGGCTTGCCAATACAAATGTTCAAAAGCAAATTCATACGAAGTATCCCTATTAATAGATGATCTAAATCGATAATCAATCAAATTAATTAAATCGGTAGAGCAAAATTCAATCAATCGGTATTGTGCACTTTGAAAACCACTCGCTGGTGTCAAAGTGGTTCTAAATTTCATATACTGTTCCACTTCCATACCGTTTTCCATAATTTCGAAAGAAGTAGTCAACATATCGAAATAGCGACTAATTCGCATTAATCGCTCTGTAAAAAAATCAATTTTAATATCATGACAATACGATATTTGTTGCATTTCCCACAAAATCATTTTGAAAATCAATTCATTGACTTGGTGGTACATGATAAAAACCATCTCGTCCGGGAGCGTTGTTCTTTGAGTTTGAAGGCTCAACAAGTCATCCGTCTGAATATAATCCCAATAGGTTATTGGTTTAGACCAGAGCAGCCCTTCTAAATGTGTTTCTACTTTTTGATTGATGGCGTCGTATTTTAAATCAATTTCTTTTAAAATAGCCTTTGTACTATCGGTACTAGTCATTATTTTTTACTTTAAACGGATTTTTCAATCCTTTGAATGCATCTAAGTCTGCTTTAATGGAACCTACCGCTAAACTAGCTTGAATACGAAGCGGAATTTTATTTTCGTCATCTGATATCCAAACCGTTACACTTTCCTGTTCTTTAAAAACTCTACCTGATTGTACTAATGGTCTAAATATCATGGCATCAACTTTGCCAAATTTAGTCCTAATATCCTCTCTACCTATAAATTTTAACTTAAACTTTGTAGTTTCTTCGTCAAAAAACATATCAATAGCGATAGACTCACCTGGCTTTATTTTATCAATAGTAGGAGAATTTCGAAGGTAATAAAAAGCCGACAAAATGTCTTGAGTATTTTTAGGAATTGTAAAAGTTTTTTCGGTTTTGTGTTTGTAGTCTTTAACCAAAATTTTATTTGTAACGAGGTTAAAAAATCCTTCTTGATTTTTAGTGTAACCTCCTTCGTTTATTTTTCTAACAAATTGGTAGGGCGAATTGGTTTCTTTGTCGATGTAGCTTTCATAAAGATCATCAACCTTAAAGAAAAAACGAGACATTCCTGTAGTGTAGCCTTTTCCAACAAGGTGAAATCCTTTCTCATTATTTACTACTGCATCTCTAACTTCTAAAGTAGCGTATCCAGCATTGACAAAACCGTAATGTATTCTAAATTTAAACCATTCTCCAACACCAAATGCATCTTCCTTTTGAGAATCAAAACTTACTAAAGTTAGAAGAAGAAATAATACTATTATTTTTTTCATAGAAATTATTGGAAGGGATAAGACTAATTTACCAATTCTATGCCAAAAGTATTAAAACAAAAAAACCCAGTCAAATATTGACTGAGTTTTTGTGCTATTAACTAACCAAAAAACTATAAATTATGAAAATTTATATAAAAAATTGAAAGGAAACCACCCCTTTCATTTTTATAGTACAAATTTACAGCAAGTTGAATCAATTTTTTTTCTAAAAATATACTTTAACAGAAGATTTGTCATTTATAAACCCGAAAACACTTATTTTTCTACATAATAAAAAAATATGTGCCTTTTTTAATGATTATTTTAATTTATTTAGAACAAAATCTGGCAAAATTCACAATAAAATTCAAAAAATTAAGAGTTATAGAAGTCAAAAACGTCTAATTAAAGTCTCAAAACCCAAAACCAACGCTAAACCAAGTATATCCTTTAGCATTTTCTGGCGACCACGAATATTTAACTTCAAGAGGTCCTATTACTGTTTCTAATCCATACCCAACAGCATAACCCGAATGTTTTGGAAATGCAATCCAATCGACCGATTGAAATAGATTATTTCCCAAATTGGCGAAATTTGCAGAGAAGTTCACATGATTCTTTCTGTAAAATTCATAGTCAATTGTTCCGCTGGCTTTTATATAGCTATTAGCTGCAACGCTCAAGAAGTTGTAACCATAGAATGGCCTAAAATTATTGATGTTGTTATAACCATAGCCGCCTAAAACAAAATTAAAAAAAGGAACACCATCATTCCCAATAGGCAAACCTGCATCTCCTTGAAACTTAAATGTTATCTTATCCCAAACCGTAATCGCTTTCTCAAAATTAGCCTTGAGAATAGAAAAAGGCTTGAAATTAGTATTGTAATCCGACGAAAATAAATAGGATTGAAAATCAGCTGCGAAATACCAGCCTTGTTCAGGAAAATATTTATTATCAAATGAATCAAATTTTAAATACCCAAAACCGCTCCAATAACTACTTTTATCAATAATAGGATTTGCATTAGCAAGCGTTTTTGATGATATTCTCAAATATTTTAGCTCTACTCCCGCACCTATTAAGAAACTCTGTGCTAAGCCTTTTTGTAAATACGCTTGTGTTGACAAATCAAGAAAATCAACATTAATTTCATTGATACCTAAAGTGCTTAAATTTAAATCGGTAATGTTTTTTGAAATGTTCTTGTTGAACTGATTAAACTGTGATTTAAATCCAAAACTAAAATTGAACCCGTTATCAATATAATAATCCAAATTGTATCTGAAATTATCACCCATTACTACATCTAAAGAAGCTAAATCATTTTTAAAAAGCGTTTTTTTATTAGTTATATTAACTAAAACACCACTCTTAAATAAATCATCATAATGCAGTCCAAATTTCAAATATGTCTTTGTTGGATTTTCAACTAAATTTAACGCTAGAACATCTTTATTTTGATCGGATTCGAAAAAATAACTAATCGCATTAAAATTCTCCGTGGCATTAATGGTATTTATGCCCGATTGTAATTGTTCGTAGGTTATTTTTTGTCCTGACTTGAATCGTAATTTACCAAAAATATAATCTTTAGTGAAATTATTCAATCGGTTACTCTTAATTTGAACTAGTTGTAAGCTGTCTTTACCACTAACTAATTTTGGTTTGGAATACGGAAATTTGGAATCAGCTAGAGCATGAATTTTTTCATATACAGAAAATGCAGCTTCTTCACCCTTTCTGATTATTTCCTTGCCTTTATCAAACGAAATAACCCCATAGTCTTTAACATCAGGATTAATATAAATATCAGTGTCTTGGATTTTGTCCTTCATCCTCTCAATTGATTGTAGATTAGTAATCTGAACCAATATTTTAGTAGCATTTTTAAGTTGATTCCGATCCAATAAATTATCCTGAACATCTACTCCTATAATTATATCAGCTCCTAAATTTCGAACCTCCTCTATAGGATAATTATTAGCCACACCGCCATCAACTAATAATTTATCGTCAATTTCTATAGGCGAAAAAAGAGAGGGGAAAGCAGCACTTGCCAACATCGCTTGTGCCAAAATTCCTTTGTTAAGCACTACTTGTTTCCCTGTTTCAATATTGGTTCCAATACACAAAAAGGGAGTTGGCAACTGATTAAAATCTCTTACATGGCGCACATTTCGAGTCAGTTTGCTCAACAGATTAAAGTTGTACAAGCCTTTAGACAATGCCTCAGGAATTCCGATTCGGAATTTATTGAATGGAAGCACTAAAGCATACGATTCGTCATTCCTTTTTTCGTAAAAACTCTTGGAAGACCTCGGAATAAAATCATTTAGTAATTCATCAAAATTAGTAGCTCGAAATATAGAATCTATTTGTGTAGCATTATATCCCGAAGCATACAATCCGCCAACTACCGCTCCCATACTAGTACCGCCAATATAATCGATTTTTACCCCCGCTTCTTCAATTACTTTTAAGACTCCAATATGTGCAAATCCTTTAGCTCCACCACCACTTAATACCAATCCTATTTTAGGTCTTTTTTGTTCTTGAGCAAAAGTATTTTGAAAACTGAATACGAATAGTACCGCAAACATCAAGCCCCAGATGGAAGTGGAAAGCCCCGAAGATTGAAATCTCATTTTTTCTTGAAAAAAAAGAGCGACAACAGAAGCTCCTTTTTTTTCCTTAGAAAAAAAAGATTGTAATTGAGGACTTGGAGCGGACAGCTGGGATAGGCTCATAAAAAATTATTTGGTAGAGTAAAAGTCGGTAATTTTTTTGGCTTTTGATAACCCAACCACCTCAGAAATTTCTTTTTCGGAGGCTAATTTCAATCTTTTGACACTTTTGAAATGCTGAATCAAGGTAGTCATGGTCTTTTCGCCAATGCCTGGAATGGATTCTATAGACGAATTAAGAGCGGCTTTACTGCGTTTGTCACGGTGATGGGTAATTCCAAAACGGTGTGCCTCGTTACGTAATTGCTGAATGACTTTGAGCGTTTCGGACTTTTTGTCGAGGTACAATGGGATAGAATCGCCGGGATAAAATAGTTCTTCCAAACGCTTAGCAATACCAATAATCGTAATTTTTCCTCGCAACCCCAAGTCATCAATACTTTTTAAAGCCGAAGACAATTGCCCTTTCCCTCCATCAATAATAATCAGCTGCGGCAATGGTTGGTTTTCGTCCAAAAGGCGTTTATACCTGCGGTACACCACTTCTTCCATAGAAGCAAAATCATTAGGTCCCTCAACCGTTTTTATATTGAAATGGCGGTAATCTTTTTTGCTGGGTTTACCATCTTTGAACACCACACAAGCCGAAACAGGATTGGTTCCTTGAATGTTGGAATTATCAAAACATTCAATATGACGGGGCTCTACAGGCAAACGCAAGTCTTTTTTCATTTGAGCCATAATTCGGTTCACGTGGCGGTCTGGATCTACAATTTGTAATTGTTTCAACTGCTCGATGCGGTAGAACTTGGCGTTTCGAATAGATAAATCTAATATTTGTTTTTTGTCGCCCAATTGCGGCACAGTGATTTTGATGTTTTCGCCCAAATCAACTTCAAAAGGGACAATAATTTCTTTAGACAACAACTGAAAACGCTCTCGCAATTCAATAATAGCTAGTTCCAATAATTCTTCGTCGGTTTCTTCCAATTTCTTTTTGATTTCCATAGTATGAGAACGAATAATCGAACCATGGGAAATTTGTAAAAAATTGACATAAGCCGCACTCTCGTCCGAAACAATCGAAAACACATCAATGTTGGTGATTTTCGGATTGATAATCGTAGAACGCGATTGGTAATTTTCGAGGATTTCTATTTTTTCTTTGATTTTTTGCGCTTCTTCAAAACGCATTTCTTGCGCTAATTCGATCATCAAACGCTTGAAATCTTTCATGCTTTCTTTGAAATTTCCTTTCAAAATTTCGCGAATGGCATCAACTTGTTTTTGGTATTCCGCAACCGTTTCATATCCTTCGCAAGGCCCTTTGCAGTTGCCAATATGGTATTCTAAACAGACTTTGAATTTACCGCTTTCAATATTATTAGCACTCAAATCAAAGTTACAAGTGCGCAACGGATACAATTCTTTGATCAAGTCCAAAATAGTATTTACGGTCTTGAAACTCGTGTAAGGACCAAAATATTCTGAGCCATCTTTGACCATTCTTCGGGTAGAAAAAATTCGCGAAAATGGTTCTTTTTTAATGCACAACCAAGGGTAACTTTTGTCGTCTCGCAATAGGACATTATAGCGCGGCTGCAAGGTTTTGATTAAATTATTTTCCAACAAAAGCGCATCGGTTTCTGTAGGAACAACAATGTGTTTGATGGTTACAATCTTCTTGACCAAGACATTCGTTTTGGCTGTATCGTGAATTTTATTGAAATACGACGAAACCCGTTTTTTTAGATTTTTGGCTTTGCCCACATACAAAATCTTCCCGTCCTTATCGTAGTATTGATAAACTCCTGGATTATCGGGTAAAGTTTGAATTTGCAATGCAATGCTG
>JACCDU010553801.1_pt1 | contig 11501 bp, 19 predicted proteins | sample 7446081 | NCBI WGS metagenome assembly JACCDU01 (sample SAMN15323447, study PRJNA562643) | freshwater metagenome | isolation source: river surface water | place: USA:Blue River Watershed | collected 2017-08-17 | reverse complement strand
GCCTGTGTCATCGTGCGTCCTCCATCATCGCCGCCTCGATAAGCTGTCGCATCACGGCGGCTTCGCTGATCCTTGTCTTGTGCGCTTCATTCTCGAGCCAGCATGCCTGGTCTGCCCGGAGCTGAATCATCTTCCTTACGGGGGGCTTGTCGCCCCCCACCGTCTTATGTCTGGGCACCAGTCCACTCCTCGTGATAGGCGGCGTCATCGCGCGCCGTGGGGTCTGCTGTGTCGGTGATGGCCCACCAGCCATCCGTGCGCCCCATCGTGAACGCCCAAGTAGTCTCCCGCTGGCAGTCATAGACCCTGACGCCCTCTGCGCCGGCGAGGTGAATCGCCTCGCAGATGGCCTGCGCGGCCTCGGCATCCTCGAGGATGTTGACCACCTGGTGCCCGCTGTCACACGGCAGCGGAACGAGCACAATATAGCGGCTCATGGGTGGGCCTCCTACATCTTCCAGGCGTCTGCCTTGCGGCAGGCCTTGATGTGACCCTCGGAACCCACGTGCTGCGCCATTAGGTTTCGGGAGACCCATTCCCGGCAGGGGTCGCACCAGTCCATGCGGCTGAGCGCCGCATTTCGCCGATTAACAATCGCCTCGTACCTGTCGGCCGCATCGGCCCGGTCAAGGGCCGCGCTTAGCTTGCTGTCCATTTTGTCGTCTCCTTAGCCACGCCGGATGACCCGCCGGCTCGGGGTGGGGGCTAGGCGGCGCGAGTGCCGGAGCCGTTGCAACCGAAGCACTTGCCGCCGGAATAGTGGTTGTAGGCCGGGATAACACCCTTGCCGGCGCAGCGGGTGCAACCCTTGTACTTGGTCATCACGCCGTCGATCACCTTGTACTCGGCAGCCTGCGCCTTCACGGCCTCATCGTGCGCGGCCTGCGCCTTGTGAACCGCCTCCAGCGCCTCAGTCAGCTCAGCCGGCTGCATGCCGAGCATCGCGGCGAGCGGATCGAAGCCACCAACAGCGGCCTCAACCTCAGCCGCGTGGGCCTTGGCCTCAGCCAGTTCCAGGCCCGTCTCGATGGCGGCTTCGGTGATCAGGAGGTTGTACATCGTCGTCGTCTCCTCGGGGTGGGCGGTGCGTCCGCTCTCGATGTATTAATGATAGCAGACTGTTAGCATAATGCAAGCCCCCTAACGAAAAAACTTTTACGCTAAGGGGGCTAATCAGGCTGGAACCCGCGTCAGAAGGCCAAGTTGTCCCTGCCACGCTGCTGCCGGCTGACATCCTCGGCAACCTCGGACAAGCTCGACATGGCCCACCGCTGGGTTTCTGCGCCTCCGCGCTGCTGCTGCCCGCCGTCCTGCCTCGGCTCGAACATGGATAGCAGCACGGAGGACCGGCCCGCCTGCCTCTCAAGCCCAGCCGGGTTGAACCAGGCCTCCAACAGAATGAAGCTGCGCCCGTCGTCGCCCTGCATCACCGCACCCACCGTCTGATAGCGTGCCTTCTCGACGCCGCCGGCCTGGTAGGTGCCGGTCTTAACGCAGAGGTCGTGGGTTTTGCGTGTCACTTGATGGCCTCCTTCAGCCTTGCAAGCTCGGCCGCCATCCGATCGCGCTCGCGGCGGATTGCGTCCATTTCTTCGTTCCGTTGGGCAAGCTCGGCAAGCGCCCGGTCAAGCTGTTGATCGGTGCGCCTGCCCATGGCTGCTGTCTCGCGGTTGTTATCGTGCTGCGTGCCGACTCGTAGGTGTGCAGGGTTAACACATGGCAGATCACCATTTCCGCAAATATGGCGAAGCACAAGACCGGCGCTGCCTCGCTGGAGTCCGTGCCCCAGTGGTCTATTTCCATGTTTCAGAATGTAGGCCCACACATGAGCCTGCACGCTTGCTCGTCCTTCGCGCACGGGAACACCCTTAAACCTTACCGGAGAATGGGTACCCCTGCCCGTGTTGTTTTTTCCGGCCGTCCAAGCCCAACAACCATCTGGACGTTTTGTCTTATCTACCTTGGACCAGAAGCGTTCTTCGTCACGCTTTAAGGCTTCTTCGTAGGTCTTGGGGAGCCCCATCACATCCCTCCCTTGGCGGCTCTCGCCCGCCAAACATGCCGGGCCCACCCGGTCTTGTAGCCTCGTTCGCGCTCGATCCGCTCGAGCTGCTCCAGCGTCCGCGCCCTGCCGCGCTCCGGGTCGGCTCGCTTGGGTGGCGTCGTGATCTCGACCAGCTCGCCGGCCTCGACCTCCACGACACGCCCGGCCCATGGCCGCTCGACGCCGCACGCCTCGCAGGCTCGCACCGTGGAGGGCGTGTAGGCCCCGCATTGTTCGCACAGCCAGATGGGCATGGCGTCAGGGTCAGCCTTGCGCCTGGCTCGCCGCGTCGCCTCGTCCTCGCCCATCAGTGACCATTCCCGGTCGTCCGTCGGCAGGCCGTGGCGTAGCGTGTTGCCCGCGTGGTCGAGGATGATGGCCCGGTCCTTGCCGGGTGCCGGCCGCAGCGCGCGGCCTACCTGCTGGAGGTACAACGCCGTGCTGATCGTGGGCCGCAGCAGGATGGCCGCCTCGATGGCCGGCAGGTCGAAGCCCTCGCCGATGAGGTCACACGAGACCACTACCTTAGTAGCGCCCGCCCTCAGCCGGTCTAGGATCTCGCGCCGCTCGAGAGGACCATACTGCCCATCCAGCACCTCGGCAGCGACGCCCGCATCCCGGAAGCTTTCCGCGATGGCCTGACAGTGTTGGATGCTCACGCCGAAGGCGACGGCTCGAGCCCCGGGACACAGCCGCCGGTAATGCGCCACAGCATCGCCAAGTAGCTTAGCCGTGCCCATCGCCTGCGCCGCCTGGCCCTTGCTGTAGTCGCCGCGCTCGACGCGCACGCCGCCCATGTCTGGCAGCACGGCGGGAGCGTAGACGACCGGCCGCGCCAGGTAGCCCTGCTCGACCAGCTCGGCCGTGGTGGTGACGACCTCCATGGCGTCATAGAGGCCGCCCGCCGCCACCCCGAGGCCCTGGCCGTCGGTGCGCACCGGAGTAGCCGTCAGCCCCAGCGTGTGCCGTGGCTCGAGCATGTCGATCACGGCCCCCCACTGGTTGTCCCGGGTCGTGTGGTGCGCCTCATCTATGATGAGGAGGTCGCAGTGAGGCACGGCGTCGCGCCGGACCAGCGTCTGCACGCTAGCGATCTGAACAGGCCGGAACGGATTAGGCCGCGCCCACGGTGCGATGATGCCCACTTGTATGTCCACGCTCCGCATGGCCGCCTCGATCTGCTCGAGCAGTTCGCGCCGATGCGCCACCACCACGACGCGCCGCCCCCTGCTGACAGCGGAGGCCACCACGTGCGCCATGATGACCGTCTTGCCGGCACCCGTTGGCGCCACCAGCAGCGGTGCCCTCGAGCCGTCCTTGATGAGCCGCCGCACGGCATCCACCGCCCGGAGCTGGTAGGGCCGGAGGTCAAGCCTCATCGAGCACCTCCCACAGCCGCGAGTCAGCCGAGGCCGGATCCCCCAAAGCCCAGTCATCACTCTGCACGCATCGCCTGTGGGCCGCAATGGCGACCCGATACCAAATCGCCAGCGATTCTGCCTTGTCCAGCTCATGCCGCAACCGCTGTACCTCGCGATACAACGCCGAACACTCGTCACCGCCCACCTCGTGCAGTTGCTTCGCCAAGCCGTGCAGGAACGTCTCCGGCCCGTCGTCACACGAAAGCAGCCAGTCGCACCGCTCCTCGTAGACCGCCGCCCGCCGCAGGCAAACAGCCGCCTCGGCCAGCTTGCACGTAACCGCCAGCGACCGGCCGCCCTCCGCGATCTCAGCCTCGAGCTCCAGCGCCGCGTGCCGGAGCTGCGATCCGAGATAGCCCCATCGTCCGCCGCTCATGCCTGCACCCTCCGCACAGCATCCCACAGCGATAGCTCCGCGTCGCTCGGCTCGTACCCCGGCTGCATCGCCGTCAGCCGATGGCACAGCACGGCGGCCTCGAGCTGATCGAGCCGGTCCAAGGTCTCGAGCAGGTCAGCCAAGCTGTAGGTGTTCATTATGATGGCGTCACGCGTCAGCATCATCGTCTCTCCTCGTCTGATAGTGCCGGAAGGTCTCAGGCGGAGGCCCGAACCGCAGGCCCTCACCACGTCGCATCGTGCTGCGCCTGGTGCCGTTGCGGGCCATCGTCTCCTCGCACTTGCGCCGCAGCTCCTGGCCCTTGCAGCGCCGACACGGCTCCCAGGCCGCCCGGCAAACCATGCAGCGCCCCTCGGGAACTCCCTGTTCGCTCATGCCTGCACCTTTTGCGTCATCCGCTGCCGAGCCTCCGCCAAAACAGCCAGCGCCTCGCCGTGCTGCTCGAGCCGCAGCAGGCCATAGACCTGATCCAGCACGTCTAGCACGTGCACCAGGCCCGCGCTCACCAAATCGTAGTCATCCCTCAGTAGCTTCTCTGTCTGCGTCATCTAGTGCCTCCATCACCGCCGCGCCCTTTGCCACCGTCTCGGGCGGCGTGCCCCGTGACAGCCATTCCAGGAGCGTAGCCCGCGCCACGCCTGACCTGTCGCTCACATGCTTGAGCGCCTTGCCGGCCTGCACATGTGCCGCAAGCGCCAGCCGCATGCGCTCCCATTCAATCGTTAGGCTCAACCTGTGCCACCTCCAATCGCGCCTCGAAGTCGAAGCCCTCGAGATCGAGCCAGTGCCCAACCAAGTCGCCCGCATCCTGCGCCGTTCGCGCGTAATGCACCTGTGTCGTGATGTGCTGGTCCGTCTGGTTGTCCTTCACGACGACGATCCAGCGACCCCACCTCTTGCGTCGGAACATACTACAGTGTAGGATATCCGACACGGGTAACGCAACCCCTAACCGATGGAGGAAAAAATGGAACTCACCACCACTACCCAGGCGGGCCTGACCCGCGATCAGGTTGACCTCATCAAGCGCACGATCGCGAAGGGCGCCACCGACGACGAGCTGTCGCTGTTCGTCGCCGCCGCCAACAGGACCGGCCTCGATCCCTTCCAACGCCAGATCTACGCCATCAAGCGCGGCGGGCAGATGACGATCCAGGTCGGGATCGACGGCTTCCGCCTGATTGCCGAGCGGACGGGCGAGTACCAGGGCCAGACGGCGACGCAGTGGTGTGGCCCTGATGGCGCGTGGCGGGACGTATGGCTCGAGCAGGGGCCGCCGGCCGCCGCCCGGGTTGGCGTGTATCGTGCCGGGTTCCGCGAGGCCCTGTACGGTACGGCCCTGTTCAGATCCTACAGTCAGGGCTCCGGCCTCTGGCAGAAGATGCCCGAGGTTATGCTGGCCAAGTGTGCCGAGGCCCTGGCCCTGCGTCGCGCCTTCCCAGCGCAGCTCAGCGGGCTGTACGTGACCGAGGAAATGGAGCAAGCCGACCGCGACAACGAGCCCGTGACCGCCACGACCGCGAGGGCTAAGCGCCAGCCGTCGCCGGCTTCAGTCGCGCCGCCCCCTCCCGCTGCCGGTGGCGAGGCCCAGCGTGCCGCCATTCACGCGCTGGCCGAGAAGCACGGGGAGGCCTTCGGCGCCTGCGTCCTCGCGCTCAAATCCCGCCACGAGGGCGTGGCGACGGCTGCGGATCTCACGCTCGAGCAGATTGCCGCACTGGACGCGGAGTGGGACGCTCTGAAGTCCGGCTCGGTGGAGGCCATCGAGGCGGAACTGCTATAATAGCCGCGTCGTCTCCAATAAACACAGCGCCCCCGGCCAACCCGCCGGGGGCGTTGTGCTTCGTGTTAACCCCTGGCCGGCAGACAATCCGGCCTCCCCGTCAGCGGACGACTAACCCGCTAACCTTGTTTGCGGACGAGGCTGTAGGCTCCAGCCGCCGTCAAGGCAGCCATCACAGCATCCGCGAGAATCCTCAGCTCGGCCTCCCAGGCGAAGGCATCGAGCGTACCCGTAGCCCAGGCGAGAGCCACGCGGATGAGCAGCGACACGACGACCAGGGCGGCAATGATGCCAGCCCGGCCGCGCCCCTCGAACGGGATCACCGGCACCCGCTTGGCGGTCTCGACAAGGCCCGCCACGAGCGGCCCCATCAGCAGCGGGAAGATATGCTGCACAAGCTCAAGCGTCATACCTTCCACCTCGCGGGACCGTTGCGCCTGACATCCACGTGGACCCAGGTCTTGTAGGTGCCGATGCCACCGGCCGCGAAGGTGGGCACCTTGCCGGCGAGCTGCGCGAGCTTGGCCGGCGTCACCGCCCGGCTCGACACGTCAGCCGCAAGGCCCTGCACGTGCTGGCTGAACTCGGCGCCGCCCACGGCCTCATTATGCCCCGGGCAGCGATAGCCGCTATGGACTGTCAGCGGACCGCCGGCGAGGGCCCGAAGGGCCTGCAAGTGCTCGGCAAGGGCCGCCAGGTTGTGCTGCACGCCTTGTGGAGTCGGGCAGCCGCAGCGACAATCGAGCTCCCGGCGGGAGAAGGCCGGGGCGTAGTGGGTCGCCGTGGGGTAGCCTTGGATGGGCATGCTAGTGACCTCGGACCAGAGCCGTGAGCGCCGCCCCGATCGCCATCGTGACAAGGCCGCCAAGCCAGCGCGCCCAGCTTTCCAGCTTCTCCACTCGAGCCTGAAGGCCCTTGTGCTGGCCGTCCACGCTGCCGACGAGGGCAGCGTGAATGGCCGTGACCTGCGACTCGACGTGACGCAGGCGAGAGTCGATAGATAGCAGCGTGCCGTCTGGCGTGGGTTGCGTTGCCATGGGTCTAGCTTAGCCCATGGGCGGGGCATTGTCGTCCCCAGTGTAGGGCGGCACGAACACGTCAGCGGCCGCATCGTAGGTGTAGCCAGGGCCGGGGTAGCTGCCACGGAAGTTGCCGTTGTACGAGCATTGAACCCAGCGGCCGCCGAGGAGGTTGCGCAGGAAAGCCTTTCCGAGCGCCTCCTGCTCCTGGCCTTCGGCGTCCGTGATGTCCTCGTTCGCGACGACGACGACGCGAATCACGATGTTGTCGGGGTCGAGCTCTGCGAAGTGTGCCATGTGCGCCTGCCTCAATAGACGTAGAACGTGCCCGTGGCCGTGAAGGTGTGGATGGTGTAGCCACCGCTGGTCGTCACCGTGCCACCAGTGGCGGTTTGGCTTCCGAGGTAGCGCACGATGAAGACACCAGAGCCACCATTCCCAGCGGCACCAAAGGTCGCGCCACTATCGCCACGCCCGCCGCCTCCGCCGCCCGTGTTGGCTGTGCCAGCGACTCCTGCGGTACTAGTATTTCCCACAGCTCCAGCACCGCCACCACCAGTTGCGGTGCCTCGCGTGCCCGAGTTGATTCCACCGCCGCCGCCCCCCGCCCGTTCAGTGGGCGTGCCGTTGATCGAGCTTGTGACGCCCGCTCCACCATTACCGCCCGCACTGGCTGTTGCGTTAGCCCCAACGCTGCCAGCGCCACCGCCACCGCCACCCTTATAGGTTGCGATACCGTTGCCGCCTGCGAAGCCTTGGCCTGCCGTACCAGGTTGTCCGGCAGTCCTTGCGGTTCCAAAAAAGGCATCATGTTGGCCGCCGCCGCCGCTGCCACCCGCTGTATATCCGAGTCCGCCACCCTTGGCTGTGAACGTTCCAAAGACACTATCGGTTCCGCTGGTGCTGCCGCCAGCACCAATGGTCACGGTATAACTTGATCCGCGCTCCAGCAGGATGGCCCCACGAGAGGCGATACCGCCGCCGGTGTTCTCGCCATAGACGCGTGCAAGGTATCCGCCGCCGCCTCCGCCGCCATAACCGCCGTCATCAGACTGTGAGACACCAGCGCCGCCGCCTGCGATTAGAACAAACTCGGCTTCAATCTGACCATTGGTGACAGTTGTTAACTGATCTTCAATTTGATTGAGCTTGGCCGCCGTGATCGTGTCACCGGTAGCCCATGTGGTTTCAACATAAGGTGTCGGCATCAGGAAGCCCCCAGGTTAATCGTCCAGGTAAAGGTGACGGCAATACTGGCCGTCTTAACAATTGTAGGCGACAGCTTGACGCGACACAACATCGTGCCGCCGCTCGCTGCTGTGAAGATGCCTGCTTCCCCTAGCGTGTTGCCATTGGCCGTCGCACTGCCGAGGTAGTAGGTGTAGACCTGCTGCTGTGCGTTGCTGGTCTTGCTGGTCAAGGTGTCGCGGGCTACCTGCGTCTGCAACGCCGTGTCACCCGCCGCCACGGCGTTGGTGCCCGTGCCATAGCCGAAGTGTGTGGGGGCCGTGGGCGCGTCGCCGTCCAAGAAGTCCCGGATGAGGTTAAGCCCGGCGTTTACGACCAGGTTCCGCTGGGTCTGCTCGGCTAGCAGCTCGCCGGTCACGGCGTCCCTCACCGTGACATGCACGTTGTCTGTTAATTGGATCTGCATCACACCCCTACCTCTGATTGATCCACGAGGGCGAACCCTACCCGGCTTTCCGGCGCAGCACTCGATGCCGACAGGCTGTCGGTCAGAGTCACCGTGTCCGTGAGCGCCCGCAGCAGCACGACCACCTCATTCTCGCGGAACTCGACCTGTCGGCCCACGCCGGTAAGCGCCGTGAAGAACTCGGACCAGCCGCCCACGCTCTCGCCGTCCAGGGCCTCGATGGTCCACACGAGGTCTTGCCCATTGCGGTCCACTGACGACACGCTATCCACCAGCCAGGAGCCGGACACGGCGTGCGGCGTGAAGGTGGCCGACAGCAGCTGCCCGGGGCGCAGGCCGGCCGTGTCCGTCTCGAAGGACAGCCGGCGCGGGATGGCACCGTAGCGCCTCAGCAGGCCCTCTGCGACGCTCGAGGCCCCCTCGTCATCGTTCAGGTTGGGCCGTTCCTCGATGGCCTCATAGACGCCCGAGGCCCCATTAAGCGCCGCCTGGGCCGCGATGGCCGTGTCGCTCTGCGCGTTGATGAGGATGGGGAATTGTCCCCGGTAGGTCACCGCGATCGCCACCGCGGAACCCACCGCCGCCGCGCCGTCATCCTGCGACACGATGGGATCACCGATCTGATAATACCAGTCCTTGCCGGTGTCCACGCCCCGGATGCCGATGGTTTTGCCGACGCCGCCGACGGTGATGGTCGTCGGCGTGGCACCCACGGGATAGGCCAGCGTCCAAGCCTTCTGGGTGCCGTTGCCTAAAAAGTTCTCCGTCCTCGAGGCCGTCAGGTCCACGCCTGCCCTGATGAGCTGCTTATTCCGATATGTCTCCGTAGTCCGGTTGACCGTCACGCGCCGGGCGTTGGCGGCATCGATGGCGAAGGGCGCCGCCACGCCGCTGCGAGGCTTGAACCAGAGGGCCTTAGACTCGTCCACCCACCAGGCATAGCCCGTGATGTTGGCCAGCTCGTCGAATACGCGCGAGGCCGGCTCGTAGTTGAATTTCAAGCGGTCGATCACGGGGCCGGTGTCAACGTTGGTCGTCGTGAGGCCGTCGCCCGTCAGGAAGTTGGTTACCACATCGCTGACGATCGTGCTTAGGGTCTGCGTGGGGCTCTCGTAGGATGCTGCCACCAGGCGCCGATCCGCCAGCGCGTCATAACTCACGCACTCGACCTCATAGCTTAGCGCGGTCTGGTTGCCGTCGATGGTCAGCGACTCTGTGAAGGAGTCGATGAACCCGCCGAAATAGCGCGTGCTGGCCCCGTCATCGATGATGACCTCGGCACCCACCGCAGGCCGATAGGCGCCCGTAGGGTCCACCAGGCCCAGGCTGGCCCGGTTGCGCGTGCCCAGCCTGCTGGCGATCCGCATCGAGCCCACGACCACGAGGCTCGAGCGGTCTACGCTGGCGATGCGCGTACGGATCGTCACGCCCGCACCCCCATAGACCGCAGCTCAGACACCAGCATCCGCCCGAGGCCCTGGGCATCCTCGCGGGTCCACTTGCCGCTGCCGGTGTAGTTGACCACGAGTTGCATGCCGCCGGCACCACCTCGAGCCGCCGCGATGCCCTGGCCGATCTGCCGGTAGACGTTCTCGTTCAGGGGCAGGACGGCCTCGCTGCGGCCGCCCTCGCCCATCTTGGCGATCACGGGCCTCGTCACCAGGCCGCCGGTGGCCATGCCGGCCTGGTAGTAACCAGAGCGGCTGCGACTAGACTCGGTTTGTAATCGCTCGAACAGGTCGCGTTCTGCCGAGCCCGGCGCCGCGAGATGCATGCCTTTCCTGTATGCGTCCGTTAACGACTTCTCAATGTTTCCCCCATAGGAATCTAAGGCCTCTCTATTGCGCTGTGCCATCGCGCCGGCCTGCTGCATGGCCGACTGCGCCTGATTCGCAAGGCGAGTGACCTCCGATGGAGCCATGCCGAATGCCTTTAGCAGCACTTGAGCGCCCTCGGCGATAGGTCCGATCATCGCCTCGGCATCCTCGGCAATATTCTTGGCGAGGGCAACCGCCGCTTCCTTATTGCCGCTCCTCAGTAGATTTCCAACATCTTGCCACTTGCCCTTTAGGGTTGTGCCGAGCTGATCAAAAATCTCCTTTTCGATCAGACTCTCAAACATCGCTTTCTTGAGGCTCTCGCGGAGATCGGAAGCCCAAGTCTTGGAGCCACCCAAGAATGCCATCGTTGCGTTCTTGATCGATGTTTTGGTTGTGGTCTCAAGGCTGGAGATCATCTCATTGGCTTGGTTAAATGCTGCCTGTCGATGAGCTTGATCCATGCGTGCTTGCAGGTCGCTTGAGTCACGGTTCGCCTGGTTTGTTGCCTCCAGATCCTCACGCGCAAACTTCGCCGCAGCAGCCGCCGCCTTCATTGATTCCTCGGTGGTGCTCTTGTACCAGTTCCAGGCAGCGATACCTGCTATCACCGCTGCCGTGATGCCAAGAACAACCGCGCCGATGGGATTAGCCGCAGCCGCCGCGCCGATCGTGGTGAGTGCTGGCACGATTGCCTCCACGAGCTTGGGGCCGACGGTCATTAATGTTGAGAAGCCATTCAGCAGCGTGAACACCCCGTCGATGACCTTGGCGATGCCGTCGGGTAGCTTGAGGCCGAACACCTCGCCCATGTCCGTAAGCGCCTTGTAAACCGCGCTGCTCGTGGATGTAAGATCGTCCAGCCGCTCGGAGAGTGTCTTAGCCGCATCGGCCGCCTTCTTCTTGGCCTCGCTCGCCTCGTTGTAACGCTTGATCGCCTCGTCAAGCTGCTCGTTGCCGGGCTTGAGGCCCTGCGCGATGAGATCCTTAACCGCCTGGCTGTACTGCTGTACCGCCGCCTCGTTGGCGTCGAACTCCTCGCCTAACAGCTTGGCCTTGAGCGCGGCCTGATCAATGCTAACGGCCGCACCATCCAGCACCGCAAACGCGTCGGCCATCGCCTTCCCGCCATTCTTGCTGGCCTCCTGCAATTCATAGATAGAGATACGCAGGTCGCGCGCCTGCACAGATTGCTTGCCGAAGGCTGACTCAACGCCCGACAGCTTGCTCCGCATCGCTGCGGCCTTCTCGCCTGCCACATCATAGGCTCGGCCCAGTTCCTGGTGCTTGGCCTCAACCTCGCCCACGGCAGCAGAAACCGCGCTCATGGCATCGGCCATGTTCTCGAAAGTCGTGTATGCCTTTT
>JACCDU010480543.1_pt1 | contig 11503 bp, 9 predicted proteins | sample 7446081 | NCBI WGS metagenome assembly JACCDU01 (sample SAMN15323447, study PRJNA562643) | freshwater metagenome | isolation source: river surface water | place: USA:Blue River Watershed | collected 2017-08-17 | reverse complement strand
GGGGAGAGATATTGAATGCGATAGTCAGGGAAGAATCAGCTTTAGAAATTGAAGTTCTTAATATTTTCAATTCCAGAGATGAGCAGGTATTAATGGCTAAGATTTGTATTACTGGGTTCCCAACTATTTATAAGGCATTTTCTCCCCTGGATTATACTTTATATGAAGTTTCAAAGTCAGATTTGATAAATGATTTCGTTGCCCAAGGCCGAATAAAAGAATTAGTCATCGAATGGTTGCGAAATCATGAAAATTGGTCTGGTCTTTTTGACCAACGCTTTGCAAAAGCTGAAGCACTAATGGAACGTTTTGTAAATGATGAGGCTGTTTTTCATTTCTTTAAAAGAAGGCCGATAATCTAATTTTTTACCGTTTTAAACCGTTTATTACTACTAAAATTAAAATTTTTTACCATGATGATTAAATTATTAAATGAAGAAAAATTTCAAATTCGACAAAAAGAGATCAAATTTCTTCAATCTCTAAAAATTGATAATGATCTAAAGGTTAAGTATTCAGAAGAAGTTCTTGATATATGTGGAAGTGACTTTAATGTCTTACCTCCACCAAAGAAAAGCAATAGAATGAAATATGCATCTTGTTATGCCAATGCGATTAAGAAAATGAATGAGAGTTATCAATATGTAGAAGGAGTAATTATTCATAGGGGCAGTGGCCAAAAAATTAGTCATGCTTGGAATTTAGATGCTAAAGGAAGTCACATTGATTTTACAATAATAAACACCGATGAATATCTTTATAGAGGGATTATTATACCTGAAGATATTCTTTACGCAGTTGGATGGAAGAATGGTAGAATTTGGTATTGTTGCCTGCCATATTTGGAAATAGTGGTTTGATAAACTGTACTTAAAAAATATTTTGCGTTGTTTTAATACTATTGCATTCAGTTTAATAATAATCCTTGCTTTATACCCAAAGTATAAAAATAGGATGTAAAATAAACCAATACAAAATCAAACTAGTTTTATGGCGTTCAATATGTGCGTTTTCTCCAATCTGATCATGTAAAGAAACTGATTGATGCATCGTTTCTAAAAGACAGGATTAAGCGAAGCTATCTGCAAGAGTATCATTTGAAGCTTAAAAAGTTGGGTGAATGAAAATTATTCAACCGTGTGGTAATATTCCATCATTAATCCATAAATCATTTCACAATGTTGTAAAATAGCAACATTAAAAGGATTTGAATATTGCTTATATCCGCAAAGGTTTAATGGCCTGTTTTCAAAAAAATATTATAATGTGTCATAAAAAGGATATAATGGGGATGATTGGTACATTATAAGACACATTATTCGAAAGCAGCACCGGCAATATTGTCCCAAAATGCACTATGTAAGTGCAAATTAATCTTTATATTGACCTATTATAGTGCAAATTGTGTCTTCTTTGATTGCTGATTTCACCATTGATGGGTTCGATTTTGAAATAGGAGGTAAAAACAAAAGTAACAAGCAGATCAAAACAGCAGCTAAGGGTTTTGTTGTGAAAGATGATATTGAAACTGGTTTTATTAACACGATTCCTTTATGGCATTTTGGGTTATTATATTGATTTTTTTGGTCAGTGAAATGACTTTTATTGCCATAATATCTCTTTAAAACGCAAATAAGTAACAGATTCTGCGCTGAAATCTAATTTAAAAAACAATTGTAGCTCATTAAATTCTACGATATGGCTCAAATATTAACGTTTTTGAGCTACAAAAATAATTTTAATGAGCTTTAATGAAAAATGGAGCTCATAATTACGTATATTTGAGCTCATAATGCGGCAGATTTGAGCCACATATCCTTGTAAATTGAGCTTTAAATGAATAAAACAGATCAAATAATAATAGACTTTATTGCCAGGGCTCCATTGAGTTCCTCTAAGGATATCCATGAAGGTACACAGCTTAATATTGGTTATGCAACTGTAAAGCGGGTTCTCAAAAAGCTGAATGAATCGAATTATATTGAGACTGAAGGGAAGGGTAAAGGTACAAAATACCGTATTAGTCCAGCCTATGCTGCTTTAAAGCCAATTGATCTCAATGATTACTTTGAAAAAGAGATCGACGAAAGAAAAATTATTGAATCATTCAATTTCGACTTCATATCCGGGATCTTGCCAAAGGTGGATTTGTTTACTAGGGATGAACTGGAAATGCTTGAAAAGCTCCAGAAGCGCTATCTTGAAAATATCAAAACATTATCAGATGCTCAATACCAAAAAGAGCTGGAGCGACTGGCGATTGATTTGAGCTGGAAATCTTCACAGATAGAAGGAAACACCTATTCCCTTCTTGAAACCGAGCGATTACTCAGAGACAAACAGACTGCAGAAGGAAAGACACAGGCAGAAGCCACTATGTTGCTCAACCATAAAGAAGCCTTGGACTTTATTTTGGAGCATCCTGACTATCTGGATCCTATTCAGGTTAATCGCATTGAAGACATCCACAGCATTTTGGTAAAAGACCTGGAAGTTGAAAGAAATATCCGAACGCACAGGGTAGGTATATCTGGGACCAACTACAAACCTCTAGACAACGAGTTTCAGATACGTGAAGCCATGCAGGAAATGTGTGCATTGGTAAACTCAAAGCAAAGTGTATTCGAAAAAGCATTGCTGATACTGGTTCTGTTGTCCTACATTCAAGCTTTTGACGATGGAAATAAAAGAACTGCCCGCATCGTGAGTAATGCATGTCTGATACACAACAAACACTGTCCAATCTCATTCAGAACCGTAGATTCAGTTGAATACAAAAAGGCAATGTTACTGTTCTATGAGCAGAACAATATATCGGCGTTCAAATCCATCTTTATCGATCAGTTTGAGTTCGCTGTCAAGACCTACTTTTAGGATTTTGGACAAGCTAAGAATTGGTGAACACAACGGAAATGAAATTTAGTTACCAGTTTGTGTCAAAATGAAGCCGATTCGGTGTATGATTGAAATGCTAGAGATGATTTCTTGATTTGGTTGTAAAATTGATGAACAGGAGCTTTTAGGTCTTATTTTGTTTCGTAACAAATAATGGCGTGAATTTGTTACGAGCAAAATATATTTAAAACATTGTAACTAGCAGAAAAACAATTAATTGCAAGAATTAGGGCTCATGGCAGAGGTTTTGTTTTTACAACAAAGCTCTTTTCTGGATTAACAGTCGATCCGGCCAGCGTGAGAAGAGCTTTAACTCGGTTAGTACAAAAAGATCTATTTTACAATATTTAAGCTAAACTGAAATTAAAATAATTGTTGTACTAATCAACATTCGTCACAATAATTCGTATATTTGTGACATGAATGAGTCGATAAGCAGTCAAATTGAGAATAAAATTAAGCGGTCGAAGCCAGGTCAAATTATTCTTCCTTCCGACTTTAAGGACTTGGGCACTTCAACGGCCATAAGGAAAACGCTATCTCGATTAGTTGATCAGAAAGTGTTAGTTCGTATGGGACAAGGTGTCTATGTAGTTCCCATTCATGATAAATTGTTTGGCGAAGTGCTTCCATCTATGGAAGAAATTGCGGCGTCATTAGCGGAAAAAGAACACGTTAAAATCATGCCTACTGGTCAATATGCATTAAACAAAATTGGACTTTCTAATCAGGTTCCAATGAAAATGGTTTTTCTAACAAATGGAACAAAGAAAAATATAACTATTGGGAAGAGTTCAATTGTGTTCCAGCCAACCACAACCAAAAAATTAGCCATGGTAGGAAGTATATCAAGCTTGTTATTTTTGGGATTAGAGGAATTGGATTTAAATCGGCTGACAGAATCAGAGCTAGAAAAAATCATCGCCTTACTCAAAAACGAAGATCAAAACAATTTGAAGCATGATTTGAAATTAGCACCTGCAAGAATAAGCGATTTTGTCATTAAGAACTACTTAAAACAAACAGTATGATTGAATGGCTTCAAAATCTTGATGATTTCTGCAGGTTTTGTATTTTGAGGTGAGTACTTTAAAGAAAGAAGTTTCATCATTTGCATGAAAAAATAGAAAAATTCATGCATTTTTGAATTTTTTCCATAACTTTGCCTTACAATCGATGAAAGCATTACATCAGCATATTAAGCCAGGTGAAGTATATCGCCGTTCTGACCTAGAATATTTTTCTTCGGCCATTGATCGTCATTTGTCACAATTAGTTCAACAAGGTTCACTATTGCGCTTAAGTCAAGGATTGTATTACGCACCTCAACTTTCTAAGTTTGGAGTTTTACCACCTAATGATGCCGCGCTAGTTGAACGTTTTTTAAAAGATGATGAATTCTTAATCGTATCCCCAAATTTATTTAATTCATTAGGTTTGGGACTTACGCAGTTATACAATACTTCTTGGGTATACAATCATAAACGAAAGGGTGAGTTTACATTAAACGGAAAAAAATTTGAATTCAAGATTAAATCATCTTTTCCTTCTCAACTGACCAAAGAGTTTTTATTTGTAGAATTGTTAAATAGTTTAGAGGATTTAGTTGAAACCCCCGAATTGTCCGAAATACATAATAAAATCAAAGACTTTGATTCAAAAGTATTAGTCCAAATGTCACAGAAGTATGGGTCTGGCCGAACCAGGAAAATTTTGAAATCGATTTTGCGTAAAGATTTAAATTATGCTTGATTTTATTCACAATGACCCTGAGTTTGGGAGTTTAATTTCTATTGTGTCATCCAAATTAGGTATCGACGAGACATTTGTAGAAAAAGACTACTGGATTATGCATGCACTATATTCTTTACAGCAGCAGCAAATTGAATTTGAATTAAAAGGCGGTACGTCTCTCTCAAAAGGGTTCGGTTTAATTCATCGTTTTTCTGAAGATATTGATATTCATATCAAAACCAACTTTGGCTTTGAAGTTGAAGGAAGAGAGGATAAACGAAAAGTGATTGAAGCAAGGAAGCAGTTTTATGATTACTTAGCAGAAAATATGAGTATCGATGGAATTATTCAAGTTGAAAGAGATTATGAATTTGATGACCTTGATAAGTATAGAAGTGGTGGTATTAGATTAAGTTACAAATCATTAACACCCGCACTTGATGGTTTGAAAGATGGCATTTTATTAGAGGTAGGTTTTGACACTATTACACCCAATACACCAAAAGATATATCTTCTTGGATTTGGGACCATCTTCTGTCTATTAATATGCACACCCAGTATATTGATAATACAGCTCCATCAGTACCATGTTATCATCCGGGTAATACATTAGTTGAAAAACTCCAAACGATAATTAGAAAGTTCAGAAATTTTAATAATGGTCAAGAATCTAATGGAAAAAACTTTATGCGTCAATATTATGATGTGTTTTGTCTTTTAGGAAATGAATCGGTAGTGGAATTTATCGGTTCAGCCGAATATTGTGAGCATAAATCAAAACGAATTAAGGGTAAGGATAACGAAATTCCAATTTCTGAACACCCAGCTTTATCGCTTGAAGATCCTGCAGTCCGAAGGTCTTTTGAGGCCAAGTATAAGGCAACATCTAAGCTTTATTACAATGGACAGCCACCATTCGATGAAGTTATGAACAGAATAAAAGATTTTTTGACTAAACTCTGATTGCCGTTGATTACCAATGATTTACCCGGTGCGCAATTCGGTGCGCAGTTAAAACTTAACTCACTGATAATCAATAGAAAAATACCCAATAATTAGTGTGGTCCACACTAATTTACTATCACTCTAAATCACCATAGATCACCTTGAACAGGCTTTAAACTTAACTTTTTACTCAATTTGAGCTAAAAGCCCTTTAAACACACTTATTTAAACCTATAAAAACTGTGCGTGAACAAGTGCTCATTTTGGAAAAAATGCTGAAACTGCCCCCCCCCCTCGACGCGTTTCAAATTGATGCCTCGACCTGGAGTTAAAACAGATATTATCTTATTGAGACTGTTTTCAATACAGTTGCTCTTAATAATCATATAACTATTTCTTCTTGAATTTGAAGCTATATCAGAAAGAATTAAATCATATGTGACCAAATTCTAAGCATAATTACCGACTTTGGCGCTATTTTACTTCCGACTTTGGCAAATTTGCTCCTAAACAAACTAAAAGTTTAGCTATAAAATGCACAATTAAATATGCAAAATAAGATAATAAATGCATATTCTATTGTGCAAAATGATATATATTTGTGCAAATCAAAGTGCAAATGAATACATTACTTGAGCAATCTGAATATTTATTAAGCAATACTAGTCTTGCTTTTAAGCGTTTTTTATTCGATGAAATCAAATGGAAAAGTCGCCTTATAGGGATTAAGGGCGCAAGAGGAACGGGTAAAACAACGCTTGGATTACAATGGTTGAAAGAACAAGGTTTGCCTGCAACTAAAGCTGCCTACTTTTCATTGGATGATTTGTATTTTACCAATCATAGCTTAAAAGAAACGGTTACACAGTTTCATAAACAAGGTGGAAAAATTCTTGTATTGGATGAAGTACACAAGTACAAAAATTGGTCAACTGAAATAAAGAATATCTATGATATTTATACAGGTATAAAAATAATTTTTACAGGGTCATCCATCATTGATATCAGCAGGCAGGAAGCAGATCTAAGCAGAAGGGCAGTAGTATATGAATTGCCTGGATTGTCATACCGTGAGTTTTTGTTATTAAAATACAATGTCCAACTTCCTACATTTTCATTAGATAAGATTTTAAAAGAAGCTACTACATTGAGGAGTTTATTTCCAAATTCTTTTCGTCCTTTGGAGTACTTCAATGAGTATTTACAAACTGGCTATTATCCTTTTATGATGGAGGATAAAGAAACAGTACACCAAAAAATAAATCAGTTAATTAGAACGATTGTGGAGTATGATATGGCTGAGTTGAAAGATTTTGATATTCGTAATGCAAAAAAGGTACTTCAATTAATGTATGTAATTGCACAACAAGTTCCATTTAAGCCAAACTTGGTAACTCTTTCAGAAAAAACTGATATTCATAGGAATTCACTAAACAATTACCTTCATTATTTGGAACAGGCTAAATTAATTTCAACTTTACAACCAGCTGGTAAAAGCACAGCGGTTTTACAAAAACCGGAAAAGATATATTTAAACAATACAAACTTATTATTTGCCTTAGCAGAGCAACAGGTAGATACTGGAAACTTGAGAGAAACATTCTTCTTGTCTCAGATAAATGTTATGCGTAAAATTACTATGCCAAAGCAAGGAGATTTTTTTGTTGATAATAAATATACTTTTGAGGTTGGGGGTAAGGATAAATCACGAAAACAAATTGCAGGTATCAAAAGTGCATGGGTTGTAAAAGGCGATTTAGAATATCCTATTGGTAATGATTTGCCATTATGGATATTTGGATTGTTGTATTAGAATAAGTTCTAGATAGCTTGCTTTTAATTCTTGTTAATAGCTATCTTTTGATGAATAAGTAGTTAATAATTACGTGCGCACTTCGTTACTAAACGAATCGATTGTCTTTACCATATTTTTATTTATTTTACTTTATAGTATTTTGTATTCCTAAAGTACAAGATTAATTTTCATAAATTTTTGTTTTTGCACTACTAATAAATTACGGGTTGTTTGCCCCGTAAAAAATAGGGTTTTCATGAATTAGTATGCGCACTTATATCTATCTAAAATATTGAAAATCAATAAGTTATAAGAAAAAATTAGCATGGTCCACACTAATATGCCTTTAAGAGACTTGCTATAAGTATGTTTAAAATCTATGATATTCTATTTAGAACCTCCAAGTCCAGATTTTGCCTTCATTTTGTCTAATTTAGAATCTATCAGTTAGTGTGTAGTTTAGTAACTGTTCCATTTTTCTTGATTATAATCAAAATAGGTTCTCGGTTCTAACCTTGTCTCTCATAGTCTTCAAATATTCACTATTTTTGCCCCAACCCCCTGCATCACACCAAACACCTATGCAAAAACTAGTTAAAACCTTCATTTTTAGTGTATTAGTAGGGGTTATAGGCCTAGGCTGCACCAAAAAATTAACGGAAACCTACGTTGTCTACGACAACACTTTTGAAAAGGACGGCCAATCTACAGTTACCGTATTTGATTACACCGGCATTTTATACACCAACAAAATATTTACGTTTAACAATTCTAAAGTGCTGGGCCCTTTTAACAACGGGGGTGTTCAAATAGATGTAAAAGGCATACCAGAACACAACGTTTTAGAAGTAGCTTACGATTTATACATTCATGACAATTGGGAGGGTAACAAACCAACCACTACAGGCGTACCTGATTTATTTGTGGTTAGATACGATGGCAACCCCAAGTTTATGACTACTTTTTCCAACAATCAATCATATAAACAGTCATACCCCGAGTGGTTCCCTTCTGGTAACAATCCTACAAAAGCAAATGCCCTTAATATAAATTTACCTGGCCGTTGCGCCCAAGTATCTAACACCAGTGGAACTTCATATTACCGCATGGTACAAAGTTTTGCGCATACCAACGCCACATTTCAGGTAAACCTAAGTGATGCCTTACAGCCACGCGGATCCGAATGTGAAAAAAGTTGGTCTATAGACAACGTAGTAGTTACTGCATATAAATACAAGTAAGCATGCAGCTGATACAGCATTTACGTTCCCACTCATTTTTTGGCGTACTGGTTAATTTTTTTAACCTGTCTGTTTTTCAGGGCGCGGGAATAGTACTCCAGTTTTTAGCCATCCCACTCATAACTCATAAATACGGCATTGCTGTTTTTGGACAAACAGTGCTTGCCTCTAGTTTTGCAGTTTTTATGGGAGGCATTACCAATTACGGTACCCACCAAACAGCCATCAAAGAAGTGGCTACAGCAAAAGACAATCTTCCATTTTTATCGGCTCTTTTTTACAAAGTTTTATTGTTTAGATCCTATGCTTTTTTACTAACCATTCCGGCGGTGCTACTCATGTGGGTATTGTATCCGTCCATAGGATGGTGGTTATGGTTAAGTACCCTGCCGCTAATACTTGCAGAAGTTTTTAACCCCTTATATTTTTTAATTGGCGTTCAAAAAATTGCCATTATAAGCTGGGGTAATTTAGTTGTAAAACTACTAAGCTTAGTAGCGCTGTTTTTTATTCCGCTCAATACAAATATTGCGGCTTCCATTACTTTAATAATGGGCCTACCGGTACTGTTGTATTACATTGGTTTAACTGTAGTAATTACTAAAAACCAAAAATTAGTTTTTACAAAACCAACCAACAAAATTTTGTTTGAACTAGCCAAACAAAATTTTTACATCATGTTTAATGGGGTAGCGGTTGCACTACAGCAGTCTATCTTTTTATTTACACTGGCTGGTTTTGTTTCGGCGCAAACACTAGGCGCCTATGGCTTGGTAGATAAATTAGTAGGAGCTGTTAGGCAATTGGTATCGTCATTTTCAAATGCACTATACCCTAGGGCCGCCATATTGTACAATCAAAATGTAAAAGATTGGACTGGTTTTAAAGCACAAGTAAACAAAGGTTATAGTGTAGTATTTGGTATAGTAGGGTTGGTTATTTTAGTAGCGGCACCTCAAATAGTTTGGCTGTTAACGGGTCAAAGTTTAAATAGCGATCAAGCGCTTAATACCATTTATTTTATGCGCCTATTTGCGCTGGTGCCACTGGTAATTGCTTTAAACGCCAACAACGTTTTAACACTACTCTTGCAAAATAAATATGCAGCGCTATTTTATATTTCGGTATTAATTTTGGTGGCCACAGCATTATTATCTGTTTGTATTATTTTTACGGGTAATACAGCACTAGTAGGTTGGTATCCGTTATTTATAGAAACCATATGCCTCTGCCTTTACACTTATTTTATAAGAACGAATCAGTTAAAATAAAATCAATTGGAAAAAAAAGTAGCCATCATTTTATTAAACTGGAATAGTTACGAGCATACATCTAACTGTATAGAATCTTTAAGTGCAGTAAGGCCTGCTAATTTTGACATTATTGTTGTAGACAATGGCTCTACTGATGGTTCGGGTACGGCGCTTCAAAATAAATTTAACCATATTATTTACCTCCCCAACGCTACCAACCAGGGTTTTGCAGGAGGTAACAACCGTGGGTTTGCCTACGCCATTGAGCATGATTATGCATACAGCCTCATGCTTAACAACGACGTTTTTGTTGAGCCCAACTTTTTAGACCTCTTGGTTACTTATTTAGAAGCCAATCCTGAGGTTGGTGCCATTCAACCTAAAATATTTTTTAACAGCAACAGACAAAAAGTATGGAATGGTGGATCCTACTTTTTAAGCTGGTTGGGCTGGACATATTCTAAAAACTATATGCGAACCGCCGGTCCTGCACAAAATAAGTTTGCCCAGGTAGACTGGATAACTGGCTGCGCCCTATTGGTACGAAACAGTATTGTTAAGCAAATAGGGGCCTTAAACCACCATTTTTTTATATATTACGAAGATGTAGACTTTTCCTTTAGAATACGGGCGGCGGGCTATAAGCTTATGTTTCACCCAAATTCGGTGATTTACCACATTGCCGGCATGGCCAATAAGGCCAAAGTAAAGGGTAAAGAGGGCTATGCTAACCCCTACGTCCACTACCTTAACTTCCGAAACCATATATGGGTGCTGCGGGCCTACACCAAATGGTACCAGTGGCCTACCACTTTTATCACCCTAATTGCCTACAGTTTGGCGATAATGCTTTATTTTGTGGCCAGATGGAGATGGACCAAATTAGCCATGATGCTAAATGGGATCCTCCACGGGTTTACCAAACAAAGCAGTGCATAAATGAAGGCAATAGTTATAACAGGGGTAGCAGGTTTATTAGGATCTAGGGTAGCCAAATGGATACTTGAAAACAAACCAGGTTATCAGGTTATTGGAATAGACAATTTAAGTGGTGGTTACGAAGACCACATAGATACCCGCGTTATATTTTACAAAGCCGATTTAGCGGTAGATGATTTAAACCGTATTTTTTCTTCGCACGAGGTAGAATTTGTATACCACTTTGCAGCTTATGCCGCCGAAGGCCTCAGTCCATTTATTAGAAAATACAATTATACCAACAATATTGTAGCCACCGCTAACGTGGTAAACGCATGTATTACCCACCAGGTAAAGCGCATTGTATTTACTTCAAGTATGGCAGTGTATGGCGCTGGCGAACCTCCTTTTAACGAAAACGATTTACCTAAACCCATCGATCCATACGGTATTGCAAAATATGCTTGTGAAATGGATGTACAAGTGGCTGGTGAGCAGCACGGACTAGACTGGTGTATTATTAGACCACACAACGTATATGGTACCAATCAAAATATTTGGGACCGCTACCGCAACGTGCTAGGTATTTGGCTGTATCAAAAATTAAACAACCAGCCCATTACTATTTATGGAGATGGTTCTCAAAAAAGAGCGTTTAGCTGTATCGACGATTGTCTACTTCCTTTATGGAATGCAGCAGTTGCGCCTGCAGCTTCTAAGC
>JACCDU010532471.1_pt1 | contig 11509 bp, 29 predicted proteins | sample 7446081 | NCBI WGS metagenome assembly JACCDU01 (sample SAMN15323447, study PRJNA562643) | freshwater metagenome | isolation source: river surface water | place: USA:Blue River Watershed | collected 2017-08-17 | reverse complement strand
GTCAAAACTTATATGTGCCTGAAGTACAAGCGTTAGTTACCCGTGTAGGTACAAACTCTCAGATTGTATTTTGTGGTGATAACACAGGTCCACAAACTGACGTTAAGAAAGGTATGGACGGACTAACGTATCTAGAGAAGATTTGTCATAAGTACAACATCGGTGACTGCAGTTTTACTACCTTTACACGGGAGCACGTTGTACGTAGTGGTTTGACTAAAGAGTTTGTAATTGCATTTGAAGATGAAATTGACGCTGAATTTACAAAGTCCAGTGTAATCGATGAATTTAATACTAAGGTTAAAGGAGTGAACAATGCAGCGAAATCTAAATAAATTTAAAAATATCCCTTCATTAGCCCGTAATGATGATGACGATGAAGATCAGGGAAATATCCGTAATCAGCATTTACCATATTTTGAAAGTACAAGAACTGATCGCTGTATTAAGGTGTTCTTAGATGAATATATCCGAGAACCAAAATATTATCGTACAGTACTACAAGGTATTGATTCTTTGGGTGAAGGGGATGTTGTACTTCTCAGTATTAACAGCTATGGTGGTCAATTGGATGGTGCAATTGCTATCATTAACGCTATTCAAGATACAGATGCAGATGTTCACGCTAGTATTGAAGGTGTAGCAGCATCAGCTGCATCCCTCATTGCATTAGCTGCACCAAGTATCAGTGTTTCTCCTTATGCTACAATGATGGTTCATTCTGCTACGTTTGGTGCTTTTGGTAAACAGTCTGATGTTATTTCACACGCTTCATTCGTAGATAAACAAGTCAGAACTTTAATGCACAGTGTCTATAAAGATTTTCTGACCGATAAGGAACTTGAAGAAGTTATCATGGGTAAAGAGATGTGGTTTGATTCTGAAGAGATTGTTCGTAGGTTAGAACTAAGAGCACAACTTCAGGAGAAACGAGAGAAAGCTGAAGAAAAAGCAGCAGCTACTACTGCTAAAAAATCTAAAACTAAAAATTAAAATTTTATCCCCTCGGTGTAACAACCTTGGGGATTTTTCTTTGGGTAAATATCAAAGGGTTTAAACGCGATTTAAAGGCTTGTAGCTCATATTCTGTACTTACTATGTACAATGCAAATTAAGGGCTTCTATACAGGTTTTAAGCTGCTTGTTGGTACTCTGAAGTGCAATACTGAAGGTTTAAACAATTGTTTGAGCACTTGTTACAACTCTGATTTAACTTTGATTGATTCATTGTTGCAATCTTGGGTAATCGGGTCAAGGTTTAACAATTGCTGTAAGTCTTAGGTGCTTGATGTGGACCCTACCTCTACACCATGATAATACTACGATTTTAAAATATCAGTTATACCTTTCGTTTATACCATGCGTTAGCATCATATAATTGTCTTCGGTTTTATACAGTCTATAAATAACCGACAATGCTTAACGTGGCTTAGGCGAATTTTTTTACGTATATTAGCATTATGAATATTTGATCGCGGTATTATTCGCGCGCTGAATGACCGTCAACGGCTAGCGGTTTAAACTCTTTATGCTAGCGGCGGGTACACCTGCACGATGTAACCCGCTTTTGTTCTTGTCGTTTAATCCCTTCGCTTGAACCCTAGTTTGTGCCTTAGGTAAGCTGCGGCTACAATCGCAAAGCATACTATCCACATTAGCGCATAGAATCCGAGCGCTGTTAGAATGATGGTTTTTAACATGTGTTTAACCTTTCGCAATGCGGATAATTTTCTTCAGTTTGACACCGTGAGCGGGGTAGCCAATAACTTCAATGCCCTTATCCCAGCACTTGCGACACCCTGAGCATTTGCCCCCGTGCCGATACGCTTCGCACAATGTAATCCCTTCTGGTGTGTCTTCTGGTGCATTGGTAGCGGTGATTGTACTTCCGTGCAAACCCTTGATGAACTCACCGTTAACACTATCGCTTGAGAATCGTACGCTTGCATTATGTAATGATTTCATGCGGTTTAATACGGGTTTAAACTTATCGAATTTATGCATTCTAGTTGGTAGCCAATGATTACACCATGGGGACAACTGCATAACCTGATAAACCTTATCCGCTAATTCAAGCGCATACATATCACCAGAATCGAACCATCTAAAAAACCGTTCATTCTGTAGGGCTTGCACCATATCATTAACCCAACTGTCTCGCTTCCAGTCTTCTTTATTGTGCGCTCTTGGGGCTTTAACGTTGGGAAAACGATAATTTCCGGTTGTAGCATAGCACCCGCTGCATGCTGCGACAAGCTGAGCATTTTCACCGATAGAACCGGGGCAAGTTTCAAGGGCTTGAAGTGACCATGATTTAATGCCATCGAGTTTTGAAGTGATTGAAATTTTCATAATCTGATTTTGTGTTGGTTAGATTATTGGACAATATTATCCAGATAATACCCTAGAATAAACTAAGATATTATCGGGGAATACTATTTAATTAAATACTCCATTTGTCGGAATTATTACGGGCATTTTCAATATCAGTTGAATCGAAAATAGAATATAAGAAAATCTGCATTAGATTAAAATCAATATCATGACGATTTTCGCATGATTGATAATCCCAACACTGGATCAATCTAATAATATCGTATTTTGTATAATTCTCATTTACTTGTGGAAAATACAATTTACATTTTGTAATGCGACTATTTTCTTTATATCGGTGATTAACTGATCTAATGTTAATTGCTTTTAATCGATTGGCAAAATCCTGAGTATTTATATTATCTTTAGATAATGTAACATATTCAGAGATAATCGAAAAATGCTTATCTGAACAAATGAAAGCAGACATAATAAACTCCAGTTTAATTACATTTTGATTTTGTTGGCTTTTGTGTGCCAGTTGGTTATCCGCCATTTTCCGGCTTGATTATTTTTGACAACTCGCCATTTTCCGGTAAGTTTGTTTACAATATCGGTTTTGCCGTTATTATGCTGCACAATAATAAATTGTTTATATTCTGTGGTTTTCATGTTTACACCTTCCAATTAATGCGATTAACCTGAATAGAAAACTCACTGCCATTTTCTTTCATGTTTTCCAGATAATCCAGCGCCTGATTTTCATCGTTGAATGCACGGGTAAAGCTACTGCAATTATCTTTTGAATCAATATAAACACCCTTGCACTGAATGCCATTATCTGAGACAGTGACGATAATGCGAGGGTTTGAACGTGGTTTTGTAATATTGAATTTCATGATATGTATTCTCGGGTTAATCGTTGGTTTATTTTGCGCCGTTGACCTTCGCGAATTGTCGTAGGTGGTGATTTGAGGCGGTGTCGGCCTTGCTACCGAATTTGCCGTTCTGATAACGCATGACAATAACCCCGGATTTTGTTTTCCCCAGATATTGCCCACGGGTTGCACCATCAATTAAAACCCATTGGCCAGCTTTTGGCGGGTTATTCTCCAATTGCTGCAGGGTGACAAACTGCGTAGATTTGAAAAGGTTGTTTTGCATGATAATCTCATTTGAGAATCGGCCAAAATTAGCCCGATAATACCCTGATATTAAAATCAAGATATTATCAGATAATTTTAAACTAAATAACTGATTAATGGTAAAACCATAAACCACAAAATAACGTTAATGATTATTAGAATTTGATTATCTGACATTTTAATTACTCCAATTAATAAGTTAACCATTGTCCGGTTATTTTGCAAAATCTAATGATTTTCCCATTATTTGAAAACCCTAGATTAGAAAATTCCGATTTATCTTTAATCGCTTGAATTAGTGCATTCTCGCATTGTGTTGCAATTTTCCAGTTTGTCATTTGTAAACCTTAGTTTGTAAGTCTTGGGGTTATGTATACTAAAATTAGTATACATAATAAAAGACTCTCAATTTTTAAAGAACTGTAAACTTTCGTTTACTTGGTGTGCCCTATCGCTGCCCCATGCCTTGAATTATACAGATATTTTGCCGGTTTCCCGGTTTCCTGCAAATAAATATTTATCGATTTTGCACAATCAATAGGTTTTATCAATGTAGCCCTTATCTATATATAGGGAAATCCACCCGCCATAGAAACCCTATATTTTGAATACTCTTGTTTTCAACTTCAAATAGTTATCCACAAGTTATTAGTCTTATATAAGAGTAAAATCTGTGGATAACCTGCACTAGTACTGTGGATAACTTTTTCTGAGGGGGTGGCCTCAGATAATGCATAACCCGCCTTCACGGTCGTTTAAATGGATTCTAGGCCCATGTCTTTTCATACAGTATGCATTTTGAGCTTGTAATACTGGCACGCTTCTTGATATGTAAACTTTCGTTTCTCATTCATTATTGCAAACAAAATAATTACTTTTCCAGCTGGTGCATAAATTGTAACAAAATGTAACTGAACCTGTGATTCTATACAGTAGAACTTTTGTTTCCCGTTTCAATTTGAAAACAGAATAGTTACATTGTGGATAAAGCTGTGGATAACCTGTGCATATGTGGATAACCCTGTGCATAACCTGTGGACAACTCGGAACAACCTGTGGATAACTCAAAATGCGTACTTCCGTATTCATTCGGCTTTTCTGGAGTAGTTTTGCCATTTTTATTTCGCAAATACCCAAGCGGATTTTTCAGTTAAAATCTGAATAACGGATTTTTGACGATTTTACAAAAGAAAAAGCCCTAACGGATTTTTAGTCCGAAAGGGCCGTAGGATTTTTAATTTTGAAATTTATACGGCTTATTCCACCGACCAACATTAATGTTCACATAGTACGCACAATGGAAATAATCGCTCTGAATATCAGATTTATCCCAATGATCAACATACATAATAGCCTTAGCTTTCTCCAGATATTCCAGTGCAACACCTGAAAAGGAACTGTCAAGATAATACTGGTTTACGCTGATATTCTGTTCTTTTGTAACCCAATCGATAACTTGCTGTGTATCATGCTGGATACGTTTGGCTTTTACATTCTCGCAGTAGTTACCGATAAAATCAATGCTACCTTCTGCAATAGTCAAGTACAAAGTGCTATCATTTTTACCTGACAGTGTAGCTTTGACACCATACTCTTTATTGAGTACTTTCAGTGCAGCACGGGCTTTGGTGATGGTTTCTTCTGTAACGTAAGCCATGATAGTTTCCTTGTTTGGTTAGTATGCCTAGATTATAGCACAGAATTAAGCTTGTGAACGAACTTTGATAAATTCTCTTGCAACTTCCCATGTAGGAATAGCCATTACAACAAACGTATCACCTACAGGGTCTTGCACATAAGTTGTCAATGTATTTCTGTCAACCTGAGCTTTATACCCATAACCTTGAAGGTATAAAGCAATTGCTTTAGACTTTATAAAATCATCGGAATCATCCATCATGGTGTCACCTCCAGCATTTGAGCTTCTGTTACATAATGCTCATACACCAAGAACGTTGTACCAGCGTTACGCAATTCATCGTTTACATACGTAGGAGAATCACTAATGATTGTATGTTGCACTTTACCACCGTATTTTACACGAGTCTCTTGTACAGTGCCAGTTACAAAAGCACTATCGAGGTCAAGATATTTTGCAATGATCCACTGACCTTTGCGATCAAAGTTGGAACCTTCATTGTACTTGCATTTCATGATTTTCTCCAGTTGTTGAAGCTTAGATTATAGCACAACATTCAAGCATTGAAGTTCATCATATGCACAATTGTTGATAATATTTTGATCACGGTAAATCCACTCATAATATGCATTGTCACGAGCAGATTCCCTATCATAACTACAAATGTCAATTACTTTACCAGATTGTAGAAAGATCAGATAGTATTTCATATCAACCTTTCATGAACTTAGTGATAGCACGAGTGATGTTGTACTTTGCAGCAAACACAGATTTTTGAACCTTCATACCATTGTCACCTACAGTTTCAACTCGAACAGAACCTTTTTGATTCCATTGAATGATGAACTGGTTTTTGTACTTCTGAACTTTTTGGATTTTAGATTTCATGCTTTACTCCTTATGCGTAGACTTCTTCTGTTTCGATATCGTATTGTACATCAGAACCATTGAGTTTTTTCTGTTCGATATATTTCAGTGCAGATTCTTTTGTAGCGAACACTCGTTCAATATCCCATACAGAATGCTCATTACCACTGTAGAAATTTTCAGCCATTACAATAAAAACTTGCATTATGTTCTCCAGTTGTTGAAGCCTCAATTATACCTCAAAAACACCTTGCATACGAAGCTTTGTTACAACTACCTCAAAAGTTTCTTCTGCAACCAATACCCGCTGGTCATGAAAAACAATAAAGGATCGGTTAAGTGAATCTGGTTCAACCGTACAAATCAAGTTAGCGTTAACCATGATAGGTACAAGTGCATCCAATGAATTTTTAACATGAATTTTGATAAACATAGTTTTCCTTGTGAAGTTAAAGGTACTGAGAACAGGAGTTGAACCTGTACTTATGGGTAGTCGTCGTTACCTGTGTGCCCACCGCTCTATCATTAAGCTATCTCAGTGCATGAATTGTATCATAGATTTTTGAGCTTCTACAATCCCGACTAAACAATAGGGTCAATCTTTTGTAGTTCATCTGGACGATAGAACACTGGTGTAGATGCACCATCACGCAGTACCCAAATCTTTTCACCAGATGGTTCTACGAATTCAACAATACCTCTTGTACCTGTGTTGAATCCAGCAACTACTTTTACAGTATGACCACGGCGAATGCTATTATAGCGTTCTTCCATGACTTTATGCACTCTCATTAAGGCATCTGCAAGATCAGTATCGCGCTTAGACATAGGTTCATAATGACCACCGTACAAACCACCAGCGATCAATTTAATCTTGGCTAATGCTTCGTTGAAATAGTCATTCATCATAAGCCTTTCCAACACCAATACTCACATACCAGAACAATAGATTCAAACTAAGGTAATGCTCGTATGGAAATTTACTGTAGTAAAATCCAAGACCAAAACCATTAGATTTACCAAATGCAAAACGATCAGGGCTACCCATATTAATCCTCCTTATGTTGATTTTTCATTTCGCGCTTACGATTCTTGTGTTTTTGTACAGCTTTACGCATAACAATAGCTACAAGATGATTGCGTTGTTTAAGCTTTAGTTTCTTTGTTTTCTTAGTCATGGATTTTCATGTTGTCGCATTGCATGATGAATAGCTGTCAATAAATGCTGACAATGTTCATAATCTTTTTCATAATCTGCCGAACCCGCAGCAACCATCTCAGGAATACTCTCATTATAACTTACGATTTCAAAGAACATTTCAAAATCTTTTTTGTTCTCAAAGTTCAATACAACTTGTACTGGTTTAAAGGTTTGTTTCTGTACGATTTCTTTAACTTCAACTTGCATAATATTCTCCTTATATCAATGTAAAGTATGTACGTTTACTTCATATACATATGGTTTTTTAAGGTCTTTCAGATTCTTCAAAATCTTAACAACTTGCGTTTGACTATAGTAGTGATATTCCTGTGGTAAATCTGCAACAAGAATACGAACTACATATTCAGCGATGAATTGTTGCATAGTTATACACCCTGTTCTTCTGCCATCATAGCAGCAAATTTCAACCATGTATAACGAGCTTGTTGATTTTCTTCTGAAAACATCTCCCGATCATTAAAAGCATTAACAGAATTAACAGGGCAACCCATGGCTTCTAGACCCTCTTCGATTCGCTTCAATATTGCAATCCGTTCATCAGAAGTAAAAGTACGATGCAATTTACATGCAGCTGTATGTACAGCACTACAAGAAAACTTTTCTTTGCCACCGCCATACGCCCAAAACTGTTTTTTCTTACTGGCAAGTTCATTATCTGCAGCGTAGTGCAAGATTTCAGAGATGCTATATTTTTTCATACTTTCTCCTTTTGAATTGTATCCTTGAGATATTCTACCAGAAACAAACACATGTATGCTCGTTCTTCCCATTGCTCATATGTATTTGTATACTTTGCAAGCCATTCACTTTTATGCATTTCGATCAAAAGCAGCTCCATGTAATCATAATAAATTCGACTATGAAATGCTTCACTCAATGCGCAGCAAATACCACAGCCTGTTTCTACATAGTTTTCTTTAGTGAAATACCACTCTGCAATCAACTGCAGCTTTTCTTTCAAATCAATTCGTTGTTCTTGCGTAAGAGTTTCCGGATGTTGCATTTGATGTTCCTTTCAAGTTGGCATGTTCAGATTATACATCAGATTCTAGGTTATTCACCAAACTTATCGATCTTTTTGAATACAGCGACAACACGTTTACCTGCTGGATTGTCAAAAGTATCAATGATCTTACCGTTAACTACAGCGACAGCATGACCAGTGGTGTTTACAATGTATTCACCGAAAGCAAGTTTAGGTAGGATTTTAGCCAATGTAATACCTTCAGATGCTTCTCGCTTTGCGATACGTGCAGCATGTCGAGCATTATTTGTAGTACCATGCACGGACTCCAATACAAAATCAGCTTCAGCGTAAGCTTTGAGCATGGTACTAAAGAATGCACCACGGCGATTCTTACGACCGTGTTTCTTCAGTAGTTCATGTGCCTGATCATAGTGCATACCACTTGCATTGCTGAGAGCACGTACAGTGCAATCACGGGTTTCACCAGTAGAAGTTGCACCACGGTAAACAGCTTGAACAGTCTTCATATAAACTCCATTAGTGTTTTACTAATAAACAAAGTGAATTAGTGTTGTTGATGGAAGAATTATAGCAAACTTTTTGGAGTCATGCGCATAACCCTTCAATCTAGTCAACTTTTATGAATTGAACCACTGCAATCTGCATTATCGCAATAGAAGAAACGCCAATTGGTTTGTGTGTGCATCGTACCTTCACAAACAGGACATTTAGGTACTTCTGTTTGCTGTTTCTTTTCGAAGATAGTACCCAAGCGTTCTACATATTCCTCTTGTGGAATACTATAAGGACGAGGTTTTGCACCTTTTCCAGCATCATGTGTCATAATTTATTTCCTTAATAGTCAAGCAAAATACACAGATAACCAATAATGAATGCCCACCAAGGAGCACCCAACAAAACACAAGCAAAGAATGCAAATAGAGCTGTCATGATAACCTTTCAATGTTTTATTGATTTAATCAATGAATAGGATGCACTGCAGATTTTAACTCGTATTTCTTACCGAGAGATTTCAGTCGTTTAGCTGCAGCAACAACTTCAGCTTCACTGTAGTAATTATACGTACAAGGTACATCTTGAATCAGAATTGTAATTTGGTGTTCTACGATGTGTGGTACACCTTCGATTTTTTGATAGTTCATTTATTTTCTCCAAGTTTATGCAAAGCGTAATCTACAGCCTTATTTGTGTTATAGCGATCATAGCTGCGGATTGGACTGCGATTATCGGTATGTTCATAAGTGTACTTTGGATCAACACCATACTTATCACGGTAAGCGTTAAAGAACAAAGCGGCATCACAATCTTCTTCGAGATAAGCCGTACCACCTCGCATGTAAGTATAAGGGCTAATGCGAGTGATGATTGCAAGTTCAAGCAATTCTGTGATTTTAACAGCCATCCAACCATGACCGGGATCAGCGTAGAATTTGTATGTTTTGCTCATGTGTAACTCCTATTTACAATACAAAATCAAAAATTAACCCGAAAGGAATAATTACCAGTACGATAAATGCAAATAAACTTAGATGCATACCATAACGGTCTTCTACAATAGTAGCTACTTTGAGACAAAAAACAAAGTAGATCGCAATGATGAGAATGCTCAGTGTAACCATGTATAACTCCTGTTGTTGAAGCCTAGATTATACAGCAGTTTTTGAGACAACGAACAATCTTTTGAAGAATGTTTGAAAAATTTTTGATAGTTAACTTTTGAAGTAAACTGTAGCAAAAAAAAAATACCCTAGGAATTAACCTAGGGTTTGTCTTTACTCTAACAACTTATTTGACTTACTCTGATTTTCTTTTGCAAGAACAACTTGTAGATTCCACGGTACATGCAATCCACATACTTCTCTACCTTGTAATGGTATAATATGATCTACATGGTATTTGTGACCTGTCTGTTGTTGTAGATATTGAGCTTGTTTATAAAAATTCTCAATTTCTTTTAAATGACAACTGGTCAGCCAAATTGGTGTAGCTTGAAGTTTAGTAGCTCTACGTTTGGCATCCCAAGCAGCACGTTTACTTCTATTAATTTCTCGATATTCTTTATGATAATCCCGTAAATCATCTTTACTGTCTTTTTGATATTCTTTTACACATGATTTACACCGACTATCAAAGCCATCTTTTCTTGATTTATCTTTGCTAAACTCACTAAACAGTTTTTCTTCTTTACACTTACTACAAATTTTATACATTTTAATCTCCATCAAGATTCATCATAATACAAATAAGAAAACCTCGGTGATGAGTCGAGGCTTGTCATTAAGGGTAATTAATCCTTAACTATTCTATTTATAATTATATCAGATATTTAATAAAGAATCAAGTACTATATTAGTCAGTTTACTTTACTATTTCTTATCTTTATAAAATACGTGCTTACCAATTTTGGTAGCTACAGATTTTGTCTTAGTCCAATAATTTTTAACTTTTTTATGAGCATACCACAATACAGAGTGCTCCAACACGGGTTCGAAACGCCCTTCTACCATGTTATCAGCTGTCAGAGCTACCTTGGTATACATTAGTTGTTCAGAAGCTTTTATAGAGGCTTCCAGACGCTCTCCTATAGGTTTACTCTTATCTAATGTATAACTAAACTGTTTGTGTTGTTTGATCACCGCACAGTAAGTACTAGGGTAGTTTGAATGCTTTACCCTGTTTTCAATGACAGAAGCTACAGCCAAAATACCGTGCTCTCCTTCTCCCCGAGCCTCATGCCACAGAGCTTCTTTGATGCAAGCCTTTTCTTTAGCTTTCATTTGTTCTTTACGCTCTTTTTTGACAGCTTCAATTTCTTGTTGAATCTTATAGTCTTGGTATGTAATCACTGCAGTTGTTGTTACAACTAGAAACACCAGATAGTATAAGAGATGTTTTAGCAGTTGTTCTTTCATTATTTGTAAACCTCCGAGATAACATCTCGCATAAAAATCAACAATAAGATAATCCAAAATCCCCAAGTGAAAATAGATAAACCATTGATTGCCAATACAACACCGATACTGAAGTCTAGAATAAATCTCATCATTGCACTTCTCCACGCTTACGTTGACGATCCTGAGAGAAATCTTTCTTTTTCTTCTTATCATTCTTCATTGGAGTCTCTTCATAACCAGCATCATCATAGCGTTTTTTATTGCGCTTGTTGTTCTGTACATATGAACTTTGCATTTTGTTTCCTTGGTTGTGTTGTTACGATAGCTGAATTATAGCAGAATATCGTCAAAACCTTGCTGTGGTTCTGAAAATTCTTCAAAATATTTTACTGCTTGTTCAAACTCAACATCGTGTGTAATATAGTTAACAATTTCTCCATC
>JACCDU010929942.1_pt1 | contig 11512 bp, 11 predicted proteins | sample 7446081 | NCBI WGS metagenome assembly JACCDU01 (sample SAMN15323447, study PRJNA562643) | freshwater metagenome | isolation source: river surface water | place: USA:Blue River Watershed | collected 2017-08-17 | reverse complement strand
CTGCGTAATCCGTCGATGCAGGCGCGGCAGGCGCAGTGGGTGCTACGCCGCCGTATTTCGCGATAAGAGCTGCGTAATCAACCATTATTGGAGTCCAGCTTCACGTTTAAAGGCTTCCGCAGCTTCGCGGCTAGGGAACGGCACCGCTCCCATGCCCGGCACGTTGACAGTCACGGCACCGCCGTCAACTTTAAGCTTACCCGAGCCCAGATTTTCATCCAGGCTTTTGAGGATGCCGCGTATAGCACCAATGGTCATATTTCCGCTGCCGAGCATAGCTTTTTTGGCTTCAAGTTCAGCAACGGTATTAGCTTCACCGCCCGTCAAACTGCCAGACGAGCGCAATTTATCAATATATTGATCAATAAGACCTCTAGTCTTATCGCGTAGTTCCTGCGCTTTGGGGTCGAGAATGCGGGTCGCTGCGCGGCCCAGCTCACCGGTCGTAGTTTCCAGAATCTTGCCGGCGCGGCTAATTCTGCCCTCAGTCGTGGTAGGCAGCACGCCGGCCTTTTCCTGTTCTTCGTAGGACTGAAGAAGCTGGTTGAAGAATCTGGAATTGGATTCCTTCAGCGGCTTTTGTTTGAATTCGGCAACCGTCATAGGCTGCGCAGGCGCAGGGGGCACCAACGGCGCGGTCATAGCGTTAGCAATCGTCGGCGCGCCGGCCATCGAATTGATAGGCGCGGCGGCCTGCGGTCCAGCCATACCCATGCCGCGGGCAATGTTGGCTTCCTGCATACGGCGGCCGGCATTAATGCCTTTGTTGTCGCCAGCAAGTCCTTCGATAGCGCGCGCGATCTCTTCCGGGTCGCCGGACTGCACTGCCGGAACAAGACGGCTGGGGATCGTGCCGTAGTTATAAGCGATCGACGTGAGCGCCGCGCGGGTGTTCGCCGGCAGTCGAGCCCAATTCTCTTCGCCTACCTTGGCGGCCGCGCGAGGCACGAACTCGGTCTGAATACGGCGTTGAAGATCGCGCTCGGCGTCCTCGCGGCTAACCCGCATACTAGGTGTGACTTTCTGCACAGTCCCGTCAGGAAGCGTGACCGTATCGCTGCCAAAACCAGCGCGATAAGCGTTAACGTCATACCTCGGCTTTTCGAGAAAACCTTCGCGCTGTTTAATAAGTTCCGTCGTCATGTCCTGACGAGCGCCGGGCATACCTTCAGCGCCGAATGTGGGAGCCGCCGACGGCGCAGCAGCGGGAGCCGCTATCGGCGCAGCAGCGGGAGCCGCCATCGGCGCAGCGGCCATACCCGGTTCGATAACAGGCGCAGGAATAAGACCTTCTTTAGTTTTAAAGAAAGGATTGCCATCGATTACAACAATCTCAGGCTTTCTTAGTTCAGCAGCCTTTTCGGGGTTAAGAAGCCCCATTTTCCAGTCGTCTGAGTATTTCTTGCCTTCGAACGCTGCAACGCCCTGCGGGAAGTCGCGCTTCATCATGTTCACAAAACTATCAAGCGACTTCTGGTCGTTGACGAAATTCTGGAACATGTTTCTGTAAACATTGACTTTTTCGTTCTGAAGCTTTTGCAGGATTTCTTCCTGCTGCGTGCCATAAAGCCCCGCCTGCCGCTGCGCCGCCTCGGCCTGCCGAAGTTCACGCTGCGCAGCAATGCGCGCCTGCATGTCCTGCACGTCCATGCTCTGCGCCATACGCGCAAGCTGCGCCTGTTGATATTCCTGTTGGCGCAACTGCGCCATCATGTTAAGCGGGTCGATACCCGCGCCAGGCGCTTGCGGAACCTGAGCAGCGATGTCGTAGCGAACGGGCATTAGTCAGACCTCAGCTAAAGTAGTTACCGCGCGGGAAAGGCGAACCTAGCATACCACCACCGCGGTTCATCATTGCATACAGCATCGCGTTCTGACCAATGCCACCAAGCGCGCCCTGAAGCGCCGATGCCCCGCCCATGTAGCTGGACGCACGAGCCTGTCCAGCCTGTTCAATGCCCTGCCCCATGGCCTGACCAGCGCCGATCATGGTGTTGGCTATGTTGGCTCCGGTCTGCGTGCCGAGCTGAGCGGTCTGCGACGCCATCGAAGCGCCAGGCGACGCGAGGCCCTGAAGCGACCGCATCTGAAGTTCGCGCTGCTGAAGGAACCGATTATAGGCGTTGCCATACTCTTGGCTGCCCATCTCTTGCCCGAACCGTGCTGCGGCCTTCAGCGCGGAGCCCGACTGAAGCCCCGCCTGCGCCGCTGCCGAACGGTCAATGGCCTGCTGGCCCTGTTGCACGCGGAAGGCATAGCCCGGATCGGCCTGATAATCGGCCATGCTAAATGGCTGTGCGTAGGAACCATAGCCGGCCGCCGTCGGCTGGCCGCCAATGCCATACAACTCCAACATACGGTTCGTCGCCGCAACGCCGCCCTGGCGGAACGGCTCCATGCGCTCGACGCCTTCGCGATACATCTTCTCTTGCGCGGCCTGCGCGGCGGCGGCCTGCTGCGCCTGAAGCATCGCAGACATCATAGACGCCTGCGACTGGGCCTGCGCCGCCTTCTGCGACGCACCCGCACCAAAAAGGCCACCTAGGAGGCTAGTGCCCCCACCGATCAAGGCTGCGGTAAACGGGTCCATTGTTACCTCACTAAGCGCATGTGTTGGGTAGGCTGACTGAGCGATACAACCTCGTTCCTGAACGATTCCGTTGCCGCCGCGCCCTGCCGCACCTCTTTAGCTACCTCAATCTGAAGCATAGGCAGAGCCGCCACAGCGCAGATCCATTCATCGACTTCTTTGCCCGTATTGGGGTTGGTGCCCCGCAGCATCGTGAACCATGCACATTTAAGCTGCACGCAATCCTTCTTAATCAGCGGGCAAAAAGAGCCGTTCTTCAGTTCCATCAGTTCTTCACCGCAATGATGACGTCGACATACTGAACGTCTAAATTAACAGATCCGCTTGCAAGCGTGTGTGAGTGCGCTTGGCCGCCGCCGGTGCTGCCGGTATTGCTTGTGGTGGTGTTATATCCTGCGCCAGACGCAAAATTGATGCCGCCAGTCATAGTTTCTTGCGTATGCGTGTGCGGCGGTATTTGGTCTATGGTGAGCGCATGGCCGTCCGTTGAACCAGAAAGTCCGCGCGCCGCCGAAAACGCCGTCGTGAACGCGACGGAGCCACCCGAACTGGCCGTGCCGGACACGACGCGCAGCGCCTTGTTGTTGTGCGTCGTCGATTTGGTCCATCCCGTCGGCGCGGCGGTCTGCGCAAACAGCATAGACGTTCCTGCCGGAAGATACGCCCACGCGCCGGTAAATACGCCCGGCGCGGCGATTTCCAATGCACTTGACGGACTGGCCGTTCCGATACCTACGTTCCCGTTAGCGTCGATGGCGAAAGGTGTAGCGTCGGGGTCAACAGCATCTTGAACACGTAACGCCAATCCGAATCCGGTCTGGGTAATCTTCAACGCCGGATTAGAGGAATCTGAGTTAATCTCAACATTACCAGTGAGCGCAGGAGAAACGCTTGAAATAGGCGATGATATGTAATCAACCGTCCAAATTTCTACGTCGTTTGCGTCGGTAAGCTTAAATTTATAAACATTTGCGCCCAGCCAGATAGGCGCTTCCCCCCGCGCGTTCAAAATGATCGGATTAGGGTTAGCTGAGACCCCGGTATTGTCAGTATAGGTAACGAGCGGTGTAGTAGTGCCCGCCTCGTAGGTGTAAACTTTTCCACCCACCAACGGTTCGCCGTTGATGTCGAAAAATTGCATTTTAGGGGCTGGGGTAAGAACCGCCATTATTCACCTATGTTGCACGATACGGTCAAGATGACCGATGGAATAGCAGGACAGAAAGCGGTCGCTGGATCGGCCAAAATCTGCACGTTGGTGTTTGAGGTCGCCCACATGAGCTGAAAATAGTCGCCGGTATTCATCCTTAACACAAAATTCCATGCTGCAACATAGGCTTCGGAGGCCCCTTGCATATGGATTTTGGTCGCCGAATTAGGAACATCGGTGCCATTTACACGCGCCCAGATATACACATCTTTACCGGACGCAGTAGTGCTCTCAAGTTGCACTGAAAATTGAAAGTTATAGGCCCCTGGCCGGTCTACGTAGATGCGCGAAGTTGGCGTGCCGCGGTAAACGCCGGCCGACAGGTCCGTATTGTTAAATGTAATGGCATAGGCTGTGTTAGGCGACGCTGCTGTCTGGTCGGTTGTATCAAAGAACGTGCCGTAGCGCAGAGAGCCGCTGCCGAGCGCCGAAAACACGTTATAGAAAAACCGATACCACTCTCGTGAGATCAGTTCCGTGAACGTAATTGGGACGCGCGAGGCGGGGATTTGTGAAATGTTCTCAGGCATTGGTCGGGCTCAGGATAAGTTCCGCGCCCATAATGGCGATCTTAACTGGATCGGTGCCGGACACCTCATAAACACGGTCGCGGATTTTCTGCGTCATGCCAAGCCGTCGCCAGATAACGCGCTTGCCGTATTGGCCAATCTGTCCCATCGACTTCCAGTGTTCATTCGACCAGGTATGCCCGCCGTCGTCGGACCAGCGAAGCATAACTTGTGGGTTGCTGCCTTGGCCCGTTGCAAGCCCGACGCCGGATTCGCAGTCAAGCTGAAGGCTATGTTGAGCGGTGCGCTTTAGATCGTTTTGTCCGGTTGGAAGCGCGCGCCATGATCGAAGCCATCGCTGAACGGTGTTCGCCTCGACGTAGACGTTCATGTCATAGGCGTAGAGAACACCTGCAACGTAGTCGCCTATGACAATCTCGTTGTTGTAGTTCATCTGGCATTGGCCGCGGTGGCGCGTAAACTGGTTGTTCTCCCAGCCGGCGCGCTCGTGCCAAACGCCCGTCGATACGTCGAACACCCAAGTCGTGTTAGCGGTCGGGAAATTCAGAACGTAGAAGGCGTGGCCATCTTGCTGGTAGGTATAGGCCACCGCATCGGCAAGCGTAGAATATTGTTGAATCTGCCATTCGACGGCGTGCGTCGACACGCGCTCGCCAGTATAGCCCTTGGACCGATAGACGATACCATTGCCCCGCGCGTCTTTACCAAGCCAAAACAGAGCGTTGTCCAGTTTGGCAACCGAATAGGGCGCTTGGCATCCAATCTCGTTAAACGCGCCTTGGATGCGCGCCAGCGGAAAATCAGGGAGCCCGGCGTTATACCATACTTCTACCGATGTCTCGCCAAACAGCCAAACTTCGCGGTGATCCACGATTAGCGTGACAAGATTGTCTGGCGAACCCTCGGCGCTGGCGAAGTCCAACGGGTCGACCGACGAACCGTCATACAACGTAGTAACCCAAAACTTTTGGCTATTAGGCTCGTTGAAGACAAAATAGCCGTCGATGAATCCGACGCCGACCGCGCCCGCAAAATCCGGGTCGGTAATTTGAGCGAACACGTCCGTGTTGGCGTTGTAGATGTAGCCAGTCGCGCCATCGGCAATGAAAAGTTGTGTGCCGTTATCTACCATATTGACTGGATTAGAGCCGGGCACGCTGCCCTTGTCTACAAAGGTCCAATCGGAGGCGATCTTGTAAAATCGAGTGCCGGCAACCGCATAACCGTAATCGCCAAAAGTCCAAAGCCCGCGCACCGGGCCAGTCGGAAACTGTAACAGCTTGCGAAGCCCCGGCGTGCGTTGAAGGAACGCTGGTTGTTTGCCGCCATCGGGCACAATCTCGGGAAAAAGATTGACCATGCGGTTATCCGCAGCGTTGACGCTGCGGGCCACATAGCTAGAGCCAAGGATAGGCGTCTGCATCAGTAATTTCCCGCGTAGACGTTAAAGCGTTGACGATTCCCAATTATGCTATATGGCAGCGCCATGATGTCATCGGGATTGTTGATGCGCTTCAGATTACGCTTGCTATACATAGCAATGCGCTGCACTTGGGCCGAAGGTTCTACGCCAAACTCGGGAGCCAGTTCGCAGGCCAGATTATACCGGAAAGCGCGCAGATAGCCGGGCGGGAATGCTAAAGTCGTGCCGAGGGTCGCCGGGTTGGCCAGTTCCTCTACCGAAATAAAATGCCACTCCAGCAACCGCAAAGGCTTGGGATAGACATACATTTCAATGTCAGGATAAGTCATGTTAATCCATATCACCTGCGGATAGGTGCTGGTCACAGTCTTGACAGCGATACCGTCATACTGTTGCTGGTTGATGATCTTGATGCCGTAAGACACATTAGTCTGCGGGTCACGGAAATAGGTGGCGTCGTCGAGCAGAACCGGACGATTGCCATGAAAGTCGCCCGAAGGTCCCAGCGTCCGGCTAAGTTCACCAGCCGGCCAGTTAAACACCTGATCCTGCGTCGAATACACCGCAAGGCGCTCAGTATTCCAGCTATCAATCATCTGATTGAGCGCAAACAAAGCATCCTGTGATGTCTCAGCCGAAGGCGTTTCACCTTCCGCCAGCACGCCAAGAAGTCGAAGCGCGCCGTTAATCTGGCCGTTTGCCGTCGAGGTGAGCGTGCTAGGCGTGCCTGGCACAACAACAGGGACATTCTGCGCCGCATTGAACAGCGCGATCATTTGGCCGTCCGTCCATCCCTGCGAGGACTGCGTCAGGGCGGCAATAGGGTCGCCGGAACTGATGTATTCCGCCGCCCAAAACTCAATCCAGTCATCCGTATTGGCGTCTGCCGGCACGGCCTGAAACAGCAAATTCATGTCGCCCAATTGAGCAAGGGCGGTAAAATATTGCTGACGGGTAACGGTTGTCATAGCGGCACCTGCACAGCGGCGTCAAAAAGGGCAAGCATTTGCGCGGACGTGAAGCCTAGCGCCAGTTGGGTTTGGACATACACTGGATCGTCCTGCTGGATATATTTAGCTGACCAGAACTCAACCCACGCAGGGTCATCGGTGGTTATGGTCAACCCCTGGTAAAGCGTATTCATGCCAACAATCTGCGAAACAGCCGTAAAATACTGCTGGCGAGTGACGGTCGTAATCATCAATCAACCCTCACGGCATTCGTTACCAAGACTGCCAGTTTGCGCCGTCGCTGTAGATGCGCAGCACGCCCTTGTTGGCGATAGCCGCTGGAGCCGCGCCGTCGATTGTCTGCGATGAGGTAGTGGCGGGCGTAATTGAGCCGCCAGAGTTGTTTTTGAAGATATAGACCTGACCCGTAATGCCTACTGCGGTCGGGAATGTCGGAACGCCAGACGCACCGTTTGATTGTATTATGTAGTCGGTGGCAGACACATTGCTTGCCGTGGTGATCGCTCTGGTTTTGTAGAGAACGCCACCAATAGCCGTCAGCGTGTTGCTGGTGGTTATGGAACTCGCAAATATCTCGTTCGGGGTATAAATATTCTCGTTAAAGATAGCGGGCTGAGAATACGAGGTATTCTGCGAGATAGTGTTGTTCTGTTGGTAATTTGAATTGTAGCCGTAAACATAGGCGACAGGCGACGATACCGTGAACAGGTTTGGGTATTTGGCATCGCCCTTCATGGTGCTTGTCGTGACCGACGCCGAGGCGTTCTTGTCCAAGCGGATGAATGAGGAATAGTTTTTGCGTTGCGGGAAGGGCGTACAAGCGCCGTTGTTAAACGAGCTGGCTGTAACCTTGCTATATGGTCCAAAGAACCAGAAAGCGTAACGCGCCGGACAATCCTGCTGACCGCTCGTCACATCAGCCGTGCCGCCAAGATAGGCGCCCGCCAGCGTCTCACCGTTCTCCGAGTAATTGTAATGGTGGAAACCGACCTTACCGTCCCACCCCGCCAGCAACGGATTGGAGTAAATGCCAAACCGCGTGCCGTAAGATTTAATCCCGTGAACGTCGCCGTCTGTGGCGTTGTCGAAGAAGATCGCGCTTTCAAAATCATCGCCGTGCCACGGGGTAATGAAGCCGCTACCAACATAGGCTGAACAGCCAGCCGTTGACGGAACTTCAATGGTAAACTTGTCCGTTGCGGTAACGGTAATCGTGTATTCCCCATCGACGCAGCTATTACCCCCGGTGGAATAGCCAAAGGTATCCGCAATGAAGACCTTATCCCCCGTCGTATAGCCGTGCGTCCAAGTGCGAACCTCAACGGTGGTCGCGCCTAATGTGGTGAGACCGTAAACTGGTGCCGTAACGTCCATCGTCGGCATCGTCATATAAACGGTGGCGGTGCCGGAAAACGCCCCCCAAGTCGTGCCGTCATTGGTCGCAGCATCAACGTTGGCCAATGTTAGCGTATTGGCCGTGGCGCTTTCGACGCGGAACCACTTGTTGCGAAGCATGTATTGATTGAGATTGAATGTGACACCGCTGCCCGCGCTAAGACCGCTGCTTGGCGTCCAGGTTGACGCCGCTGAAGACGGCCATGATGAACATTCGCCAATTGTATCGACGGAAGTAACGCCGGAAATCGCGCCGGAACCGTTCGTGGTCACATTGAACACGGGATTAACTGAGCAGCCAGCGCCAGCCCATGTCATTTTACCGCTGACCGACGCGCCATAGCCTGTTCCGGCGGCATTGACTGACGGCAAGGTGTATCTGGCGATCCAGACGACGCGCCCCGCGCTAATCCCGTGGTCGTAGGAAGTCGTCACAACAGCAGGGTTTGCCGCTGTAATCGAACTGATCGCCACGCCATATATTTCGCGCTCATGAAAGGTGGCGTAATCGCTAGTTCCGGCGCTTGATGCGGGCGCAGATGTCGATCCGTAGTGAACGCCCGCGTGAAGCGTGTTTTTCGTGTTAGACCCAATGCGCGCGACATGAAGGAAAAATGGAAAATCTTGCCCGTACTGGGCCAAGAAATTGCCGTCGAAAGTGCCGTTATAAATCACGGCGCTACGCAGCATCGTCGTATAGTTGGTCGCTGCGCCATATTGGATGACGGCATTCATCGCAGCCATAGCCGAAATGGTTGCGCCAGGGTCGAGCTGGCACATGGCGGCGGTATAATTCCAGTTGTTCTGGGAATTGGGCGGCAGACAGGAAAGCTGCGCCGAGGTCAGATAATGACCCGCGCGGACATACGAACCCTGGCCAGAGGCTTGCCCTAAGGTGAAAACTGCTTGCAGCGCCGCATATTGGTCTGAGCCAAAAAACACCTGTTTCGTGATGGCCGTCATGGTCTGGGTTGCGGGCGCAGCCGTGACAATATTGGTGCTATTGGTAACAGCCACGATTGAGGTAGTTAGCCGCTGCTCAGTTGGCCCGGGGCCATAGATCGTGATGAGCTTGCCAACGTCCGCTGAGGTAAAGCCTGACCATGTTCCAGTAAACCCCGCGCTTTTGGTCTGCACATTACAGCCGGAAAGCGTGATATTGGCGCTTCCTGCCGTCGTCGTGATGGAGCACCAAGCGTCAATCGTGTTTGGGTAAGGCGGCGACAATGGCGCGCGAATATTGGTCTGCGCGGTAGTGATCGATGCTAGGTCAGAAAGATTATTTGATGCTTTCAAAACATCAGAAATGCTGGTGTTTGGTATCTGCCAAACCCCAGACGGGCTAACCGTTCCGAGGTTCGTCCACGATCCGTTGATATTCGCGCCGAACTGATAAGGGATTACGCCCTTGTTCATCCCCCACTGCATCTGCGTGTAAGTTTGCGCTACGGCGGCCTCTGCGCTGAACAGGAGCATCATTAGGGTCAAAACGCTCCCAACCATTCTGTTCATCATATTCCGCCTCATGTTCGATGGTCGCGACTTTCACCCCGTGATTGGGGTGGCGCAAATAAATCACCGCCATTTTTCACCAATGGTAAGGGGCAGGCGGCCCGTAGGCCGCCCGTGTGATTGAATTAAGATGCGACGAGCGGAACAGAGAACCAGTCAGTCGTATCATATGCGACAAACAGACATGCAGTCTTAGCAGCCATGCTGAACGCCGTCGAGCCCGCAACACCATTAATCTTGGCGCTACCCGGCGCGTAGACTTTCAGAATTGCGTTAGCCGCATCGTCATTTTTTACGATAATGACGCGCCCTGCCGTGGGAGCCGGGATGATGACGCCTTTGGTGGCATCCGCAGCCGTAACCCAGTTAAACGAGGCCGTCATAGCCGTAGCATCGGCGCGGGTGGACCCGGCCGCCGCAGGCTTGGCAACATCTACAGCCAAGTTAGTAATACCGGACGTAGAAACGCCGGCGATAGTGCCTCCACTGATCGTCGCACCCGTGATGGTCGTGCCAGCAACGAGTTCGGGATCAGAAAAAGCAACGCCGACAGCTTTAGTGTTAGGCATTGCCTTCTCCTATTGTTACGCGATGCGATAGAGCGTCCAAGCACCCGAGCCAGTCTTACGAGCGCGGAAACGCTGCGCCGTGCCGGCCGTGGCAACCACAGTCATCAGACCAACCAGCGTCCAGCCCGTGTTGGTCGTCAGCGTGATGACGCCCGAACCCGAGCCATCGACATTGACAACCGAGAAGTCAAAGCTCTCCCCAATATTGATAGCCGAGGGGATGCCAGCTTCAAGGGTCGAAACGGTCGGAAGCTGATAAGACGCTGCCGAGCTGCCCGGCGAGCCTAACAGAAGACCATTAGTGACCTGATCGGCCGTCAGAGTAGCCGAAGCCGTCGCCGTAGCCGGAACAGCCGTAACGAACATAAGCGGTTCGCCGCGGTTGCCCGCGCCAACCTGATAACCGCCGGTGCCGGTAGACAGCGCCGGCGTCGGGCCAAACGATTCGAGCGGATAAGACGCGCCCTGAGTAGTGATAGCCATGGTTTATTGCTCCTTTGTCTGAGATGAAGATGGGGCCGAAGCCCCACCTCGTTAGCCCCAAAGACGAACCGCCATCTGCGGACGAATGACGCTGTAACCATACAGAACGTCAATACGGCAGGGCAGACGGTCGTTGTTGATGTCATACTGACGAACAACGCGGAGCGAGATGCCATTGTGAACCTGGCGCGAAGCCATGTCGACGCCCTGCGGCATGAGCAAGTCAGCCGTGGCGAACGCAATAGCGTCACGATGGTAGATAAGGTTCTGCGGATACTGGGTAGACGGCGAGCCAAGGAAGGTAACGGCCTTACCGGAAACCGGCAGAGCGTCAACCGTCGCAAGAGCCTGACCGGCCGAATACATAGCCGGAACCGTAACCGAAGCGGTCGTCGACGCCGTAACGTCCGCCAGAGCGACGAACTGATACAGCGAGCCGGTCGACTCACGGGTCTGCGGGTTAACGGCATAACAGTCAGCGATGGTGAACACGTCGCCAGCCTTGATGGTCGTCGAACCGAGGCCCGTCAGGACCACAGTCGTCGAGCCTTCAGCCGTAACCGAGGCGTTAACCGTCACGGTGCCCGTGCGAGAGCCGGTCGTGAACTGCTTGATCGACTGCGACATATTCAGCTCGTCATAGCCGAGAATGCCTTCACCGAACATGCCATTCTTGAACTGCTTGCTGATGGCCGAAACCGGATTGAACAGGCCCTTCATGCCTTCGATCAGCGCGGCGTTAGCAGCCGGGTTGACCGTCGCATAGCGCGGCGACATGACAGCGGCGTTCTCGTTGAGCTTCTGCTGCGCCTGCAACAGAACCAACGAG
>JACCDU010497399.1_pt1 | contig 11512 bp, 7 predicted proteins | sample 7446081 | NCBI WGS metagenome assembly JACCDU01 (sample SAMN15323447, study PRJNA562643) | freshwater metagenome | isolation source: river surface water | place: USA:Blue River Watershed | collected 2017-08-17 | reverse complement strand
CAATTAATACTTCTACTTTGTCACCTACTTTTAAGTTTGGATTGTAACGGAATTCGTTTAAAGAAATAACACCTTCCGATTTTGCATTGATATCAACGATAACGTCTCTATCTGTAATTCTAACAACAACACCTTCTACTACTTCTTCTTGATCTGTAGCAATAAAAGTTTTTGATACTAATGCTTCGAATTCTTGTAAGTTTTTTTCATCTACTGCATCAATTCCTTCTTGGAAGTTATGCCAGTTAAAATTTGCTAAAAACTCTTCTTGTGATTTTAATTGTTCAGACATGCTGATTAAAAATTTGTATTCTGTATTTTCTCGGATTTCTTAATGTGAAAGAAAACAACAGAAGTTGTTTGTATAATTAATTGATACCTAGAGGAAATCCTTATCCACCAAAAGGTGGGCAAAGGTAATACAACTTTATTCAATTATCAAATTTATTTTACGATAAACTACCGATTAATTCATTGACAATCAGAACGAATAACAAACTATACAATGCAAATAGAAATTGCATCTCTTTTCATGACTTTTAAACATAAAAAAAAACCAAGAACAAGTCTTGGTTTTAAATATAAATAGGAAGTAAATCTTAATGACTAACTTGCTCTATTTCAGTAGGATTATGCTTGTGTTTGAAGAATATAGCAAAAGCTACACCAATAATTAAAGCATAAATAGAAAATGCTATCCAGATGTTATGCCAATCTTTAATTCCGTTTTGAGTATAATAGTTGTCAATTACCAAGCCACTTACATAACTTCCTAAAAAGGCTCCTACTCCATTAGTCATCATCATAAACAATCCTTGCGCAGAAGAACGAATTGAAGAATCAGTTGTTGTTTCAACAAATAATGATCCTGAAATATTGAAGAAATCAAACGCCATTCCGTACACAATACAAGACAAAATAATCATCCAAAGTCCTTCAGCTGGATCTCCAAAAGCGAACAATCCAAAACGCAATACCCAAGCAATCATAGAAAACAACATCACTTGTTTGATTCCGAAGCGTTTCAAGAAAAATGGGATAGCTAAAATAAATACTGTTTCAGAAATTTGAGAAATCGACATTATAATTGTAGAAGAACTAACTACAATCGAATCTTTGTATTCTGGAAAGTTTTTAAAATCATTTAAAAATGCATCTCCATACATATTGGTCAATTGTAACGCAGCTCCTAAGAACATTGAAAACAATAAGAATAATGCCATTTTAGAATTAGAAAATAATTTAAAAGCGTTTAATCCTAATTGCTCAGTAAAAGAAGCGTCTTTTGAAATCAATCGTAGTGGTGGACATTGTGGCAAAGTGAAAGAGTAAATCCCTAATAGAATGGCGAAGAATGCGGCAAAATAAAATTGATTTGCCGTAACCGGACTCTCTAATAAACTAGCGATTCCATTACCAACACTCAAACCAAAATCATGAATGAAACTTGGCGGATTTGGCGAACTAAAAATATTAGTCAACCACATCGCAGCAATAAAACCAATAGTCCCCCAAACACGAATAGGTGGAAAAACTTTTACCACGTCATATTTGTTATTTTTGAGGATTGTATAAGCTATTGAATTAGATAAAGAAATCGTTGGCATATAACAAATCATAGCGCCAAAAATTACATAATACAACACATTTGGATCATCTACTTTTGGTACATAAATCAAAATGATTCCATACATAATATGAAGAATTCCATATAATTTTTCAGCATTCAACCATTTATCAGCTATAATTCCGGTAATGGCTGGCATAAACAAAGAAGAAAGACCTAAAGTTGAGAAAATAGCCCCAAATTCAGCACCTGTCCAACCTTTAGCATTAAAACAATAGGTTCCAATTGTGATTAACCATGCTCCCCAAACAAAGAACTGCAAAAAGCTCATGACTGTCAATCTTAATTTTATACTCATAATAATGGTGTTAATTCTAATAAATAATTTGTAAATCTAACATTAAAAAAGATATATGCAACCAATTAATTGGTTTCAATAATTGCATTTACTAAATCCAAAACAGCTTGAAATTGTTCTTCTCTCGTTAGATATGAATTGTCAATTTCAACAGCATCCTCGGCCATTATTAACGGAGAATCATCCCGATGCGTGTCAATATAATCGCGTTCTTCTACATTTTTCAATACTTCTTCGTAAGTTACCGCATCTCCTTTTTGTACTAATTCGTCAAAACGACGTTGCGCACGAGTAGCAGCACTCGCGGTCATAAAAATCTTCAATTCAGCATCTGGAAAAACAACCGTTCCAATATCGCGTCCATCCATCACTATCCCTTTATTTTTACCCATTTCTTTTTGCTGCTCTACTAATTTAGAACGAACTTCGGATACTTCCGCCACCTTACTTACATAAGCCGAGACTTCAATAGTACGTATTTCCTTTTCTACATTCTGTCCGTTCAAGTACATTTCGGCAAAACCTAATTCATTATTGAATTTAAATTCTAAACTAATGTTTTTTAAATGGTTAACCAATTCTACTTTATTGAAAGAATCAACTGAAATATAATGGTTTTGCATTGCAAAAAAAGCAACTGCTCGGTACATCGCTCCAGTATCCACATAGATATAACCCAACTGTTGGGCCAATTGTTTAGCCAAGGTACTTTTTCCTGTAGAAGAAAATCCATCAATGGCTATGGTGATTTTATTTATCAAAATATATTGGTTTAATTAAGGCTTGCGTTGCGAAGATAAAATTATAAATAGAATAAACGAAAAATTCCAAACCCCAAAATAGAAAAAATTATCAGTTTGGAATTTGGAATTAATTATCTCTTGAAAGTTGGTTAGTCTAAGTTCTTCGCATTTTTGACTTTCTGCTCTGTGATCGCAATTTGCAATACTTCACTCATTTCTTTTACATAATGAAACGTAAGTCCTTCGAGATATTCTGGTTTAATTTCGTCAATATCACTTTTATTTTCATGACACAAAATAATCTCTTTAATGTTAGCTCTTTTTGCAGCCAATATTTTTTCTTTAATTCCGCCCACTGGTAATACTTTTCCTCTCAAGGTAATTTCACCAGTCATGGCTAAATTTTTCTTTACTCTTTTTTGCGTAAGCAAAGAAACCAATGAAGTCAACATCGCGATTCCAGCACTTGGTCCGTCTTTTGGCGTCGCCCCTTCTGGTACGTGTAAATGAATGTTGTATTTATTTAAGAGATCTGAATTCAATCCCATGGATGCTGAATTGGCTTTGATAAACTCTAAAGCAATCGTAGCCGATTCTTTCATTACCGTACCTAAATTTCCGGTAATTGTCATCGTTCCTTTTCCTGGAGAAAGTAAGGATTCAATAAATAAAATATCACCTCCAACACTGGTCCAAGCTAATCCAGTAACTACTCCTGCAACATCATTGCTTTCGTATTTGTCTCTTTCCAATCTTGGAACACCCAATACTTTTACGATATCTGCATCCGTCACTTTTTTGTTGTACTCCTCCTCCATCGCAACTGATTTAGCAGCATTTCGGATGACTTGTGCTAATTTGTTTTCCAATCCACGAACGCCTGATTCACGCGTGTAGCCTTCTACAATTTTTTCCAATTGTTTTTTACCAATCGTCAAGTCTTTAGACGTCAATCCGTGCTCTTTTAATTGCCTTGGAAATAAATGCTGACGCGCAATCTCTACTTTCTCTTCAATCGTATAGCCCGACATTTTGATTACTTCCATTCTGTCTCGCAAAGCAGGTTGAATGGTACTCATATTATTAGACGTCGCAATAAACATCACCTTTGATAAATCGTATCCCATCTCTAGGAAATTATCATAAAATGAATTGTTTTGTTCCGGATCCAATACTTCTAATAATGCCGAAGATGGATCACCGCTATGACTGTTGGATAATTTATCAATTTCATCCAGAACAAAAACAGGATTGGATGTACCTGCTTTTTTCAAACTTTGAATAATTCGTCCTGGTAAAGCTCCAATATAGGTTTTTCTATGTCCGCGAATCTCTGCTTCATCACGTAATCCACCCAAAGAAATTCGGACATATTTTCTACCCAAGGCTTCGGCAATGGAACGTCCAATAGAGGTTTTACCCACACCCGGAGGTCCTGTTAAACAGATAATTGGCGACTTCATATCCTTGCGTAATTTTAATACTGCCAAGTGTTCAATCATTCGTTTCTTCAAATCTTCCAAACCAAAATGATCACGATCTAGAATTTTTTGAGCACGTTTTAAATCGAAATTATCTTCTGAGAATTCATTCCAAGGCAAGTCCAAAAACAAATCCAAATAATTTCTTTGAATACTGAAATCAGGCGCTTGCGGATTCATTCTTCGCAATTTTGACAATTCTTTTTCGAAATGCTTTTGTGTAGTTTCGTCCCACTTTTTAGTTTTGGCACGCTGACTCATTTCGTCAAACTCTTCTTCATGAGAAACGCCACCCAATTCTTCTTGAATGGTTTTCATTTGTTGGTGCAGAAAATATTCGCGTTGTTGTTGGTCTAAATCAAAACGTACTTTAGATTGAATGTCGTTTTTCAATTCCAATTTTTGCAACTCTACATTCATAAAACGTAAAGTTTCCAAAGCACGATCTTTCAGATTATTGATTTTCAACAAATCTTGTTTCTCTTTTACCGAAAGGTTCATATTGGAAGAAACAAAATTCACCAAGAAGGATTTGCTTTCAATATTTTTGATAGCAAAGGTAGCTTCGCTAGGCAAATTAGGACTTTCTTGGATAATTTTAACCGCTAATTCTTTTAGAGAATCAATGATTGCATTGAATTCGGTATCATTCTTTTTAGGACGTTTTTCAGGAACTTCTTTTACGGTTGCAGTAATATAAGGCTCTTCTGAAACTACTTCTTCAATTTCGAAACGCTTTTTTCCTTGTAGAATTATAGTAATATTGCCATCAGGCATTTTGAGCACACGCAAAATTCGAGCTACGGTTCCAACGGTATGAATGTCATCTTTTGTTGGATCTTCGTCTTCTTCATTTTTTTGTGCAACTACACCAATATTTTTTCCCGATGCGTTAGCATCATTGATCAATTTAATTGATTTGTCTCGTCCCGCAGTAATGGGAATAACCACACCTGGAAACAAGACCATATTGCGCAATGGCAAAATGGGTAAGGATTCCGGTAATTCTTCATTGTTCATCTCCTCCTCATCTTCCGGAGTCAATAACGGGATTAATTCAGCTTCCGAATCAAATTCTTGAAGTGACAGATTGTCAATTGTGAGTATTTTATGATTTGACATAAAGTATAATAAGTCGTTTTGTCATTAATTATTGTAATTCTATCGGTCTAAACAATGCGCAAAGCAGTTCTCGAGACCGACCCCTTATAAGTCAATCTTTGTGCCAAAATAGAATTAGTAATGGGAATGATTATTCCAATTCTGCCGTTTTTGAAACACGACGTAATAAAATAAGTCCTATTACAAAAAAGAGTCCTAAAAACACAATCGCAAATCGCGGACTACCGGTAATTTGATCAATAATACCATACACACACATTCCAATTACGATTCCAATTTTCTCAGCTACATCATAAAAACTAAAAAATGAAGCCGTGTCTTCAGATGGCGGCAACAATTTAGAATAAGTAGAACGCGAAAGCGCTTGAATTCCTCCCATAACCAATCCTACTAAACCTGCCATGACATAAAAATGAATAGGTAAAGTGATAAAATAAGCCATCGCGCACAATACAATCCAAAATGCATTAATAGCAATCAAGGTGGGAATATTACCGTATTTGGCAGAAGCTTTAGAAGTAAACGTAGCCCCTACTATGGCAACTAATTGAATCAATAAAATACAAATGATTAATCCCGTGGTGCTTTCGCTTTGGGAAGCCCATTGAATTTCTTGAGCTCCAAAATAAGTCGCAATTAACATCACTGTTTGAACAGCCATACTATAAACAAAGAAACTAGCTAGATATCTTTTTAAGGTACTATTTTCAGCTAATAAATACCATACTTTTTTCAATTCTTTAAAACCATTAAATAGAAGATGCTTTTTCAAATTAGCGGCTACAATTTTATTTCCTTTCGGCAAATAGTAATAGGTATATTGACTGAATAAAATCCACCAAATTCCGACCATAACAAAAGAATAGCGCATGGCTTTCATCGCTGCTTCTCCTTTTGTTCCCGAGATTCCGAAAACATCTGGCATCATAATCATTGCTAGATTGACGATTAACAAAATTACACTACCCACGTAACCATAGGAGAAACCTTTAGCACTAATGGCATCTTGTTGTTCAGGAAAAGCGATATCTGGTAAATACGAATTATAAAAAACCCAACTACCCCAAAAACCTACTAATCCTAAAAAATAAAATAGCAAACTGAGGAATATATTCTCAAGACTGAACCAATACAATCCAATACAAGACAAAGCGCCCAAATAACAAAAAAACTTCATGAACGATTTTTTGTTACCTACATAATCAGAAATTCCGGAAAGCAAAGGCGAAATAAAAGCCACTACCAAAAAGGCAAAAGCGGTAACAAAACTAATTAAAGCTGAGTTTTTAAACGAATAGCCCAATAACATAATATAATGACTTCGATCGGTAAAAAGGGCTTCAAAGAATATTGGAAATACTGCTGAGGAAATTACTAATGAATATACAGAATTAGCCCAATCGTAAAATGCCCAAGCATTCAATAATTTATTATTTCCTTTTAGTAAATCTGCCATAATCAAATTTGTTTAGATGGCTAATTTATTTATTTTTTAGTTAGTATGGATAAAAGTTTATAATTAGAGCACGATTCAATTGAAAAAAAACAACTACTTTAGAACTCACATTAATTAATCATGACTAAGAAAAAAAATAAAAAACTAGATCCACTACCAATTCCTAAAATTATTGTAAGAACTGGACAGTTTTTAAACCTTATTTCAACTAAAGCGGTAGTATTATATGCCGCAAAATTATTCACCACTCCCATCAAACACAGAATTCCAAAGCGAGAATTGGAAATGGATACCAATAGTAGCCAACAATTGATAAAGGTTCCTTCTATTGACAAATCGATAATGGTATATAAATATGGGAATAGTGACAAAAAGGTACTGTTAGTTCACGGTTGGTCTGGAAGAGGTACCCAGCTTTTTAAAATAGCCGATGCCTTGCTCAAGCAAGGATATGCCACTGTAAGTTTTGATGCGCCTGCTCACGGAAAATCGCCAGGAAACTCCAGTATAATGCTAGAATTTATAGCATCAATCTTTGAATTAGAAAAGCAGTTTGGTCCATTCGAAATTGCCATTGGACACTCATTGGGTGGAATGGCGGTGCTGAATGCCGTTAAATCAGGATTTCATACAAACAAGATTGTAGTGATTGGTAGCGGTGATATCGTACAAGATATAATAGATGATTTTATCAAAAAATTACAATTACAACCACTCATAAGCTTGAAATTGCGCGATTATTTTGAAAACAAATACAAAGAGGCAATGGATAATTATTCGGCTTTTAAAGCGGCTGCTACTATCGATTTACCAATTTTAATTATTCATGACGAACATGATTATGAAGTTCCCGTAAAAGCGGGAATTAATATTCATAAGCATGTAAAAAACGGTGAAATACTGCTCACCCAAGGTTTAGGACACCGAAAGATTTTGGGAGACGCTTCAGTAATTCAAAAAATAATTGAATTCATAAAACCAAATAACTAAAACTGATTCGTTAAATTTGAAAAAACTAAACCACTGAATTTATGAAAATTACTTCCTTTTTGTATGCCATTTTATTCCTATTTATTTTCCAAATTAACCATGCTCAATCTACTGTAATCGATCCTGAAATTAAAAAAATGGTTGCTGAGGTGAGCGCAACCAATATGGAAAATACAGTTCGAAAACTAGTTTCATTTGGCACCCGCCATACACTTAGCGATACCAAAAGTAATAGCCGTGGCATTGGTGCGGCACAACGTTGGGTAAAAGCGGAATTTGACAAATATGCTAAAAATTCCAATGGTAGATTAACTGCTGAAATAGATTATTTCACTATAAAAGCGGATGGTAGAAGAATCGCTGTGGATAGCCAATTAGGCAATGTGATGGCTACTTTAAAAGGGACTGACCCAACTGACAACAGAGTTTTAATCATAAGTGGGCACTTGGATTCACGCGCCACCGATGTGATGAATGCTACTATTGATGCTCCTGGTGCCAATGATGACGGATCAGGTGTGGCAGCAGTATTGGAAATCAGTAGAATTATGAGCCAAAGAGAATTTCCGTTTACTATCATTTTTGTAACTGTTGTGGGCGAAGAACAAGGTTTGTATGGCGCTAAACATTTAGCCGAAAAAGCCAAAGCCGAAAATTGGAACATTATCGCCATGCTTAACAATGATATGATTGGTAATAGTTTATCCAATGGAACTAAATTACGTGACAATGTAAACGTACGTGTATTTAGTGAAGCGATTCCATTTTTAGAAACTGAGGCTGAAGCTAAAGTACGAAAATCAATCAATCGAGAAAATGACAGTCCATCGCGATTACTAGCTCGATATATCAAGACTACTACAAGTCAATACATCGATCAATTGAATATTAATTTGGTTTACCGCAATGACCGATTCCTTCGTGGCGGAGATCATACTCCGTTTTCTCAAAATGGATTTACTGCCATTCGCTTTTGCGAAATGAATGAAAACTACGATCACCAACACCAAGATGTGCGTTTGGAAAAAGGAACGCAATTTGGCGATTTACCAGAGTTTATGGATTTTGAATACATGCGTAAAGTAACTGGGGCTAACTTGGCTACTTTAAGCAATTTAGGTTTATCACCAAAAGCTCCAAAAAATGTAGGAATTAAAATTAGTGAGTTAACCAATTTCTCCGACTTAGTTTGGTCGGCTCCGGAAGGGAAACCAGTGTTTGGTTACCAAGTTTTAGTTCGTGAAACTTCGGCTTCCCATTGGGAAAAAACAATTTTTGTGAAAGATACCGCAGTAACAATTCCGTATTCAAAAGACAATTATTTGTTTGCTATTCAATCGGTAGATGAATTGGGACATGCTAGTTTACCCGTCTTTCCTGTTCCAGTAAAGTAAAACAAAAAGGAGTTCAATAATTGAACTCCTTTTTTTATGTTAAATTCTTAAAATAATTCAGTAAAATCGAATCGTTTTTCCGAGTGGGTGTGAATATTTCTAACAGTTGTGGTTGATCATTATTGGAATAGAAATCCTTTAACGCTTGCTCTAAAGTATTTTCATCACTTGCTATGCTATAATTGAATCCATACATTTTTGCTAAATGTTCCACTGTATGACAATGCGAGGTTTCGAAAAAAGTATTGAATACAGGAGTTTCTTCATGTCCTGGAAGAATTCTAAAAATACCTCCACCCCCATTGTTGATTAGAATAATTTTAAAATTCTTCGGAATATAATTGTTCCAAAGCGCGTTGGTATCATACAAAAATCCAATATCGCCTGTAATGAAAGTAGTTGGTTTTCCATTGGCAACAGCCGCACCAATAGCAGTTGAAGTACAACCGTCAATTCCGCTAGTCCCTCTATTACAATAGACCTCAATCGAAGCGTCAATTGGAATTAACTGTGCGTAACGAATGGCCGAACTATTCCCAATTTGCAATTGGCTTTGCTTAGGAATTCTAGGCATAATTTTTTCAAAAACAGTAAAATCAGAGAATGGAACAGAAGCCAAATAGGCATCATGCTTTAGTTTTCGTGTGGATTTGATTTCGATTAATTGTTGCGAATAATCACTTTCAACAACTTTTGTTAATGGAATGAAGTGGTCAAAAAACAATTGCGGATCCATTTCAACATGCTGAGTCAATGCGCCAAAAGTATCATACGCACGTAACGAATCAATATGCCAGTGGTGTTTGGGTTTGTATTTTCGCAAGAAAGCTTTAATCCGTTTTGATACGACCATTCCTCCAAAAGTTACAAGAATTTCAGGTTGAAAATTCTCAAAATCTGAGGTAGTAAATGGCGTAATTATAGTGTCTATATTCGTAATAAAACTAGAATGATGCAAGTTTGAAGTGGTTTCAGTCCAAACCGAAACCGACGCATCATTGGCTAAAAAATCAATTGTTTTGGAATCAATAGCATTGGGTTCATTGACGCCAACTAAAATCATTTTTCGGGAAGCTTGGTTCCAAATTGCGGCAAACGAACTTAAGTCGCCAACTATCGTAGTATTTTCTATCGAAAGAGATACATACGATTGCACTGCAAGTTCAGAAACCGTTTCATATAAAGGTTCTTCAAATGGCGCATTAATATGCACTGGCCCCATTTTGGCGAAAGCCCTATTCAACGCTTCGTTTATTTTTTGATCGTTTTCTAAACTAGTACCTTCCTGCAAATTAGCATTAAACAGAGAATGATTGGCAAACACATTTTCTTGACGAATGGTTTGGCCGTCGCCAATATCAATCTTGCTTTGAGGACGGTCTGCAGATAAAACGATTAACGGAATTTGGCTATAAAAAGCTTCCGCGATAGCAGGATAATAATTAAGCAAAGCCGATCCTGAGGTACAAACCAAAGCAACGGGTTTTTTAGTTTGCTGCGCTATTCCTAAAGCAAAAAAACCAGCCGAACGTTCATCGGCAATACTGTAACATTGAAACGCAGGATTAGAAGCAAAACCAATGGTTAATGGCGCATTTCGCGAACCTGGTGAAATAATGATATTGGTAATTCCTTTGGCTAAAAAAATCTCAAGGATACTTTGTGCTAAAGGTATTTTGGGGTAGATCATAATTCGGATTGCTTCTTATTGAAAACTAGAAGCAAATTTACGATTGTAATTCTAATTGTTGGTAAATTATGATACAATTTTCGGATTGATTTAAAAAAGAAAATATATTTGTATTCGAAATTAAATTCATTTTGAAATGAAGCCTTACTTAACAACCTTCTTTCTTTTTTTTCTATTTGTTTTTCCATTTTCAGTTCATGCTCAAGACACCATTCGTTTTGACGAAAGTGGTTTAGAATTGGTAATGCAACGAGCTAAAGTAGAAAAAAAACCTATATTTTACATGGCGTATGCCGATTGGTGTCCGCATTGTAAAAATATTAAGGCGACTACCCTCAAAGACGCTGAAGTAGTTTCGTTTATGAATGCTAACTATGTTTTTGCAGGTTTGAATTTTGAAAAACCAGGATCTGAAGATTTTAAAACAAAATACAATATCAAAACCTTTCCGACCTTTTTGGTATTGGATGAAAACGGGCAAGAACTGGCTCGATTTACAGGAGAATTAAAGAAAGAGAAATTTCTTTCAGAGGTAAAATTGGCTTTGAATTCAAAACAACAATTGCCGTATTTGAAAGCCGAATACGAAAAAGATAAAACTAATGGCATCAATTTAATGCGCTATTTAGTGGCTTTGAAAAAAGGTAGAGATCGTAATGAATTAAATCCTATCGCTCATGAGTATTTTGAAAAACTTACAGATGATAAAAT
>JACCDU010850940.1_pt1 | contig 11516 bp, 8 predicted proteins | sample 7446081 | NCBI WGS metagenome assembly JACCDU01 (sample SAMN15323447, study PRJNA562643) | freshwater metagenome | isolation source: river surface water | place: USA:Blue River Watershed | collected 2017-08-17 | reverse complement strand
TTCGTAACGCAAGCTAGCCACCTCCCCTACACGCATTCCTCCGTAAAAAGTGCAGAGCAGCATCGCCCTGTTTCTAGCTGCATGGGGACGGGTTGCAATGTAATCCAGTACTCGGCGCAGCTCTTGCTGTGTGAGTGTTTTTGCTTGCTTGGGCATGGGTGCGTCCTTTCCTAACCAAAACTTAGCAACACACACAGCATATTTTCTTTGTTTTGTTTGGACGACCGGTTTTTGTGGGTTTTGCGTCAAATAAATTTCCTTCCAAAATTCAATGAGATAGCTGCGTTTAGCAGCAAAACCAAATCTAATACATATTCTTATTGGTTCTTGTATTTAGCTAATTTGGTTGCTGAAATCGCAGGAATTTAGGGAAACGCGCGTACAAGCCCTATACGCTGTTTTTACTCGCTCCAGCTACCCGAACATCTAATACTGGTCAAAAACGCGTTGTAGGGCTTTGTAAGCAGTCAATTTAATTGCTTTAGCGCAAGATTTATTGGCGATGCCTCTTGCCGCACTCCCAATCTTTCATGTCTGTTATATTGAATTATGGCGACATGCTCACATCTTGCTACGAAACGAGATTAAAAATAGTAGTAGAGAAGTAAGGAAGGAAGACGTATGGAAATAACAATTTTCGACAAATATGGTGGCGTACCAGTGGTCACCGAAATTGTCCGTGACTTCTATAAACGAGTCATGCGGCGTCCCAATTTAAGACGCTACTTTGATGGAGTCACGATGGAGCATTTGATTCATCATCAAGTCGCCTTCGTGTCCATCGCTATGGAAAAATTTCCACATGACTACGTTGGCAGAAGTATGAAGGCGGCGCACGAGGGACGCGGCATCACAGCTACCTCATTCGACCTGGTAGTTGAACTTCTGGCAAATACGATGAGAGCACATCATGTCGCTGAAGATGATCTAGAAACGGTAGTCTCTAACGTGCGCGAGTACCGAAATCAAATTGTTGAAAAGTAGGATTGATGAAAGAACGTAAGTTGGCAAAAAGTGTTGAATTGATGCACTTACCTAGCTATCAGCCAGATCTGCTGCTTGACTTTGTCCGTCAAAAGCTTGGTGTACATACTGATCGCGCAATGTGCAAAATATTGGGCTTCAGCCCAGTATCCATTTCAAAAATTAGACATCGACGAATTGCCGTTGGTGCGGAACTATTGCTGGCAATGCATGAAGAGACGGAAGTCCCCATAAAAGAGTTAAAAGCATTGATGGGCGACCATAGAGATACATCTATTAGATCGAAAAGATTGTAAGATCCAAAAGTAATCTTTCATCTCGGACTGACACATTCACTGTGTAATTTTTAATACTTTCAAAAAGGAAAACCATGCCCCGCTTGTCCGTCGACTCCCAACTTGCCCGAATCAAAAAGCAAAAAGCTGCACTGGAGAAGAAAGAAGCAGAGTTGAAAAGCCGAGCTGAAAACAAGGATCTGATCAAGATCATCGGTCTCATCAAGAAAGCGGGACTTTCAGCTCAAGACATCGTGAAGGCTATGCGTGGCACTCGTGGTCGCAAGAACGCAGCTTCGAGCAAACTTGCGGGTAAGAAGATTGCCCCCAAGTACCGCAATCCCGCCGATAAGGCTCAGACTTGGACCGGTCGCGGAAGAATGCCTGCGTGGGCTGCAGAGCTTAGTGAAGCAGGAAAACTTGAGAAAGCTTTGATCAAGGGCTAACGTGCGATATCGATTCATTATTTTTCTACTGCTTCAATTGCCTCTAGTAGCATCCGCAGACACTGTTAGCAGCCATCAACGCAATCATGACGATCAGACCGTCACGGTCTCATCACATGGTCATGGAGTCCCAGCTAAAGTCGTACCGCAGCAGGGGCAACAGCCATCAATCACACCCGTCGTGATCGTTTCCCCAAATGCCACAGGTCAACCGGTAGCCAATCAACCTGCAGTACGCCGGGCTAGCTCGAATAAAAGGAATTGAAATTAAGATAGAGTATTCAGCTTTGCTCAGGAAATTCACAGCAACACAGATTGCTTTATCAAGTGAGAGCGAACTAGCGTTCGCTGTGCTGTCGCTATCTTCGCTCTCTGTCGCTCGCTCAGTAGCTCAGCACATATCTTTAGTCTTTTTAAAGCTCGAAGCGATGAAAATATATTGAGATATGAAGTAGAGGTTTTGATGGGTTTCGCTAGATTCAACCTACACTGAACCTTAAGCAACAGGCTCAGTTCGGGTAGTAAACGGGCTATTCGCTGAGTTCTTTACTACGGCACTTTGGCACAACCATGTTTGGTAAGGGCGGTTTCGCGGTCTCCTTTTATGTGCGGCTGAAATGAAACGCAACGCTATCTGCAGCCAGAGTGCCGACCACAGTAGGTTTGCAGGTTGCTGTGTGGGCATTGCCTGCTCGTGACGCCTGCTCAAGGCAGCGTCTTTGTGCTTGGAATTACATACTCGGGTCAATTGGGTAAGCAAAACCCAACGGCATCCTTTAATTAGGGTAGTGACCATAAGTCCCCGCTACTTTCGGGTGTTCCGTCCCTGCGTTCATGGCTGTCCAGGTATAGGGCGCAATAGCAATAGAGTTGCGCTGCTCGTTGTCAGTAGTGACATGGGTTAGTCCAGACTGTTCTTCGTTGTCATCCCACGCTTGTATTTAGCTGAACCAAACAAAACCCGTACAAAATCTATTGGTTTCTGTGGGATTTTGACGGCAGATTAGGTAAATCAGACTGATTCAGGTCGTCCGAGTTGCTAATCGGGCATAACTTATGTGTGCAGTCCAACTTAATTAGGAGAACACACATGAGCACACTCGGAAATTTGAAACTCGTCGCAAGCAAGAAGAATCGTAGCCTGTCACCCGTCGTCCAACGCAGGAATAAGCTTGCAAACAAGATCCATGAGCAGATAGAGCTTTGTGAAGCTCAAAAGGCAGGTGAAGTCTACGCCCCAAAGCGGCTTCGTACGGTTACCAACAAGCACACCGGCGAACGCGTCACCGTCGAAGCTGTGAAACGAGTAAAAGAGTGGTACTGGATCAACGATGCTGGCAAGCTAAACCTTGCAGTTCGCTATGGTAGCAAGGTACTTGAGCTTGCAAAGGGAAAGAATGCCATCGAGCTTGCAACAGGTGATGAACTGATTGCTGCGCTTAGGTCTTTGAAAGAAGCTGTTCTAGCTGGCGAGCTTGACGCACAGATTGAAGCTGCCAGCGGCGCGTTGAAGGCTGGATTTGGCAAGTAAACAAAGGGGCTGTTTTCATACAGCCCCATTTCTTGGCTAAAACCATGAGAAATTGTCGGCTCAGAAGAGTCTAGGGTTTCGATAGCGATTCAGACATCATCAAACCTAAGCCGGCTAGCCAACACGCCAATCCATGCTGTAATTTCTCGTGTGCGCTCCTGAGTGGATGCAGACTCCCTATGATCCATTTGCGTGCAGCATGGTTGTGATGGGAGCCGTGCAGCTGCGAGCGTTAGATTCTCACTGCACATGGGTGACACTGGCTGGCCTATCCGCAGTTGCGAGTGCGGATTGCAGGCGTTGGGCGAATGCGGCACATCCTATTCAGCTGTTTTGGGTATGGCCTTTTTCGGGTACGGGTAGCTAGCACGATAGACCATCATCAAAATTTTTTGATTAAGCTGGATTACCTCCCAACCAGCACTCGATTCGCATCGCCCGTCAGCTGTGGCACCTGCTGACGGTTTATCATGGCCGCTTGCCTAGTCACTTGATCAGTCAAATAGTTGTGCATCTCGCCTGCAGTAATCCGACCATCTCTATTTGCGTCGGCGTCGCCTTCCATTCCACGCATCAAATAATAGCTGAAAATGCCATGCTTTAAATCGGGACTTGAGCTTGAAATCTGATCGGCTTTGCTGGCACTGATCACAGTAAAGCTGTCAGGGAAAAACTGGCGCTCCGCTTTCAATGCCACTGGTCTTGCACTAGCAAGCAAGGTTTCGCCAGTTCTCGCCTGTCCACTGTAGCAGGCATCTAGAAATATGGTCACAGACTTTGGTTTGGCAGCTTGGATAGCAGCGTTGATTTCCGCTTGCGTTATGGCTGTCTTGTCGATGAAGTCTCTATGCGCTCGCTGAGGCAGTAGGTAAATCCCTTGACCGTCCGCAGTAGGCAATCCATGTCCACTGTAGTACACGTAGACATCAGTATTAGCTCGAACTCGGCTGGGTAGCCAGGTCTTGAAGGCTTGATAAATTCCTATGTCGTCCGCATCTGCGTCTACTAAGAGTTTGATGTTTTCGGGCTTGATGCCAAGAGCACGGATGGCGTAGTCATAAAACACTCTGGCATCGTCATTGGCGTAGTCAGCGCGAGGCAAGTTCTTGTAGTCAGCGATACCGATGATAATGGCAACAGCATCTCGCTCAGGCTGGCGTTTAACTGTTGCTGGATTCAGTGAAGCAACAAGAGGTTTTGATTCTGCTAGAGGGCGGCTTACGGTGATGGTTTTGGTTTCGGTATTGCCATTGATGTCGGTTGCAACAATTTTGAAATGTGTTTCACCACCAGCACGAGCAATTTTCTTGACTGAATATTTTCCGTCAGATCTTCCACCTTGCTCTTCACTATCTATTTTGAATGATGCTGTGTCCACACCTGTGGAAACATCAATTTGAAATTCTCCATCTTGATCTGGTTGAGTATGTAGTACTTTTAAATCAATTTTGTTATTATTTTTCCTCTTAGAATCGACTAAATTAGTAGAACTAGACCCATCTCCGCTTGCTTTGGTATAGCTATTTTCATATTCCGATATTTTTCTATTCATGCAATTAGCATAAGTTGATGGCCCTAGCATCTCCGCATAACTACAAGCCGACTCAAGTAATTGTCTTTCCTTATATTTAAATCGACGCAAATCTGGAATCTTTTCTCCATTCGTAATTTCGTATTCCGAAATTTTTTTATTCAGGCAATTAGCATAAGTTGATGGCCCCAGCATCTCTGCATAACTACAAGCCATTTCAAGTAATTGCCTTTCCTTAAAGCTAAATCGACGCAAATCTGGAATTTGACCGAATACTTCAGTCTGAGAGAAGAGAATGATGGCGGTTAGAAAGAGATACCTTTTCATTTTTAAAATTGCTAAAAATTTGCTATCTTTTTTGCAGACTAATTTACTTAAATACTACCTCACCCACCTGCAATCTCATGTGCCAACCTGCATAGCCCCACATGCCCGTAGTGCTGCTCAATCATGGCAACGCTTTCGCCTAGGTGGCGAGCGAGGTTGCGCACCGTCATTCGGTTGTAGGTCCGTTCCATTCTCGGAGTACGGTAGCTGCAGCCATAGCGTCGCTACTTATCGTCCCACCAACACCCGATTAGCATCACCGATCAACTGCGGCTCTTGAAGTCTGTTCATCATGGCTGCTTGCCTCGCCACATTCGCGGCTAAGTAAGCCTGCATTTCACCAGTTGTAATCCGACCATCTTTATTTGCGTCGGCATCGCCTTCAAGGCCGCGCATAAGGTAGAAGCTGAAGATGCCGTGCTTTAGTTCGAGACTCGAGCTCGACAGCTGGTCGCCTCTGCTGGCAGTAATGACTGTGAAGCCCTTAGGAAACTCTGCAATTTCGGCTTTGAGCGAAACAGGACGGGCACTAGCAAGCAAGGTTTCGCCAGTTCTCGCCTGTCCGCTGTAGCAGGCATCTAGAAATATGGTCACAGACTTTGGTTTGGCAGCTTGGATAGCAGCGTTGATTTCCGCTTGCTTGATAGCAGTCTCTTCAACAAAGTCCCTGTCTGCACGCTGCGGAAGTACATACAGCCCTTGCCCGTCTGCTGTGGGCAATCCATGCCCACTATAGTAAACATATACGTCAGTGCTTGGGCGCACTCGGCTCGGCAGCCAAGTTTTGAACGCACGGTAGATACCAACCTCGTCGGCATCTGCATCTACTAAGAGTTTTATGTTTTCGGGCTTGATGCCAAAAGCACGGATGGCGTAGTCATAAAACACTCTGGCATCGTCATTGGCGTAGTCAGCTCGAGGCAAGTTCTTGTAGTCAGCGATACCGATGATAATGGCAACAGCATCTCGCTCAGGTTGGCGTTTAACTATTGCTGGATTCAGTGAGACAGCAAGAGGTTTTGATTCTGCTAGAGGGCGGCTTACAGTGATGGTTTTGGAAGCGGAGTTGCCGAAAACATCCGTTGCAGAAATCAGAATAGAAGATTTCTGACCAGCTCTCGCAACCCGCTTAATAATATAGTTACCGTCAGCGCTTCCACCCTCCTCCACCCCATCAACAGTCAATGAAGCGGTATCCCTGTTTGTTTTTACAATTACTGTAAAACTTCCATCGTCTCTTGGCTCAGAATGTTCTACAAAAATTTCTAGCTTTTGGCTTCTCTCGTCAAGAACACGCGCGTTGACTTGAAAGTGTGCCAGTAACTTTTGATAAAAAATTCGCTCTGGGAATTTTTCTTGAAATATAAACACGTTCGAATCAGCACGGTAAAGGTCAATCAGTTCTTCTTTAATTCTTACCCACTCTTTCCCCTGATCTAAAACTGGCAAAAATTTCTCTTTATCAAATACGCCAATTACATATTCATTAGCTAGTCCAGTATTTTTTATTGATATATATTTTTCACCATCTCTAAAAATAGAGAATACATTTTCGCCATTTTCCTTAACAACCAAACCGACACCGTAAGGTGTTCCATTGCGAACTTTACCAAGTAATGTTTCTCGCTTCGACTTGAAGTACACAACCCCGTGGATAACATCATCTACATATGTAGTTTCGCCAACTTTATCTTTACCGGCGTAGGTGAAAATTCCAGACTTTTTGCCGTTTTTGTAAATCCCAGAAAAAATTTCAATGCCCTCTTCGTCATGCAAACTGCCATGACCTTCTTGCAAATCATTTAGCCAGCCGCCTTCATACCTGTCACCTGATTTATATTTGAGAGTACCCAATCCAGACCGAACATCATTTTTGAATTCGCCTGCATAGATGTCGCCGTTTTCGAAATAAAATGTTCCTTTCCCCTGTTTTACTCCATTTTCGAAATAACCCTCATACCATTCAAATTGGCTAGTATTTCTATCGATTGGAGCATTTTTTAAATCCCTAAATCCACTCCATCTTCCGAACCCGTGCTTAAGGTTAGCTTTGAATTCACCGATGTATTGCTCGCCGCTTTCCAATTGAAAAACACCAAACCCATCGTACAGACCATTTTTAAAGGCACCTTCATATGTGCCATTTTCAAACTTTTGCTTTCCAAAACAGTTATTCCAACCTACTCCAAACTTACCTCTACATACAGGTAAATTATCCCTATTTGAACTCACCTTATCATCTAATTTTCGTTGCTTTTTTACTTCATTTATTACCACTTTTCTTGCGGCTTCATCAAATTCATTTTGACCTAAAAGCGCACCCGTCGCTGAATACTCGAAATTTGGGAGTCCATTTTTCCAAGTTCCTGTATATTTCGATCCACCTTCAAAGAAAAATGTACCAAAACAGTTATGCCACTTTCTTGTATCAAGCCCATTGCATCGGGGTCTTGACCTACTTTTTTCTATCGCGTGGGTGTCAATATTATAGAAAAGAATGTAGCCAGCCAGAACAAAAGCTACTGACTTTGTCAAACCATTTATTCCAAAACTTATCATCTTTGGATCCTCAGACCATTTCTTTCCAGCCCCAAAATATCCTTATTTATAGATTGAAGGGTGGAGCTGCAGTCAACTCCAAGTGCTAGTATTGGTCAGCCAAGTTCGCATTAGCTCTAATAATTTTATGACTGATGGATAAATACAACTTTTCAATAACGGCATACAGATGGACGCAATGTCTACAGATAGCCCACGCAACTACACACGCCTGGCGTTCTGGCAAATCATGTCAGCTCTAGCATCAGAGTACTTTTAACGCTTTTTATATGGTCATTACATTGCTCGCAAGAACCATGCGTGAAGTAAGTCATTGACGACCGAAGCACTCCTGATTATTTTTCCACCAACACCCGATTTGTATCACCAATTAACTGTGGCTTTTGTATGCGGCTCATCATTCCAGCCTGACGGCCAACATTTTCAACTAGATACGATTGCATCTCACCCAGAGTAATTCGTCCATCCTTATTGAAGTCCGCCTCACCTTCCATTCCTTTCATGAGGTAATAACTGAAGATTCCATGCCTCAGGTCGGGACTACTACTTGAAATCTGATCAGCGAGGCTAGCTGAAAAAACGGTAAAGCTATCCGGAAATAGTTTTTTATCTGACTTCATCACGACTGGTCTTGCGCTTGCAATTAAAGTCTCACCGCTTCGTGCTTGCCCGCTGTAGCAAGCATCCATAAAAATGGTTACCGACTTGGGCTTTGCAGCTAAAAGGTCAGCATTAATTTCTTGAAACTGAATCGAGGTTCTCGCGATGAAGTCACGATCTGCTCTTGGAGGAAGTAAGTATAAGCCTTGACCATCTTGGGTAGGCAGCCCATGACCACTATAGAATACGTAAACGTCGGTTGTGGATTTGACCTTGCTTGGTAACCATGTCTTGAAGGTTTTAATAATTTCAACCTCTTCTGCATCGCCATCTACCAAGAGCTTAATATTTTCAGGCCTTACTCCAAGAGCTCGAATTGCATAGTCGTAAAAAGCACGCGCATCGTCATTTGCAAACTCTGCTTTAGGCAAATTTCGATATTCTGAAATACCAATAACAACAGCAACCGCATCCTTTTCTGAAAGACGTTTTATGCTCGAAGGATTCAATTGAGCATACTTAACCTTTGATTCAGCTAATGATCGTGAAACCGAAATTATTTTCGTTGCCAAATTTTCTTTGGTATCTACAACAACAATTTTAATTTGCGAATCGCGACCAGCAGGTGCAAATCTTTTTATCAAGTAACTTCCGTCACTTCGAGCACCAAATTCCTCATTGTCAATTTTCAGAGAAGCGGTAGGGGTTCTTGCTTCTACGCTTATTACAAAATCTCCATATGCCGTTGGCTCTGTATAGGAAACAGAAAAATTTTTTAAAGCAGCTACTGCGTCATCATTAGTACTCTTTGTATTCTCATTTTTGGTAACACCGCTTAAAGAGTTCTGAGTTACCCCAGGACGCCTAATGCGCTCCAAGTCGACGGATTCATGTGAGACGAATTTATCGTTGAGCCAAGATCCTTCTATTCTGGTCGAGTCCTTTTTGCTCGTGAGCACTCCTTTTCCATGCTTTTTACTTCCAATCATTTCACCTTCGTATCTATCGCCTGTCTTTTCATACTCCACAACGACATATCCAGACGGAACACCATTTTTGAAGTCACCCTCGATTAAAGTTGATGCAACGAGATTTCTCAATACACCCCTGCCGTTTGGTGTCAAATACAAACTCTCGCCGGTATATACCGATTTGTTCTTATACTGGTCCTCCATTTCGATGACACCAAAAAACTGTCCAAAATCCCTTGCATCGCCCTTAAATTCGGCTTTGCCCAATTTGTAGGAACACCTTCCGGAAAAAAAACCTTTAGGCTCACCCTTAGAGAAATTACCGTCAAAAAAACAACTTGAACCATCAGGCCATATATATTGCAACTCGCCTAATCCGGATATATTACCGTTGTCGCAAGCGCCAGACCATTTTGCTGAGGACTGTTGAGTAAGGGGAACCGTTTCTGGGAAAACGTAGATATTTAAATTACAGTTCGCTGGTTTTGCTAATATTTTTATAGGATGTAACGCGTTTTTTACGCTTACCACTTTGTTCTTTCCATTAAATGGAGATAAGCCAATGAATTCGCCATCCTCCCAGTACCCCTCTCGTCGGCTCTGATTGTTTTCTGAATACTCTAATCCGGCGCCATGGGGCTTATCTTGTTTCCAATTTCCGATAAATACGTCGCCGTTTTCCTTCCTAAGAATGCCCTTCCCATGTTTTTGACCATCCTTAAATGCTCCTTGATACTCATCACCGTTGGGAAGCCTCGCTTTGCCTTTGCAGTTATTCCACGTTTTAACATCTGATCCGCTGCATGTCTGCAGTGCCAATGAATCTTGAGCTTGCAGATGATCAATTCGCCCCACAAGTATGGCAAAGATAAGCCAATACAAAGAATTCATTACAAAGCGTTTTGCTTTTTTCATAGTCATTTAGCAGCGAATATAAAACTACTTTTCCCTACTCAATATCTCGCCTAGGCAGGTAGCGTACTCGTCAGTGCCCTCCGCGAATCCAAGATTTTTGCATTGCAGCTTTATCTGATTTGGCGTCAGATTAGTTCGTTCGCTTTTGCCTACTGAAAATACTTTCATGGGCTCCAGCACAGAGACGCTGGACATTTTTTCTTCAAAAATAGGTCTTTGAAAATCAAAGTTATGTGCAAGGGTCCAGAACCTTATAAGAAAAATTTCTTCTTTATCTACCACAATATAAGACAAGTACCTCAACTCAGTGTTAATCCCATTGTTTAGGAGCGATCCACTTACCTCGTATTGAGCGTACTGAATATTATTAATTTCTACAATTTTGGTTGCCGTAGTCTGCGAATTTTTTAGATTTGCCTCCAGATATGTTTTAGTTGTTTCAACATATTTTGGCTTATCTTTGACATAGCTTGTTTTAATTCGACTGACCATCATCCCAGCGTCAATTGCGAAATTCGACTTAAAAATAATTGCGCCTGTCTTTTTTAGCTCGTCAGTCAATGGTGAATCGACCCATTCGCTACCAGAAGATATTGAAATCCGCTCCTTTTTATCGGTGTTTGCGCTGGAGGAAGCCGCTTTATTTGTCGATGCCCCCAAAGAGGTGCCATTTGGTGTTGCCACCTGTTTCTCAACTGGCGCTTCGACTGCATAGCCCTTTTCTTCCATGCACTGTTTAAAAATTTTGCGCTGGAATTTTTTTTCGTCTTCAATCGCGAGCGGCGCTCCTACTATTGTCATACCGGCGACGAAAGCTCCTGCCTGTCGCTCTTTGGTGTTTGCTGCCTCGTAAGCTTTTACTTTACAAACTGCCATGTCATTATCGCGTTGCGTCACGGACTGTCCTTCAACCGGAATAACAGTTCCGAGATCAAATGTGACACAGCCAAATAGAAAAAAGCAAATAGGAATCAGTGCAACCACAAAGATTTGACGGGATTTTGATTTTTTCATAAAAATTCTCAGCGGTTTTAAATAAAGCGATCTTTTGATATTAAAATTAAAATGCAGCATGCCGAAGTGCTTGGGCTAATTCGCTTGGGAATTATTTATACTTGCTGGATTTCTAATTTGCACGGTATTTACTTGTATGTCGCAACCATAACCACTTTACCGACCATTGCCTGATATAAATCTTCAGTACTTAGTACTTCTTTATCGTCGTCGTCATTTCCTAATACTCCCAGCATTTCCGGCAATCGATCAACGTGAATGGCAAAATTTATATCCTCTGGTACAAACCCCTGATCCTCACTAATTTTTTTTGAGTCGAGCTTTCCCACGATGATGCCGACTACGTTGCCACGCATATCGAAT